>Ga0136612_10000256_pt1 | contig 17275 bp, 14 predicted proteins | sample AntDryUQ224A2306_2_FD_106644 | JGI IMG/M metagenome (GOLD analysis project Ga0136612, IMG submission 106644) | Polar desert sand microbial communities from Dry Valleys, Antarctica - metaG UQ224A (23.06) | ecosystem: Environmental > Terrestrial > Soil > Desert | place: Antarctica: Dry Valley... | reverse complement strand
GGCGCCATGCCCTTCGCGCAGTGGGGCGCCCCGCGCCACGGGGAGGAGCGGTTCGCGCAGAACTACCCCGCCGACTTCGTGTGCGAGGCGCTCGACCAGACCCGCGGCTGGTTCTACTCGCTGCTGGCCATCTCGACCCTGCTCTTCGACCGCGCGCCGTACGAGAACGTCGTCTGCCTCGGGCTGCTGACCGACGACGAGGGCCTGAAGATGTCCAAGTCGCGGGGGAACATCGTCGTGCCCTGGGAGGTCATCGACCGACACGGCGCCGACGCGTTCCGCTGGTACTTCTTCACCTCCAAGGCGCCGTGGGACGGATACCGGTTCTCGGTGGAGACGGTCGGCGAGTCCGTGCGCCAGTTCCTGCTGCAGCTCTGGAACACCTACGGCTTCCACGTCCTCTACGCGAACGTCAACGAGGTCGGCGAGCTGAGCGGGCCGGCCAACGACCTCGACCGCTGGGCGCTGTCGCGACTGAGCGCCACCGTGGAGACGGTCCGCGAGCGGATGGACGCCTACGACGCGACCACCGCCGGCCGGGCGATCGCCGCCTTCGTCGACGAGCTCTCCAACTGGTACGTGCGCCGCTCGCGGCGGCGCTTCTGGGAGGGTGACCCGGCGGCGTTCGGGACCCTGCGGAGCTGCCTGGTCACGGTGGCCCAGCTCCTCGCGCCCTTCACCCCGTTCGTAGCCGACGAGATCTACGACAATCTCGACGGGTCCGAGCCGAGCGTGCACCTCACCGACTTCCCGGAGGTGGGCGGGGACCTGGTGCGCGACGCGCCGCTCGAGTTCGCGATGGACACGGTGCGCGAGACGGTCCGGCTCGGCCTGGCCGCCCGTGGGCAGGCCAAGCTCAAGGTCCGCCAGCCGCTCCGCGCCGCGGTAGTCGTGGCCGCGGGCGCCGAGCGCGAGGCGATCGAGCGGCTGGCCGACGTCGTCCGCGAGGAGCTCAACGTCAAGGAGCTCCGCTACGTCTCCGAGGCTGACGAGCTCGGCTCCTTCGAGATCAAGCCGAACTACCGCGCGCTCGGGCCGCGGTTCGGCAGGCGGATGCCGCTGGTGGCCGCGGCGGTGGCCGCGCTCGACCCGGCCTTGGTCTCAGCGATCCTGCGCGACGGCGGGGCGGTGGGGATCAGCGTCGAGGCTGAGGAGCACCGGCTCGAGCCGGACGACCTCCTGCTCGCCATGCAGCCGCTCGAGGGCTACCGCCTGGAGCGCGAGGGGTCGCACGCGGTGGCCCTCGAGGTCGAGCTCGACGCCGCGCTCGTCCAGGAGGGTTGGGCCCGCGAGGTCGTGCACGCGGTGCAGGCTGCTCGCAAGGCCGCCGGGCTCGAGATCGAGGACCGCATCGAGCTCTCGCTCGACGGGGACGAGGAGCTTCTCTCCGCCGTCCGCGAGCACCAGGCCTACGTCGCCGGCGAGACGCTCGCGGTGGCCGTCGCCTACGGGCGCAACGGACGCGACCCGCATGCCGCGACGATCGAAGGGCGCGAGCTCAAGGTCGGGGTGACGCGGGCCGGCTAGGACGGTCCCGGCCGGCGGCAATCGGCTCGACCGCCGGGATGCCGGCGAGGAGCCGGTAGCCGATCCGAGGCGCGGACGAGGGCGGGGCTACGCCAGCGCCGGCTCGAGCTCGGCTTCGAGCCGCTTCTTCGGCAGCGCGCCGACGACCTTGGCGGCCGGGGCGCCGCCCTTGAAGAGGATGAGCGTCGGGATGGAGAGGACTTCGAAGTTCATCGCCGTCTGCTGGTTCTCGTCCACGTTGAGCTTGACGATCTTGAGGTCGTCGCGTTCGCCGGCCATCTCCTCGAGCACGGGGGCGACCATGCGGCACGGACCGCACCACGGGGCCCAGAAGTCCACCAGGACCGGGGACTCGGCCTCGAGCACCTCGGCCTGGAAGTTGTCGTCGGTGACTGCGTTCACTGCGGCCATGAGAGGAGAAACCTTTCGTCCGGCCAGATCTGATTCGCATCTGGCGCTCGTCCACGCTTCAGAAAGTATAGCGCCGCAGCGCAGGGACGCGCCAGGCCGCCTCGATGGCGATCCGGCCCGACATCTTCGACCGCCCCTCCCGCCGCTCGCGGAACACGATCGGCACCTCGACCACCCGCAGGCCGCGCCGCAGCGCTCGGTTGGTGAGCTCGACCTGGAAGGCGTAGCCCTCCGATCGAGCGCTCGCGAAGTCGATCGCGCGCAGCGCCTCGGCCGAGAAGCACTTGAAGCCGCCGGTGAGGTCGCGGACCGGGAGGCGCAGCACCCCCCGCGCGTAGACGCAGGCGCCGCGGGAGAGGATCCGCCGCCGCCGGCCCCAGTTCTCGACCCCGCCGCCCGGCACGTAGCGCGACCCGAGCACCAGGTCGGCTCCCCCGCGCCCCACCGCGAGCAGGCGCGGGACGTCGGCCGGGTCGTGCGAGAAGTCGGCGTCCATCTCGAGGACGTGGCCCGCCCCGGCGGCCAGCGCGTGGGTGAAGCCGGCGACGTAGGCCTGGCCCAGCCCGGCCTTGTGCGGGCGGTGCAGGACCGAGACGCGAGCGTCCGCCGCGGCGAGCGAGTCGGCGATCCGCCCCGTCCCGTCCGGCGAGGAGTCGTCGACCACCAGGACGTGGACGTCATGCTCGCGCAGCGCGGTCACCATGGGCTCGATGGAGTCGGCTTCGTCGTAGGTGGGGACGACGATCCAGGCGGGTCCGGGCGTCATCGGGGCGCGTACCGTACGGGATATGTCCGAGCTCACGAACGCCTCGATCGCGGCCGCCTTCGACGAGCTGGGCGACCTCTACGAGCTCGACGGGGTCGTCTCCTACCGAGTGATCGCGTACCGCAACGCGGCCAAGGCGGTCCGCGACGCATCGGTCTCCGTCGCCGAGCTCACCCGGCAGGGTCGGGCCACCGAGCTCGCGGGAGTCGGCAAGACGCTGGACGAGAAGCTGCGGGCGCTGGTGGAGGCGGGCGACATCCCCGCCGCGCAGAAGCTGCGCGAGAAGTACCCGAGCGGCCTGCGGGCGGTGACCCACCTCCCGGGCTTCGGGCCCAAGCGGGCGCGCAAGCTCTACGACGAGCTCGGGGTGGACTCGCTCGAGTCCCTGCGGGCGGCGTGCGAGCGTCACGAGCTGCGCGGCATCCGCGGGTTCGGGGCGAAGGTCGAGGAGAAGCTCCTCGAGGTGCTCGACGCCGGGATCGACGGGACGCCGCAGCCGCGGATCCTCTTCTCGCGCGCCCTCGGGCTCGGCGAGCAGGTCGTCGGTGCACTGCGTGCGCATCCGGCGGCCGACCGGGTCGAGCTCGCCGGCTCGCTACGGCGGATGACCGACTCGGTCAAGGACCTCGACATCATCGCCACCGCGAGCGATCCTGCCGCGCTCGCCCAGGTCCTGACCGGGCTCCCGCTCGTCGAGTCCGTCGGCTCGGCCGGTGAAAACGGCGCCCGGGTCACCCTCCACACCGGTCTCAAGGTGGACCTGAAGGTCGTCGAGCCCGACCAGTTCGGCAACGTCCTTCAGCACTTCACGGGCTCGAAGGCCCACAACGTGCAGCTCCGCGAGGCGATGGTCCGCCGCGGCCTGCACGTCTCCGAGTACGGGATCCTCGACGACGAGACGGGCGAGACCACCCGCTGCGCCACGGAGGAGGAGGTCTACGCGCGGCTCGGCCTTCCCTGGATCCCGCCCGAGCTGCGCGAGGGCCGGGGCGAGCTCGACCCGGGGGTCGAGCTGCCGGAGCTGATCACCGAGGCCGACATCCGCGGCGACGTCCACTGCCACACGGTCGCCTCCGACGGGCGGGCCACCATCGAGCAGATGGCCGCGGCGGCGCTGGCGCGCGGCTATGAATACGTGGCGATCACCGACCACTCCGCGTCGCACGGCTTCGGCAACCACGTCGAGCCCGACGAGCTCGAGCGGCAGATCGAGCGCGTCGCCGAGGTCAACGCGACCCTCGAGGGCATCGAGGTGCTGATCGGGACGGAGACGAACATCCTCACCGACGGCTCGCCCGACTACGACGACGACCTGCTCGCCCGGCTCGACTGGGTCATCGCCTCGATCCACACCTCCTTCCGGATGCGCGAGCGCGAGATGACCGACCGGATGGTCGCCGCCATCGAGCATCCGTGGATCGACGCGATCGGCCATCCGACGGGCCGCAAGATCGAGACGCGGGCGGGGTACGCGCTGGACATGGAGCGGGTCATCGAGGCGGCCGCCCGGACGCACACGATGCTCGAGATCAACGCCGCCCCCGACCGGCGCGACCTCGACGAGAATCACGCGCGAGCCGCCGCCGCGGCGGGGGTGAAGATCCTCATCGACTCCGACGCCCACTCGACGCGGAACTTCGAGCTCATGCGCTACGGGATCGCCACCGCCCGCCGTGCCTGGCTGACCAAGGAGGACGTGGCCAACACGCGGCCGTGGCCTGAGTTCGCGGCGCTGCGCAAGCGGGCCCGGGCCACCGCGGCCGGCTGAGCCCGAAGTCCGGCCGCGGTCAGTCGGCGGCCACCGCGGGGCGAAGGGCGAACGCCGCCACCAGCTCGGCCAGCCGGTCGGGCTGGTCGATCATCGAGAAGATCCGGCTGTCGGCGATCCGCTCGAGCCGGGCGTCGGGCAGGGTCGCGGCCAGGCGCTCGGCGAGCGCGAGGGGCAGGAGGCGGTCGTCGACTGCCCAGGCGAGGAGCACGGGCCCCGCGAAGCCGGGCAGGCGTCGCGCCGCGTCCAGGGTCATCTCCGCGTCCATGGCGACCGAGAAGCGCCGCAGGTCGGCGAAGATCCGCGGGTCCGCGAGCGCCGGCCGGATCCAGCCGCGCGCGAGGTGGTCGACGTCGGCGTGGGCGAGGAGACCGAAGACCACGCGGCGAGCGACGCCCCACCGCAGCGGAGCGAGCGCGACCCGCAGTCCGCCCGGGATCTTCGCAACCGGCACCAGCGCCTTGAACGGTCCCGGCGGGAAGTTCTCGTACAGGTCGCAGTTCGTCAGCACGAGCGCGCCCAACCGCTCCGCGTGGTCAACCGCGACGACCTGGCTCAGCGCCCCGCCCGTGTCGTTGCCGAGGAGGACCACGTCCTCGAGCTCGAGGGCGGCCAGGAACTCGGCGATGATCGCCGCCACGCCGCGCGGCGCCAGGTCGGCTCCGGTCCGCATCGGCTCGGGATGGGCGCCGAGCGGCCAGGTCGGCATGATGCAGCGCAGCCCGCGGGCAGCCAGGCGCTCGCCCAGGCCGGCGAACAGGTCGCCTGCCATCAGGTATCCGTGCACGCAGACGACCGGGCGGCCGTCGGGCGGGCCGGCCTCGGTGTAGTGGACGGTCCCGGACCTCAGGTCGATGGTCGGCATGGCCGGCAACTTACATACAGACTGTATGGAACACAAGCCCCGCACCCAAGCGCAGCGCACGGCCGACACGCGGGGCGCCTTGATCGCCGCCGCCCGACGCCTATGGGCACAGGGCGGCTACGCGGCGGTCGCCACGCCGGAGATCGCGACGGCGGCGGGAGTCACCCGCGGGGCCATGTACCACCAGTTCGCCGATAAGGCGGACCTGTTCGCCGCCGTGCTCGAGCTCGTGGAGGCCGAGGTCACCCGGCGGCTCGCCGACCGGGTCGTGGCGTCGGGCGCGACCGATCCCGCCGCCGCCCTCCACGCCGCCACGGACGCCTGGCTCGACGCGTGCGAGGAGCCGGAGGTCCGGCAGATCGTCCTCCTCGACGGCCCGGTCGTCCTCGGCTGGGACGGCTTCCGCGACGTCGCGCTGCGCCACGGGCTTGGCCTCACCGAGCAGCTGCTCCGCGCCGCCATGGAGGCCGGCGAGCTCGCGCCCGGCCCGACCCGCCCGCTGGCGCACGTGCTGATCGGGGCGCTCGACGAGGCGGCGCTCTACGCCGCCCTCTCGGAGGATCCGGCCGCCGCGCGGGCCGAGGTCGCCGCGGTGCTGCACGCGTTGATCGACGGCCTGCTCGGTGGGCGAAGGTCGACTTCGGCAAGGTAGCCAGGCAGGTGAACCGGCGAGACGCTCCGACGTCCGACGTCCGACCCGCCTCAGGCGCCGAGCAGCCGTGGCAGCAGCTCCTCCCGGATCACCCGGTCCACTGCGGCCTCCCGCCAAGGTCCCAGCAGAGCGGCCGCGTCGGCGGCCGGACGGTCGAGTCCGCGACGGATGGCGGGGGCGAGGTCGTCGGTGACCAGCTGCGGGTCCAGCGCGCGGGCGAGCGGGAGCGCGGCGTAGGGGCCGGGGGAGGGCGTCGTGACCAGGGCGCACCCGTCGGCCAGTGCCTCGAGCTGGGCGATCCCGTAGTCCTCGCGACGCGGGGCGCTGACGAACACCCGGGCGCGGCGCAGCAGCGCGCGGTAGGCGTCACGCGGCAGCCCGCCGAGGTACCGGACCCCCGGCTCAGCGGCGCCTTCGAGCCCGGCCACGAGCAGCTCCTCTCCAGGGCCCCGGGCCTCCCGCCACGCCTCGAGCACCCGGTCGAGCCCCTTCTTCTCCGGGTTGGCGCCGTAGGTGATCGCCGCCACGTCGCGCACCTCGGCCGGCGCGCCCGAGGCCTCGACCGCGACGGGGACGATCAGCGCGGGCCCATGCGGCCAAGCGACCTCGGCCAGCCCGCCCGCCGACCAGGGCATCAGCAGGGGCGCATCGCGCAGCACCCGGCGCTCGCGCCCGCGCTGCCAGACCCCGTGGCGGCCCGGGCGGTTGCCGGCGGCGGGCGCGTCGAAGCGGATCGCGCCCAGCCGCGGCGCCAGGAGGGCCGCGGTCACGCTCGAGTAGATCGTCGCCCGTGCCACCGGCGCGCGGGACGCCGCCTGTCGGGCCGCCCGCGCCCAGACGAGGTCCGTCAGCGCGAGGGTCCGGACCTCGGGCGGCGGCTCGGCGGCGGCCACCTCCACCGTGGCGCCCGCGCGACGCAGCGAGGCGGCCAACCCGGCGTCGGCCTCGCGCAGGCCCGCCGTCCCGCCGAGCGAGACGAGGAGGATGTCGTGCATGCTCCGATCATGACCGGCACTCTGATCAACATCGCGACGGTGCTCGCTGGCACGGGCATCGGGGTGACGGTCGGCGGCCGGCTGAGCGCGTCCGCCCAGCAACGCGTCCTCGCCGGGCTCGGGATGATCACGCTGGTCATCGGGATCGAGCTCGCGCTGGGCTGGCGCGACACCAGCCCGCTCTACGTCCTCGGCGGGATCCTGGTCGGCGGCCTGATCGGCGAGGCGCTCGGGATCGAACGGCGGCTCGAGGCGTTTGGCGATCTCATCCAGCGGCGCCTCGCCCGCGGGCCCGGCAGCGGCGCGTCGACCCTCTCGGAGGGCTTCGTCACCGCCTCGCTGCTCTTCTGCGTCGGCTCGCTCACGGTGGTCGGCTCGATCCAGGACGGGCTGACCGGCGACTACTCGACGCTCGCCACCAAGGCGGTGCTGGACGGCTTCGCGGCCATCGCGCTCGCCGCCACGCTGGGGTGGGGCGTCGGGCTGTCCGCGCTCACCATCCTGCTCGTCCAGGGCACGTTGACCCTCGGCGCGGGCCTGTTCGACGAGCTCCTGCAGGGTGAGGCGCTCGCCGCGCTGACCAGCGCGGGCGGGGTCACCATCATCGGGATCGCGCTCAGGCTGCTCGACCTCAAGGACGTCAAGGTGGGCAACTTCCTCCCCGCGCTCGTCGTCGCCCCCGCCCTGGTCGGCCTGTTCAGCTTGTTCTGAGCGCGAAGTCGCCGCCGAAGCCCGGCGTGCGCAGCAGGCTCATCGGCTTGACCGGGGAGGCCGGCTCGACGTAGAAGCGGACGGCGTCGCGCTCCTCGATCGCGAGCACGGCCCGCTCCTGCCGGCGCAGCGCGAGAGGCAGCGCGATGGCGAACCCGGCCCCGATTGCCGCCACCTGCGGCAGGACGATCCCCACCCCCGCGGCGACGACCGTGAAGACCAGCAACGACCAGAGCCGGTTCAGCAGCGTCCGGCCGGGACGGACCTCCGGGAGCGTGGAGGTCGAGCGCGCGCTCGCGAGCAGCTGGGTGATCGGCGGGTTGACGTCCGCCCGGCGGCCGAGCGCAATCCCGAAGGCGGCGGCCGCCAGCCACCAGACCGCCGAGAAGGCGACGAGCAGCGGGTCGTACTCGCGCGTCGCCCCGATCACGGTGAGCGCGGCCAGGAGGGTGGCGGCGCCGGCGCAGAGCAGGACCGTCGTGCGCAGGAACTCGATGAAGCGCATGCCCCTCGGCGGTCCGCGGCGCGACCGCTAGAGCAGCGCCTGCAGCAGCTCGCGCACGCCCTTGGGGCCGTCGACCATCACGTCGGCCTCCTGGCTCAGCGCGGGCGGGGCGTCGTCGGAGCTCACCCCGACGCGCAGCGCTCGGCCGAGGCGGCCCATCTCCACGAGCTCGGTCAGCCCCCGGAAGGCATCGAGGTCGGTCATGTCGTCCCCGACGTAGATGGCGGCGGCGAGGTCCGTGTCGCGCAGGAGCCCGACGATGCCGGCGCCCTTGTCGATCCGCACCGGCGGGCGGATCTCGAGCACCTTCTTGCCCCAGTGGACGGTGTAGCCGGCGTCCTCGGCGGCCCGGGCGACCCCCTCGACGGCGGCCTGGGCGCCCTCGTCGTCAGGGGCGCCGCGCCAGTGCAGCGCGGCGATCGCCTCCTTGTCCTCGAGGCGGACCCGGAGCTTGCGCAGCTCGTCGGTGAACGCGTCGCGGGCGAAGCTCTGCACGCGGCGCGACCAGGCCTGCAGCTCGCGGTCGATCTCCGGCGCGATCGTCCCGGGCCGCAGGATTTCCGAGCCGTGGGAGCCGAGGTAGGCGATCGAGCCGAGCGCGACGACGCGACGCGCGTCGGAGGCCCTGCGTCCGGAGACGCAGGCGACCACGCCGTAGCGCCTGGCGATCTCGATCAGCGGCCGCCGGGTGGTCTCGGGCACGTGGGCGTCGTCGGGGTGCTCGACGATCGGGGCGAGGACGCCGTCGATGTCGAGGAGGATCGCCGCCCGCGCCGGCTCCTCCTTGAGCGGGCGCAGGAGCTCCTCAAGGGTGGCGGCGCCGGGCGACACGCACCTAGTATGCCCGCGCCGCGGGGTGGCTCCTCGTCGGAGCGCGAGCTTCGGCCGGTCACGCGGAGGATGAAGGCCCTGAACTCGTGGAGCACGCACGTCCCTCGGTCAGTCAGACGATTACTATCCGCGAGCGATGGTTTCGCCACTGACCCCACCGCTCCTAGTCAAGCCGCGGATGCGCGGCGTCCTTCACCAATGGGCGTTCGTCGTCTCGCTCGGGCTCGGCCTCGCGCTCGTGCTCGTCGCCTCACCGGGTCGCGAACGCCTCGCCGCGCTGATCTACGCGCTCAGCGTCGCCGGCCTGCTCGGCACGAGCGCGACCTACCACCGGGTCAACTGGACCCGGGCGGGGGCGCGCCGCTGGATGCGCAAGCTCGACCACTCGATGATCTTCGTGCTCATCGCGGGCACCTTCACCCCCTTCGGCATGCTGGTCGCCGAGGGCACCCTGGCCACCGCGGTCCTGATCGCGGTCTGGAGCGGGGCGGTCGCCGGGATCATCCTGCAACTCAGCCGGATCGACGCGCCGCCGTGGGTATCCGCCCTGGTCTACGTCGTGCTGGGCTGGGTGGCGGTGGCGATCATGCCCGACCTGGTCTCCAAGCTCGGCGTGGTGGCCGCGCTGATGGTGGCCGCGGGCGGCCTCATCTACACGGTCGGCGCGGTCGTCTACGCGCTGCGCCGCCCGGACCCGGTGCCGACCGTCTTCGGCTACCACGAGGTCTTCCACGCGCTGGTCATCGTGGCGGCCGGCCTGCAGTACGCCGTGATCGCGTTCTTCGTCGTATGAGCCCTGCGGGCGGGCTGACCTGCCTCGTCGAGATCCCCAAGGGCTCGCGCAACAAGTACGAGTGGGACGAGGCGCTCGGCGGCATCAAGCTGGACCGCTTCCTGTTCTCCTCGGTGGTCTATCCGTCCGACTACGGCTTCTTCCCGCACACCATCGGCGAGGACGGCGATCCGCTCGACGCCCTGGTCTGCGTCACCGAGCCGACCTTCCCGGGTTGCGTCATCTCGGTGCGGGTGATCGCCGTGCTGCGGATGACCGACGACAAGGGCCAGGACGACAAGATCGTCTGCGTGCCGGAGTCCGACCCGGCCTGGAACGACACGGAGGTCCTCGACGACCTGCCCAAGCAGCTCCGCACGGAGATCGAGCACTTCTTCTCGATCTACAAGCAGCCCGAGGGCAAGGAGGTCATCGTCGAGGGCTGGTTCTCCCGCGAAGAGGCGCTCGCGACGATCGAGCAGAGCCAGGCGCGCTACGAGAGCAGCGGAGCGAGCCGCAGCGCCTGAAGCTCCGCCTCGAGGTCGGCGTCGCCGCGGCGGCGGAAGCCGGTCGCTCCGCTGAGGACGGCGGTGGCGAAGGTCTCCACCAGGCCTGCGTCCAACTGGGTGCCGCCCACCCGGCGCAGCTCGTCGGCCGCCTCGCCCGCCGTGCGGGGGCGCAGGTAGGAGTCCGGCGCGGTGAGCACGTCGTAGACCTCCGCGATGGCCACGACGCGGGCGCTGAGCGGCAGCTGGGAGCCGCGGAGGCCGTAGGGGTAGCCGTCGCCGTCGATGCGCTCGTGGTGGGCGAGCACCGCCTCGGCCACCGGCTCGAGGCCGGGGATCTCCGCCAGGAGCCGTGCACCGTCGGTGGGGTGACGACGCACGAGGTGCCGGTCGACGTCTGAGAGCTCGCGCTCGCCGGTGATGATCGCGTCCGGGAACGCCTGGCGGCCCAGGTCGTGCAGCAGACCGGCGGTGCGGCACACCTCCTGCTCGCGCTGAGACAGCTCGGCGGCCCGTGCGAGCTCGGCGGCGTAGTGCGCGGTGGCGGCCGCGTGGCGCGCGGCGGCCGGGTCGCGCAGGGCCAGGGTGCCGAGCATCAGCCCGATGAGGCGCTCATGGCGCACGCCGATCTCCTCAGTGCGCCGCTCGAGCAGCCGGCCGGAGGCGACGCCTTCCAGCAGCGCCTTGAGCAGCACCTGGAAGATGCCGAGGCTCAGCGCGAAGATCCCGATGGCGGCCCACCCGTAGCGCTGGTAGCCGAGGACGGCCGCCGCGGTGAGCAGGGCGGAGGCCAGCTCCCAGGGCAGGACGGGAGCGTAGGCCCGACGCGCCATGGCGACGAGGGAGGCCTGCTGGAGGTAGGCGGTGTGCCCGGCGATGAGCGCGAAGTTCACGGCGTTGGCGACGAGGAAGACGCCGAACACGAGCACGGCGTAACCGCCGTCCGGATCCCGGGCGGCGCCCGGCGACGAGAGCCACTCGAGCGCGAGGCCGCCGAGCAGCGGGAACAGCGCGTAGGTCGCGAGGTTCGAGACGAGGTCGGCGCGCGCGTGATGCGAGCGCAGCCCGTCGGCCGCCGCGCAGAGCAGGCCGATGGCGGCGGCCGGCGCCGGGCCGAGCAGGGCCATGGCGAGGACCAGCGCGAGGAAGGAGCCCGAGACCCGCAGGCGGTCCGCTTCGAGGGCCAGGAGGTCCGAGCCCACCGCCAGCACGGCGAGCAGGGCGACCAGCTCGAACGGCTGCCAGTCCGCCCCATCGGAGGCCAGCACCGCCCCGGCGAGGGCCACGGCGAGCAGCACCAGTTGCCCGCGATAGAGCTGCGCCTCGCGGCGGTCGGGCTGGGCAGCCCGTTCCTCCCGCGCGGGGGGTTGTGTCAGAACTCCGCCATTCAGCTCAGAGACTAGTCCGTAAGTAGCACCTTTCTGGTCGGACGACCGTGCGACTGGTAGTGCCCGACCGTGGGCCGCGACGTCGCCGGCGTCGCGGTCGCCACGGCGACGGTGACCCCGGGCCGCCCGGCCGACGTATCCAGCTGACATGGCCCGCTCCCGGTACCTGATCACCACCGTCCTCGTCTTCTGCCTGTTCGCGGCCCTGCTCGGGCTCTTCGCGGGGCCGGCCTACGCACTGGTCGCTGTGCTGGTCGGCGCCATCGTCGCGGCTGCCGTGGCCATCGCCGCCAAGGTGGCCTCCGTTGGAGACGCGCCCTTCGCGCACGACGACGGGGCCGCGCTGGGCGACACGTCGCAGCACTCCGACGTGTCCTCCGCCGTGAACCAGGCGCCGCGGTAGCAGCGCTCAGACGCTCTCGGCCAGCACCCGCCGGATCCGTTTGGCCGAGACAGGTGAGCGCACCCCCACGCCTTGGGCGAACTGACTGACGCGGAGCTCTTCGAGCAGCCAGGGCACCTCGCGGAGCGCGGGGGTCGGACCCGTCTGCTCGCGCCGGGCCCGATAGGCAGCCTCGAGCTCCTGCACGCCGCGCATGCGGTCGAGGTCGGCGGCCGCGGCGTCGGGCAGACGTTCGAGCCGGCGCTCCGCCGCCTGCAGGTAGCGCTCGACGTCGGGCAGCCGCGCGGCGCCCGTGGCGGCGACGAAGCCGGGGAAGACGAGGCGGCCAAGTTGGGCGGCGACGTCGCGGCGGACGGGTGCGAGCCGGTCGCCCGGCACGTCGGCGAGGCGGCGTCGCGTCGACTGCGCCGCCTCGAGGATCCGGGCGGTGAGCTCGAGGAGCTCGAACGACCGGCTCGCAAGGCGGCCGGCGACGTGCTGGGAGAGGCGCGTCCATGCCGCCGTGTCCCAGGCCGGCCCGCCCGCCTCGGCGATCAGGGCGTCGAGCGCCGCGCACCGCGCGTCGTCGAGCACCTCGCGGGCGCCGCCGGGATGCGGCGCGGCGGCCAGCGAGAGCTGGGTGGCGTTCGAGAGCCGGCCCTGCACCGTCCGGGACGGGCTGGGGAGGGTCAGCTCGAGCAGGCGGCGGGTGCCGGCGTGCATCGCGGCACGCTGGGCGGTCGGGGTCTCGAACGTACGGAGCCCGACCGTCGCGCCCTCGTCGGTGAGGGCCGGGTAGGCGATCACGCCGGGGGACTCGACCTGGCGGGGGATCGTCCCGCCCGGCCAATCGGTCAGATCGTGTCGCTCGAGGTCCCGGGTGGCGGCGGCGAGTCGCGCGCGGAGCTCCGGCTTGACCGCCTCCCGGACCGCCGCGAGGTCGTGGCTCGCGGCGAGCTCACGGCCTTTGGGATCCTCGACCGCGAAGCGCATGCGCAGGTGGGGCGCCAGAGCGGCCGCGCTCGCGGCGATCTGCGCCGGCTCGACCTGGACGCCGTGGCTGCGCTCGAGCTCGGAGGCGAGGGCGTCGGCCACCGGCTCGGCGCGCGGAGTGATCCGCTCGAGCACCGCCTGGACGGTCTCGGGCACCGGGACGAGCTTGCGGCGCAGCTCCTTGGGCAGCCCGCGGATCAACGCCGTGAAGAGCTCCTCGCGCAGGGCGGGCACCAGCCAGTCGAAGCCGCGCCGGGTCACGCGCGGGAGGTCCTCGAGGGCGACGTGGACGGTCACGCCGTCGTCGGGCGCGCCGGGCTCGAAGCGGTAGCTGAGCGGGAGGACGAGCTCCCCCTGCTTCCAGCGCGTCGGCCGGCCCTGCGGGTCGTCGACGCCCTGCGCCGCGGCGGTGGTCAGCTCCGCGGGGGCGAAGGTGAGGACGGCCGGGTCGCGCCGGCGGGCGTCCTTGTACCAGCGATCGAAGTGGCGGCCGGAGATCACCGTCTCCGGGATCCGGGCGGCGTACAGCTCGTAGAGCTGCTGGTCGTCGACGAGCAGGTCGCGGCGGCGGACGCGGTCCTCGAGTGCGAGCACCGCCTCGGCGGTCCGCTGGTTATGGGCGAGGAAGGCGTGGCGGGTGTCCCAGTCACCCTCGACGAGCGCCCGGCGGAGGAACAGCTCGCGCGAGACGACCGGGTCGATCCGGCCGTAGGGGACGGTGCGGCCGGCGACGACCGGCAGGCCGTAGAGCGTCGCGCGCTCTGTGGCCACCACCGACGCGCGGCGCCGATCCCAGCGCGGCTCGTCGTAGGTGCGCCTGAGCAGGTGCTCGGCGAGCGGCTCGATCCAGCGCGGCTCGATCTTCGCGTTCATGCGGCCCCAGAGCCGCGAGGTCTCCACGAGCTCGGCGGCCATCACCCAGGTCGGGCCGCTGCGGGCGAGCGCCGAGCCCGGCCACAGCGCGAAGCGGGCCCCGCGGGCGCCGGCGTACTCACGGCGGCCCGGGTCCTTGAGTCCCGCGTGGGAGAGCAGCCCGGCCAGCAGCGCGCGGTGGATCGTCTCCGGCTCGGCGGGCTGCTGGTTGAACGTCACGTCGACCGACTTGGCCGCCTCGCGCAGCTGGGCCACGAGGTCCTGCCACTCGCGGATGCGCAGGTAGTGCAGGTACTCGGCCTTGCAGCGCTTGCGGAACTGGTTTCCGGAGAGGGTCGTGCGCTGCTCGCGCAGGTGGCGCCATAGGTTGAGGAACGCGACGAAGTCCGATGCGCCGTCGGCGAAGCGCGCGTGCAGCTGGTCGGCCTGGGCGCGGTGCTCCTGCGGGCGCTCGCGCGGGTCGGGGATCGAGAGCGCGGCGGCGATGACCACCACCTCTTCCGCGCAGCCGGTGGCGTCGGCCTCGAGGACCATCCGCCCCAGGCGCGGGTCGATCGGCAGCTGGGCGAGCCGGCGGCCGAGCGGCGTCAGCCGCTGTTCAGCGTCGAAGGCACGGAGCTCCTGCAGGAGGTTGAGCCCGTCGCGGACCTGGCGGCGGTCGGGCGGGTCGAGGAACGGGAAGTCCTCGATGTCGCCCAGGTTCGCGACCGCCATCTGGAGGAGGACCGCGGCCAGGCTGGTGCGGAGGATCGCGGGGTCGGTGAATCGCTCCCGCCGATCGAAGTCGTCCTCCGCGTAGAGGCGGACGCAGATGCCGTCGCTCGTGCGCCCGCAGCGGCCTTTGCGCTGGTCGGCGGAGGCCTGCGAGATCGCCTCGATCGGTAGGCGCTGCACCTTCAGGCGCGCCGAATAGCGGCTGATCCGCGCCGTGCCCGGGTCGACAACCGAGCGGATGCCGGGCACGGTGAGCGATGTCTCGGCGACGTTCGTGGCGAGGACGACGCGCGGCCCGGCGCTCCTGCGCCGGAAGACCCGGTCCTGCTCGGAGGCGGCGAGCCGCGCGTAGAGGGGCAGGATCTCGACCGCGTCGGAGAGCCGTCCGGCGAGCGCCTCGGCGGTGTCGCGGATCTCACGCTCGCCGGAGAGGAAGACGAGGACGTCGCCGCGATCCTCGGCGAGCAGCTCCTGGACGGCGTCGCCGATCGCGTCGGTCTGGTCGGGAGCGCCGTCCTCCTCGTCGAGCGGCCGATAGCGGACCTCGACGGGGTAGGTCCGGCCGGAGACCTCGACCACCGGCGCCCCGTCGAAGTGGCGGGCGAAGCGGTCCGGGTCGATCGTCGCGCTCGTGATGATCACCTTGAGGTCGGGCCGCTGCGGCAGGATCCGCTTGAGCGAGCCGAGCAGGAAGTCGACGTTGAGCGAGCGCTCGTGTGCCTCGTCGACGATCACCGTGTCGTAGCGGCGCAACAGCGGGTCGCGGCGCAGCTCGGCGAGCAGGAGCCCATCGGTGCACAGGCGGACGAGTGTGTCCTCGCGCGTGCGGTCTGTGAAGCGGACGGCGTAGCCGACGGTGGTGCCGAGCTCGACGCCGAGCTCGCTCGCGATCCGCTCGGCGACGGTGCGCGCGGCGATCCGCCGCGGCTGGGTGTGGGCGATCGTCCCGCGGATCCCGCGGCCCAGCTCGAGGCAGAGCTTCGGGAGCTGCGTCGTCTTGCCCGATCCGGTCTCGCCGGCCACGATGACGACCTGGTGGTCGCCGATGGCCGCCAGCAGGTCGTCGCGGCGCTCGCTCACGGGCAGCTGCGGGGGATAGGTGACCGGCGGCACCACCGCCCGGCGCCGGGCGACGCGGGTCTCGGCTTGCGCCACGTCGGCGGCGAGGCTCGCGAGCGCCTGCTCGTCGGCGCCCCCGCGCAGCCGGTCAGCCCGGCGGCGCAGACGGTGCTCGTCGCGCAGGGTCAGCGTGGGCAGCCGGGCGCGCAGGTGGGCAAGCGAGGCGGTCTGAGCGGGGCTCGTGGCCACTTGTTCGACGGTAGGCCGCACGGAGCGCAAGCCCGGATGCCGCGGGTCGACTCAGTGGTGACGACTGCGAACGAGACGGCCAGGCCGTCGGGAGAACTCACGACTATGCGTCTCAAGCCCCTGCTCGGCACCCTCGCCCTCTGCGGCGTTCTCACCGCGCCGCTGGCGCAGGCCGCCACGCGCGACGGCGGCCCGCTCGCCGACCGCCTGAACGGCACTCCCGCGGCGGACACCCTGCGCGGGCGCGGCTCGTCCGACGTGCTGCTCGGCGGCGCCGGATCGGACCGCCTCTCGGGGGGTAGCGCCGGCGACGTGCTGGGTGGTGGACCGGGCGACGACGACCTGCTCGGCGGCAGCGGAGGCGATCGCCTCAACGGGGACCTGGACAACGACGTCTTGGACGGCGACACCGGCAACGACGCGCTCGACGGCGGCGACGGCGACGACGTCCTCGACGGCTACGACGGAGACGACCGGCTCGCCGGCGGCCCCGGGAACGACTTCCTGGTCGAGTCGCGCTTCGGCAACGACGTCGTGCTCGACGGCGGTCCGGGCGACGACCTCGTGCACGGCGGCGCCGGCAGCGACCGCGCCGTCCGCGGCGGAGACGGCGCCGACATCCTCTTCGGCGGGACCGGCGAGGACGTCATCGACGGCGGCCCGGGCGACGACCGGATCGACGCCGGGCCCGGGCAGAACCCGGGCTACGCGGTGCTGGGCGGCGACGGGAACGACTTCGTGGTCGACGGTGACGGCTCCGCGACGATCGACGGTGGCCCGGGCAACGACACGGTCTACGCGGCCGGCGGCGGCGACGTCGTGCTCGGCGGCGAGGGCGACGACGTGATCTTCCCCGGACGGGCGACGGACACCGTCGACTGCGGCCCTGGGACGGACATCGCCTACGCGGCGAGCAAGAGCGAGGCCGCGCGCTTCAAGGGCTGCGAGCAGATCATGCAAGACGACCCGACGCAGGACGAGGACACCGAGGCACTCCGCGACCGTCTCGAGGCCGGGTGGGTCAACGGCGGTCTGACGACCGGCGGGCAGGCCGGCGCCCAGATCCTCGAGCTGGTCGTGGCTGGCGAGCGGCGCGACCGCTGCTCGCTGAACCTGCGCAGCACCTGCCCTGGCACGGGGGCCGAGCAGCGCATGATCGGCACCGCGGGCGACGACCGCCTCGACGGCGGACGCGCAAGCGATCAGCTCGAGGGCGCGGCGGGCGACGACCGGCTCGTCGGCGGCTTCGGTCCCGATCAGCTCTTCGGGCGCACGGGCGACGACGTCCTCATCGGCGGCGACCAGGCC
>Ga0136612_10000255_pt1 | contig 17292 bp, 12 predicted proteins | sample AntDryUQ224A2306_2_FD_106644 | JGI IMG/M metagenome (GOLD analysis project Ga0136612, IMG submission 106644) | Polar desert sand microbial communities from Dry Valleys, Antarctica - metaG UQ224A (23.06) | ecosystem: Environmental > Terrestrial > Soil > Desert | place: Antarctica: Dry Valley... | reverse complement strand
TCCGTGGCGGTCGTCAAGCACCTGCTCGGTCATCCTGCGGGCAACATTCTCCTGATTGGAAACTCCGGATCGGGAAAGACGACTCTGATCAAGGCAGTGGAGCGCTTTCTATCGAGCCGAACTGAGCTGCGAGGTTTCTCCACGACCATCAGGATCAACGCCAACGTTCTGGCCGAATCCCACGAGACTCCGGCTACCGCGGTCCTGGGACGCCTCTACCGTCAGGCCAGGAGCGAGATGGGACCGGGTGCCGGTCATGAAGAGATTGTTCGCCGGGTGGAGCACGGGATCGTTTTCATCGACGAAGTCGACAAGATCCGGGCGAAGGTCGGTGCGTCCCCGAATGTACGGGGGATCGTTGCTCAGGAAGCTCTGCTTACATTGATCGAGAACGAAAACGTGGAGTTCACGGAAGGTGGCCGCTCCGCCTCTGCGAGTTCGTCTTCGATTCTATTTATCGCCGCCGGGGCTTTCGAAGAGCTTTATGAAAGCGTGTTCAAGCGGGCCACGATCGGTGCCGATGTTGTCCCATTGAGACCGATTGTAGTCGTATCGCAAACCGGCGAGGTCCGTGAAGAGACGCCCTTCAATCTTCGCGACTACCTGAAACACGACGATCTCTTCCGGTACGGAATGACCCCTCAGTTCGTCTCGCGTTTCGAGTCGATCATCGTCCTCGACGATCTTGGGGAAGCGGAGCTCTCTTCGATCTTCGTTGATCCTGAAGACTCGGTCTTTCGCACGTCGCGCGAGTACTTTCGACGGTTCGGTGTCGATCTCCAGATTACCCGAGGAGCGCTACTTGCGATTGCGTGGGACGCCTCACGCCAGAAGCGGGTGGGAGCGAGAGCTCTCGGAGAGGTTTACCGGCGGGTGATCCGCGCGATCGAGTTCGATCCTGCTGCGGCCAAAGTCCGTGGAGGAACCGTCACGATCGACGAAGCGATGATCAGGGCAGCGATCTCCGACCGCGAGAGCGGAACCAGGGCGAAATGAAGAACGAAAAAAGCCTTTACGACAAACTGAGGCGCGGCCTCTTCATGACGCACACCGAGATCATCGAGAAGGTCAAAAGTGCGGTCACGCCGGATCTGCCGATCGATCAATCGGCAGTCGATGCACTCGAAGAAGCACTCCTCGGGGCCGATGTCGGTGCCGAGCTGTCCACGGAGCTGATCGCCACGATCGAACGGCGCACGCGAGAGGAGAGAATTCGTGACGTGAAGCGGCTGGGAGAGGTCTTGCGCGAAGAGACGAGAAAGCTCATTCCAAAGCGCGCACTCACTTCGATCGATCCCTCATCGGCCCGGCCTTTCGTCATCCTCATCGTTGGTGTAAATGGCACCGGAAAGACCACGACCGTCGCGAAACTGGCGAGCAGGTTTCAGACCGGAGGGAAGAGCGTCCTGATTGGTGCAGCCGATACGTTCCGTGCCGCTGCAATTGAACAACTCCAGACGTGGGGTGACCGCGTAGGAGTTCCAGTCGTGAAGCACAAGAGCGGGTCGGACCCCGCGGCGGTCGCTCACGACACGATTGTGGCAGCGCGTGCCAGAGGTACCGACGTCGTGCTCATCGATACAGCGGGGCGACTGCACAACAAGTCGCACCTGATGCAGGAGCTTGCGAAGATCAGGAGGGTGATCACGAAGGAAATGCCGGGAGCTCCCCACGAAACGCTACTGGTCATCGATGGGACGACCGGTCAAAACGGGGTGACCCAGGCAGCAGCATTCCTCGAGGCCGCTCAGGTGACTGGAATCGTGATCACGAAACTCGATGGAACTGCAAAGGGCGGAGTCATTTTGTCGATCATGCGGAAATTCGAAATACCCGTTCGTTTCGTCGGAGTGGGGGAAGCGGTCGATGATCTGATCGAGTTCGACCCTGATGCCTATGTCGATACGATTTTCGAGGGATGACACCAGCGTTCCTTCGCCCGATCGCTTCGCGCCAACGCGAAGTACAGTGATTCAGCATGACTGGATTGGACAGGAAATCGGAATGAACCCCAGGACTGAGGTCAAGAAACTTCGCACAGAACTCGAGCGCCACGAGCGTCTCTATTACATCGAGCATGCTCCGGAGATTGGCGACTACGAGTTCGATCAGCTCATGCGCCGTCTCGTCGAGTTGGAGGCCGCCCACCCGGAGTTGCAGACCTCCGATTCGCCTTCGGTGAGAGTGGGTGGCTCTCCCGTTCAGGGATTCGAAACGGTGATTCACGATCCGCCGATGCTGTCCATCGACAACGTCTATTCATTCGAAGAGCTGACCGAATGGGATATGCGGGTGCGAAAGGTGACCGGTGACGAGGTCGAGTACAACGCTGAGTTGAAAATCGACGGGGTGTCAATCGAGCTCACTTACGAGAACGGTGCACTGGTTCGCGGTTCCACCCGCGGGGATGGAGTGAGGGGCGACGACGTCACGTCCAATGTGCGAACGGTTCGCGGGTTGCCCCTGCGGATCGAGACGAAGTTTTCACGCCTGGAGCTTCGCGGCGAGATCTATATCGACAGAAACGACTTCATCCGGATGAACGCGGAGAAAGAAGAGGAAGGGGAAGCGATGCTGGCGAACCCGCGCAATACGGCGGCCGGCTCGCTCAGACTGCTCGATCCGAAGCAGGCAGCGAGGCGGAAGTTGCGGGCGCTTCTCTACCAGGTTGTGAGAGCAGACGAACGCACTCCGGGCTCGCAAACCGAGGTCTACACGATCCTCGAGGCGGCAGGATTTCCCACCAACCCTGCCCGGAAGATCTGCCGGACACTCGACGAGCTGGCGGCTTTCATAGAGGAATGGCGAATCAGGCGCGATTCGCTGAACTTTGAAATCGATGGGATCGTGGTGAAGGTGAACTCCCGTCGTCTCCAGGAAGAGCTCGGATCGACTTCCAAAGCACCGCGCTGGGCCGTCGCCTACAAGTACCCGCCGGAAGCTGCCATGACGGTTGTCAGGGCAATTAACGCCCAGGTGGGCCGAACAGGTTCGATCACGCCCGTTGCGGAGTTTGATCCGGTCCACATCGGAGGCTCGACGGTCCGTCGCGCCACTCTTCACAACTACGAGGAAGTGGCTCGCAAGGACATTCGCGTTGGCGACACGGTCTCGGTCGAGAAGGGAGGCGACGTCATCCCAAAGGTAACGGCCGTACAGATCTCGCTCAGGCCCGACGGCACCACTGCCGTGATCCCACCCACGCATTGTCCCGTTTGCCTCGAGACGGTTCATCAGTTCGAAGGTGAGGTCGCGTTCCGTTGCGTCAATGGAGGTTGTCCGGCCATCGTGAAGGAATCCATCATTCACTTCGCCTCACGGAAGGCCATGAATATCGAGGGGCTGGGAGACAAGGTCGTTGAAGCGCTTATCGGGCAGGGACTTGTCGTTGATTATGCGTCGCTCTACGGTCTCTCTCAGGAACAGCTGACGTCCCTCGATCGTTGGGGAGAAAAATCCGCGATCAACCTGCGCGCAGAGATCGAAAAGTCGAAGGGTGTCGAGCTCTCGCGTTTGATCTACGCCGTTGGAATTCGCTTCGTTGGTGAACGGAGTGCACGAATTCTGGCGGGACATTTCGGTTCGCTCGACAAGTTGATAAGTGCGACCCTCGAGGAGTTGGTCGAGATCCCCGAGATCGGACCAAAGGTGGCGGAGTCGATTCTGTTTTACTTCGGGATCGACGCGAATCGCGAAAGGATCGAGAGATTACTTCACAGCGGCGTTTCGCCGCACCACGCAATGATCGCGACGGGTGTGGCGCTGCGCGGCAAGACGGTCGTGGTCACCGGCACGCTCGCGAATCATTCGCGTGACGAGATCCAGGCGCTCATCGAGCGGGAGGGAGGGAAGGCGTCGAGCTCCGTATCGTCTCGTACCTCGTACCTCGTGGCAGGAGAGGACGCCGGATCGAAGCTCGAGAAAGCGAAGAAGCTGGGAGTCGAGGTACTGACCGAGGACGAGTTCCTTTCGCTGATTGACAGGGGTGACTCTGGGAGCTGAGCCGAGCGGCGAAGCGAGGGTGTGCCATTGAAGCGACGAAGCTCTCGTGTAGCGCAGGCGTCCCGCCTGCCTTCGGGCGGATGGAAAAGCACTGTTGGATCTCGCCCACACAAGGCAGGCGAGACGCCTGCGCTACACGAGACCTCGGTTAGACCTCGTCATTCCACGAGCGCTTCTTCGATCTTGATCTCCGAAGAAAGCGTCTTGTAAACAGGGCAGCGTTTTGCGACGCCGAGGAGTATCGCCTTCTGCTCGGCTGTGAGTGGTCCGGAGAGCTTGATCTTTACATCGAAGCGGTGGATGTAGCCGCTCGTCGTCAGGCATTCCGTGCAATCTTTGGCATGCTCGCGTCCATGGGTAATCGAAACCTCGACTCCCTCGAGAGGGATCGTTTCGCGTTTTGCATAAAAGTGAAGGGTCATGGATGTGCATCCGCCCAGGGCTCCGGCCAGGAGATCGTATGGCGTCGCTCCGAGGTCTGTCCCGCCCGCACTGATCGGCTCATCGATCACGAGTGTGTGATTGCCAGCGATGACTTCGTTTCGAAACGAGCCTGCGGACTTAATGATCACTGCCATCTTGTGACGCTCCTCAGCGCAGCAATCTCAACTGCGGCGTTCGCTTCGCTTCAAAGAACGATCGTATCTCATCGCCCGGCTTCTTCGTCACGAGCTCGCGCGGAGAATCGTCGTACCAGTCGGCCGGGAAATAGCGCGTATAGCTCTCCATGGTGAACCGCTTGCAGAGCAGTGCTATGACCCCGATGTCGCTCTCACTGCGGATTACCCGTCCTGCCGATTGCACGACGCGGGTCATCCCGGGGATGAGGTACGCGTACTCGAACCCGCAGCCGTACTGGTCGTCGTAATAGCGCTTGAGGAGCTCCTGCTCGAAGCTGACGGTTGGCAGTGCCGGCCCGACGACGAATACGCCCGAGAGCATCTCCCCCTGGTAGTCGATTCCTTCTGCGTACATGCCTCCGGAAACGGCCAGGACGAGCGTGCCTTCGCTTTTTCGCCGGTCACGCAGAACATCCAGAATTGCGCTCCGCTCGTAATCGGTCATGTCGTTTCGCTGCGTCATGACATTCTTACTGAGGATCGGAAGGCGGTCCGATACTTCCCGCAGGAACGCGTAGCTTGGGAAAAGCGCGAGCGAGTTTCCGTCGACGGAGCTGGCCATGTCGGCGACTGCCGTCGCAATCCCGTCGTAGTGGAGGGTGCGCTGCTTCCACGTCGTGTCGACCGCGGGAATGATCACGATCTTCCGGTTCTCGCGCGGGAAAGGTGAAGGAAGCGAGAGCTCCGATGAGCGGGCATTCGGAAAACCGAGCGTCTTCCGATAGAAATCGAACGGCTCGAGGGTGGCCGAGATCGCAATCGTGGCGTGCGACGAATCGATGATCCTGCCGAGAAAGCGGGAGGGGTCCTTACAGAAGATCTTGAGTTTCAGACCTTCGCTGGTCTGTTCGATCAGCGGCGTGAATTCGTCGCCGCTCTCTGAGAGAGTATTTGTGAACTTGACGAGCTTGAAGTAGAAGTCGATCAATGGGTCGTTCTCTTCAGCGATCCGGTTCTCGATCTTCCATCCGATGTACTGGATGACGAGACGCTCCCATCCCTGGCGCTGATCGAGGAACAACCTGCGCGACGGTTCGCAGACGGCCTGGCGGACGCCAGCGTCCTTGTCGATCGCTTCGGCGAGCTCGGCGAAATGGTTTTTCAGATCTTCGAGAAGCTCGTCGGCACCATCGAGCCAGCAGTTGCGGCTGCTCAGAAGCATGCGCACGTGCTCGAGACTTTTCTCATGGAGTTCCGGTGAGTAGTAGCCTCGGCCACGGTCGACAAGGTTGTGTGCTTCATCGATGATGAGCACGCAGTCGCCGTAGTCGTCGTCTTTCTGAAAGGCCTTGAGCCCCACGTAAGGATCGAAGATGTAGTTGTAGTCGCAAATGATCACGTCCGCTTCCTCGATCAACTCGAGGGACACCTCAAAGGGACAGACCTCCTGGGATTTGGCCAGCTCGAACGTTACGTCTGGATCGAAGTAGCTCATGTCGGTCACGAGGCGCGACACGAAGCCGCTTTTCTCCATCTTCTCGGTGTAGCGCGCGGCATAGCGGCAGAAATCTTCGTGACAGATGATCTCGTCGTTCGCGCACATCTTCTTTTTCGACCGGATCCTCAGCACGCGGAACGAGCCGTCGTTGAGCATCTTGAGCGCGTCAACGGCGATCTCCTGTTGCAGGGTCTTGGACGTCAGATAGAAAAGTTTCTTCCCGAGCTTGAGCGACTCCCGGAGAGCCGGAAACAGGGAGGCCATGGTCTTCCCGACACCGGTAGGAGCCGCAACCAGGAGAGCCTCGCTCTGGTGGACAGCCCGGCCGACCGCGTCGACCATCTCCTTCTGGAAGGGGCGCATGGCAGCGAATGGAAATCCCAGCTCGTTCGCGAAGGCCTGTTTCGCGACCTGCAGTGCATGAGCGGACTCGAGTTTGTCGAGAAGGTGAGTGACGGATGCGCCTATAGCCGAGGCCACGTCGTCGCGATTGAACGGGGCGTCGACGATCTCGGGTTGCCCGGTGATGAGATCGATGAGGACAAGCTGGGGCGAGAAGCGGAATCCTTCGTAATCGGGGAGCTCTGAAAGAAAGTAGGAATAGAGCATCACCTGATAGAGATGACGCTGAAGTTTCTCCGACCTGTAGAGTGCTTCGAGCTCGAGATCGAAGTGAATCGACTTCACCTCTTCGACGATCGCGACCTTGTTTTCTCGATCGACCGACAGTCCATCGATCCTTCCGGAGATCGTGATCGTCCAGCCGTTGAGCTCGATTCGATGCGAGACCGTGACCTCTGCGCGGTAGTGCGGATCTTCAGCAGCCCGCAGCTCGGCTCGTTGTGTGTGGATTTCCTGGCCGATCCACATGCGACGGAAACCGTCTCCACGCTCCACGCCGATGCGCCGATACGTCGACTCGTGAACCAGATCGTTCACCGAACAGGAGATCGTTCGCGCTTGAAAATCCACTCGCATCAGTTATTTCATGTTAGAGGGTGGCGAGCGATTTGGGTAGTGCTGGTAGTTGAGGCCCGGCTCAATGAGCTCCATAACGAAACGAGGGTGTCATGCCGAGCTTGGTGGGCGTGCGGGAGAGGCGAGGGACCCCGCAAAGAGATACCGGCGTAAAAGCTTGCGAGGTCCCTCGCCCCTCCCGCACGCCCACCCAGGCTCGGCATGCCAGCGTGCCTGCGTGACCTAACGCTCCGCGGTTGTCATCCTCAGCGACCCCCCACTGGAAACCGTCCCGGTTCTGCGCGTTGCTGCACTTCCCGCGATCTCACGCGCTCTGGCAGGATCGATGGCTCGGCCGATCTGGCGCTGTCCTCCTGTCTTGAAGTAGAGCGAGCGCGCGCTCGCCAGCAGGACGGGATTCAGATACACCGGACCATTGGTTCGGTTGTCTGTAACCGTGACGTAAGGGAAGACCACCGCATCGCGTGTCGGATCGTCAACGACGAACTCTACCGATCCGTGATCGACCTCGACCGGAAGCCTGTCCTGAATATGTCCCTGCGGAGGGACTTTGAAGGGAATTCTGTCTGCCAGGGTGTTTCCTTCCGCGTCATAAATGGAGACACGAATCGTGACGCTGTAGCGACCGATGTTCGAAGCGCCGATGCTGGTTCGAAATCCGCTGGAGCCCGGCGTCCCGAAGTTTCTGACGCCGTGGGCAATCGCACTGATGCCGTCGGACGCGTAGTCTTCGAGACCAGTCCATATCCCCTGCGCCTGCTGGCCGAAGGTTCCGTTCGACGCAGTATTGAAGGTCTTGCTGCTGACCAGGAACGAGCGGGAGAGCACGTCGTTCGGGACGCCGGGATTCAGCTCCGGAAACGTCGCGATGAGAAGGGAGCCGAGACCCGACCGATCGAAGAGATCATCGAGTGCGTTCGTGGTCCAGGCGTTGGAGTTCGCCGGAACTTTGAAATCGAACCGGTCTCCGGCTCCTCCACCCGACGGGAGGAAAACGACGCTCACCTTCAGCTCGTGTGCCTGAGGGTTGAAGACGTTGAGCTCAGTCGTCCAGACGGAGTTGTTAGCTCCGGCGGTGTTCGCGACGACGGGAATGACGTAAGTGTCATTCACCTGAGCAAACATCGGAAGTGCGGTAAAGAGAAACGCTGCGACTACGAGTGAAACGTACCTGAGAACTTTCATTCAGAACCTTCCCCGGTACCGGCAGTGATGGCAACGGTCCGTCTGGGAAAGACATTCCATGAGAAAGCAGAAAGCAGAAAGCAGAAGGCAGAAAGCGGATACGACAACTTTCGAGAGCGTCGAGTCCGTTAAAATGGCGGCATGACACAGACGAGTGAACGTCTCCGAGGACTGGTGCAGTCGGACATCCGGCGCATGTCGCGGGAGTGTGAGCGGGTAGACGGGATCAACCTGGGGCAGGGGATCTGCGATCTCCCGACCCTTCCCGAATTGATTGAAGGAGCCACAGAAGCAATCAGAGAGGGCCGCTCAACCTATTCGCGTTTTGAAGGGATCGACCTCCTGCGGGGGAAGATCGCCAGAAAGATCTCATCCTTTAATCGTTTCGAAGTCGATCCGGAGCGTGAGCTGGTCGTGACGATCGGGGCTACCGGCGGCTTCGCTGCCGCAGCGATGGCAACCCTCAACGCCGGCGACGAAGTGATCCTGTTCGAACCGTTCTACGGATACCACCTCAACACTCTGAAAATCCTCGGTGTCAAAGCGGTCATCGTCCCAATGGCCCCTCCCGACTGGACGATCGACTTCGATCGTCTTCGCTCAGCATTCACATCGAAGACCAGGGGTGTCGTGGTCTGCACACCTTCCAATCCATCCGGCAAAGTCTTCAGCCGCGATGAGCTCGAGAAGGTGGGAGCGCTATGTCGCGAGTTTTCCGCATGGGCCTTTACCGACGAGATTTACGAGTACATCGTGTACGACGGAAAAGCGCATGAGTCGATGGCTTCGATCGAATCGTGTCGCGACCTGACGATCACGATCTCAGGCTTCTCGAAAACATTCTCGATCACGGGATGGCGCATCGGTTACGTTGCTGCTCCGCCGTTGATATCAACAGCCATAGGTCTCATCAACGATCTGTTCTACGTCTGCGCACCTACTCCGCTCCAGTGGGGTGTTGCCCGCGCGCTCGACGTTGGTCCCGACTACTACAGCAGGATGGCCATCGACTACGAGAAGAAGCGTGATCTGATGGCGGATGCATTGCGAGTCGCCAATCTTCCTCCCTTCGTCCCGGCAGGCGCCTATTACATGCTGTCGGACGTCAGCAATCGTTTTGGCAGTGGAAAGGACGCTGCGGATGCGTTGTTGGCGAACTGCAGAGTCGCTTCAGTTCCAGGCTCGGCGTTTTTCGAAGAAGGGCGAGGCGACAAACTTCTCCGATTCTGCTTTGCAAAGGACCTCCCGGCCCTTGAAGAGGCATGCCGGAGGATCAAAGAGTTCAAGGACTGACAGCCCCTTGGAAAAACAGAAAACGAAGGAGTCAGAATCATGCAGGATTTCTATGAGCCGAAGGTAGGAGACATGGCGCCGAATTTTCGCCTTCCATCAACACAGGGAGGCCATGTCAGTCTGAGCGACTACAGCGGGAAAGAGGTCATTCTTTACTTCTATCCGAAGGATGACACTCCCGGTTGTACCGCAGAGGCTTGTTCGTTCCGCGATTCGAAAGCGGACATTGAAAAAGAGGGAGCTGTGGTGCTCGGCGTCTCGACCGACTCGGTAGCGAGTCACGAGAAGTTTCGCAAAAAGTACGATCTGAATTTCCCGCTCCTTGCTGATGAAACCTCCGACGTCGCGAAGATGTACGGCGTCTGGAAGGAGAAGAACATGTACGGGCGGAAGAGCTGGGGCGTGGCGAGAAGAACGTATCTGATCGGCGCAGACGGCCGCATCAAAAAGATCTACACGAAGGTCGAGACCGCAAGCCACGGGACGGATCTGCTGAGCGAGATCAGGGCGAAGTAGTTTGTGTGTAAGTCCCTGCCGCCCTCACGCGAAGCTTCTAATGAAGCTCTGTTGAGACCGGAGCGCACACGCAGACTTCATCACCGCTTAAGGGCGCAACATGGGTTCAATTCGCCATCGGTTCCGATTGCCCGAGAATCTCTTCGAGGATCAGGATGGCGTTGAGCGCCGAGCCTCGCCTCAGATTGTCGCAGGCGGACCAGATCCAGAAGCATCCGGGCATGTGCGGATCCGCGGTTACAGTCCCGACCACCACCTGATCTTTCCCGGCGGCCTCCACGGTCGACACCTCATCATCCGCGACTGTGATGGCGTCATTCTGTGCGAGGGCTTCGAGGATCGTTTCCCGTGTAACTGAAGGGGAGCTCTTGATGAAGATCGCGAAGGTGTGGCCGTGAAAAATCGTGCCCTGGGTGATTGCCACGGAGATCCCAAGGTCAGCTCGCACGAGAGTCCGCACCTGAGCGGCAACCACCGCTTCAACCCTCACGCTGTCCGGGGGAGGGTAGAGGTTAAAAGCGAGCTGGCGATCGAAAATCTTCTTCGGTATGCCCCGCACATTGAGAACGCTCAAGGTCTGTTCGAGGAGCTCGTCGATGCCCGCCTGATTGTGTGAGGATGCCGGTTCCACGACCGACGCCGCGGCGAGCTCGAGCTGAGCCACGCGCTCGATCGAACCGAGGATGAGCGAGAGTGCGACCGAGATCGGATGGGGCGAAACGATCAGCCTGGGGCCACTGGAAAGCGCCTCCGGATGCAGGTCTGCGACGACGAGCACTCCGTCGTCCGCGACTGTAGAGGGCTGGGTCAGGTCGATGGCGATGAAGCCCTCGTCTTCGTAACGGCTGATCCAGGGGTCGACCGATTCGGGTGTGCCACAGAAGATCGCTACATCGATCTCTTCCAGCGACCCTTCCGCGATTTCGTGAACGTACGCCGCCTCTTCGTTGACTTCCGTGAGAGCACCTCCAGCTGTTCCGGTCGCGTCCAGCAGCTCGACTTTCATGAGCGGGATTGCGCGCTCGCGCAGAATCGTCCGAAGTTCCTCGCCAACCAGATTCAGCGGATTCACGATCGCGAGCCTGAATCCCAGGGAGGATTTCGGGATCATCGTGAACTGGGCTGCGTCGACTCCAGCGGGTCGTGACTCGCGCCGACAGGTCCCGGCGCCGGGTTCGGGGGAATCGTTGGCGGGCGGCGATTCGGGAAGAGCATCGACCAGAGCTTCAGGAGCGGCCCGGAGCTGACGTAGCCGATCGAAAAGACCAGGAAAAACTCCTCGGTCCAGCGGTACATGACCACGAGCATGAGCGCGAAGAGAAGGATGTAGGCGAACGAGCGCTGCTTCTGAAGGTTCGCATACTTCTGGCTCCTGTACTTGAACGTCGAGACCATGGCGAACCCAATCAACGAAGTCACCACCAACATGATGCCGGCGAACCTCTCGTCGGTGACTGGGTAGGGGGCATAGTTGATGATGGAGGCAAGAGTGAGTGCCCCTGCTGGAATGGGAAGCCCTATGAAATACCGGTGATCGGTTTTCGCGGTGCTGATGTTGAAACGCGCCAGTCGCAGCGACCCGGCAACCAGAAACAGGAATGCCGCGCCTCCACCGAGTCGTCCCCAGAGATGAAGACCCCACGTGTAGACGAGCACCGCGGGAGCTGCACCGAAAGTGACGACATCGGCGAGCGAGTCGTACTCCTTGCCGAACTCACTGGTCGCATTCATAAGTCTGGCCACGAGCCCGTCGAAGGTGTCGAATACCGCAGCGGCGAAGAGGGACCAGCAGGCCAGCTGAAAATAGTGGGCGGCTTGTGCAGGGTCGCCCGCAATCGCTGCATGAGAAGCCTGGATACTTTTGAGGATCGAAGTGAATCCAAAAAAGACGTTCAGTACAGTGAGCGTCGTCGGGATGACATAGACACCTCGCCGGAGATTGCGACGGACCGTAGCGCCGTTCAAGGGGTCACCACCCGCACCCGATCAGCGTCGTCGAGGATCGCGTCAGCAATCGGCCTGATATGGAATGAGGCGTCTGGAGCTTTGCGCGGCACCGAAGGGGCGGCTCCGGTCAATCGGGGCAATCAGTGTTCGCGGCCGCGAAGGCGGGCCGTGATTTGATCTTTTAGAAAGAGTTTCCGCTTCTTGAGGAGCTTTTCTTCGATTTCTTCGTCAGGACTGAGGAGTAGTTTCCCAGCGAGCTCGGCGAGCCGCGCTTCGTAGCCGTGATGCTCGTCAGTCCACTTGCGGAGCTCTTCATCTTCAGAGGAAACAGCGCCGTGGTTCTCCGATATTTGTTCAGACATCGAGAGCCTCCTTTGAAGCCGGTTTCTTCGACGATTCTATCATCGGCGTGTGCCCGGATGGGCGTCGAAACTCGGGCAGATCCAAATGACTGAAATCATGGACCTTGGGAGCTTTGCAAGGGGAACGATCGGTATAATCCGGCCCCCATGACCCGGCACCGGAAGCTCGCACTGGCATTGCTGATCGTGGCGAGCTCGCTCTTTATCTCGCCTTGGCTCCGCGATCTCTTCGTCGGAGACGAGACGAAATATTCTCAGATCATCCGAGAGATGCGCTCAGCGGATTCCTTCTTCGTACCGCGGCTCAATGGATCTCCCTACACCCATAAACCGCCGTTGCACTTCTGGATGATCTACCTCCTGTCGATCCCATTCGGTGCGCTCTCGATGTGGCCGTACCTCATCCCCTCTCTGGCAACCTTTCTGGCGATGCTTTACCTCATGCATCGCCTCGGCAACGAGCTTTTTGAGGACCTGACCGTCGGGAAGATCTCTGCGTTCATTCTCGCGACTTCATACCTTGCCTGGGGGCTTGCGCAGACGGCGAGGATGGATCTGAGCTTCATCGTCTGCATCTCACTGACCGCACTGCTCTTGAAACGATTCATCGACGGCTCGGGGCCGCGTCATCTGTACATGGCAGCGGTCGCAACCGGCGTCGGAATCATGATCAAAGGACCGATGGCCTTCGTCATCCCACTCGTCCTCCTGATTTTTCAGCGCGTCCGGCGGAAGGCTCTGCCGCGGGCGAGCTTCATCGGAGCCTTCGCGATTGCGGCAGGCATCCCGCTCCTCTGGCTGATCCCGGCTGTAATCATTGGTGGAGGGGAGTTCGCACGGGAGCTTCTCATCACACAGAATGTCGGCCGCGCCGTCGGCTCCTGGGTGCATCGCTCTCCGCCATGGTTCTACGTGGTTCGAGCTCCGCTCACATTCTTTCCGTGGTTCCTGTCCGCGGTGATCGCGGTCCTGGCTCTCTATCGCACCCGGGAACGAAAAGACGATTCACCGTCGCCCATCTCGGAGAGTGCAGCGTTCTGCATCCACTGGATTCTGGCAGTGCTCATACCGTTCTCGATCATCAGCGGGAAGCTGGACATCTACATGCTGCCGGCGTTCCCACCGATGGCGCTGCTCATTGGAGACTTCGTCGCACGAAGGTCCGACGATTCCTGGGCCCGAGCGGCATTTCGCGCGAACGTGATTACGTCACTTCTCGTGGGGCTAATCGGGCTCGTCGGCATCATTGGCGGTTCCGCGCTCGTCAAACGAGCGGATGAAAAAATCCTGATGAGCTCATCCCCCGTCCGCACTCTTCTTCTGATAACAGTGGTGGCGTCGCTAACAGGGGTTGTGTGTCAGCTGCTACTGCGAACGGACAAGCTGTTCAACTCCACGATTCTTACCGGTTTGACGGCGATCGCTCCACTCGTCGCGCTTACGTTCGTGCTGCTTCCAACAGCAAATCAAAGCCTGTCGACTGCGCCCCTGGTGGCCACGCTTGAGCGACAACCGGGGGCCGGTGGCGATATCGCGCTTTATGCCTGCCCTTTCCTTTGGAGCAGGGAGCTCTCGCCACGTTTAAATGAGGTGCGATACGTCGGTTCCCAGGCCTTGAAAGACGGAAATTCTTTGCCTCTCGTCATCGCGGCGCGGAGCACAAAGGCCCACGAGCTTGGAGAGGCACTTCCGAGGAATTATCGAAAAGTCGATGAAGTGAGGATCAAAGGAATGCAGTTCGATGTCTATCGCCGTAAATAGCGAGGCTTCGATCGCCAGCAGACGGACGCAGTGGGTCTCGGCGGGGTTCGTCATGCTGCTTCTGCTAGGCCTTCTCTGGCCCGCTCCCGTGCTGGAGATCAACGACGCCCTCATCGATGCTCCGTTGAGCATCGATGGAGAGTCGTTCCTCGGACGCGAGGCTCCGGCGTGGGACGTGCCCTTCTGGTGTATCGCGGGACTCTTCGCACTGAGTTTGTTCCATGGAAGGATCGAGGAGGCGCGGGAGGGTTGGAGAATGCTGCTTTCCGAGTTCTCACGCATCCCGGGCAAGCTTTCCGTTGCGGCATCGGGCGCGCGAAGGAACGTCGTGATCGGGTTCTTATCCGCGGTTGCCATTGTCGCGTTGGTCTGGCTGTTCCTCGACTCACCATTGATGCAGGCCGCGGAGGCGGTCCAGACTGACTTCACGCGCTCTTGTATCCGGCTGTTCAATCGTTTCGGGGGCGGGATGAACCCGGCCATGATCGTCTGCTTCTTCGCAGTCGTCGGGATCACTTCGAGCAGACGAGACTGGGTCGAGCTTTCTGTGGCGATGGTGATGGCAGCCCTCGGCGGAGGGATCCTGGTGCAGCTCATCAAGCTTCTGGTCGGGCGCAGCAGGCCGGAGCTCTGGCTGGGACCGTTTCATCACGCCCGTGCAGCGGCCAGCTCGTTTCCCAGTGGGCATACAGTAGGGGCGTTTGCCCTGGCCGGGGTCCTGATCTTCGGCTCGCGCTCAAAGCTGGTGAGACTCGTCGCGGGTTTCGTTGCCATCGGCGTAGGCATCTCGCGAATCCTGGCGTTTCGCCACTGGCCATCCGATGTCGTGGCCTCGGCGATGGTCGGGCTTGCACTGGCGTGGTTCTTCGCGCGCTCTGTGTTAGAGAAGAACAGCCGCCCGGCGAGTTGAATGCGCCACATGCGCGACGAGAGCGACACGCGCGACGGTGATTAATCCCGAGCGAGGAAATAGCTGAAACGCTGTTGAAGGTGAGACGGCGCGGCCCGAAGGGCCGAATCCCTCTCCCTGGGGAGAGGGGAAACGCCGCTTCGCGGCTTGATCGCTTGTCCCACACACGCCCAAGCTCGGAATGACATCCCCGTCTGTGTCCCGCTGCTCGAGTCCGGTGGCTCGTCAGGCCTCGAGCTGCTCGAACGATACCGACACCAGTCGCGAGCAGCCGGCCTCTTCCATGGTCACTCCGTAAAGCACGTCAGCAGCTTCCATGGTTCTCCTGGAGTGCGTGATCACGATGAACTGTGTTTCGCGCGACATATCTCGTACCAGTCTGACGAACCGCTCGTTGTTGACCTCGTCCAGAGGAGCATCGACCTCGTCGAGAATGCAGAACGGACTCGGCTTGTAGCGGAAGATCGCGAAGAGAAGGGCCAGTGCCGTGAGAGCCCTTTCACCACCGGAGAGCAGCGAGATGGATTGGGTTTTCTTCCCAGGAGGTTGGGCGATGAGCTCGATCCCGCTCTCCAGCAGATCGTCCTCGTCCAGCAATTGCATTCCTGCGGTGCCGCCACCGAAGAGCGCGACGAAAATGTCGCTGAACGAATGGTTGATCGCGGCGAACGCTTCTCTGAACAACTCCCGGGAAGTGACGTTGATCTTGCGGATCGTTCCTCGCAGTGAGTCGATTGCTTCGACCAGGTCGTTCCGCTGCGTTCGCAAAAAGGTTTCTCTCTCTTCGAGCTCCTGATGCTCTTCGATCGCGAGAACGTTGACGGGTCCGATCTTCTCCAGCTGATCTCCGAGGCGCGCCACCTCGATTTCCAGCTCGCCCTTACGCTGCTCGTCGGCCGGTGGTTCGACATCGGACAGTGCTTCGAGCCCTGCGTGAAGGTCGAGTGACACCTGCTCGCGAAGGAGCTCGAACGCCGATTTCGCGCGATCGAGTCTTCGGCCGGCTTCGAAAAGTGTTTCGCGCCCGCTGTTCCAATCTGTTCTGGCGGTCGAAGCTTCACTCTCGAGCTGCGACAGGCGAGTCTGTAGATCGCTTACCTCAGCTTCGATCGAGACTCGACGCTCAGCGATGTCTGCCAGTGATGAGAGGGTGTCTTCCAGCTGCGCTCGAGCGGATTCGGACTGGTTTGCGGTCTCCGTCCGGCGAACGGAGATCGATTCGATTTCACTCTGGAGCTGATTGATTCGTGTCGTGAGTGATGACACGACCCGGGCCAGGTTTTCCTGCTCGCGCTGGGCGGCGTTCACAGTTCCTGACGCGGTCTCGAGCTCGACGCGCACGTTTGACGCTCGCTCCGTCGCAACTTCGAAGCCGGCGCGATCGTTCTTCACGCTCTCTTCAGTGTCGCGAATGGTCTCGTGCGTCGATTGTTCGGACGCTTCCAGTCGCCTGAGCTCGGCAATTGCATCCGTCCTGCGCTCGAGTAGCTGGACTTTTTCCTCGTCGTAAACAAGCTCCTCTTCCGAAGAAACAGCCAGCTCGGTTTCGAAACGCTGGAGATCGGTCACGACACGGTCGCGACCTGCAGCCTTGTCTCGAAGCTCCTGTTCGGAGGTACGCGCACGCTCTTCCGTGAGGATGCGTGCGTCATCGGCGGCCCGCACTTCTTCCTCGAGAGTATGGAGCTCGGCCGCGATCCCGCCAGCTCTCTCTTCCTCGGCACCCAGGAGCTGCTCGAGGTCACGGATCTGGCGTTTGATCGAAAAGATTCCGGGCTGCGCGCTCTGCTTGTGGCCGCCGAGAATGAACGGACCGCGAACGATGTCTCCTTCGCGCGTGAGGAAGGTCGTGTGAGGACGTTGCCGCGCGTTCAAGAGCGCCTCGGAGAGATTGGCGACGATGTACGCTTCAGGTACAGAAGCCCGGATGGCGTCGGCGACAGCACCGTCGCCCAGGATCACATCCGCTGCGTTGCCTCGGCGAGCCCCTTCTCCTTCGGCCTGGTAGTCGAGGGCGATGAACGCTCCCCGTCCTGCACCCTGCTCGCGCAGGCGGCCGATCAGTTCGACAGCGGCGCCCGAATCTGCGACGACAACGGCCTTGGATATCTCCCGGAGCAGGACATCGAGAGCTGCTTCGAACCCCTCAGCGCCTCGGACAGATTCCGCAGCGGAGACTGCGTTCGGCAACATCTCCAGAATCACACGACGGACCTCTTCATCCTGAGACTCGAGAGAGGTCAGAATCGTTCGCAGTGAGTCGATCTTGTAAGTGGTCTG
>Ga0136612_10000254_pt1 | contig 17299 bp, 20 predicted proteins | sample AntDryUQ224A2306_2_FD_106644 | JGI IMG/M metagenome (GOLD analysis project Ga0136612, IMG submission 106644) | Polar desert sand microbial communities from Dry Valleys, Antarctica - metaG UQ224A (23.06) | ecosystem: Environmental > Terrestrial > Soil > Desert | place: Antarctica: Dry Valley... | reverse complement strand
GCGTAGAACTCCGCCTCGAGAAACTCGAGGGTGAGAGCGAAGTTGAGGATGGCGATGTCGCTCGCCGGGATCGCCTGACCCCGCGCGATCCCCGGTACGGCGCCGGCGAATGCGCCGCCGATTGCGACTGCGCCGAGTCCGACACCGGCCTTCTTCAGGAAGGCAGCGCGGGTCTCGGGATCGACCTTCTCGGCCGTCTCGCGAATCGCGCCGTCCCTGTCCAGCTCTTCGAGCGGCGGTAGATAAGACAAGTGAAACCCCTTTCGTGGCGGGTAAATATGGACAAGATGAGTCCCGCCTAGACCCCTTCATTTGTTCAGGACTCTGGATCTCATTCGTCCAGGACTCTGAATCGGTTCGGCATCGACCACTGCAGGTCGCGACGATGCAGCAGGCGCACTCCGTAGAGTTGCGCCGGTGAAGATCGCCGTCCCCAACGAGATCACTCCCGGAGAGCGGCGCGTGGCTCTCGTTCCCGACGCTCTGCGGCGCCTCGGCGACGGCTTTAGGGTTACGTTCGAGCGCGGCGCAGGAGCAGCGGCCGGCTTCCGGGACGAGGAGTATCAGGCGGCGGGAGCGGCACTCGTCGGGCGTGACGAGCTCTACCGTGACGCCGAGGCCGTCGTCCGGGTGCGCGCGCCGGCTGCAGGGGAGGTCGAAGAGCTGCGCCCAGGGACGATCGTGATCGGCCTCCTCTCGCCTCTCGGCGATCCGGCCGGAGTCGAGCTGCTCGCCGCGCGCGGGATCGTGGGCTTCGCCATGGAGTCGATCCCACGGATCACGCGCGCGCAGGGGATGGACGCCCTCTCGTCCCAGAGCACCGTCGCCGGCTACAAGTCGGTGGTGCTGGCGGCGGACCGGCTGCCGCGGCTCTTCCCCCTCCTCATGACGGCCGCGGGCACCGTCGCTCCGGCAAAGGTGCTCGTGCTCGGCGCAGGAGTCGCGGGGCTGCAGGCGATCGCAACGGCGCGCCGGCTCGGTGCGGTCGTCTCGGCGTTCGACACGCGACCGGTCGTCCAGGAGCAGGTGGAGAGCCTCGGCGCCACCTTCGTCGACCTCGGCGTGCGCGGGAGTCAGACCGCCGGCGGCTATGCGGTGGAGCTCACGCCGGACGAGCAGGCGCGTCAGCAGGGTGCGCTCGAGGAGCGGATGGCGGACATGGACGTCGTGATCACGACGGCGCTCGTGCCGGGTCGGCCGGCGCCGCGGCTCATTCCCGCGGCGGCCGTCGAGCGCATGCGCCCCGGCTCGGTGATCGTCGATCTCGCCGCGGAGGCCGGCGGCAACTGCGAGCTGACCGTACCGGGTGAGGAGGTCGTTCGCGAAGGCGTCACGATCGTCGGACTGACGAACCTCGCAGCCACCATGCCCTACCACGCGAGCCAGCTCTATGCCCGCAACGTGGCTGCGCTGCTGCAGCATCTCGCCCCGGGCGGTGAGTTGACGCTCGACTTCTCGGACGAGATCACTGCCGGGACGTGCGTCACGCGGCAGGAGGTTGCGGCGCCATGAGCTCGCTGCTCGTCTTCGAGCTGACCATCCTCGTGCTCGCGATCTTCCTCGGCGTCGAGGTGATCTCGAAGGTGCCGACGATGCTGCACACCCCGCTGATGTCGGGCACGAACGCCATTCACGGGATCGTGCTCGTGGGCGCGATCCTCGTCGCGGGGCGCGCCGGCGGCGACACGCTGACGCGCGTCGTCGGGTTCTGCGCCGTCGTGCTCGCGACCGCCAATGTCGTCGGCGGATTCGTCGTCACCGACCGGATGCTCGAGATGTTCAAGGGGCGCGAGCAGCGGCGGCCCGAGGCATGAGGCCGACAGTGTCGGTTCCGAGCCCCCGCGCGCATCCCTCGGCGGCAGGCAGCGTTGCAGACGGGCTCCGCGAACCGGAAGACGCTCGCGGCGAGGAGCGCCCGTGAACGGCGATCTGACGAACCTGCTCTACCTGGTAACGATCGTGACCTTCGTGCTCGCGCTCAGGTTTCTCTCTTCGCCGCGCCGAGCCCGGCAGGGCAACCAGCTTGGGGCTGCGGGGATGGTGCTTGCGGTCGTGGTCACGCTCGCTCAAGACGGGCTCGAGGACTACGCCTGGATCGCGGTCGCGATGGCGATAGGAGCCGTGATCGGGCTCGTCGGCGCCCGCTCGGTGAAGATGACCGCGATGCCCCAGATGGTGGCGCTCTTCAACGGCGTCGGCGGCGGCGCGGTTGCCCTGATCGCCCTGGCGGAGTTCCACAACTTGGCGCAGGAGGGCGGCCCGGCCGGCGAGGAGTCCGTCTCGATCCTGCTCTCGGCCCTCATCGGCAGCATCTCCTTCTCCGGCTCGCTCGTCGCGTTCGGAAAGCTGCAGGAGCTCGTCAGCGGGCGCCCGATCGTGTACCGCGGGCAGCAGTACGTGAACGGGGCGGTGCTGCTTGCAGCCCTCGCGTTCGGGGTCGCGATCGTGACCGGCGCCGATCGCGATGCGCTCGTCGTCGGGATCATCCTCGCCGCCGCGACCTTCGGAGTCCTGTTCGTGCTCCCGATCGGCGGCGCCGACATGCCCGTCGTCATCTCGTTGCTGAACGCGTTCACGGGGCTGGCGGCGTCTGCTGCCGGCTTCCTGCTCCACAACAACGTGCTGATCGTCGCGGGGGCACTCGTTGGTGCTTCGGGAACCCTGCTGACGCTGCTGATGGGTCGTGCGATGAACCGCTCGATCGCGAACGTCCTCTTCGGTGCGTTCGGATCCGTCCAGGCGGGCGCCGTCGGCCCCGCGGCCGCCGAGGACGGTCGCTCCGTCCGCTCGACCTCGCCGGAGGATCTGGCGATCATGCTCGGCTACGCCCGCCGAGTCGTGTTCGTGCCGGGCTATGGCCTCGCCGTTGCGCAGGCTCAACACGACGTTCGCGCGCTCGCGGAGCTGCTGGAGGCGAAGGGAGTGAACGTGCTCTACGGCATCCATCCCGTGGCGGGGCGGATGCCCGGGCACATGAACGTTCTCCTCGCCGAGGCCAACGTGCCCTACGAGCAGCTGAAGGAGATGGACGAGATCAACCCGGAGCTGCCGCAGACGGACGTCGTCGTCATCCTCGGCGCCAACGACGTCGTCAACCCCGCGGCGCGCACCGACTCTTCCAGCCCGATCTACGGGATGCCCATCATCGAGGTCGACCGCGCCGCGAACGTCGTCGTGGTCAAGCGGAGCATGAGCCCGGGCTTTGCCGGGATCGACAACCCGCTCTTCTACGACCCGAAGACGTCGATGCTGTTCGCGGACGCGAAGAAGGCGCTCGAGCAGGTCACGCAGGCCGTCAAGAATCTCTAGACAGCTTGAGTGTCCCCTTCTTCAGCGCCGCTGCCGTTCGCGCGGCTGTACCGCCGGAGGTGGCTTACGCCGCGGTGCGGGAGGCGTTCGTCGCCTATGCCCGCGGCGCGTGGACGATGCAGCCGAAGCTGTACGTGCCGAGCTACCCCGCCGGCGACTTCCGCGCAATGCCTGCGCTCGGTGGCGGCCACGCGCTGCTTAAATGGGTGACGTCGTTCCCCGGGAACCCGGCACGCGGACTGCCGACCGTGAGCGGACTCGTCCTGCTCTCGAGCGCGGACACGGGCCTCGTCGAGGCGGTCTTCGAGGCCGGCGCGGTAACGGCGCTTCGAACCGGCGCGGCAGCGGTGTTGGCCGCGGACGTCCTCGGGCGTCCAGACGCGGAGACGGCTGCGGTGATCGGGGCCGGCGTCAACGGACGAGCGGTTGCCGCGACATTTCTCGCCCTGGGACGAGACGTGCTGCTCTGGGACGTCGAGCCCGCGCGGGCGCGGAACGCGGCCAAGGAACTGGGCGCGGCCGTCTCCTCCTCGCAGGCGGAGGCGCTCGCGGCAGACCTGATCGTCACCGTCACCCCTGGTCGAACCGTGTTGCTCCCGAAGGACTCGCTGCAGGCGGGCCAGCACGTGAGCCTCATGGGCGCGGACGGACCTGGAAAGGCCGAGATCGCGGTCGAGGAGATTGCGCGCGTGCGCGTCTTCTGTGACGACTGGGAGCAGGCGAGCCATGGCGGAGAGCTTGCGGCCGCGGTCGGCGCCCGCGCGCTGGAGGAGGATGACGTCACGACCCTGGGCTCCGTGCTTGCCGGACAGGCGGCCGGCCGTCGGTCGGCCGAGGAGATCACGATCTTCGACTCCACGGGCCTCGCGATCCAAGATCTCGCGATTGCGATCGCGGCCCTCGAGCGTGCTGATGGGCTCGACGTGCCGGCGCTCGACCTCTAGGCCGAGCGCGGAGCCGCACACCCTACGGCGCTACCGGTCGACGATTCCGAGCTCCTCGACCCACGCGAGCACCCGGTCGACCTCCCCCAGTTCGACCAGCCAGGCGCCGTGAGCGCAGGGCTAGCCGGACGGGCTCCTCGTCTTCGGGGAAGAAGTCGTGCTCGACGAAGCCTTCGGGGCAGTCGGGAAACGGGTTAGGGGAACCCGAATCAAATTGAAGCCTTGTGTCAGCGGATGCGAGCCGGCCAACCTGGGAGGGTCCTCAGGCGAGCAGCCGTCCCACGTCGGTTGCCTCGAGCAGCGGGTGCCGCTCGCCGAGGATCGCCTTCGCAGCGAGGTCGCCGAACATGAACCCGAGCACGTTCCCGTGCCCCGAGTACCCACCGACGACCCACGCCCCATCGCGTCCTGGCAGCTCGCCCACGACCGGCATCAGGTCGGGTACGAGCCCGAAGATTCCCGCCCAGCGGTGCTCGATCCGCGGGCGCTTCCCCACCAGACGCTCGACGAATGCCTCCAGGGCGCCTTGAACGCTCACGGTCGTCTCCTCCGTCGCCGTGAACTCAGACTCCAGGTCTACGTCGCGAAACCCGCCGACGACGATCCGGCCGTCACAGTCCTGATGCCAGTAGTCGAAGCCGTGCCGGCCATAGTGCGGCAGCTCGAACAGGCGCTCGCGCAAGGGCTCTGTCGCAAGCATCTGCCCGCGGGTCGGGATGATCAGCCCTTCGAGCTCGCCGAGGAGGCCGCTGGGGTAGCCGTCCGTTGCAACGACGACCACCGGGGCTCCGAGCTCGTCGAGGCTCGCGATCAGTGAGCCCTCGCGGATCTCCGCGCCGGCCTCCGCCGCGGCCGCCGCGAGCCGGCGCACCAAGCGAGCCGGCTGGAGCAGCGCGTCACGCGGGTGGAAGAGCGCCCCTGCGAAGCTGCTCCCGAGCGGCTGCGGAAGCTCGTCGCGCCACTCGACGGCGAAACCGTCTTCGCGCAGTGCCTCGAGCTCCTGGCGGAGCTCGTTGCGCTCCTCGTCCTCGGCAGCCAGGCGCAGGCTGCCCGTCCGCCTGAGGGCATCCCCGGCGAGCTCCTCCATCCGGTCGACGTAAGCCTCTGTCAGTTGCCAAAGTTCACGGGCGCGGTCGACCCCGAGCCACTCCCGGGCGGCGTCGTACGCCATGGCGCCGCCGCGGAGCGCAAAGCCGCCGTTGCGCCCGCTCGCACCGGAGGCGACCTGGCGCGCCTCGTGCAGCCGTACGCGCTTTCCAGCGCGCGCGAGGGTGAGAGCGCAGGAGCAGCCGGTGACGCCGCCACCGACGATCTCAACGTCGGGAGATCCCCTGAGCGGCCGGGTACGAAACGCTTCGTGAGGCTCGGACAGCCAGAGTGATGCGGCCACGTGGCGACTCTAGCCAGCCACACGGTAGAGCCCCTCCTCCTCCGTCACGAGCCCGATCAGCTCGAGCTCGGTCAGGATCGCGGCGACCGCGGCTGCGCCTAAGCCGGTCGTGCGCACGAGGTCATCCGCCGCTCGCGGGGCCTCGCGCACGTGCCCGAACACCAGGCGCTGGATGTCACCGAGAACGGGATCCGGCTTCTCCTCGGCGACGATGCCGTAGCTCTCCAGCACATCCGCGGTCGTGGTCAGGGGAGTTGCCCCGAGCCGAAGGAGAGCGTTTGACCCGGCCGAGAGCGCGCTCGTGATCTCACCTGGCACCGCGAAGACCTCGCGTCCTTCTTCCAGCGCGAAGTCGGCCGTGATCAGCGCCCCGCTTCGCTCCCGTGCCTCGACCACGATCGCGGCGCCGCAGAGCCCGGCCACGATGCGGTTCCGAGCCGGGAAGCGCCACGGGGCGGGCTCAATTCCAGGGGCATACTCTGAGATCAGAAGCCCGACCGCGACGATCTCGGCCGCCAGAGCACGATGAGCAGCGGGGTAGTCGCGATCGATGCCGCAGCCCAGCACCGCGATGGTCGGTGCCGAGACATCCAGCGCGCCGCGATGCGCCTCGGCGTCGACGCCACGCGCGAGACCGCTCACGACGACGAGCCCGGCCGCGCCGAGCTCGCGCCCCAACCGGCGCGCCACCTGCCGGCCGTACGCGGAACAGGCGCGTGCCCCGACGACCGCGACGGCCCGGCGGCGGAGAAGCTCCGGGTTGGCGTCGCCCCGGAGGTAGAGACCGGGCGGCGGATCGTGGATCGCCCCGAGGAGCGGCGGGAATGCTCCCGAGGAGCGCCCGAGAAAGCGAAAGCCGAGAGCTCGGAGCCGCTCCACCTCCGCGCCCTCGTCAAAGGTGGCCCGATACACCGCAAAGCGCGCCGTCCTGGGCATGCCGACGAGGTGAGTGTCGGTGGCTGCTGCAAAGGAGGCAAGAGCGAGATCGCTCACGTCGAGAGCTCCTTCAGCGAGCGGTAGGCGAGCGCCTCGGCCAGGTGCTCGACCTCGACGGAGTCGGCCTTCGCGAGAGCCGCCGCAGTACGCGCCACCCGCCCCACCCGGGCGCGGCCCCGGGCCGACAGCGGAAGTCGCTCGACAGCCCTGTCGAGCAGCTCGTCCGCTGCCGCCGTTCGTGGTGGCGGCGCCGCCCTCAGGCGCTCGCGGGCCTCGGAAACGCGACCACGCACCGGCAACGACGCCTCGGCGGGGCCTGCCGCCAACTCCTCCGCCCGCGGCCGCGGCACCGTGACAACGAGATCGAAGCGGTCGAGCAGCGCTCGCGAGAGCTTGTCCCTGAAGGCAGCCAGGCGCTGCGCCGAGCATGAGCATTCCACAGAGGGGTCGCCTCGCCCCGCGCAAGGACAGAGATTCATGGTCGCCAGGAGCTGGAATCGCGCGGGAAAGAGGGCAAACCCGGTAGCCCGGGCGATGGCGATGGTTCCCTCTTCGAGCGGCTGGCGCAGAGCCTCGAGCGCCGGCCGCTGGAATTCGGGGAGCTCGTCTAGCAGCAATACGCCTCGGTGCGCGAGAGTGGCCTCACCGGGGCGCGGGCCATGCCCGCCACCCACGATCGCAGCCATCGAGGCACTGTGATGTGGCGCCCTGAAGGGTGGCCTTGCAACCAGAGGACACTCCGGGGAGAGCAGCCCCGCGACGGAATGGATCCGAGTCACCTCCAGCTGCTCATGCGGCTCCAGCAGCGGCAGGATCGAGGGCAGACGCCGGCCGAGCATGGTCTTGCCGGTGCCCGGTGGCCCTGCCAGCAAGAGGTTGTGCCCGCCCGCGGCCGCGAGTTCCAGCGCGCGTCGTGCCCGTTCCTGCCCCCGCACGTCGGCAAGGTCGGGCCCCCCGGGCTCGGAGCGTTCCTGCGGCGGCTCGGCCGGCGGTGGCCGCAGCTCACCGCGCAGGTAGGCGACGGCCTCCGCGAGATGGCGGACTGGAACCGCCTCGACGCCCCCGAGCTCCGCCTCCGCGGCCGACTCCGCAGCGCACAGAATGCGGTCGAGCCCTGCCTGCCGCGCGCCTTCGGCGACGGCGAACGTTCCTCGGACCGGCCTGATCCGCCCGTCGAGAGCGAGCTCACCGACTGCGCCGTGCTCCGCCAGACGGTCGCGCGGGATCTGGTGCGTTGCCGCCAGGACCGCCAGCGCGATCGCGAGATCGAAGCCAGAGCCCTCCTTGCGCAGTCCGGCCGGTGCCAGATTGACCGTGATGCGCTTCAGCGGCCACTCGAGCTGTGCCGAGCCGATCCCGCTGCGGACGCGGTGCTTGGCCTCGGAGCAGGCGCGATCCGCTAGGCCCACGATCGCAAACGACGGGATCCCCGTCTGGACGTCCGCCTCGACTTCGACACGCCGCGCCTCGAGACCGACGAGGGTGTGAGTGACGGCGCGCGCAAGCACGCCTCGACGCTACGCGTCAGCCTGTCACGGAACCGCAACGACTCTGTGACGAATGCGTGACGATCAGGATCGACTCGAAGTATTCTCCCGCCCGGCGTCCAGTACGCCGGTTGACGTGCCGCTCCAGCCGCTCCTCGAGGCGCAGACCCGCGCGGCGCAGCACCTCCGGAAAGAGGTTGCGGCGATCGTTCACGACCACGCAGATCGGCGCCCCCGGCCGCACCACCGTCCGGAGCCGCGTGAACACCAGCGTGAGCGCGGCCACATACTCCTCGAGGGCGGCCCGGCTCGTTCCGCGCCCCGCGGCTCCTACCTCGCGTTCGCGCCGATCGTCGAGCCCGAGCAGCTCGTACGCGTACCGGTGCTGCTCGTGGTAATCGATCAGACCCGGGTAGGGCGGGGAGGTGATGACGCCGTCGTAGGGGCCCCCGAGCTCAACCTCCCGCGCGTCTGCACCGAGCACGACAGCACCGCGGCGTGGGTCTCGCACAGCGGCGAACCCCTCGAGGCGCGCCAGGGTGTCGAGCAGGTAGCGGGAGATGAACTTCTGCGCCGATTCGACGGGACGGCACGTGCGTCGGTGCTTGTGACACCAGTACTCGCCGGCTTGCGGCGTACGGGGAAAGTCGAGGTCAAAGTGCGTCGTGAGGCGAGCCGAGCGGGCAGCGCGCGCCAGAACCACGCGCAGCACGTCCGCGTGCGTGTACTCGAGGAGCCGGTCGCGAAGGTGGAACAGCTCCCCGGCGGCACCGGGTGCGAACCAGTCCCGAACGTAGCCCGACGGCCGCCGCCCCGACTGGCCCAGGCTCGCGTGCACCTCCTCGATCTCCTGCCGCAGCAGTCGGAGGTCGTACGACCGGGTCTTGACCTGCATCAGCAGGGCGTTGAACGCGGCGACGTCGACACCGACGGCGTCGTAGCCCGACTCGAGCGCCTGCACGAGTGTCGTGCCCGACCCCGCGAAGGGATCCAGCACGCGCCCACCCGGGCGCACGTAGCGGGCGAGCAGCGCCTCCACGAGCTGCGGGACGAACTTGCCGAGGTAGGGATGGAGGCGGTGGACGTGCCGCGTTCTCTCACGCTCAGGGAGCTCTCGCTCAGACCACGAGAGCGCGAGGTCGAGCTCGCCGTAGAGCGTCTCCTGGGTCGCGGCCACCGGAGACGACTTCCACGGCGGGCGGCAGAGTCCTAGAGGCTTGATGTGAGAAAGGAGTGCGTCTGGGGAGGGCCTGCGCCAAGCAGAGTGGTCGATTCGATCGGCGTCAAGGCTGGCTGCCCTTGATGTCGATCGGATCGACTGCGCTGCGCCGCGCGCAGGCCCCCATCCAGGCGTGCTTCTATCTCACATCAAGCTCTAGCTACAGCGGGACGCGCTCGAGCCCGCCCGGACGCACCGCGACCGCCTCGAAGCGAACGTCCAGCTCTGCACAGACGGGGTTCCGTACGAGCCACGCCGTGGCGGCTCGGTGCAGCCGTCGCACCTTCTCCTCGTTGACCATCTCGAGCGGATCGCCCCAGGCGGTTCCCGTCTTCCCCTTCACCTCGCAGAAGACGACCCGGCCGCCGCGCCGGACGATCAGGTCGAGCTCATACCCTCCCGCCCAGACGTTCCGCGCCAGAATCCGGTAGCCGCGCAAGCGGTAGTGCCGGGTGGCCCGACGCTCGATCGCGGCGCCCGTTCGCGACGAGCTCACGTGCGTGCGCGTGCTGGATCCGGTGCCTCAAGCAGCATCGGTTCGCACTTCGGGCGAGTCGGCGTAGGCGAGCGCGTTGAACGAGAGCCGGTGCTGCTCGCTCGGACCGTGTCGGCGGACGGCCTCCGAATGGCGGGGCGTGATGTAGCCCACGTGCGAGGAGAAGCCGTACCGCGGGTACAGCGCGTCGAGCCTCCGCATCAGGCGGTCGCGAGTGACCTTGGCGACGATCGACGCGGCAGCGATCGCGGCACTCTTCGTGTCACCGTCCACAACGGCACGGTGTCGCGGCGCCGCAGGACCGAGCCGAAAGCCATCCACGAGACAGGCGATGTCGTCGCCGTGCGGCGCGGGCGGGGAGAGGTCGGCGAGCACGGAGCGGAGGCCCCAGAGATTGGAGCGGTGAAGGCCGTTGCGGTCGATGTCGGCCGCAGGGATGACACGGACGCTGATCCGCGTCGCGCAGCCGACCACGGCCTGGAAGAGTTCTTCACGACCGCTCGGCGTCACCTGCTTCGAGTCGTTGAGGGTCGCCAGCGGACGCACCCGATGGTTGCGCAGGCAGTCGTAGTCGAGCAGGACGCCCGCCACCACGAGCGGTCCGGCGAGGGAGCCGCGACCGGCTTCGTCCGCCCCGGCGACGAAGCGCACACCAAGCCGCCGGTCGAACGAGAGGAGCCTCTGGCCGGAGGGGCGTGCCATGGGACGAGGATAACGTCGAACCTCGGACGGAAGTGTGACGAGTCCGTGCCTAGTTCGTTACTCCGGCAGGACGCAGCCGGCGTCGGGATCCGCGAGACGCACCTTTGGCCCCCGTTCGTCGACGTCGACCCGGAACCAGTCGCAGCCGCCCTCCGCGCGCCGAACGGCGCAGACGAACGACGAGGTTTGCTCGATCCTGAAGATCGCGGTTCGGGCTGCCTCGGTGCAGTGGGTCTCGTCAACCTCATACCGGGCCGCGATCGGCGACGCTCGCACGTGGGCCTGCGTCTCCTCGCGGGCCGCTTGCTGCTGCGCGTCCTCGCCGCAGCCCGCCAGGGCGAGCACGAGCACGAGGGAGAACGCGCTACGCCGTGGTCTTGGTGTCGTCCGCGACTGCTTCGTCGGCAGCCGGTTCCGCGGCAACGTTCTCGCCCGAGGCTTCGGGCGGCACCTCGATCTGCTCGAGCTCGGTCGCAACTGTCGCCTCCTCGATGACCACAGGCGGCGGCCCCTGCGTCGCCTTCGCGCTGATCACCTTTGCGCTGGTCACCTTCGCCCCGGGAGCCTGACGCAGCTCGCGCACGCGCGCCTTCTTGCCCACCTTGCCACGCAGGTAGTAGAGCTTGGCGCGATTGACGTCGCCGATCGCGCCTACTTCGATCTTCTCGATCTTCGGTGAATGCACGGGGAACGTGCGCTCCACGCCCACCCCGAATGACTGCTTGCGGACCGTGAAGGTCTCGCGCATGCCGGAGCCCTGGCGTTTGATCACGATTCCCTCGAAGACCTGTACACGACGGCGCTGGCCCTCGATCACTTGGAAATGCACACGAACAGTGTCGCCCGCCTTGAAGCGCGGGATGTCCTGGCGCAGCTGTCGCTGCTCGATGCTCTCGATGATCGTGCTCATGGCAAGGGAGTCGGCCGAAGCCGACGCCGGATGATAGCGGAACGACTCACGCGCTGGCGCCTCCGGCGTCCCGCTCGCGGTGCGGGGCCGGAGGGGATAGTACGGCAGTACAGACCCGGAGAGCCACGTGCCGCGAGCGGGGCGAGCGCACGCGGAGGCGGGCTCCGCCCGCCGGGAGCGTGCGCGGCCGGTGGTGTCAGCGGATCGAGATTCGATTCGGCGGCCAGTAGGTGGCGAAGACCTTGCCGATCAGGTTGTCGCGCGGAACCGTCCCCCACTCCCGCGAGTCGCAAGACTGGCCGCGATTGTCGCCCATCATGAAGTATCCGCCCGGTGGGACTTGGTACGTCCTCGGGTTGCGCGTGTCGCGCCGATCCTGCGCGATGTACGGCTCCTCGAGCCTGCGGCCATCGATGAAGACGTAGGTGAGCCCGCCCTGGGTGCGAAGCTCGAGCCGCTCACCCGGAAGCCCGATGATGCGCTTGACGAACGTGCCACCCGCACCGCAGCGCTCCTGCGCCGCCTGTGGGGTCTCGAAGACGGCGATGTCGCCGCGCTCGGGATCCTTGAGGTGGTAGATGAAGCGGTTCGCGAGCACACGGTCCGAGAAACCCGCCTCGCAGCCGGTCGCCGGCTCCGCACAGTGGAGGGTGGGCTCCATCGAGGAGGACGGGATGCGGTACGGGTTGACGACCCACTCCTTGATCGCGAGCACGATCAGGATCGCGCCGACGATCGTGACGACCCAGTCGATGATCACACGCCACGGCTGGGGCAGCCCGCGCGTCAGGCGGTCGACCGGGTTGCGCGAGTGATGCTGTTGCACCGGCGGCTCCGGCGTCGGCCGCGGCTGCACCGGAGGGAGCGTCGGTGGCTCGGAGATCTGCCGATCGAAGTCGTAGCGGCGCTCGGGATCGCTGTAGCCGTCGCTCATCGTGTGGCGCTCCGGCTGAGGCTCTGCTCGCGCCGCCAACCGTCGACACGACCGTGATCCCCCGACAGCAGCACCTCCGGCACCTTCCATCCTCTGAACTCGGCAGGCCGCGTGTAGTGGGGGTACTCCAGTCCGCCACCCAGCGCCTCCGAAAAGCTCTCGTGCTCGCCGGAGCCCGCTGCCAGCGCGCCCGGAAGCCGCCGAACGATCGCGTCGAGGAGCACCATCGCCGGCAGCTCTCCACCCGAGAGCACGTAGGGGCCGATCGAGACCGCATCCGAGCAGAGGTGCGCGACGATGCGCTCGTCAAAGCCCTCGAAGCGCGACGAGAGCAGCGTCAGGTGCGGCTCGAAGGCCAGCTCCTCGACCACCACTTGCGTCAAGGGACGGCCCTGTGGCGAGAGAGCAATGATGCGCTGTGAGGGACTGCGGCCGTAGGCCGCCTCGAGGGCGGCGGCGGCGACGTCGACGCGCAGCACCATCCCCGCACCACCGCCATAGGGCTCGTCGTCGACCTGGCCTGCGCGAAGCGGCGTCGTGTCTCGGTAGTTGTGGAGACGCAGCTCGAGCTCCCGGCCCAGCACCCCCGCTACCGGCTGCTGCTCGGTCATCCACGCGAACGCATGCGGAACCTGGGTGAAGACGTCGATTCTCACGGCCGCGTCAGGTTACTCATCGTCGACGAAGCCCCGCGCGACCTGAATGCGGCCCGTCTCAAGATCTACCTCCTGGATGCACGCCTCGACGAGCGGCAGCAAGAGACCGGAGTCGAGCTCGATCGAGTCATTCGCGGGGCCATTGTGCACCTTTGCAACAGTTCCGAGCCGCCGGCCCCCTCCCTCCTCCACTTCGAGTCCGATCAGCTGAAAGACGTAGTACGTGTCGGGCTCCGGCGCGGGCAGCTCCGCCCGAGGGATCGCAATGCTCGTGCCGCGAGGAACGTCCCGGTCGAGCTTGATCACGACACGCCCCCCGGAGCCTCGCTTGGAGACGATCACCTCGGCCGGCTCGTCGCCCACGTACAATCGCGCGCCCCGCGTGAACCGCTCCGGCTCCTCGCTGGCATCCTCCACGAAGAACGAACCGTCGATTCCGTGCGACCGTCCCACGCGCCCGACGGGCACGAGCTCCTCTCTACTCAACGATCTCGAGCACGACCCGCCGGCGCGAGCGGACGCTGCTCGCGCGAACGACGGTGCGCAACGCCCGTGCGATCCGCCCCGAGCGCCCGATCACCTTGCCGCGGTCGTCAGGTGCGACGTAGAGCTGAAGCACCGTGCCGTCCTCCCGCTCCACCTCGTCGACCCGGACCGCGTCCGGATCGTCGACGAGCTGCCGCGCGAGCCACTCGAGCAGGTCGGCCATCTACTTAGGTGATGTTCGAAGCCTTGATCAGCTTCGCGACCGCGTTCGAGGGCTGCGCACCCTTGCCGAGCCAGTCCTTCACCTTGTCACCATCGAGCTCGATCGTCGAGGGATCGGTCTGCGGGTTGTACCGCCCGATGATCTCGATGAACCTGCCGTCGCGCGGCGAGCGCGAGTCGGCCACGACCACGCGGTAGATCGGGTTTTTCTTCGAGCCGACTCGCGTCAGCCTCATCCGTACTGCCATCCCTCGACTTACCTCCGTCCTGCCTTCGTCAGTTGTCCGGGCAGGGTCGGCACCTTCCCCTTGCCCATCTGCTTCATCATCTTCTCCATCTGCTTGCGTGCGGTGAGGAGCTTATTGACGTCTTGGATCGTCTGCCCGCTCCCCCGTGCGATTCGCTGCCGCCGCGGCCCGTTGATCAGGTGCGGCAGCCGGCGTTCTTGCGGCGTCATCGACAACACGATCGCCTCGACGCGCGCAAGCTGGCGCTCGTCGATGTCGACGTCTTTCAGCTGGTTGCCGAGCCCGGGAATCAGCTTCAGGACGCCCTGCAGCGGACCCATCTTGCGCAGCATCTTCTGGGCGGCAAGGAAGTCGTCGAACGTGAACTGGCCGGCGCGCATACGCGCCTCCATCGCCTCCGCCTCGTCCTCCTCGACCGCCTCCTCCGCCTTCTCGATCAGCGTCAGGACGTCACCCATGCCGAGGATCCGGGACGCCATCCGGTCGGGATGGAAGTACTCGAGCTGGTCGAGCTTCTCGCCGACCGAGACGAGCTTGATCGGCTTGCCCGTGACGGCTTTCACGGAGAGCGCTGCGCCGCCACGCGCGTCACCGTCGAGCTTTGTCAGGACAACGCCGTCGAACGCGATCCGCTCGAAGAACGCCTCGGCGACGTTGACTGCCTCCTGGCCCGTCATCGAGTCGACGACGAGCAGCACGTTCGTAGGCTTGGCCGCATCGCGGACTCGCGCGAGCTCGTCCATCAACCCCTCGTCGATGTGCAGCCTGCCGGCCGTATCGAGGATGACGACGTCCTGTCCCGAGCTCTGCGCCGCCTGCAAGCCGTACTTGACCACCTCCACGGGATCATTGGTCTCGCGCCGGTAGACGGGAATCTGGATCTGGCGGCCGAGCTGCTCGAGCTGGTCGATCGCGGCGGGCCGCTGGAGGTCGGCGGCGACGAGCGCAGGCTTCTTGCCCTCCTTGCGGAGGAGCAGCGCGAGCTTCGCTGCGGTTGTCGTCTTCCCCGAGCCCTGAAGGCCCGCGAGCAGGATCACGGTGGGCGGACGGCCGAACGCGAGGTGGGAGTCGCCCGCCCCCATCAGCGCGGTCAGCTCCTCGTGCACGATCTTCACGACCTGCTGGCCCGGCGTCAGGCTCTTCAGCACGTCCTGGCCGGTCGCGCGCTCGCGCACCTGTCCGACGAAGTCCTTGACGACCTGGAAATTGACGTCCGCCTCGAGCAGCGCGAGGCGGATCTCGCGCATCGCCCTCGAGATCGTCTCCTCGTCGAGCCGGCCCTTGCCGCGCAGGTCGCCGAGCGTGGCCTGGAGCTTGTCGGAGAGCGTGTCGAACACCGGCCCGTCAGTGTAGACATGGGTCGGTTCGGGCAGGTCAATCCCGTCCCCGAGCAAGGAGCGTTCACATGGCGAATATCGCCAAGGTCATCACGGTCATCGGCAACTCGCCGGACGGCTTCGCCGAGGCCGCACAGGTCGCGGTGCAGGAGGCGTCGCAGACGCTGCGCGGCATCACCGGCGCCGACGTGCTCTCGATGAGTTGTGAGGTGGAGGGCGACCGGATCACGACGTTCCGGACAACGGTCAACATCGCGTTCGCGATCGAGCGCTAGGGGCTGAAACAACCCTCGGGCGGAGGCCCGACCCAGATCGTGCCCTCACAGGCAAACGGCGTGCTCAGGCATATGTACGTCCGCCCGAGGCGTCGTCGTGCATCCTGAAGCCTCACGGCTCGCTCTTTGACGACGACCTGCAACCGTTCGACCGACGGGAGCTCGCAACCGTGAGGACGAGCTGCGACAGACGCAGGTCGAAGGTTCGGCTCGTATGGCTCGAGCCGCTCGGCTCGAAGGTGGAGGCGGACGTGGTCACCGGGCGGAGTGACAGCGACCATCGGTTTCCGCGGGAAGATCGCTTCTCAGCCGTTATCCCGCTCGACCGGTGTCAGCCAGGAATGCGCGGAGGACGAGCCGCGGACGGGGCAGCACGTCCCGCGAAACGGCGCGAAGAGAACAGGCGCATACGCCCGCAGGCGCTGGTTCCGTCACGTGCGGTCAGCCCGACACGAGCGCGCGCGCAAAGTCCTGCGGATCGAATGGACGCAGGTCGTCCAAGCCTTCGCCGACGCCGATCAGCTTGACCGGCAGGCCGAGCTCGTAGGCGATCGCGACGGCTATACCGCCCTTGGCCGAGCCGTCGAGCTTCGTCAACGCGACACCGGTCACGTTCGCAGCCTCGCCGAAGAGGCGCGCTTGCTGGAGGCCGTTCTGCCCGGTCGTGGCGTCGACGACGAGGAGCGTCTCGTGCGGCGCGCCCTCGAGCCGGCCCTCGATCACGCGGCGGACCTTCGCAAGTTCCTCCATCAGGTTCGACTGAGTGTGGAGGCGTCCCGCCGTGTCGACGATCGCGACGTCGTGCCCCCGGGCGCGCGCAGCCTCGACCGCGTCGAAGGCGACCGCCGCCGGGTCGGCGCCGCGAGCCGCACCGACGAAGTCCGCTCCAGCTCGCTCCGCCCAGATCTCGAGTTGCTCCTCGGCGGCCGCCCGGAAGGTGTCCGCCGCGCCAAGGAGGACGGAGCGGTCGTGCTCGCGCAGCTTCTGCGCGAGCTTGCCGATCGTCGTCGTCTTGCCGGTGCCGTTGACGCCGACAACGAGGATCACGGTCGGCTTCGCGCCGAGGTTGAGCTTGCCTGGCTCGCCGAGCATTTCCGCGACTTCCTGCGCGAGCGCTTCGCCGAGCTCGCCAAGGTCGCCGCGCGCCTCGAGCCGGCGCACGAGCTCGGCCGTCGCACGCACGCCGACATCGCCGTGGATCAGCGCCTCCTCCAGCCGCTCCCAGTGCTCTTCGTTGCCGGGGTCGAAGGTCGCTGACGCGAGCTCGCTCGTTAGCGCGCGCCGGCTCTTGCCGAGCGATTCGCGCAGGCGGCCGAAGAAGCCGGCACGCTGCTCCTCGGTCTCCTGCGGCCCCTCGGCGTCCCCCAGTAACTCTGCCCACGACCGACTCACGTGCCGCAGGTTAGAGATTGTTCGCCGGCGGACCGACGCACGATCGCTGCAAAGTTGTCGCACCTCTGTTACGGGAGGTGTGGTAGCGCCCGGACGAACCGTCTCTGAGACCGTCCGCGGCGACGCGCGCACGTTGCGCGCAAGAAGACACTGACCGTTCACGCTTTCGACGCATGCGCTGTGGTAGCCGAGCGGCCCGCCGTCTCTGAGACCGAACGGTCGCGGGGGAGCGAACGCCGGCGCGCGGACTGACGAGCTTCCGAGCACGGCGCAGGACGGTAGCCTCACGGGATGATCACCTGGGAGCGGGTGGCGGAGTTGGCGCGGGAGCTGCCGGAGCTCGAGGAGACGACCTC
>Ga0136612_10000253_pt1 | contig 17326 bp, 17 predicted proteins | sample AntDryUQ224A2306_2_FD_106644 | JGI IMG/M metagenome (GOLD analysis project Ga0136612, IMG submission 106644) | Polar desert sand microbial communities from Dry Valleys, Antarctica - metaG UQ224A (23.06) | ecosystem: Environmental > Terrestrial > Soil > Desert | place: Antarctica: Dry Valley... | reverse complement strand
TCACGACATGCCATTCCGGGTCGTCATCCGCAGCTTGACGCAGGCGTGCGGCCGTATGTGGCAATGGTTCGAACGACACGATGCGCCCCCCGTAGCCAGCCAAGCGTAGCCGCTGGCCGTGTCGCCGATCTTGCCCCCGACGTCGAGGAGACAGTTCATCCGCAGCCCACGCAGGATCCAGGCGATGTGTTCGCCTGCGAGGTAGCGCCCGAGGGCCATCTGGTGGCCTCGCATGTGCTGTCGAGCCGCATCCAAGTCGACGAGCAGCTGCGTACGCAGGTTTTTGCGACCGATCGGCTGCACCATGCGGCCGCCCTGGCGGCGCTGCAGAATCCAGCTGCGCTTATCGAGCTCCTCGAGGATGAGGGGGTCCTCTGGGTTCACCGGGGATTGGACCAGCCAGGCATCCTCCGAGATGGGCTGGACTCTTGCGCGTCGCCCCGGTCTTGCGACCAGGCCGACCCCGTCGTCGAGATCGGTCCACGAGAGTCCGACGCGGGGCAGAAGAGAGAGGGCTCCACGGCGCCACATCGACATCCGTCGAGCCTAGCGAAGGTGCACGGTTGACCCAGTGGACCTTCAGGATCGCGTGCCACCACGCGTCGGCTACCACCCGAGTCTCACTTTGCTTCGCCTAACATCGGGCCTCATGGGGGATGTGATGATCGGCCGCTCGGAGGCCGATCAAGCGCGGGTGCCACGGGTTGTGGTCTTGACCATGGCCCGCGACGAAGCCGAGTTGCTGCCGCGCTGGGTCGATTACTACGGCCGTCAGGTGGGCGTCGACAACCTCATCGTCCTCGACGACAACAGTGCTGACGGCTCGACTGACGACTTGCCCTGCATGCGGCTCCGGTTGCCTCCTGGACCGTGGCAGCCCTCTTGGGCGCAAGCTCGCCTCGATTTGGTGAACGGACTGTCCCGGGGACTACTGGCCTGCTACGAGGTCGTGGTGTTCGTCGACATCGACGAGTTCTTGGTTCCCGACCCCGCGCACTACGACGGGCTCGCAGACTACCTGGCGAAGAATTTCGACCGAGACGTGATCGCTCCGCTTGCCGTGAACGTCCTGCACAAGCCGAGTCTGGAGCCGGCACTCGATCCAACCCAGCCGCTGCTGGCGCAGCGACGTTTCGTCAAGTTTGCCCCTGGCATGTGCAAGCCATTGCTCAAACGCAAGCCAGCAGACTGGTTTCGGTCTTTCCATGGGATCCAGGCCCCGTTCGAGATCGATCCTGAGTTGTTGATGTTGCACTTGAAGTATTGCGACGTTTCCTTGCTCACGAAGGTGTCGCAGGATCGACATTTGTGGCATCACGAGGGGCGGGGACATCCGAGCAGTGCCTGGGCGTTCGGGTCAAACGAACTCGCCTCGCGGTTGTCGTCGTGGGTCCAGACACCGGACGAGCAGCGAGTGCAGGAGTTCGACCCGAGCGAGCTGAATCTTTCTACCGTGGTGCGACGCAAAGGGGAGCGCCGCTTCCGCAGCCACGGTCCGCAGTTGAGTGCCATGGAGCGAAACCCACTGCGACGACTCCCCGAACGCTTCCGCACCGCGTTCTGACCGCGAACAGGGCCTCGAGTTCCTCAGGCCGGCGGGGACCACCGCGAGCTCCGCGTCATGCCGGCGGCGCGGCCCTTCGCCGCCACGACCAGCGCCATCTTGCGCGACGCCTCGTCGATCATCTCGTCACCCAGCATCGCCGAGCCCCGCTGACCACCGGCCTCAGAGGTGTGCCAGTCGTACGCGTCGAGGATGTCTTCGGCGTGCTCATAGTCCTCCTGGCGCGGTGAGAACACCTCGTTGGCCGCCGCTACCTGGTCGGGATGCAGGACCCACTTGCCGTCGAAGCCCAGCGCCGCCGACCGGCTCGCCACCCGCCGGAACCCGTCGCCGTCCCGGATCTGCAGATAGGGCCCGTCGATGACCTGCTTGTCGTACGCCCGGGCCGCCATCAACAGGCGCATCAAGATGTAGTGGTACGCATCGCCGACGTCGTAGCCGGGCGGTTGCTCACCCACGACCAGCGACTTCATGTTGATGCTCGCCATGAAGTCGGCCGGGCCGAAGATGATCGTCTCGACCCGCGGGCTCGCGGCTGCGATCGCGTCGACGTTGATCAGGCCTCGAGCGTTCTCGATCTGCGCCTCGATGCCGATGCGACCGACCTCGTAGCCCATCGTCTTCTCGATCTGGCCGAGCAGAGTGTCAAGGGCCATCACCTGGTCGGCGCTCTGCACCTTCGGCAGCATGATCGCGTCGAGATCGTGCCCAGCGCCCTCGACCACCTCGATCACGTCGCGGTACGTCCACTGCGTGGTCCAGTCGTTGACCCGCACCACCCGGATCTTGGTCCCCCAGCCGCCCTCGGTGAGCGCCTTGACGATGTTGGCCCGCGCGGCGGGCTTGGCCAGCGGCGCCACCGAATCCTCGAGGTCGAGGAACACCTGGTCGGCGTCGAGCCCCTTGGCCTTCTCGAGGAAGCGCGGGTTGGAGCCCGGGACGGCAAGGCACGATCGACGGGGACGAAGCGTCTCGGTCACGACTGTCCATCCGGCATGGGTCAACAGCATGGCGGACGCCTGGGCGACATAGCGAGTCAGTCCACCGGCGCCGGCACGATGGCCCCGCCGCGTACGACGACCGTGACCAGGCCGGCCAGGATCAGCACCAGCCCGGCGTACACCCCGATCGGGGGGACCTGGCCCAGGAACACCGCGGCCAGCAGCGCGGCCCCCGGCACCTCGAGCAGCAGCACCAACGAGACCAGCATTGGGCTCATCACCGCCAGCAGGTGGTTGAAGACGGAGTGTCCGAGCAGCTGCGCGGCGATGGTGACCGCGACGAGACCCAGCCAGGCCTCGGCGTCGTACCCCCACAGCGAGGACCCGGTGAGCAGGCACAGCACGAGCAGCGTCAGGGCACATGTGCCGTAGCACAGGGTCGTGTACGCGGTCGTCGACAGCGACTGCCGTACCGCGCTGCCGATGTGCGTATACACGGCGGCGAAGAGCCCGCCGGCCAGCGCCAACATGTCACCGACCAGCGCCCGGGTCGAGAGGCTGACGTCGACACCGGAGACGACCACCACACCGAGGAGCGACACCGTCAACCCGACCGGCACCGCGGAGGTCACCACGTGGCCGCGCAGCCGGCCGATCAGCACCACCCAGGCCACCTGGAGACAGACCAGCGCCGTGGCGGAGGCCACCGAGGTCAGCTTGAGCGACGTCACCCACGTCGCGAAGTGCGCGGCCAGCATGACGCCGGCCAGGCCGGTGGCCGCGAGCTGGTGCCGGGTCAGGCCGCGCAGCTCGGTGCGACGCGTGACCGCGGCGACGGGGACGAGCACCCCGACCGCCAAGGTGTTGCGCCAGAAGGCGATCGCCAGTGCCGGGGCACCGATCCCGGCCATCAGGGGGCCGGAGGCCGAGACGCCGAGCACCCCGACCAGAGCCAGCACGAGGTCCACGCCGGCCATTCTCACCGGACGGCGCGACATCAGGGAGGATCGGCCTGTGACCCGGTCCTTGCAGCTGGTCGACGTGTTCTCGGATTCGCCGTTGTCCGGCAACCCCCTCGCGGTCGTCGTGGACGCCGAAGGACTGTCGCAGGAGACCATGCAGGCGTACACGCGCTGGATGAACCTGTCGGAGACGGCCTTCCTGCTGCCACCGACGTCCGACGCGGCTGACTACCGCGTCCGCATCTTCACGCTGGCGCGAGAGCTGCCGTTCGCCGGCCACCCGACTCTCGGCTCCTGCCACGCCTGGCTCCGGGCCGGCGGGAAACCTCGGCAGCCCGATCTCGTCATCCAGGAGTGCGGGGCGGGTCTGGTTGCAGTACGACGTGGCGACACCGGTCTGTCCTTCGCCGCGCCCCCGCTGGTGCGCAGTGGACCGGTCGAGGAGTCGTTCCTCACCGAGGTCACCAACGTGCTCGGCATCGAGCGCGCCCACGTCGTCGACGCGACCTGGGCTGACAACGGACCTGGGTGGGTCGCGGTGCTCCTGAACGATGCTGGCGCAGTGCTCGCGCTGGAACCCGACTTTTCCCGGTACGCCGGTCAGGAGAGCCTCGACATCGGGGTGGTGGGTCCGTACGCAGCCGGCGGAGGGTGCGCCTTCGAGGTCCGCGCCTTCTTCAGCGGGGACCACGGCGAGATGCGGGAGGACCCCGTCACCGGAAGCCTCAACGCGTCGCTCGCCCAGTGGCTGCTAGGGACCGGTCGCGCAACCGCGCCGTACGTCACCAGCCAAGGCACCCGGCTGGGCCGCGCCGGCCGACCGCGGATCGAACAAGACGCCGACGGCACGGTCTGGGTAGGAGGCGCCACGATGACCCTGAGCACCGGTGAGATCGACCTTTGAGCCGTGTGCGCCTTACCGTCTGCGGTAGATGCCGCCCCGTCGTCATCGTCGTGCGAAATGGTCCTAGGGGGAGGCAGCCGTGAACTGTTCGTCTCCTGTTGAGATCCAGGCAGCGTCCGAGCACGCCGTCAGCCGAATGCCTTGGTTAGCGTCGGCGCGGCGGCGGATAACCTGCCGGGGGTATCGGGACCAACGGCCTTGTCCAGCCTCTGCAGGCTCGTGTGAGATTCATCCTGACCCAAGGCTCGGAGGTAGCCATGACCGCCAGCGTCGACGCCCGGACCGACGATCTCGAGTCGACCGTGTCCACCGACGGGCTGATCAACCGCCTGGCTGAGCCCTCCGACGACGACGTTGCCGGTCTCGACGCGTGGTGGCGGGCCAACAACTATCTGACGATCGGACAGATCTACCTGCTGGCGAATCCGTTACTGCGGGAGCCACTGCAGGCCGAGCACATCAAGCCTCGGCTGCTCGGGCACTGGGGCACGAGTCCGGGGCTCTCGTTCGTCTACGCCCATGCCTCGCGGCTGATCCGGCACACCGGACAGCAGATGATCTATCTCGCCGGGCCGGGCCACGGTGGGCCCGCGCTCGTTGCCGCTGGCTACCTCGAGGGTGCCCACACCGAGACCTACCCGGCGGTGGGACTGGACGAGCCGGGGTTGCTGCGCCTCTTCCGCCAGTTCTCGAGCCCCGGCGGGATCCCCAGCCACGTCTCGGTCACCACGCCGGGTTCGATCCACGAGGGCGGTGAGCTGGGGTACGTGCTCGTGCACGCGTTCGGCGCCGTCATGGACAATCCCGACCTGATCGCGCTGGCGGTGGTCGGAGACGGTGAGGCGGAGACCGGTCCCCTGGAAGGGTCGTGGAAGGGCATCTCGTTCCTCAATCCGACCCGCGACGGCGCCGTGCTGCCGATCCTGCACCTGAACGGCGCCAAGATCGCTGGTCCGACTGTCCTGGGGCGCAAGGATCCCGACGAGGTACGCCAGCTGCTGGCCGGCCACGGGTACGACGTCTTGGAGGTGGAAGGCGACGATCTGCCGGGCATGCACCACCGCTTCGCCGCGACGCTGGCCACGGCGTGGTCTCGGATCCGGCGCATCCAGGAGGTGGCCCGTAGCGGTGAATGGGACGGCGTGCGGCCGCACTGGCCCGCCATCGTCCTCCGGACGCCGAAGGGCTGGACCGGTCCGGCAGAGGTGGACGGTGTCCGGGTCACAGGCACATGGCGATCCCACCAGGTGCCCCTGTCCGGCGTGAAGGACAACCCCGATCACCTGGCGATGCTGGAGTCGTGGCTGCGCTCGTACCGCCCCGGGGAGCTCTTCGACGCGTCTGGCGCTCCGGTCGGCCTGGTTCGTCGGTGCAACCCTGACGGCGACCTGCGCATGAGCGCGTCACCGCACGCCAACGGTGGCCTGCTCACCCAGGCCCTCGACCTGCCCGACTTCCGCGACTACGCCGCCGACGTCGCCCGGCCGGCTATCGTGCGCGCCGAATCGACGCGCCGGCTAGGCGAGATGTTGCGTGACATCTACACCCGCAATCCGAAGTCGTTCCGGCTGTTCTGCCCCGACGAGACGAACAGCAACCGGCTGGGTGCCGTCTTCGAGGTCTCGGACCGGGCGTTCGCCGAGCGGGTTCAGCCGGGCGATATCGCACTCTCGCGTGACGGCCGGGTGATGGAGGTGTTGTCCGAGCACAGCTGCCACGGCTGGCTCGAGGGCTACACACTGACCGGCCGTCACGGGATGTTCGCCACGTACGAGGCGTTCGCGATGGTGAGCGCCTCGCAGACGATCCAGCATGCGAAATGGCTCGAAGAGGCCGCACATCTGCCCTGGCGTGCCGAGGTTCCCAGCTTCAACATCCTGCTCACGTCGACGGCATGGCGCAACGACCACAACGGCTTCTCCCACCAAGGGCCGGGCCTGATCCAGAACGTCATCACCCAACGAGGCACGACCTCGAGGGTCTACCTTCCGCCGGACGCGAACTGCCTGCTTTCAGTCGCCGACCACTGCCTGCGCTCCCGCTCGTACGTGAACCTGATCGTCATCGACAAGCAACCTCAGCTGCAATGGCTGTCGATCGACGAGGCGGTCGAGCATTGCGCCCGTGGTGCCGGCATGTGGACGTGGGCCGGCAACGACGACGGAACGCGTGACCCCGACATCGTCCTCGCTTGCGCCGGCGACGTCGTGACCATGGAAACGGTTGCGGCCGCGCGGATCCTGGCAGAACAACTGCCACATCTGTGCGTCCGAGTGGTCAACGTCGTCGACCTGATGAGCCTGCCCCGACGCAAGGACCACCCACACGGCATGAGCTCGACGCTGTTCAGCGAACTCTTCACCAATGACGTCGACGTCGTGTTCGCCTTCCACGGGTACCCGGGAGCCATCCATCAGTTGGTCCATGGACGCCCGAAGGCTGACCGCTTCCGGGTGCGCGGCTTCATCGAGGAGGGCACGACGACCACGCCGTTCGACATGGTGGTGCGCAACCGGGCGTCCCGCTACCACCTGGTCATGGATGCGCTGAACAACGCCCGTCGCACGCCGCCCGGCGCCAGCGCACTCAAGGCCTGGTGCGAGGCCAAGCTGGCCGAGCACGCCAGCTACGTGGTTGCCCATATGGAGGACATGCCGGAGGTGCGTGACTGGTCGTTGGGCGACTGGGCAACGCAGGCGTGAGGCGCCGGCCGCTACTCATGCAGACGCGCTGACGAGGCGCCAGGTCAGGTGCGCGATCTCGAGCTCCTCATCCGTCGGAACCACGAGGAGAGGGATCGCTCCTGAGCCGTCGTCGATGCGTACCGGCTTCTCACTTCCGTGGACGGCCGTGTTCGCGTCGGAATCGAGCCGCAGCCCCAGGTGCCCGAGCGGTCCCACCACGGCGGCGCGCGTCTGAGGATCGTTCTCACCCACCCCGCCGGTAAACACCACAGCGTGCGGCTTTGCGACCACGGCCAGGTAGGCGCCGACGTACTTGCGGAGCCGGTACGAGTAGACCTCCAGGGCCAGGCGCGCGGCCGCGTCACCCGCCTCGGCGCGGCTACGCACCGAGCGGACATCAGAATCTCCGCACAACCCCTGCAGCCCGCTGTCATGGTTGAGAAGCGCCTCCACATCGTCGGCCGATTGGCCGGTTTCTCGCACCAGGTATGGAATCACCGCTGGGTCGATGTCACCGCTGCGCGTGCCCATGACCAAGCCTTCCAGCGGCGTCATGCCCATAGATGTGTCGACGCTGCGCCCTGCAGCGACAGCCGTGACCGAGACACCGTTGCCGATGTGGCAGATGACCAGTCGCACGTCGGTCGGCAGCACCTCGAGCGCGTGCGCCGCTCGACGCGTCACATAGCTGTGGCTGATGCCGTGAAATCCCCAGCGCCGGATCCCGTGTCGCTCGGCCAGATCGCGAGGAATCGCGTACGTGCGTGCCTGCGGGGGCAACGTCGCGTGGAAGGCGGTGTCGAACGCCGCCACGTGAATGACGCCTGGCAGCGCCTCGCGCACCGCACGCAAACAGTCGAGATTCACGGGGTTGTGGAGCGGAGCAAGCGGTGTCAGCGCCTCGAGTGCCGCCACTACGGCGACGTCAACGACCGTTGGTTCGGTGAAGCGGTCGCCACCGTGCACGACCCGGTGCCCGACAGCGACAATGTCGGAGGCATCAGGGCCGTGCTGAGTCAGCGCCGCGAGCATGGCCGCAACGGCGGCGGCGTGGTCAGGCACCTGTGCCCTGGTCGTCGACGGCGCCGCCCCGGGTCGCCGGTGCGTGAGCTGAGAGGCCGCGTCACCGATTCGCTCCACCGAGCCCGCGGCCAGCCAGCCCGACTCCTCGCCCGCTGCTACGGCGGCAGCAAACACCTTGTACTTCAGCGAGGACGAACCGCTGTTGACCACCAGAACGGTCGACGTCGGATGTGGTCGGAGCACGCGACGACTATGACACTCAGGACCTCGATACCAGGGACACCGCTACCCTGTGCGCCTGTGAGCGGCGCACCGAACCGAGTCTTTCTGGCGCGCCTGGCAGGCCTCCCGGTCTACGACCCGGCCGGCGACCAGGTGGGCCGGGTGCGTGACGTCGTCGTCGTGTTGCGCCACGCCTCCCAGCAGCCGCGGGTGCTCGCGTTGGTGGTCGAGGTGCTCGGCCGGCGTCGCGTCTTCCTGCCGATGACCCGGGTGACCTCGGTCGAGCCGGGACACGTCATCAGCAACGGGGTCGTCAACGTGCGCCGCTTCGAGCGGCGTGCGACCGAGACGCTGGTGCTCGGCGAGCTGTTCGACCGCAGCGTGCGGCTGCGTGAGAACGGCGTGGAGGGCGTCGTGTACGACGTCGCGATGGAACAAGGGCGCAACCGCGAGTGGTTCTTGTCCAAGGTCGCGGTGCGGGAGGGCTCCAAGCGACTCCGCCGCCGTGGGCAGAGCCATGTGGTCGACTGGCGTGACGTCGTCGGCCTGGCGATCGAGGCGGACGCCCAAGGCGCGTCGAACCTCCTCGCGACGTTCGACAGCATGCGGCCGGTGGATCTCGCAAACGTGCTGAGGGGCCTGTCACCCAAGCGGCGCGGTGAGATCGCCGCCGCACTGGGCGACGAGCGACTCGCCGACGTCCTCGAGGAGCTACCGGAGGAAGAGCAGGTCGAGATCCTCGGTCGGCTCGATACCGAGCGGGCGGCCGACGTACTCGAGGAGATGTCGCCCGACGACGCCGCCGACCTGATCGCCGAGCTGCCTGCCGAGACCGCCGAACGACTGCTGCTGCTGATGGAGCCGGAGGAGGCGCGTGACGTACGCCGGCTGCTCAGCTACGAGGAGCGGACCGCCGGCGGGCTGATGACCACCGAGCCGGTGATCCTGCCGCCGAGCGCGACGCTCGCCGACGCGCTGGCCCGGATGCGTCATCCGGAGCTCAACCCGTCGCTGGCGGCGATGGTGTACGTCTGCCGGGCGCCACTCGAGACGCCGACCGGCAGGTTCCTCGGCGTCGCCCACTTCCAGCGACTGCTCCGCGAGCCACCGTCGACACTGGTCAGCGCGGTCATCGACAACGACATCGAGCCGCTGCGTCCGGAGTCGACGCTCGAGGAGGTTGCGGCGCTGCTGGCGGCGTACAACCTGGTCGCCAGCCCGGTGGTCGACGACAACGGGCACCTGGTCGGGGTCGTCACGGTCGACGACGTGCTCGACCACATGCTGCCGGAGGACTGGCGGGACCGCGACGGCGCCGCTGCTGCTGGAAGAGCCGACCATGGCGCGTGACGACCGCCGCGGCCGCCTCGACATCCCGCGCGACGTTCGCTCGCCGCTGGTGCGACGGCCGGCGTACGACCCGGAGCGTTTCGGCAACTTCGCCGAGGCGTTCGCCCGGAACATGGGGACCGCCAGGTTCTTGTTCTACATGACGGTGCTGATCATCGTCTGGCTGGTATGGAACGTACCGCTCGGCCCCGACCGACCCCGCTTCGACGACTACCCGTTCATCTTCTTGACGCTGATCTTGTCGCTGCAGGCGTCGTACGCAGCACCGCTGATCCTGCTGGCACAGAACCGGCAGGAGGCGCGCGACCGGGTCAGCCAGGACCAGGACCGTGACGCGACCGCGCGGGCACATGCCGACATGGAGTACCTGGCCCGAGAGGTGGCGAGCCTGCGACAGGGGCTCGGTGAGGTGGCGACCCGCGACTTCCTGCGCTCGGAGCTGCGCAACCTGCTGGGTGACCTCGAGGAGCAGCAGCCGCGCTCTGGTGACCAGGCCGGCGGCCGCGACGCTCACGGCCCGAGGCCAGGTAGCGGGCAGCCGTAGGATCGCGGTATGACCACCCCCTCGGTCGAGCAGGTCCGCGCACAGCTCGCGTCGGTCGACGACCCGGAGATCAAGCGGCCGATCACCGAGCTGGGAATGGTCGGTGACGTCAGCATCGACCAAGCCGGCGAAGTGCGGGTCACGGTGTTGCTGACGGTCGCCGCGTGCCCGATGCGGGACACGTTGACCCGCGACGTGACCGCCGCCGTCTCCCGGCTCTCGGGCGTCACCGGTGTCGCCGTCGACATGGGGGTGATGAGCACCGAGCAGCGGCAAGGTCTGCAGCAGCAGCTGCGGGGCGGCCGCACCGAGCGCGAGATCCCCTTCGCGCGGCCGGAGTCGCTGACCAAGGTGTTCGCCGTCGCGTCCGGCAAGGGTGGGGTCGGCAAGTCGTCGGTCACCGTCAACCTTGCCCTGGCCATGGCCTCGCAAGGGTTACGGGTCGGAGTCGTCGATGCCGACGTTTACGGGCACTCGGTGCCCAGCATGCTCGGCGTCGCCGACCAGCGGCCGACCCAGGTCGAGGACATGATCATGCCGGTGCCCGTGCGAGGCATGAAGGTCATCAGCATCGGCATGCTCAAGCCGCGTCGCGACCAGGTGGTCGCCTGGCGGGGACCGATGCTCGACCGGGCACTGGTCCAGATGCTCAGCGACGTCTACTGGGGCGACCTCGACATACTCCTGCTGGACCTGCCGCCGGGCACCGGTGACGTGGCGATCAGCCTGGGACAACATCTCGCCGACGCCGAGGTGGTCGTCGTCACCACGCCGCAGGAGGCCGCGGCGGAGGTGGCCGAGAGGGCCGGGACGATGGCATCGATGATGCACCAGCGCGTCGTCGGCGTGGTCGAGAACATGTCGTACCTGCCCTGCCCGCACTGCGGCCCCGACCACCGGATCGAGCTGTTCGGGTCCGGTGGCGCCGACCGGGTGGCCCGGACCCTGACGCAACGCTTCGGCTATGCCATACCGGTGCTCGGGAGGATCCCGCTCGACGAGCGACTGCGGGCCGGCGGCGACACCGGTGACCCGATCGTCGCAGCGGCACCCGAGTCGCTCGCGGCGCAGGAGTTGCTCCGGGTCGCCGATGCGCTGTGCGGCCGGACCCGCGGCCTCGCCGGCCGCCAGCTGGGCCTCACCCCCGCCGCCCGCTGACCTAGCCCCGCCTGTCACAACCCCCTGGCCACGATTCGAGACTTCTGACACCTCTGGACACAAACCCCTGCCACGGTTGGTCGGGTGGCTGGCGCGAAGGCCGTCGATGCCGGCCCAGCCTTTAGACTGAGCGCATGTTCGGCATGGGATGGCCCGAGTTGTTGGTCGTCATCATCGTCGCGGTCTTCGTCTTTGGCCCGGATCGGCTGCCGGACCTGGCCAGGCAGGCCGGTCGGTTCCTGCACAACGCTCGCAAGATGATGGACAACGCCAAGAGCGACCTCACCCGCGAGCTCGGGGACGACTTCGAGGAGCTGCGGAACCTGAACCTGCGCGACCTTGATCCCCGCGAGGTCGTACGCCGCAACGTCATCGACGCCATGGAGTCGGAGCCGAAGGCCGTTCCCGCCGGCAAGCGCCCCCTGCGCAGCGGGGAGCTGCCCCCGTACGACACCGACGCCACCTGACTACCGAGTCATAGGTCTCGAATCGTCGCAAGGGGGGTGCGCACAGGTCAGCCGACTTGTTCGGCGAGGGTGAGGCTGGTGCCGCGTTCCTCCCCGTCACGCTCATAGCGCAGCTCGACAGTGTCGCCGGGCACATGAGCCCGGATCGCCACGATCAGCTCGATGCCGTTGGCCACGCGCTGACCGTCGATGCTCACGATGACGTCGCCCTCCCGCAGGCCCGCGCGCTCGGCCGGCGTGCCCGGGTTGACGACGCTGACCACGGCGCCGCTGTCGCTGTCGGTCTTGACGCTGGCCCCGATCACCGGATACACCGCCTTGCCGGTCTGCAGTATCTGGCGCGCGGTGCGGCGCACCTGGTCGATCGGGATCGCGAAGCCGACACCGATGTTGCCACTTTGGCCCGACAGCGACCCGAGCGTGGCAATGGCGGAGTTGACTCCGATCACCCGTCCCGCCAGGTCGACCAGCGGGCCGCCGGAGTTGCCAGGGTTGATCGCCGCGTCGGTCTGGATCGCGCGGATGTACGAGCTCTCGCCTTCCCCACCAGCGGTCACCGGCCGGTCGAGTGCGCTGACGATGCCGGAGGTGACCGTGCTCGACAACCCGAGCGGTGAGCCGATCGCCACCACCGCCTGACCGACCTTCAGGTCCGCGGAGCGCCCGAAGCTGGCCGGCTCGAGCGATTTGCCCGCGACCTCGAGCATCGCCAGGTCGTACGACGGCGAACGCCCGACAATTGTGGCCCTGCGCTCCGCGCCGCCCTGGAGCACGACGTTGATCTCACCCTCGTCGGTTGCCATCTCGATGACGTGGTTGTTGGTGACCACGTGGCCGGCCTGGTCGAAGACGAAGCCGGACCCGGTCGCGGATTCGGCGGCCGAGCTCACCTTGATCTGCACCACGCTCGGGAGCAGCTCGTCTGCGACCGCGACCACGCTGGTGTTGTCCGCCGCCAGCGGCGCCGGATCGGTCGGCAGCGGTTTGGTACGGCTGGTCACGGCAGGTGAAGTGTCGTCGACCAGCCCTGAGACGACGAAGGCCCCCAGGCCGCCACCGAGCAGTCCGGCGAGCAGCGCCACCACGACGACCCTCGTGGCCCCGATGCGCGGCCGGCGCTCGGGCGAGACCAGGGTCGCGGGGTCCATCGGGTACAGCCAGGCGTGTGGCGAGGACGGTGATGGGGGCGGGATCGGTGGCGGTGGCGACGGCTGCCACACCGGCCTTGTCGGATCCTGGTCGTCCACGACTGTCCCGCCTCCACGCTGCGCCCGTCGGCGTCCAGCATGACGTACGCAGCGGACGTCGCACCCGGATCGTCGTGAACGAGTGCTCAGAGACCGATCGGCAGCGGGTCCAGCGGCCCGGCGAAACGCGTCGCCCCACGGCGCGGCGCGCGATGGGCGAGCGCCTTGCGCAGCATCCGACGGCCGCGGTGAATGCGGGAGCGCACCGTGCCCAGCTTGACGTCGAGCACCTCCGCGATCTCCTCGTACGCCAAGCCCTCGACGTCGCAGAGCATCACAGCGGCCCGGAACTCACGCGGCATTGCCGCCAACGCCGCCTCGACGTCAGAGTCGAACATGGCGTCGGACACCACGTGCTCCGGAGTCGGCGCATCCCCCTCGAGCCGTTCCTCCGCTCCGTCGCTGAAGCCGTCGAAGCGGAACCGCGACTTGCGGCGGGCTCGGTCGAGGAACAGGTTCGTGGTGATGCGGTGCAGCCAGCCCTCGAACGACCCCGGGGAGTACGTGTGGAGGGATCGGAAGACACGTACGAAGACCTCTTGGGTCAGGTCTTCGGCATCGGGCGCGTTGCCGGTGAGGCGATAGGCAAGGCGGTAGACCCGTGCGGAGTGCAACCGCACGATCTCGTCCCAGCTCGGGACCACCGCATCGACCTGTGTCATGACCGACGTCCAACTCCTCATGCCTCAGCACCGCTGGAGACCCGCTCAGGCCTCAGCATGGCCCACATTGCTGAGAGGACGCCGAGAAGCGCGTGACGGTTGCCCAAGAGGACGTGTCCACGCTGCGACGTCTCCCCGGCGCCACACCGACAGACTAGGCTGCGTACGCCGCATCCGCGGGCGAACGAACGAGCCGAGGAGTCGAGCAGCGCCATGGGGATCAAGCCCGCGAGCTGGACCTATGCCGAGGAGTTCGTGCCGGAGGACGACGTCCTGAAGGCTGCACGAGCTCGTGCCCAGGAGGTAGGGGTCTCACCGATCGGCTCCGGCGGAGGCGCTGTGTTGTGCCTCCTGGCGTCGCTGGCCAACGCCCGCGCCGTCGTCGAGATCGGTACCGGCACCGGCGTGTCAGGCCTGTGGCTGTTGCGGGGCATGCGCTCGGACGGCGTCCTCACGTCGGTCGATCTGGAGGCCGAGCACCAGCGGCTCGCCAAGGAGTCGTTCAACGAGGCGGGCATCGCCACCCAGCGCTACCGCCTGATCCCCGGCGCTGCCCTCGACGTGTTGCCGCGGCTCACCGACGGGCACTACGACATCGTCTTCGCCGACGGGGACAAGCGCGAGTACGCCGACTACTTCACCGAGGCGCTACGTCTGTTGCGCCCCGGTGGGCTGGCGATCTTCGACAACGCCCTGTGGCACGACCAGGTCGCCGACCCGTCCCAGCGTGACGAGGAGACGGTGACCATCCGCGAGCTCGGCAAGTCGGTACGCGAGGACGATCGACTCGTGCCTGTGCTGCTGCCGGTCGGCGACGGGCTGCTGGTCGGACAGCTTCGTCCCTGAGCACCGCTGAGCCTGACGTCTTGGCAGCGTCACGCCGCGGCACTTGCGAAGACGTCAGGCTCAGCGGGCAGGAACGACCGCCTTGAGCGCGTCGCCGAGCTCACCTGCCTCCGTGGCGTTGAGCTCGACAACGAGCCGACCACCACCCTCGAGGGGGACCCGCATCACGATGCCGCGTCCTTCCTTGGTGACCTCTAGCGGACCGTCACCTGTCCGCGGCTTCATGGCCGCCATGCGTGCACCCCTTCCATTCCGACGCCGCATCCACCCCGAGCCGGGTGAGTGCCTCTGCAACGCCGTACGTCACGGCCATTATCGCGCATCGTGGTGCTGCTCGGGGCGGCACGGCACCTTCGCTGCGGCAGACTCGGGCCCGTGAACGCTCGCTCGGCTCTGTTCGACCTCTACGGCGACCATCTGCGCAGCCGCGACGGCAGGGCGCCGATCGCGGCCCTCGTCCGCCTTCTCGCCCCGCTCGACAGCAGCGCAGCAGCCGTTCGCACGGCCGTCTCGCGCATGGTGCGCCAGCAGTGGCTGACCCCCGACCGGACCGGCGGTGGCGCGACGTACGCGATGACGACCCAAGCCTGGCGGCGGTTGGACCAAGCGGCCGAGCGCATCTACCGCACCCGCCCCGGCGCCTGGGACGAGACGTGGCACCTGGTGGTGATCGACCCCCTGTCCCAGCGCGGTTCCCGGCAGCGGGTGCGATCGGCGTTGGCCTTCCTCGGCTACGCCCCGCTGGCCGAGAGCACGTGGATCGCTGCGTACGCCTCCGACGAGGTCGGCTCGGTGGTGAGTGGTGAGGGTGGGTCCAGCCGCGCGTTTCGGGCCAGGTCCGACGAGGACCCACGGCGCCTGGCGCACCGGCTGTGGCACCTCGACGAGCTGGGCGTCGCCTACGTGGACTGGTTGTCGCAGGCCCGAACGCTGACCTCCGGGGCGTCCGCCGACGACGACCGGACAGCGTTCGCGGTCCGAAGCCGGCTGGTCCACGAGTGGCGGAAGTTCCTCTTCACTGATCCCGGCCTGCCGCGTCAGCTGTTGCCCGCCCGGTGGCCAGGCGACGAGGCGGCCCGGTTCTTCGACGCCGAGGCTGCAAGACTCCTGCCCGCCGCGAGCCGGTTCGTCGACTGCTGCCTCCAGCCCACCGGCCCGCCGAACGGAGCGTTGCTGTGACCAGACCCGTGCGCTACGAGGTGGAGAGCGGCGTCGCCACGGTCACGCTGGACCGTCCGGAGGCGATGAACAGCCTGACCCGGGAGACCAAGGAAGCGCTGCGAGACGCGCTGCAGACGGCGGCGTCCGACGAGGCGATCCGGTGCGTGGTCGTCACCGGAACCGGCCGGGCTTTCTGCGTCGGACAGGACCTGCGCGAGCACGCCGCCCACCTCGCCGAGCTACCAGTCGCGGATGTCTGGGCGACGGTCGCCGAGCACTACACGCCGATCGCGACGGCGCTGGCGACGATGCCCAAGCCGGTGATCGCCGCGGTCAACGGCGTCGCCGCCGGTGCGGGCGCCTCGATCGCGTTCGCGTGCGACTTCCGGCTCGTCTCGGAGGCGGCCGGTTTCAACACAGCCTTCGCCGGCATCGGTCTCTCGTGCGACACCGGGGCGTCGTGGACGCTCCCACGGCTCGTCGGGTACGCCAAGGCGGTCGAGCTGCTGATGCAGCCGCGCACCGTCAAGCCCTCCGAGGCGTGCGAGATCGGGCTGGCGACCCACGTGGTGCCGGCGGACGACCTCGCCGAAGCGGCAGCGGATCTGGCCCGGACCCTGGCAGCCGGACCCACGCTGGCCTACGCCTCGATCAAGGCTGCCCTGGTGTACGGCGCGAGTCACGACCTGGCCACCACCCTGGCGCTGGAGGCGGACATGATGGCGGCGACCGGCGCATCGCAGGACCACCGCAACGCCGTCCAGGCGTTCGTCGCAAAGCAGTCGCCAATCTTCCGCGGCCGGTGACTGCTTGCCCTGAGTGGGTTCAGAGGCGCATCTGCCACTCGGTGGCGGTCGCCACGACCTGACAGCCGAGCACCTCGTTGACGGCCACCATGTGGTGGTTGGAGACGGCGTTCCAGGTCTCGATGGTGCGCAGCTGCGGTTCGTCTGCCGCCAGCCAGCGCAGCATCTCGATCTTGAGCAGCAGGCCGAGGCGGTGGCCGCGGTGCGCCGGGGTGACCGTGGTGTCGTACTGCCAGCCCCACCAGGGCCGCTCCCTCTCCACGGCGGTCATCGTGTGACCGACAAGCTCGCCACCGTCTCGGGCGCGAGCGACGAGCCGGTACATCCGGCGGCGGCCGCTTGCCAGCTGGGCCGTCTCGAAGGCCCGGATGCGTGCCGGGCTGAAGACCTCGTCCTCCACCTCGAGATCGTCCATCGGCGCATCGTTGATCGCAGCCGTCATCGCCACCACGGCGTCGAGCTGGTCATCCGGCACTCGACCTGGCATCCGAACCAGCTCGTAGCCGCTGGACAGGGACTCGGCCGCCGCCAGCTCACGGTCGAGCCGGGCATCGTCGAGCGCGAGCAGGTGCAGCCGACGCACGGCCTCCTGCGACGCCCGCTTCAGCCCCATGACCTCGAGGAAGCCCTCGGCGGCGGTGCCGTCGAGACCTCCGGACAGGACCAGGCCGCGTCCCTGAGCCCGGATCCGGTCCATCCCGACCTCGAAGAGCTGCCGACCGAGTCCCCGGCGGCGCCCCGACGGGTCGACGGTGACCTCGACGAAGCCGAGGTGCGTGTTGTCC
>Ga0136612_10000252_pt1 | contig 17358 bp, 21 predicted proteins | sample AntDryUQ224A2306_2_FD_106644 | JGI IMG/M metagenome (GOLD analysis project Ga0136612, IMG submission 106644) | Polar desert sand microbial communities from Dry Valleys, Antarctica - metaG UQ224A (23.06) | ecosystem: Environmental > Terrestrial > Soil > Desert | place: Antarctica: Dry Valley... | reverse complement strand
TCCCGACGGACGAGGTCGTCGCAGCGGTCGACCGTCTTGCGCCGATGCGGGAGGCGGTGCTCGCGTGAAGGTCCTCTTATGGCACGTGCACGGTGCCTGGACGACCGCCTTCGTCTTCGGCGACCACGACTACGTCGTCCCGGTGCTGCCGGACCGCGGGCCCGACGGCCGCGGTCGCGCGCAGACCTACGCGTGGCCGGAGGGCGTCCGCGAGCTCTCGCCGGAGGCGCTGCGCGAAGAGGACTTCGACGTGGTCGTCCTCCAGCGCCCGCACGAGCTCGACGGCTTGGCCGAGGACTGGCTGGGCGGCCGGCGCCCGGGCCGCGACCTGCCGGCCGTCTACGTCGAGCACAACGCGCCCCAGGGCCGGATCGCCGAGCTGCGCCACCCGGCGGCGGACCGCGACGACCTCACCCTCGTGCACGTCACCCACTTCAACGCGCTCTTCTGGGACGCCGGCGCGACGCCGACCCGGGTGGTCGAGCACGGGATCGTGGACCCGGGGCATCGCTACACGGGCGAGCTCGGGCGCGCCGCGGTGGTGGTCAACGAGGCGCGCCGGCGCGGACGGGTGACGGGAACCGACCTGCTCGAGCGCTTCGCGCGGGCCGCGCCGATCGACCTCTTCGGGATGGACGCCGCCGCGCTCGGTGGGATCGAGGATCTGCCCCAGGACGCGCTGCACTCGGAGATGGCCCGCCGCCGCGTCTACCTGCATCCGATCCGCTGGACCTCGCTCGGCCTCTCCCTGATCGAGGCCATGCACCTCGGGATGCCGGTGGTCGCGCTGGGCACCACCGAGGCCTACGAGGCGGTGCCCGCGGCCGCCGGGGTGGTGTCCACCGACGTCGACCGGCTCGGCGCGGCGCTCGGCTCGCTGGTGGCGGACCCGGACGAGGCGCGCGAGCGCGGCGCCGCGGCCCGGGCGGCGGCGCTCGAGCGCTACGGCCTCAGGCGCTTCCACCGCGACTGGGACGCGCTGCTCGCCGAGGTGGTCGGCGCCGCGCCGCCCGTCGCCCGCCCCGCGCCGGTCGCGCGGCTCGCCGGGGCGCGGCCGTGAGGGTCGCCCTGGTCTCCGAGCACGCCTCGCCGCTCGCCGTGCTGGGCGGGGTGGACGCGGGCGGGCAGAACGTGCACGTCGCCGAGCTGGCGCGCGCGCTGGCCCGCCGGGGGGTCGAGGTCGTCGTCCACACGCGGCGCGACGACCCCTCGCTGCCGCGCCGCGTCCCGCTCGGCCCGAGGGTTGAGGTCGACCACGTCGACGCGGGGCCACCCCGCGTCCTCCCGAAGGACGAGCTGCTGCCGCACATGGACGCGTTCGCCGACGAGCTCCAGTACGTGTGGGCCGACGAGCGCCCCGACGTGGTCCACTCGCACTTCTGGATGTCCGGTCTAGCCGCGCTCGACGCCGCCCAGCCGCTCGGCGTGCCGGTCGCCCACACCTTCCACGCGCTGGGCGCCGTCAAGCGCCGTCACCAGGGCGAGCGCGACACCTCCCCGACCGGGCGGATCGGCATCGAGCGCCGGATCGCCCGACGGGTGGACCGCGTGGTCGCCACGTGTTCGGACGAGGTGTTCGAGCTCGTCCGGCTCGGCGCCGACCCGCGGCGGATCACGGTGGTGCCGTGCGGCGTCGACCAGGCGACGTTCTCCCCCGACGGCCCACCGGAGCCGCGCTCAGACGATCGCTTCCGGCTCGTGATGGCCACCCGGCTCGTCGAGCGCAAGGGCGTCGACGATGCCGTTCGTGCGCTCACCGCCGTGCCCGACGCGGAGCTGCACGTCGCCGGCGGGCCGGACGCGTCCCAGCTCGCCGTCCATCCCGAGGCCCGGCGGCTGCGGGCGCTCGCGGCCGAGCTCGGCGTCGCCGACCGGCTGGTGCTCCGGGGGCGCGTCGCCCGCGAGGCGCTGCCCGGCTTGTTGCGATCGGCCGACGTGGTGGTATGCGCCCCGTGGTACGAGCCGTTCGGGATCGTCCCGCTCGAGGCCATGGCCTGCGGCGTCCCCGTCGTCGCCACCGCGGTCGGGGGCCAGATCGACTCCGTGGTCGACGGCCTGACCGGCCTGCACGTGCCGCCGCGCCGGCCCGCCGCACTCGCCGCCGCGCTCAACGCGCTCCGCGCGGACCCGGCCCGCCGCGCCGCGCTCGGCGAGGCGGGCGTCCGGCGGGTCCGGCGGCGGTTCGGCTTCGACCGGGTCGCGGCCGCCACCCTCGAGGTGTACGGAGAGCTCCTGGGGGCTTCGCGGCGCTCGGAGCAGGTGCACGCGTGAGCCGCTTCCTGCCGGCGGGCCGGCGTCACCTCGCCCAGCTCACGCGCCCGCTGGCGGCGTTGGAGGACGACGCGCCGCGCCTGGACGCGTGGGGGGTGCGGATGGCCGACGTGCTCGTCGAGGGCGGCCGGCTGCTGGCGGCCGGCAACGGCGGCTCGGCCGCCCAGGCCCAGCACCTGACCTCCGAGCTCGTCGGTCGCTACCGCGACGACCGGATGCCGCTCTCGGCGATCCCGCTCTGCGCCGAGGGCCCGGCGTTCACGGCGATCGGGAACGACTACGGCTTCGAGGAGGTCTTCGTCCGCCAGTTGCGCGCGCACGCGCGGCCGGGCGACGTCTTCGTCGGCCTGTCGACCTCCGGGGCCTCGGCCAACGTGCTCGCGGCGGCCGGCGCCGCGGCGGAGATGGGCGTGGAGACCTTCGCGCTGACCGGCGCAGGGCCGAACCCGCTCGCCTCGAGCTGCGACGAGGCGCTGATAGTCGACTCCGCGCACACGGCGACCGTCCAGGAGATCCACCTGATCGCGGTGCACCTGCTGTGCGCCGCGGTCGACCTGCGGCTCGAGGCGCTCGGGCTGCGCGAGGGCGCGGTCTCGTGACGCGGCTCCTGGTCATCGGTGACGCCCTGCTCGACCTGGACCTCGACGGCCGGGCCGAGCGGCTCGCGCCCGACGCGCCGGTGCCGGTGGTCGACGATCCGACGGAGCGCGCGCGGCCGGGCGGCGCCGCGCTGGCCGCTACGCTCGCGACACAGATGGGCGTCGAGGTGACGCTGCTCTGCGCCCTCGGCGAAGACGAGCCGGGCCGGCGGGTGGCGGAGCTGCTGGGCGAGCGCGGCGTCGCGCTGGTCGATCTGGGCTCGGACGGGGCCACGCCGGAGAAGGTCCGCGTCCACGGCTCGGGCACCCCGCTCGTCCGGCTGGACCGGGGTGGGCCGCCCGGGCGGCCCGGGTTGCTGAGCGAGACGGCGCGGGCGGCGCTCGCGACGGCCGACGCCGTGCTCGTCTCCGACTACGGCCGGGGCATGGCGGCGCACCGGGAGGTCCGCGTGTCGCTCGGGCGCCTCGGCGCCGTCCCGGTCGTCTGGGATCCGCACCCGCGGGGACCCGACCCCGTCCCGGGGGCGACGCTGGTCACGCCAAACGGGGCGGAGGCGGACGCGGAGGCGTCGAAGCTGGGTGTCCCGGCGACGCCTTCCGGCACCACGGCTCCGCCACCCTTCCCCGGAACCGCCTCTCTCCCCGCGGTCGAGCGGCGTGCGCGCGCCCTCGCCGCCGCGTGGCAGGCGAGCTACGTGGCGGTCACGCTGGGCGAGCGGGGCGCGCTGATGGCGGGTGGCGACGGTGCCGCGCTGGCCGTCCCGGCGCCGCCGGCGGCGGGCGGCGACCCCTGCGGTGCGGGCGACTGCTTCGCAGCGACGGCCGCCGCCGCCCTGGCCCGCGGCGCGCTGCCCTCCGAGGCGGTGACGCTGGCGGTCGGCGCGGCGTCGGCGTTCGTGGCGGCCGGCGGGGCGAGGGCGTTCGGCACCGGGGCGGCGACCTCGCAGAGCGCCGGCTCCGCCGCCGCGGTCGCTGCCGCCGTTCGCGCCCGCGGCGGCACTGTGGTCGCGACCGGCGGTTGCTTCGACCTGCTCCACGCCGGTCACGTCCGCACGCTGCAGGCCGCCCGTGCGCTTGGAGATTGCCTGATCGTCCTGCTCAACTCCGACGCGTCGGTCGCCCGCCTGAAGGGTCCGGAGCGCCCGCTGGTCGGCGAGGCGGATCGCGCCGCGGTGCTGGCGGCGCTCGGATGCGTCGACGCCATCCTGGTCTTCTCCGAGGACGATCCGCGGGCCGCGCTGGCGACGATCCGCCCCGAGCTGTGGGCCAAGGGCGGCGACTACGCGATCAGCGAGCTTCCCGAAGCCGAGACCCTGGCCGCCTGGGGCGGTCGGGCCGTCGTCGTCCCCTACGTCGCGGGTCGCTCGACGACGCGGCTCATCGAGGAGGTGGTCGCCCGTGGCGGTTGACCGGGTTCCGCAGGCTTCACTGGGAACCGTGATCGTCACAGGAGGGTCCTCCGGGCTCGGCGAGGCCGTCGTCCGGGCGGTGGCCGGCGCGGGTGGGACGCCCGTGGTCCTCGACCTGGCCGAGCCCGCCTCGGACGTCGCCTTCCGTCAGGTGGACCTCGCCGACCCGCGTGCCGCCGAGGCCGTGGTGCACCGGGTGGCGGAGGCCCACGGCGGGCTGAAGGGCATCGTGACCTGCGCCGGCACCGACGCGTGCGGAGATCTCTCCGACGTCGCCGCCGAGGCGTGGGAGCGGGTCATCGCGGTCAACCTGATCGGCACCGCCGCGGTCGTCCGTGCGGCGCTCCCGTACCTCGAGTCGAGTGGCGGCCGCGTGGTCACCGTCGCCTCCACGCTGGGCATCAAGGCGCTCCCCGCCGCCACCGCCTACTGCGCGTCGAAGTTCGGCGTGGTCGGCTTCACCCGGGCGCTGGCCGCCGAGACCGCCGATCGCGTCGGGGTCACCCTGCTCATCCCCGGTGGCATGCAGACGCACTTCTTCGACGGTCGCCCCGAGCAGTTCAAGCCGCCGGCCGACGCGCGGCTCAACCGGCCGCAGGACGTCGCGGCGAGCGTCGTCTTCGCGCTCTCCCAGCCGCCGGGCTGTGAGGTGCGCGAGCTCGTCGTCGCCCACTCCACGGAGTCGAGCTGGCCCTGATCCTCGCCTACCGGGCGCTCGGGCTCGGCGACCTGCTCACCGGGGTCCCGGCCCTCCGCGCCCTGCGCGAGGCGTTCCCCGCCGCCGAGCTCCGGCTCGCGGCACCTGCGGCCCTCGGGCCCCTCGCGGCCCTGACCGGTGTCGATCGCACCGTCGACACGCATCCGTTGACGGCGCTCCCCGCCGAGCTCGAGGGCGCCGACCTCGCGGTCAACCTGCACGGCCGCGGGCCGCGGAGTCATGTGGTGCTGCGGGCCGCGACACCGCGCCGGCTGATCGCGTTCCGTGAGCCGGGCGCCCTTCCGAGCCGTCGCCCTGCGCCGGCCCACGGCGCCCGGGCGCCCGCGTGGCGGGCGGACGAGCACGATGTCGCGCGCTGGTGCCGGCTGCTGTCCGAGTCAGGCCTCCCCGCCGACCCGTCACCCGAGCGCCTCCGGCTCCCGATCGCGCCGGACACCGGCGCGGCCGGCGCGACCCTGATCCACCCGGGCGCCGCCAGCCGGGCCCGGCGCTGGCCCGCGGAGCGGTGGGCCGCGCTGGCCCGGAGCGAGCGGGAGCGCGGGCGGCCGGTCCTCGTCTCGGGCTCGGCCGCCGAGCGCCCGCTCGCGCTCGAGGTGGCCCGGGCGGCGGGACTCGGCGACGGTTCGGTGCTCGCGGGGGAGACGGATCTCCTCGGTCTCGCGGCCCTGGTGGCCGGCGCCGCCCGGGTCGTCAGCGGGGATACCGGTGTGTCGCACCTGGCCACGGCGTCCGGCACGGTCTCGCTCACCCTCTTCGGCCCGGTCCCTCCGGCCGAGTGGGGCCCGCCGCGGCTCCCCCGCCACGTCGCGCTGTGGACGGGACGCCGCGGCGACCCGCACGCCGACGCACCGGATCGCGGGCTGCTCGAGCTCGACGTCGGGCGGGTCGAGGCGGCGCTCGTGGCGCTGGGGTGACGGAGCCGGGACACTCAGGTGGGGGTCGGGCGGTCGAGGTTCGCCGGGCCTTGCCACGGGCGCCCGCGGTTTCGCTCCCGCCGCCGCGCGGTATCCCTGCGCCGACCCCGAGCAAGGAGCACCGCCATGGGCATCACCGACAAGATCAGGGGCCGCGCCAAGCAGGCCGTGGGCGACCTCACGGGCGACGCGGCCACCAAGCGCAAGGGCCGCGACGAGGAGCGCAAGGGCGAGGCGAAGGACGCGCTGGCCCGCAAGCAGGACGATGCGGACGCCAAGGCGGACGAGGTCGCCGACCTCGAGCGCAAGACCTGAGTCACGACTCCGGCGGCGCCCGGCGAGCCGGAGCGCCGCTCGGGGCACGGCCGACCGGGTAGCCGGTCCGCCGTGCCCTCGCTGTACCTGACCTTCGACGACGGGCCCCACCCCGCGTGGACCCCGGCCGTCGCCGACGCGCTGGCCGCCGTGGGCGCGCAGGCGACGTTCTTCGTCATGGCGCCCGCCGCCCACGAACAGGCGGCGCTCGTCCGTCGCCTGGTGGCGGCCGGACACGCCGTCGAGCTGCACGCGTCACGGCACCGGCGCCACTCGGAGCTCGACCGGGTGGCGGTCGGACGCGAGGCCGTCGAGGGCCTGCGAGGGCTGGCTCGAGTGGGGATCCGCCCGTGCCGGTGGCGCACGCCGTGGGGCTCGCTCCACCCGGCGACTCCCGCCGTCGCGGCGGCCCACGGGCTGACCCTCACGGGCTGGACCGCGGACACCCACGACTGGAGGGGTGACCGCGCGGAGGCCATGGTCGAGGTCCTCGCCCCGGGCGCGGTCGTCCTCTGCCACGACGGTCTCGGTCCGGGGGCGCGGCGACAGGACGCCTCAGAGACGGTCCGCTTCGTCGGCCGGGCGGCGGCCTGGGCGCGGGAGCGGGGTCTGGCGCTCGAAGCCCTGCCCGCGCCGGGGGACGCGTCCGCAGGCCTCCGGATCCTCACGGGCCACCCGGGCCCGGCGCCGGCCGATGCCCTCGGGGCGTCCGGCGACCCGCGCGCGCTCGCCGCGCGCTCGCGCTCGGCGGTCCCCGCATGAGCGCGGCAACGGATCGCGGCCTCGACGCCGCCCTCGCCGAGATCGCCGCGGGCGCCTCGCGGCGGGACGCGGCGGGCCCCGTCGGCGGCTTCCCGCACGAGCCGTTCGCCCTGCTGCGCCGCGCGGGCGCGCTCGGGCTGACCGTGGGCCCGCGCCCCGTGTCGACCGGCGAGGAGTGGGGAGCCGTCCGCGCCGTCTCGCGCGCCGACGCCTCGGTCGGTCGGATCTACGACGGCCACCTCAACGCGGTCGAGCGGATCGCGCTGCTCGCGCCCGAGCCGCTGCGCGGCGAGGAGCTCGCGGCGGTGAGCGACGGTGAGCGGCTGCTCGGCGTCTGGGGCGCCGACCCGGTCACCGACGAGGGCGAGCCCGCGCGGCTCACCGAGGGCGCCACGCTGCGCGGCGTGAAGGTGTTCTGCTCGGGAGCGGGCGGCCTGGACCGCGCCATCGTCCTCGTCCGGGCGCCGGACGGCTCCGGGCCGCCCCTGCTCGCCTACGTCGACCTCGGCTCCCCGTACGTCGAGATCGACCGAACGTGGTTCGCGGGCGCCGGGCTGCGCGCGGCCGAGAGCCATCGCGTCGTCTTCCACGACACGCCCGTCCTCGCTCTCCTCGGCGAGCCGGGCGCGATCTCCGCCGAGCCGGTGTTCTCGCGCGACGCGATCCGCACCGCGGCGATGTGGGCCGGCATCGCCGACTGCGCGGCCGCCGCCGCGCTCGACGCCCTCGCCGCGCGGCCGGAGCGGTCCGAGCTCGCCGGCCTCGCCGCGGCGCGCATCGCCACCGCGCACACCACGATCGACCTCTACCTCGCCGAAGCCACCCGGCGGGCGGACGCGCCGGAGCTCGCGCGCTTCGCGCTCGAGCTGCGCGAGGCGGTCACCACCGCGGTCCGCACCCTGCTCGACGAGGCGGCCCGGGCGCTCGGCTCGCGGCCCTTCGCCACCGGCTCGGCGCTCGACCGCGCGCGCCGCGACCTCGAGCTCTTCCTGCTCCAGAAGCGCCTGGACCCGCTGCTCGCCCGGGCGGGCAACCGGCTGCTGGAGGGGCGCGCGTGAGCCGGCCGAGCCTCGAGCCCGAGTACTTCGACCGGCTCTACGCCGAGGACCCGGACCCGTGGGGCTTCGCCACCTCCGACTACGAGCGCGACAAGTACGCGGCGACGCTCGCCGCCCTGCCGGCCGGGCGCCGCTACCCGCGGGCGCTCGAGTGTGGGTGCGCCAACGGCGTGTTCACCGAGCGGCTCGCCCCGCGCTGCGACGCCCTGCTGGCGGTCGACGCCGCCGAGCGGGCGGTCACCGCCGCGCGCGAGCGCCTCGCGAGCCGGCCCCACGTCTCCCTCGAACGCAGGGTGCTCCCGGCCGAGCTACCCGCCGGCCCGTTCGATCTCGTGGTCTGCTCCGAGGTCCTCTACTACTGGGACGCGGCCACGCTCCGCGACGCGCTGCCCCGCCTGCGGGACGCGCTCGCCCCGGGCGGCTCGCTGCTGGCCGTGCACTGGCGGCACCCCACCCGGACCTATCCGCTGCAGGGCGACGAGGTCCACGCGCTGCTGCACGCGGAGCTCGGCCTCAGCCCGGCCATGACCGCGACGACCGACGACTACCGGCTGGACCGCTTCGACCGCCCGAGGGTCGCCTAGGTGGACGTCCTGATCCTCGGCGGCGGCCCCGCCGGCCTGGCCACCGCCCGCGGCTACCGGGAGGCCGGGGGACACGGTCGCGTGACCCTGGTGGCCGGCGAGGGCCACGTCCCCTACAACCGGCCGCCCCTGACCAAGGACTTCCTGCGCGGCGAGTCCGCCCGCGGCGACCTCCCGATGGTCCCGGCGGGCTGGTTCGCCGAGCGGGGCGTCGAGCTCGTGCACGGCACCGCCTCGGACCTGGATCCCGACCGCCGCCGGGTCAGCCTCGCCGACGGGCGCGAGCTGGGCTACGACGCCTGCGTCCTGGCCACCGGATCGACCCCGATGCGGCCGCCCGTGCCCGGCGCGGAGGACCTCGGGCTCCATGTGATGCGCACGATCGAGGACTCCGAGGCGCTGCGGAGCGCGGCAGGGCGGGAGGGTGCGCGCGTCGTGGTGATCGGCTCAGGGTTCATCGGCTGCGAGGCGGCGGCGTCGCTCGCCGTGCGCGGCGCCCAGGTCACCGTGCTGGCCGAGGACGACGTCCCGCAGGCGTCGCGCCTCGGGCCGGAGGCCGGCGAGCGGATCGCCGGCTGGCTCACGCAGGCCGGTGCGGAGCTGCGTCCCGGCACGCCGGTGGCCCGGATCGAGCGGACGCCGGGCGGGTTCCGGGTTCACGTCGAGAGCGGCGGGCCGGCGGACGCCGAGGTAGTGCTGCTCGCCACGGGCGTCCGGCCGAACGGCGAGCTCGCCGGGCCGGCCGGGCTGGACCGCACGGCCTCCGGCCGGATCGGCGCCGACGTCCACCTGCGCACGCTCGCCGACGGGCTGCTCGTCGCGGGCGACCTCGCCGCCGCCCGCAACGCCGCCGTGCATCGCTCCCTCGCCGTCGAGCACTGGGGCGAGGCGCTCAACCAGGGCGAGGTCGCCGGGCGCACGCTGGCCGGCGACGACTCGGCGAGCTGGGCGACCGCTCCCGGCTTCTGGTCGACCATCGGCGACCACACGCTCAAGCACGTGGCGTGGGGCGACGGGTTCGACGACGCCCGCTTCCGCGCCTACGAGGCCGGCGCGTTCAGCGTGCACTACGGGCTCGACGGGGTCTGCGTCGGCGTCCTCACCCACGACCGCGACGAGGACTACGAGCGTGGGCGCGAGCTCGTCGAGTCCGGGGCCGCGCTCCCGTGACGCGCGGCGCGATCGTGGTCGTCCCCGCCCGGAACGAGGAGGCGCTCATCGGTGCCTGCCTCGAGGCGCTGGCCGCCCAGGACATTCCCGGAGGGCTGGCGGTCATCCTCGTCCTGGACGCGTGCGTCGACGGCACCGAGGCCGCCGCCCGGTCCGCCGCCGCGCGGAACGGCCGGCTCGAGCTCACGCTGCGCCAGGGACCCGGGCGAGGGGTGGGGGCCGCCCGTCGGCTCGGGATGGACGAGGCGTGCCAGCGGCTGCTGCGCCGCGGGCACGAGCGTGGGCTGATCGCCACCACCGACGCCGACTCGGCCGTCGCGCCGGATTGGCTCCGCGGCCAGCTCGCCGCCGTCCGGTCGGGCGCGGAGGCGATCGGCGGCGCCATCGAGCTGCGTCCGGTCGACGCCGCCGCTCTCCCGCGCCGGGCGCTCGAGCTGCGTCGGGCCCGCCATCGCGCTCGCTTGGCCCTGGTCCACCGCGACGACCCCGCGGCCGAGCACTGCCAGTTCTCCGGCGCGTCGCTCTCGGTGACGGCGCGCGCCTACGCCCGCGTCGGGGGGATGGAGCCGCTCCCGGCGCTCGAGGACGAGGCCTTCGCCGCTCGCCTGCGCCGTCACGGCATCCCGATCGTGCGCACCCGCGCCGTCCGCGTGGCGACCTCCGGCCGGCTCGAAGGCCGCACCCCGGCCGGCCTCGCACACGACCTGGCCACCTCGGCGGCCATCCTGCCCGCCCCTGACGGCGACGCCGGCATCCGCGTCGGCGCTTGACCGGGCTTCGACTCCCTTGCTCAGACGAGCGTTGCCGAGACCCGCACCTCGACGTTGTCGCGGACGGCGTTGGAGATCGGGCAATGCTGGTCGGCCTCCAGCGCTGCCCGCTCGAAGGCGTCCGCGTCGAGGTCGGGGACCGCGCCGCGCACCTCGAGATCCAGGGCCTTGATCGTGTACCAGTCGCCGGCCTCCTCGAGCGAGCACTTGGCCTTCACGTCGATCGACTCCGGGGGCGTGCCGTCCCGGGTGAGCAGAAGCGAAAGCGCCATGGCGTAACACGAGGCGTGGGCGGCGGCCAGCAGCTCCTCCGGGCTCGACTTGCCGTCCGCCCGGTCCGAGCGCGACGCCCAGCCGATCGGAAGGTCGGTGACCGCTTCGGATCCGGCGCGCAGCGTGCCGTCCCCCCTGGCCAGCGTCCCGTTCCAATGCATCTCCGCGGTGCGTTCTGTGAGCGCCATCAGGGTCCCCATTCGGTTGATCGTCAGCATCCGTCCACTCCGCGGCCTGCCCTCGGTGACTGTCCCGTGAACGCGCTTAGGCGCGCAGACGCGATGGGTAGGCGGCTTGCTGAACGCACATCAACTTCAGGGAGGAGCTCATGTCCCAGACCGAGGACAAGCTCAGCTGGCGCGGCCAGGATCTGCACGACAACGACGGCGACAAGATCGGCAAGATCGAGGAGATCTACCTCGATGCCGACACAGACCAGCCTGAGTGGGCGCTCGTTCACACGGGCGTGTTCGGTACGAAGCAGACCTTCATCCCGATCCGGGACGCGTCGGCCGGCGACACGGGCCCGCGCGTGCCGTTCGACAAGCAGACGGTGAAGGATGCGCCGAAGATGGACGCGGACGGTCGTCTCTCCCAACAGGAGGAGTCAGACCTCTACCGTCACTACGGCATGGACTACTCCGAGGCCCGCTCGGACTCCGGGCTGCCCGAGGGCGGCGCCACCGGCGACACGGACCGCGACCGCGGCCCCGAGATGGGCGACGCCAACCGCGACCGCGAGTACCGCGGCGACGAGACCGGCCGGGGCGTGGTCGGCGACGACACCTCCGGCCCGGAGACCGACAACGCGATGACCCGCTCCGAGGAGGAGCTGAGCGTCGGCAAGCGTGAGCGCGAGACGGGCCGCGTGCGCCTGCGCAAGCACATCGTCACGCAGAACGTGACCGAGTCGGTCCCGGTCTCCCGCGAGGAGGTCCGCGTCGAGCGCGAGCCGATCACGGACGCCAACCGCGGCGCCGCGACCACGGGTGGCGATCTCACCGAGGAGGAGCACGAGGTCACGCTGCGCGCCGAGGAGGCCGTCGTCCAGAAGGACGTCGTGCCCAAGGAGCGCGTCCGCGTCGACAAGGACGTCGTCACCGATCAGCAGGAGGTCTCCGAGGAGCTGCGCTCGGAGCAGATCGAGGTCGAAGGGGACGGCGTCTCCGACGTCGACCGCGACCGCACGGACCGCGACCGCACGGACCGCGACCGCACGGACCGCGACCGCACGGACCGCGACCGCACCTAGCACCTGGCGCGCCAGTCCGCACCGCCCGGGTTACGGCCCGGGCGGTGCGGGCAGGTCGTACGGTCATGGAGACCTACGACCAGTCAGACTCGGGTTACCCCGAGGAAGCACCACCCGAGGTCGTCCCCGACGACACGGGCACCGGCGACCGCGACTCCGCCGCGGAGGAGTCCGCCAAGCCGGACAAGGCCGCCGACCGCGCGCCGAGCACGGACGACGGCACCGCGACCGGGGGCTGACCGCCGGCCCCGGCGGGGTCTCCGGGCTAGGCGAGCCCCTCGGCCTCGTACTCCCGCAGGTAGCCCTCGAACAGCCGGCGGTGACCCTCCTCGTCGCGAAGGATCGTGATGATCATGTCGTTCGTCACCGGATCGAGCCCGTCGGTGAACTCGATGATCCGGTTGTAGTGCTCGATCGCCCCCGTCTCGGCCTCGATGACGCCCTTGACCACGTGGACGATGTCCGTCTGCTGCTCGGGCGGCTGCAGGTACGCCTGTGCGGGGGTGAAGTCCATCGAGCCGGGGACGACCCCGTAGAGCTGCTTGATGCGCGCCGCGAACTGACGGGCGTGGGACAGCTCCTCCACGATGTCCTCCTCCAGGGACTCGATGATCTCCTGGGCGCGGACCCCGTCGGGGTTGGTCGAGTTCGCGATGTAGCTCATCACGGTCTCGATCTCCATGAAGTAGGCCTGCTTGAGCAGCTCGACGAGCTCCTCGCGCTTCGGAGCGGCGTCGTCGGAGAGGATGCCCTGCGAGCTTGAGCGGACGGTGGCGGTCATAAGCCGGGTGTACCCACTCCGACCCGAGGGCAGGAGCCGGGCCATGAAGATCGTCGTCACGGGCGCCACCGGCAACGTCGGGACCAGGGTCGTCGAGGCACTCGCCGCCGACCCGCGGGTCTCAGAGATCGTCGGGCTCGCCCGCCGGCGGCCGGACTGGAGCCCGCCCAAGACCCGCTGGGTGGCCGCCGACGTGGTCTCCGCCGATCTCGAGACGCACTTCGCGGGCGCCGCGGCGGTCATCCACCTGGCCTGGCTCATCCAGCCGGCGCGCGACGAGCGCGCCACCTACGCGGTGAACGTCGACGGCTCGCGGCGCGTGTTCCGCGCCGCCGCGGCGGCCGGGGCCGGTGCGCTCGTGCACGCCTCCTCGGTCGGCGCCTACTCGCCCGGGCCCAAGGACCGCGCCACCGACGAGTCCTGGCCGACCAACGGCATCCCGACCTCCTTCTACTCCCGTCACAAGGCGGAGGCTGAGCGCGCGCTCGACGAGGTGGAGGTCGCCAACCCACGCCTGCGGGTTGTCCGCCTGCGGCCCGGCGTGGTCGGCCAGCGCGACGCGGGTACGGAGATCCGGCGCCTGTTCCTCGGGCCGTTCCTCCCCTCGGCGCTCGTCCGTCCCGGGCTCGTGCGGGTCGTGCCCGACACGCCCAACCTGCGCATCCAGGTCGTGCACGCTGCCGACTGCGCGGAGGCCTATCGGCTCGCCGCGCTCTCCGAGGTGGCGCGCGGCGCCTACAACGTCGCCGCCGACCCGGTCCTCGACCCCGACGTCCTGGCCCGTGTCCTCGGAGCGCGCAAGGTCCCCGTGCCCGCACGGGTGCTGCGGGCGGCGGCGTCGCTGACCTACCGCGCCCGGCTGCAGCCGACCCCGCCCGGCTGGCTCGACCTCGGGCTCGGCGTGCCGATCATGAGCACCGAGCGCATCCGGTCAGAGCTCGGCTGGAGCCCGGCGCACCCGGCGACGGACGTCCTGCTCGAGCTGATGGCCGGGATGCGGGAGTCCGCCGGCCGGCCGACGCCGCCGCTGGATCCCGCCACGAGCGGGCCGCTGCGGGTCCGTGAGCTGCTAACAGGAGTCGGCCGCCGCAACCCGTGAGCCGCGCGGCGAGGACCGGCTGTTCGGTGCCGTTCCCGGGTAGGAGCATCTCGTGACGCCAGCAGAGATCCCGTCGACCGAGCTCGCCGCCGGCCCCGTCGCCGCGCTGGTGGACCGCGGCGTCGAGCAGGGCTGCATCGACCTGTCCGAGGTCGACGAGCTCGTCCAGGCGCTCGAGCTCGAGGAGGACTCCCTCAGCGGACTCTACGAGCAGCTCGACGCCCGCGGCATCGAGCTGCGCGACGACTGCGGCCGCGACATCGAGACGCCGGCGCCGACCGACGTGGCGCTCGCGTCGGCGACCACGGACGCCCTGCAGCTCTTCCTCAACGAGATCGGCCGCCACCGGCTGCTGACCCCGGCCGAGGAGATCGACCTCTCCAAGCGCATCGAGCGCGGCGACCTGGCGGCCAAGGAGCGGATGATCAACGCGAACCTCCGCCTCGTGGTCTCGATCGCCAAGAAGTACCAGGGCTCCGAGCTCACGCTGCTCGACCTCATCCAGGAGGGCATCCTCGGGCTCATCCGGGCGGTCGAGAAGTTCGACTGGCGGCGCGGCTACCGGTTCTCCACCTACGCCACGTGGTGGATCCGGCAGGCGGTCGAGCGCGGGATGGACGCCAAGGCGCGCACGATCAAGCTGCCCATCAACCTGGTGCGCTCCCAGCGCAAGCTCTCCCGCGCGGAGAACGCCCTGTCGTTGCGCCTGGATCGCCCGCCGACCGACGCGGAGCTCGCCGCCGAGGCGCAGCTCTCGCTCGACGATCTCCACTCGCTGCGCGACGCCGCCCGGGCCGTCACCTCGCTGGACCGGCCGCTCGGCGAGGAGCAGGACGCGGCGTTTGGCGACCTGCTGCCCGACGACGGGCCGCAGCCCGACGAGCTCGTCCACGTCTCGCTGCGACGAGAGGCGCTCACCCGCGCGCTCGCCGAGCTCCCCGACCGCGAGCGCGAGGTCGTCGCGCTGCGCTACGGCCTGACCGGCAGTGATCCGACGCCGCTGCGGGAGATCGGGCGCCGGCTCGGGATCACGCCGGAGCGGGTGCGCCAGATCGAGTCCAAGGCGCTGAGCCGGTTGGGCCGCATGCGCGAGCTCGAGGCGTTGCGCCAGGCCGCCTGAGCCCCGCTCGCCGGCTACGCGACGCTCGTCACCGCGTTCACGGCCTGTCCGCCGCCGGCCTCGTCGCGGCCGGCCGTGCCGACCTCACGGCGTTTCAAGCGCGGACGAGCGGGTTAGCGGCTCGATGTGTTCCAACATGAAGCGGCGCCCGGTGTTCACCGGATCGAGGACTCGTACGTCAACTGGTACCTGGTCGAGGGCGACGACGGGCGGTCGCTCACCATCGTCGACGCGGGCGTGCCCACCTCCTGGGGGTCGCTTCTCGAAGCGGTGCGCTCGCTCGGTCGGACGGTCTCCGACGTCGCGGGGCTCGTGCTCACCCACGCCCACTTCGACCACGTCGGCTTCGCGGAGCGGGCGCGCCGAGAGCTCGGGATCTCCGTCTACGCCCACGCGAGCGAGGAGCCCGTCACCCGTCATCCGCTCAAGTACAAGCACGAACGGTCGCCGCTGACCTATCCACTGCGCCACCCGAGGGGGCTGCCGATCATCGCCGCCTTCGCTCGCAACGGCGTTCTTCGCACGCCCGGGATCGAGACGGTGACGACCTACGCGGACGGAGAGGTGCTCCCCCTGCCGGGGTCACCGGCAGTGGTCGCCACCCCGGGCCACACGCTCGGACACTGCTCCCTGCACCTCGCGGACCGCGACGCGCTGATCGCCGGCGACGCGGTGGTCATGCTCAACCCCTACACGGGGGGCCGCGGCCCGCAGCTCGTCGCCCGCGCGGCCACCGCGGACTCCAGCGCCGCGATCGCCTCTCTCGACCGGGTGGCGGAGACTGGCGCGTCCACGGTGCTGACCGGCCACGGCGAGGTGTGGCGGGCCGGGGCCGCCGGGATCGCCGAGGCGGCGAGGGCGCGCGGGCTGAGTTGAGTCGAGCGGCGGGGCCGGCTCAGCCGGAGCTCACCGGAGGCTCCCAGCCCGTCTCGCCGATCGGATGGATCTCGGCCGGGTCCGCCTCACGGGTGTAGAGGAAGCGCATGCGCACCTCCGTGCCGCCGTCGCCGTCGCCGTCGCCCGCGGCGCGCACCTCGAACTCGTCCGACAGGGCGGCGATGAGCGGGAGCCCGAGCCCGAGCGCCGCCTTGCCGCCGGGGGCGTCGAGCCCGGAACCGTGGTCACGGACCGCGACGGTCAGCGCCGCCTCGTCGGTGAGCAGCTCGACCTCGAGCGGGCCGTCGCCCACCGCCGGCGCGCGGAGCCCGTCCCCGGCGGCGTACGCGTGGACGACGACGTTGGTGCAGGCCTCGGTGACCGCCATCTTCATGTCGGCGAGGACGGCCGGATCGATGGCGAGCGCGTCGGCCATCCCGGCGAGCGCCTGACGCACCACCCCGATCGCCTCGGCGCGGGCGGGCATCGAGAGCCGGACCTCCGGGCGCCCGGTCATCCCGGCGAGGAGAGGTCCTGATCGTCGCGCACCGCGGCCAGCGCGGCCTCGCGGCCGTTGACCACGGGGAGGACCGGCACGAGACCGGTGATGTCGAGGATCCGCTGGACTCCGGGCTCCACCTCCGCGCCGACGGAGACCGCGAACCCCGTGCCGGCCTCCTGGGCGTGGCGCCGGGCGTCGAGCAGGGCGCCGAGGACCGAGGAGTCCAGGAAGGTCGCCCGGTTGAGATCGACCACGACGCCGCCACCGCGGCCGCGGGCCTCCTCGAGCCGGTCGCGCAGCGTCGGCACCGTGTAGATGTCGTGCTCGCCCTCGACCAGGACGACGACCACGTCGCCCTCCGTGTCGTCCAGCGCGATCGAGTTCGTCTCCATGCCGCGCGGCAGGATACTTGAGCCCGTGGGAGAGCCGCTTGACGCCTACCGCCGCAAGCGCGACTTCGCCGCCACCCCTGAGCCCGGGCCGTCCGACCCTGCGGGGGGTGATGCCCCGGCCCCGCGCTTCGTCGTCCAGGAGCACTCGGCCCGCTCGATGCACTGGGACCTGCGCCTGGAGCGCGACGGCGTCCTGGCCTCGTGGGCGGTGCCCAAGGGCATCCCGCCCGATCCCGCGCGCAACCACCTTGCCGTGCGCACCGAGGACCACCCGATCGAGTACCTCACCTTCGAGGGGACGATCCCCGCGGGCCACTACGGGGCGGGGACCATGAAGGTGTTCGACACGGGCACCTACGAGGTCGAGAAGTGGTCCGAGCGCGAGGTGATGATCGTCCTGCGCGGGGATCGCGTGCGCGGCCGCCACGTCCTGTTCCGCACCCGCGGCAAGGATTGGATGATCCACCGCATGGACCCGCCGGAGGATCCGGAG
>Ga0136612_10000251_pt1 | contig 17372 bp, 19 predicted proteins | sample AntDryUQ224A2306_2_FD_106644 | JGI IMG/M metagenome (GOLD analysis project Ga0136612, IMG submission 106644) | Polar desert sand microbial communities from Dry Valleys, Antarctica - metaG UQ224A (23.06) | ecosystem: Environmental > Terrestrial > Soil > Desert | place: Antarctica: Dry Valley... | reverse complement strand
GCCAGCCTGATCGCGCTCATCGTTGCCTCGGTGCCGGAACTGACCAGCCGGACCTGCTCGACCGGCCCGACCCGGGCGATGATCTCCTCGGCAAGATCGACCTCAGCCTCGGTCGGCGCTCCGAAAGACAGCCCGCGGCCGGCCGCAGTGCGAACGGCCTCGACCACCTCCGGGTGCGCGTGGCCGAGAATCATCGGTCCCCAGGAGGAGACCAGGTCCACATACGTTCGTCCGTCGACGTCGGTCAGTCGAGAACCCTTGGCAGAGGCCATAAATCGCGGCGATCCGCCCACCGATCCGAAGGCCCGGACCGGAGAGTTGACCCCGCCGGGGATCACCCGCGACGCGCGCGCGAACGCGGCCTCCGAACTCGGTGCGGCGGCGGGATAGGTCATGTGTCCAGTCTCGCAAGCAGAGCTCGACGCAGGGACTCAGGGTCACGGGTCGGGACGAGCAACGACGCCCCATCGGTACGGCGTAACGGAAGGCCCACTCGGCCCTTCGGCACGGACCAGCCACCGCCGAGCACCTGCGCGCCGGTCTCGACTCCCCCGACGTCATCTCCGCCGGCCATCGCCTGAAGATGTCCGGCGTCGATCGCGCTGAGGGCCAGGCGGTCATGGCCGACGCGCAGGTCGTCCTCGTTGATCTCCACCGACCAGACCCGTCGGCCGGCCAGCACACCCAGCGCGAACACCCCGGCCACCAGCGGGATCACGGCGAGCCAGGCCAGGACGTGGTCTGGGCCGGGAAGAATCACATCGAGGAGCACCACCCCGGCCAGGAGAGCCAAGGTGATCGACAGTGGACGCCAACTGGCCCCGGCCTCGTGGTAGGTCATGAGGGTCATGAGTTGAGACGGCGGGCGAGTTCGGCCGCCCAATAGGTGATCACGATGTCCGCGCCGGCCCGTCGAATCCCGGTGATGGTCTCGAGGATCGCCCGGTCACGATCTATCCAGCCGCGCTCGGTGGCGGCCTCGATCATCGCGAATTCCCCGGATACCTGGTACCCGGCAACGGGTACGTCTACCGCACGGGCGACCCGGCTCACGATGTCCAGGTAGGGCATGGCCGGTTTGACGATGATCGCATCCGCGCCCTCGGCCAGGTCCTGAGCGACCTCGCGCAGTGCCTCGTCGCTGTTAGCGGGATCCATCTGGTAGCCGGCCCGGTCGCCGAATTGTGGTGCGCCTTCGGCAGCCTCGCGGAAGGGACCGTAGAACGCCGAGGCATACTTCGCGGCATAGGCGAGCACCGGGACCTCCACTCGGTCCGCGCTGTCGAGTGCCCCGCGGATCGCTGCAATCTGACCGTCCATCATTCCGCTCGGCGCCACCACGTGCGCCCCTGCCGCAGCCTGGGCGACGGCGATTGCCGCATACCGCCGCAGCGTTTCGTCGTTGTCGACGACTGCGTCACCTCGCAGCACCCCGCAGTGCCCGTGGTCGGTGTACTCGCACAGGCACAGGTCCGCGATCAACACCGTTGAATCGCCGAGATCTGAACGCAGCGCGCGGAGCGCGACGTTGACGATCCCCTGTTCCGCATCGGCCTGCGACCCCGATCCGTCCTTGACCGCGGGGATGCCGAACAGCAGCAGCCCCCCGACACCGGATGCCACCGCTTCGTTCGCCGCCTTGCGCAGCGACTCCAACGAGTGCTGAGCCACCCCGGGCATCGACGCGACAGGTGCGGCCTCGTCGATTCCCTCCTTGACGAACAGCGGGAGGATCAGGTCCGCCGGGGCGAGCCTGGTCTGGGCGACCAGCCGACGAAGCGCCGCCGTGCCGCGCAAGCGGCGCCCCCGCGCCACCGGGAAACGCGCCGGCTCAGGGTGCGCTTCGCGTGGGAGTCGAGTCACAGGGTCGATTCGCCGTTCCGCTCAGCCTCTCGGGGCAGCGCGGCTGCGCGTCCGCGGCGGCGGGGCGATGTCCTTGCCGCCGCCGCCGTCGCCGCTGCCACCGTTCTCTCGCTCGGCCAGCGCGTACTCGGCCAGCGCGTCAACCAGCTGCAGGACACCAGCGGTTTCCGGCCGTACGTCGACCCGAAGGCCGAACTCGGTTGCGGTGGCTGCGGTCTGCGGACCGATGCAGGCTACGACCGTACGGCCGTTGGGCTTACCGGCGATCCCGACGAGGTTGCGAACGGTCGACGAGGAGGTGAAGCACACCGCGTCGAATCCGCCACCTTTGATGGCCTCGCGGATCGCCGCGGGCGGAGGAGCGGCCCGTACGGTCCGGTAGGCCGTCACGTCGTCGACCTCCCAGCCACGTTCCTGCAACCCAGCCGTCAGCGTCTCGGTGGCGATGTCGGCACGCGGCAGCAGTACCCGATCGATCGGATCCAGAACATCGTCGTAGGGCGGGAAGTCCTCGAGCAGACCGAGACTGGACTGGTCACCCGAGGGCAGCAGTTCCGGCGTGATCCCGAAGTCCCGAACCGCGTCGGCTGTCATCTCTCCGACGCAGGCGACCTTGACGCCGGCGAAGGCCCGGGCATCCAGCCCCAGCTCGGCGAACTTCTCCCGAACGGCGCGGACAGCGTTCACCGAGGTGAACACGATCCAGCCATACCGTCCGGTGACCAGACCGCGGATCGCACGGTCCATCTGGGCCGGAGTACGTGGCGGCTCGACGGCGATCGTCGGGACCTCCACGGGCACTGCGCCGTAGGAACGCAGCCGGTCGCTCATGTCGCCGGCCTGCTCACGCGTCCGCGGGACGAGCACCCGCCAGCCGAACAGCGGTCGGCTCTCCCACCAGGACAGTCGTGCGCGCTTGTCCACCTCGGCGCCGACGGTCACGACGACCGAACCGTTCCGGGTGCTGGGCCACGCGCCGGCAGCAAGCTCGTCCAGCGAGCCGACGAGGCTGAACTGGCTGGACAGGGAGCCGTCGACGGTGACACAAGCTGGGGTCGATCCGGACAGTCCCGCCTCCACCAGGTCACGGGCGGTGTCGGCCACGATCTCTCCAGTTGCCTGTAGCACCAACGGCATAGGACTACTGGCCAAGGACGCCACGGAGACTCCGTTACGGACGTCAGCCGCGGTGTGCGTGGACCCGAGAGGGACTCCGGCGTACGCGGGCACCGCCGTAGAGATCGCGACGCCCGGGATCACGTCGTAGGGCACGACCGTACGGGCGATCGCCAGGATCTCCTTGACCACGGCGTCGTTGGTGAACGGGTCACCCGCGACCAGCCGGGCCACGATCTGGCCCGCCTTCGCCGCTATGACGGCCGTTTTCGCGACCTCGGCCGGGTCACCCACGGCAGGGTGCAGCTCGAGGTCTGGCCGAACCTCTCCCAGCCGTTGCAGAACGGCCGTGCTGACGTCCGCGTCGTGCAGCACCGTGTCGGCCGAGCTCAGCCCGGCGGTCGCCCGCGCGGTGAGTAGATCGGCGTCTCCGGGACCGGCCCCGACGATCACGATGCGGCCGGTGGACTTGTGCCCGCGTTTCATTGCCTGTTCCTCATTCCTACTGCATTGAAGTCCCCTGAACTGATGGGCCCTGGATCGTTGGGCCCTGGATCGTTGGGCCCTGGATCGTTGGGCCGTGAAATGCTGGGCACAGAGCTGTTTCCAGTCGCATGGGATGGCACTGAGGCCGCTGATGTGGCGCCGAGGAGTTCCTCGGCACCGAGGTCGAGCAGTTCGGCAGCCAGGAGGCGGCCGAGTTCGACTGCCTGATCAGGTGATCGGGAAGCCGAGGACCGAACAGCGGCGCTGCCGTCGATCGCGGTGACATTTGCGCGGAGGAAGAGCTCTGGTCCGTCTTCACCCTCGGCGAGTTCGCACAGCGCACCCACCGGTGCTGTGCAGCCGGCTTCGAGGGCGGCGAGCAGTGACCGCTCGGCCTCCACCGTGGCGCGCGAGCCCGGGTCGTCGAGCTCGGCCAGTACGGCGATGACGTCGGCGTCATCGGCACGGCATTCGACGGCCAGAGCGCCCTGCGCGGGCGCGGGGAGGATCTGGATGGGATCGAGGGTCTCGGTCACTTCAGCGAGTCGACCGAGCCGGGCTAGACCCGCGCGCGCCACGACGACGGCGTCGAAATCACCCGCTGCCACGGCGGCCAGGCGGGTGTCGACGTTGCCGCGGATGCCGACCACGTCCAGCCCCAGCTGAAGGGCGTTGAGCTGGGCCGTGCGCCTGGGTGAGCCCGTCCCGACCCGAGATCCGGGCCGGAGTTCGAGCAGGTTCCGGCCGCCTCCCGCCACCAGGACATCTCGCGGGTCCTCACGCTGGGGTACGGCGGCGATGGTCAGGCCCGGGTGGGGCGATGTAGGCAGATCCTTGTACGAGTGCACCGCGACGTCGATCTCTCCACGCAGCAGGGCCGCGCGGAGGCTGGAGACGAAGACACCCACCGTCGACAGTTCACTGATCGGTGCGCTGCTGGCATCACCTGGGGTACTGATCTCGACCAGGGTGACGGCACGACCACTCCTGGCGTGCACTGAATCGGCGACCAGCCTCGCCTGGGCCTTGGCCAACCTGCTCGGACGGGTCCCGAGCCGCAGCGTTGCCCCTGAGTTGTTGCTCATGACCGCCCCGCTCATGACCGATGGTCCTGGAGGATTGCCGACAGCGATTCCGGCCGGTCGTTGTCGGGCAGTGACCCGTCGACCGACAGCGCCTGAGCGAGATCGATCGCGTCGGCGTCCAAACCGAGCAGCGCCCGCAGGACCGGAGTGTAGGAGGCACCGGCGGGCCCGGCGACGAGTTCCTTCATTCGTACCGTGGGCTGGTGCAGCAGCTTGTCGGCGACCCGGCGCAGGGCATTCTCCACGGCGTCGAGCTGGGTCGGATCGAGGTTGGGCAGCCGCCCGGCGACCCGCCGCAGTTCGCCGTCGACGACTTCCTGGGCGCGGCCGCGCAGTGCCGAGATGAGCGGGGCGACCTCATCAGCGCGCTGTTCGGCGAGCAGTCCGGCGACCTCGCAACTCACGATCGCCTGCGCGTCGAAGAGGTCACGGTCATCGGGTTCGAGATGGGCGAGTGACTTGAGCCGTGCGAGGTCCAGCACGTCCACGCCGTCGAGTTGGCCGACACCCAGCGCCACATCGCGAGGTAGCGCGAGGTCGACGATCACGAGGAGCCGGTCTGCGCGCCCGGCAAGGGCGGCGGCCACGAGCGGGGTGTCCAGAACGGTGCCCGCTGCCCCGGTGCAGGTGACGATCAGATCGGCAGCAGCTACCTCCGCGGCCAAGGTATCGATGTCAGCGCTGTCGGCATCGAGACTGGCTGCCAGTCCGGCGGCGTGCTGCCGCGTACGGCTGGTCATGGTTATCGCCCTGACTCCGCGGCGACGCAAGCTCGCACCAGCCAACGCACCCATCGCACCGGCGCCCACGACGAGGGTGCGCGCCTCCGACAATGGCGTTAATAGGGCCTCGGCCTCGTCGAGCGCGACGCTGACCAGTGAGGCACCGGCCAATGAGATCCCGGTCTCGGCCTGAACCCGCCGGCCGGTACGCAGCGCGCGCTGGACCACCGCGTGCAGCCGGCGCCCGATGGTGCCCTCGGCCTGGGCGAGGCCGTAGGCCGCTCGCAACTGGCCGAGGACCTGGGTCTCGCCGACGACCATGGAGTCCAGGCCGGCGGCAACGCCGAATAGATGCGTGACGGCGGGTTCGTCGTAGTGCACATAGAGATGGTCAGCGAGCTCGGCGAGGTCGACTCCGACCTGCTCGGCCAGTAGTCGGCCGATCTCCGAGACTGCTGCGTGGAACTTGTTGACCTCTGCGTAGACCTCGACCCGGTTGCAAGTGGACAGCAGCAGTGCTTCGGTGACCGGCTCGGCTGCCTGCACGTCTCGGAGCAGGCCGGCCATGCGCTCGCGCGCAACACTGGCCCGCTCGACGATGTTCAGTGGAGCGCTGCGGTGCGAGATCCCGATGACCAACAAGGACATGGCTAGCCCACCGATTCCACGAGACCGCCATCGGGGCCGCGGCTCTTGCGGTGCTCGTGGAAGGACAGGATCTGCAACTCCGCGGCGAGATCGACCTTGCGGACGTCGACATTGTCCGGAACGGAGAGCACGGATGGCGCGAAGTTCAGGATGCTGGTGACCCCGGCATCCACCAGCCGATCGCAGACCGTCTGGGCAGCATCTGCCGGTGTCGCGATGACCCCTATCGATACCCCGTTCTCCTCCACGACGGACTCCAGTGCCGAGATGTCACTGATCGTCCCGTCGGCGATCGGCAAGCCCACCCGTCCCGGGTCGGCGTCGAAGTACCCGACGAAGGTGAACCCACGCGACGAGAACCCCGCGTACCCCGCCAACGCATGCCCAAGATTGCCGATCCCGACCAGGACGCAGGTTCGCCGCTCCGACAGACCCAGTGAGCTCGCGATCCGCTCCCGCAGCACGGTGACGTCGTAGCCAACTCCGCGCGTGCCAATCGATCCGAGATAGGAGAGGTCCTTGCGCAATTTAGCCGAGTTGACTCCGGCGATGGCGGCGAGTTCCTCCGAGGAGACCGTGACTGTGCTGGCATCCACGAGGCCGGTGAGCACACGCAGGTACACGGCCAGACGGGCCACGGTGGCCTCAGGAATCTCCCGAGGCCGACGCTCACTCACGAGAACTCCTGTGCTAAACGGCGGATGAGCCCCCACGGTAACCGCTTGTGAACGCAGGAACAAAGTCGAGCATGGCTCGATGAGGGCTTCAGCGCAGGGCGGCGCGCAGGCGGGGTTCGTCGACCTGGAAGCAGCCGTGCTCCCGAGCGTCGACCATGATCACGGGCACGCGGTCCCCGTACTCGGCCCGCAACTCCGGGTCTCCGTCCACATCGACCGCGTCGAATGCAATCGCGAGGTCGCCACAGATCCTCTCGAGGTCGGCTCGCGCAACCTCGCACAGGTGGCAGTTCGTACGGGTGTAGAGCCGTACCCGCGGACTGAGCGTCACTGGGATCGGGTCGGGACTCAAGCCGACTCGGGGCGGAGATCGGCGAAACCGAGCTCTCGCAGCCGGGCCTTGCTGACCTTCCCGGTGACCGAGTGCGGCAGCTCGTCGACGAACTCCACTGACGTGGGGCACTTGAATCGCGCCAGCTGAGTGGCTGCGTGCGCAAGCACCTCGTCCTCGCTGAGTGCGCCGGCCCGGGACAGCACGACGATCGCCCGGACCCCCTCACCGGTTACCGGATTCTCGATCCCGAGGACGGCCGCCTCCTCGATCTGAGGATGCCCGGCGAGAACCAACTCCACCTCGCGGGGATAGACGTTGAACCCGCTCACCAGGATCAGGTCACGTCGCCGATCGACGAGATGCAGATCACCGTCGACGTCGCGATAGGCGACATCGCCGGTCGGGAACCAGCCCTGCGCATCAGGCCCTCCCGATGCGTCGGGCCAATAGCCGAGAAACACGTTGCGGCCACGGACCAGGATCTCCCCCGTGCCTTCCTCTGCCGGGTCGTCGAAGGGATCATCGGGATCCAAGACCTCGGCCAGCGGATCGCCCTCGTCGAGCAGCCGGAGTTCGACCTCCGGGATCGGCTGCCCGATCGAACCGGCCTTGATCCGTTTGGTGACCAGGTTGGAGGTGAGCACCGGGGCAGTCTCGGTCAGCCCGTACCCCTCGTACACCTGCACTCCGAATTCGCGGCGCATGGACTCCAGGGCATCGACCGGCAGTGGAGCAGCGCCGGAGGTCGCCAGGCGCACCCCGGCGAAGCCGCGGGCGAGTTGTTCGCGCTCCCCGCGGGCGAGCCAGGCGACGTACATCGGCGGAGCGCCGGGGACATTGGTCACCCTGTGCTCGGCCATCAAAGCCAAGCTGGCGTCGACGTCGAAGCGCTCCATCAGGACGCCGGTCGCCCCGGTTCGCGCGATCATCCCGAGTGCGGCGTTGAGTCCGTAGATGTGGAACAGCGGCAGGGCCAGGAGTACGACGTCGGCCGAGGTCATCGGGGCCGGCTCCAGCGCCGCGCACTGGTCGAGATTGGCCAAGAGCGCCCGGTGCGGGAGCATCGCACCCTTGGGCAATCCGGTTGTGCCGCTGGTGTACATCAGCACGGCGAGATCCTCGTTCCCGCCGACCGAGTCCAGTTCGGTCTCCGGAGGCCGATCGTCGCTGGGCAGGTCATAAAGGACTTCCACGTCGATCGGAAAGTCATCCAGGCCGACCGGCGGTGCAAGCTCACGTGCGCTGAGGACCAGCCGTGCGCCGGAGTCGGTGACGAGGTGAGCCATCTCCCGTGCTGTGTAGGCGGGGTTGACCGGCACGACCACGAGGCCGGCGCGCAGGATGGCGAAGTAGGCGACCGGAAAGCTCAGCGTGTTGGTCATCCGAATCGCGATCCGGTCCCCGGGGCACAGATCCCGATGGGTCAGGCCACGCGCGACCGCGTCCACGCGAGCGTCCAACTCCGCCCACGTGAGCACTCCGGCCAGCTCAGCAGTCGCACCTGGCGCACCCGCCACCAGCGCGCGGTGGTCGGGATCGCGCCGCGCCGACGCGCGTACGAGATCGGCGACATTGCGCCGGGAACCGGATCCCACTGTTCTCCGTCCTAGATCGGCCGTCCTAGATTGAGGATGCCCCGACCGCGGTATAGCCGGCGCCACGGTCAGGTCACCCTAGGCCCGACGGTCGCACCGCCGCAGATTTTGCCCCCGACATGATCACAAATTGGTGCAGAACTATCACGCAGCGCGATCGGTGAGTACCTTTCTTGCGCGGGGGGAGCACGGCCAAGCGTGATCGGGGTTCACCCGTGGAGCACGTTTGGAGGTTTGGCCACTTCTTGGGAGTCCACCATGATGGCCATGGCCATCATGGTCGGAGGTGCTTGGTTGACCGCGCCGAAGTCGGTGCACCCCGGTTCCTTACCAAGCTCTGCGCCCGGGGCCGTGGACCGGGGCATCCCGGTGGAGGAGTTTCGGACTCCACAACTTCCGAGCCCGCAAAACGGGAACGCGCCCCAGAGCGAGGATGGCCGGCACGCACAGCCCGGTGAGGTCTGGTCCCTGGTTCAACGGGTTCAGGACGGCGACTCAGAAGCTTTCGGCCTCATCTACGACGAGTACATCGACATGGTCTTCAGATACGTCTACTTCCGGGTGTACGACAAGCACCTCGCGGAGGACTTCGCGAGCGAGACCTTCGCCCGGGCGCTGCGGCGCATCGACAGCGTCACCTATCAGGGCCGCGACGTCGGTGCGTGGCTGATCACCATCGCGCGCAACATCATTCGCGACCACGTCAAATCCAGTCGGTACAAGCTGGAGATCACCTCCGCCGACATGCGCGACGCGGACCGAGCCACCGAGGGTCCGGAGGACGAGGTGCTGGCCGGATTGACACACGCCATGCTGCTCACCTGCGTCAAGCAACTCAATTCAGAACAACAGGAGTGCATCGTCCTACGTTTCCTGCAGGGCCTGTCAGTCAGCGAGACCGCGGTGGCGATGGAGCGCAACGAGGGCGCGATCAAGGCTCTCCAGCATCGTGCCGTCAAACGGCTCAAGAACATCCTGCCCGAGGGGCTGCGATGACCGCCAGCCGCCCCATCATGGGCATTGTTACCGGCCAGTACCCCGTATCGGTGCGCGGTGTCGCGTCGTTGGGCAGTGCGGACGACACGGATCATCGTGCCGGCTCGGGTCATCGTGAGCGGCCTCTCCGCATCAAGGCCGGGATCGAACAAACGGGGGAGGGTGGTTTGAATGGCGCTGTCTGACGCAGATCGCTTCGCCATGCTCATCGACGCCCCGCCAGGGGATTCAGCCGGCCACGCAGAGCTCAACGGAGCGGCAGGGCCAGCAGCTGTCCCCGGGGAGGAAGCTGCAGGACTCCTCGCCCTGGTCTCCGCGCTTCGTGGGATGGACTTCGACGTCGCGCCGAGCCAACAGACCCGCCAACGCCAGCGCCTGGTCGCCATGGCCGCAGTCCGTACCAGGGAAGAGGCCGAGCCGGCCGAACCGGCCGAACCCGGGCGTCACCGGTTGGAGCAGTCTTCACCGGGCTCCGACAGAATCGACGCGCGATCGCGCTTGTTGACCCGGCTGCGCGGGGTAAGAACCGGGCGTCGCCTGACCGCCGCTCTCGCCGCATTCAGTGTCGTCGTCGCCACCTTGAGCGTTCTCGCCGTGTTCGCGCAGAGCGCCATACCCGGTGACACCCTGTACGCGCTCAAGCGCGGCACCGAACAGGTTCGCCTGGCCGTCGCCGGTAGCCCGCAGGACGAAGGCCGATTGCTCTTCGGCTATGCCAGCAATCGGGTGGACGAACTCGTCCAGTTGCTCAACGAGCCCGTCGCCATGAGTGTCACCGGGTCGGGCGTGCAAGCCGCCGACGCGGGTTCGGTGGCTGATCTGCTGATCGCCACGATGGAGACGATGGACCGCCAGACCACCGACGGCGCGAATGCGCTGACCACCTCCGCGGTGGACGAGGAAAGCCTGCCGACCCTGCAGTTCATCGGTGAGTGGGGAGTCGACCAGTGGGGTGCGCTGGACGGGTTGGCCGCGAAAATGCCCAATGATGCTCGGACCCGCGCCGAGCTGTCGAAGGACTTGCTGCTGGAGCTCCTCCAGCGTCTCGATGGCCTCGCCCAAGTCATCGATTGCAACGACTGCCAGGGCGAGGCCGCCCCCAGCACCGATGCCCTTGGACCGATCCCTTGTTCCGACTGCGACAGCGACCCATCAGCAAAGCCGACGTCGCAGTCATCGTCCAGCCCCGGTCAGTCTGACCCGCCACCCGGCCAGTCATCGCCACCAACATCGACCAGTCCCGGGCAGTCTTCACAGCCGCCCGGTGACTCAGGCGGTCCTGGCGTCCCGGTTCCGCCGGTCGATCCATCGGTCGATCCGACGGTCGAGCCGCCGGTCGAGCCACCGGTCGATCCGCCGATCCCACCAGTGCCCCCGGCCGAGGGCTCGGCGTGCGTGACGCTCGGCGGGTTGGCCGGGATCATCCAAGGTGGTGTCTGTGTTGCAATCCCCATCGTCCCCCCGCCCGATCCGAACGAGGGTCAGCCGTGCGTCCTGGTTGATCTCCCGTGGCCACTGGACGACATCATGGGCATCATCGACGAGTTCGGCGTCTGCGTCCCACTGGGTGGCTGAGTCGAGCCCGGCGAAGCCGCCACCTCCCTGGCTGGGTAAGCGTTAGCAGCCCTTCAGCTGCACTCCCTGGCTAGGCTGCAACGGATGCCAAGACTCCGGGTTCGCCGTCGAGACACCGCCGAGGAACGCGCCGAACTGGCCGGCTACGCCGCCGCTGCGGTGGTCGAAGTCGAGGCGGCACTCGACGTGCCTCCGGATCTGAGTGCCGCCGCATTCTTCGACGTCGACAACACGATGATCATGGGCGCGTCGCTCTACTACTTCGCCAAGGGGCTCGCGGCGCGCAACTACTTCACCAGCCGGGATGTCGCCTCGTTCATCTGGCAGCAGGCGAAGTTCCGGATTGCCGGCACCGAGAACCCCGACGACGTGATGACGATCCGGGACAACGCGCTGGCTTTCGTAGCCGGTCGCACGGTTGCCGAAATCGTCGAGGCAGGCGAGGAGATCTACGAGGAATCGATGGCCGACCGGATCTGGACCGGCACCCGTGCCCTTGCCCAGCAACACCTTGACAGCGGTCAGCGAGTGTGGCTGATCACCGCAACCCCGATCGAGCTCGCATCGCTGATCTCCACCAGGCTGGGTCTGACCGGTGCACTGGGTACGGTGTCGGAAATCGAGGACGGGATCTACACCGGTCGTCTGGTCGGCGAACCCATGCACGGTGAGGCCAAGGCGGTGGCGGTCCGCGCCCTGGCCGAGCGCGAGGGCCTGGATCTGCAACGCTGCTCTGCTTACAGCGATTCGGCCAATGACGTCCCGATGCTGTCCATGGTCGGCAGACCGGTCGCGGTCAATCCCGACGGTGAGCTCAAGGCGATCGCGCGGGCTCGTGGTTGGGAGGTCCGCGACTTCAGGACCGGGCGCAAGGCCGCTCGCGTGGGCCTTCCTACCGCCCTGATCGTGGGCATGGTCGCCGGTGCGGTGGCCGCTGCCATCGCCGTACGCCGGCGCTATCGCTTCTGAGCGGCTCGCCGGCTGCGACTACAAAGGGCTGGGCGACTAGGAGAAGACCGAGCGGCGCTGCATCAATAGGCTGTAGAGCGACTGCTGAATCGTCTCCCGAACCTGGTCGGTGAGGTTGAAGACGAGCATGGGGTCATCGGCAGCGGCCGCCCCCAGATGTGCGGTCGGGATGGGCTCGCCGAATTCGATCAGCCATTTCGAGGGCAGCGGCACGAGACCGAGTGGCCCCAGCAGCGGGAACGTCGGCGTCACCGGCACATAGGGAACACCGAGAACCCGGGCCAGGGACTTGAGATTGCCGATCATCGGATAGATCTCCTCGGCCCCGACGATGGAGCACGGGATGATCGGCACGCCGGTCCGGATGGCCGCACTCACGAAACCGCCGCGGCCGAAGCGCTGCAGCTTGTATCGGTCGGAGAACGACTTTCCGACCCCTTTGAAGCCCTCCGGGTAGACACCCACGAGCTCGCCCGAGCTCAGCAGTCGCTCGGCATCGGGGTTGCAGGCCAACGTGGTCCCGGTTTTGCGGGCGATCGATCCGACCAGCGGGAGCTTGAAGACCAGGTCCGCGCCGAGAAGTCGCAGGCGCCGCTGGGCCGGGTGGTCGTCATGCACGGCCAGCGATGTCATGAGGCCGTCCATGGGAACGGTCCCCGAGTGGTTGGCCACCACCAGGGCCCCCCCGGCGTCGGGAATGTTGGCCATGCCGAATGTCTCGATCCGAAACCAGGACCGGTAGAGCGGGCGCAGCGCCGGAAGATAGACGTGATCGGTGAAGTCCTCGTCGAAGCCGAACTCGTCGACCTCGTAGTCCCCTGTCAGGCGGCGACGCAGAAACGCCAGCCCCGCGGCGACCCTGTCGTCCCAGCTCGGGCCGGCGGGCGGGCCCACGTCAGCTGCAGGCGGCGCCTCCGCCGGTGCAGGGGGCACTGGCTGGACGCGCGGCCGGGCCTTGCTCGCCCGGGTCAGCGGGATCACCCGGGCCTCAGGCATCGACTGGTTCCTGAATCCGGTTCAGCGTGGCCGCCCGCAGCAGGCGACGTTCGATGCCGCGAATCCGGGCCGGCTCGATCACCGGTGCATGGCTGGAGCAGAAGTCAGCGAAGGCTTCGGCCGTGGTGTAGCGCGGCTGATACCCAAAATCCTCGACCAGCCGCGTGGTGTCCACCACCCGCCCGAAGTTCAGGAACCGCAGCTGTTCTGGTGAGAAGTCGGCCACCCTGGCCTTGCGCAGGACACCACCGAGCAGCCCTACCAGAGGTGCGGGTACCGAGACCGGGATTCGACCCGCCCGCCGAATCGCTTGGGAGAGAAGAACAACCCCTTCACCGCCGACGTTCACGGTGCCGTTGTAACTACCGATCGTGGCCAGCCGAAGGACCTCCAGTGCGTCCTGTTCATGCAGCATCTGCACCCGTGCATCGAAGCCGAGAACGGTTGGCACGAAAGGCATCGAGAAGTACCGCGTCAGCATCGAGTCGATGTGCCGGCCGATGAAGTTGGTGAACCGCAGCACGGCAAGCGACACGTCAGGCCGCCGTCTGGCGAATCCGCGGACGTACCCCTCGATCTCCACGGAGTCCTTGGCATAGCCCGACGACGGGACTGCCCGGGCATCGGTGTCCTCGGTGAACAATGCCGGATCCCGTGAACTCGACCCGTACACCGTCGTCGTCGACTTCACGATCAGACGCCGCAACGTCGCGGCCTTCTGACACGCCGCTAGCAGTTGCATCGTGCCGATGACGTTGAGTTCCTTCATCGACGTCCGTCCGCCGGCCACACCCGGCGCCGTGCCGATGTTCATGTGCACGACCGTGTCCACCTCCGCTGAGGTGATCACCTTCGCGATCAGCGGATTGCGGATGTCGGCTCGGACGAACTCGGTCCGATTCAGCGCAAGCAGCATCTCCCGGGAAGGTGGGACCGAATCGACTCCGATGACCCGCTCGATCCTCGGGTCGGCGGCCAGGACGGCAGCCAACTGACCACCGAGATACCGACTCACCCCGGTGACGAGCACGACCTTCGGTGTCACGGTGAAGCCCGTGGGCCTGGGGGCTACTTCTTGTTCCTGCGCTGGACGCGTGTCTTCTTGAGCAACTTGCGATGCTTCTTCTTGGCCATGCGCTTGCGGCGCTTCTTGATGACCGAACCCATTGCTTGCAACCTCATACTTCGTCGATTGGTGCCAACTGCAGCCAAGGGTAGCGGGCCGAGAAATCGCCCCTCATGGGAAAGACTGTGGGGATGGATGATCTGATCGTCGTACGCGGCATGGCTGTCTCCAGAATCAGCGCGGATCGCGCGACGCTGACCATCACAGCCAGGGTCAAGCAGCCCACCGCGGCCGATGCCGAGCGCGCACTGGCCGAGCTGACCTCGGCTGTGGATGCAGTGCTGGACGACTTCAGCGCGGTCGTCACTTCGCGCCGCACCGAGCACTTCTCGATTCGACCAAATACCTACTGGCACGCCCCGTCAGGCGCCAACGTGGTCGACGGACAGATCGGTGAGCGTGGCATTCGGATCACGGTCGCGGACATGGGACGGGCCGGGGCCCTGATTCGGGTGCTCTACGACGCGGCCGGGGTAGAGGTGAACGGCCCGGAATGGGAAGTCGCCGACGACAACCCGGTGCACGGACAAACCAGGCGAGCCGCCGCCCGCGACGCTCGGCAGCGCGCCGAGCAGTACGCAGAGGGTCTCGGGCTCTCGGTCGGCGGCGTTGCCTTCGTCCGCGAGCCGGGATTGCGGAGCGAGCCACCGGGCCTGGCCAGGACGTTGGCGTTCGTGGCCGACGCCGAGATGGAAGCCGAACCGGTCATCGATCTTGGTTCGGCCCTGATCCAACTGAGCGCGAGCGTGGAAGTCGGCTTCCGCATCGAGCCCAGCTGAGTAGGCCGGTGCCATCAGGCTGGTGCGTCGTCCTCCGGTGCTGCATGACCCGGATAGCCGGGGGTCGGATCCTTGCTGGCATCAACCCATTCGCGGGGACCGATGTCGTCGGGGGCCAGGTGGCCAGGCGCGCCGTCATTCGGCTCGTCGGCCGGATCGATGGGCCAGGGCTGCGCGCGAGCTTTGTCATCTTCCGGCTCGGAAGCAGGTGCGTCCTGCTGATCACTCATCGCGTCAGTCTGCCACCGAAGCCACTTCGCTGACGGCATAACCGCTTGACCTCACGTCCACGTGAGCTTCTAGCCTTCGGCCATGACCCCACCGGCAACGGAGCACACATGAGCTCAGGGAACCGAGCAGAGCCGGCCATCATCGCGGAGGGGTTGACCAAGATCTACAAGTCGCGCTCCGGTGAAGTTCGCGCGCTGGATGGGCTCGACCTGCAGGTCGACGAGGGGACCGTTCTGGCCTTGCTCGGTCCCAATGGGGCCGGCAAGACGACGACCGTGCGAATCCTGGCGACCCTGCTGCGCCCTGACGCGGGGAGGGCATCGGTACTGGGCTACGACGTGGTCGATGACGCCCAGCGGTTGCGGCGCAAGATCGGCCTCTCCGGTCAGTACGCCGCGGTGGATGAGAACCTCACCGGGCGGGAGAACCTCTGGATGTTCGGCCGGCTCTACCAGATCGCCAGCCCCACCAGCCGCGCCCGCGCCGACGAACTCCTCGAGCAGTTCGATCTCAGCGACGCCGGCGACCGGCCGGCCAAGACGTACTCCGGCGGAATGCGCCGGCGCCTTGATCTCGCCTCTGCGCTCATCGGCCATCCACAGCTTCTGTTCCTCGACGAGCCGACCACCGGGCTGGACCCGCGCAGCCGCATCGGCATGTGGGAGGTCATCCGCGGCTTGGTTCGGCAGGGAACGACCCTGTTGCTGACCACCCAGTACCTCGAAGAGGCCGACGCCCTGGCGAACGCGATCGCCGTCGTGGACGCGGGCAAGATCATCGCCCGCGGGACCGCCGACGAACTCAAGTCGACCGTCGGAGGCGAACGGGTCGAGGTCGTCGTACGTGACCCCGCCCAACTCAGCACAGCTCTGGAGGTGGTGACCCGATGCTGCATGGCAGATGCCACGGTGGATGAACACACGCGCCGATTGACCGCGCCGGCATCTGGCGGCGCCAGCCAGTTGGTGACCGTGATCCGGGCGCTGGACGATGCTGGGATCACCATCGACGATGTCGGGCTGCGGCGCCCGACACTTGACGACGTCTTCCTGAGTTTGACCGGCCATGCCGCTGAGGAACGTGCCGATCTCGAGGCACCAGCCACCTCTGGGAGGACCGCGTGAGCACTGTCCGTGCCCAGAGCACCCACGAGACCGATCCGCCGGAAGACGGATCCGCGTTGTCCGACGCGCTCGTCGTGACGTGGCGCAACCTCAAGCGGATTCCGCGCATTCCCGAGCTCGCCATCTTCGCGATCCTGCAGTCGGTGATGTTCGTGCTGCTCTTCGCCTTCGTCTTCGGCGGAGCGATCCCGCTACCAGGCGGTGGCTCCTACCGCGAGTTCCTGATGCCGGGCATCTTCGCCCAGACTCTCGCGTTCGCTGCCGCGACGACGGCGATCGGCATGGTCGACGACATGGCCAAGGGACTGATCGACCGATTCCGTTCCCTGCCGATGTCGCGGTCGGCGTTCCTGACCGGCCGAACGGTTTCCGACGTCGTCTACAACCTGGGGATCCTCATCGTGCTGATGCTCTCCGGTCTCGCGGTCGGCTGGCGGGTCCACGACGGGGTCGGCCGGTTCCTGGCCGGCGTGGGACTCGCGCTGTTGTTCGCGTACGCGATGTCCTGGGTCGGCGTGTGGCTCGGCATGCTCGTCCCCACAGTGGAGGTTGGCCAGCAGGTGGCCTTCACCGCGATATTTCCGTTGACGTTCCTGTCGAATGCCTTCGTCCCGCTGCAGACCCTGCCTGGCTGGCTGCAGCCGGTGGCGGACTGGAATCCGGTGAGCGCGATAACCGCGGCGATGCGTGAGCTCTGGGGAAACCCGAACCCGTTCGCGACCAACAGTTTCCCGTCCGAGCACCCGGTGCTGCTCACGCTGATCTGGACTGCGGTGTTCATCCTCGTCTTCGCACCACTGGGCGTCCGGCGATACCGGGCGACCTCCCGCTGAGGCGGACCAGCGGAGCGACCCCCTGGCGGTTTGACGGAAACCGCCAGAACCGTGGTCAGGCGGTGTCGTTGAACGCGTCGCGCAGGTAGTTGTGCACCGCGGACTCGGGCACTCGGAACGAGCGGCCGACTCGTACACCGGCGAGCTCTCCGGAGTGCAGCAGCCGGTAGACGGTCATCTTCGAGACACGCATCAGGCTGGCCACTTCGGCGACCGT
>Ga0136612_10000250_pt1 | contig 17390 bp, 17 predicted proteins | sample AntDryUQ224A2306_2_FD_106644 | JGI IMG/M metagenome (GOLD analysis project Ga0136612, IMG submission 106644) | Polar desert sand microbial communities from Dry Valleys, Antarctica - metaG UQ224A (23.06) | ecosystem: Environmental > Terrestrial > Soil > Desert | place: Antarctica: Dry Valley... | reverse complement strand
GACGAAGCCATCGGCCTTCTCGAACTCGTCGCCGTAGTAGCGCAACAGGTCCGCGGTCTCCTCCACGTCGCCGAGCGCCTCGAGCCGGTTCTTGCCGACCTCGAGCGTCATGAGCGCGGCGTAGTCGAACTGGCGCTCACTGATCAGGTCGGCCGCGCGTCGCAGGATCGCCAATCGTTCGCGCCACGGGGTGCCGCGCCACGCTGGATATGCGGCGCGGGCGGCGTCGATCGCGTCGCGCACGTCCTTGCGGCTGCCGACAGGGAATCGGGCGACGACGAGGTCGCTGTCGATGGGCGAGCGGTCCTCGAATGTCTCGGTTGCGGTGCGCTCCTCGCCGCCGATGATCATCGGATAGGTCGCGCCGAGGCTGGCGCGGGCACGCTCGACGGCCGTATCGAATGACGACTGGAGCTCTTCGTTGTTCGCGGAGAGGGTTGCGTAGGTGATCTTCATGCGCGGCGTGGTCATCGGTCGTGCGCCTCAACCTGGTTTCGTGGGGTGGCCGTGATTATCGCACCGGTGGCGGCGCCCGCGGCCCGTGGCCCGCGCTGCGGAGCTCGGTCGGGGATGGTCGCATCGCCCGCACAACGGTCGTCCGGGCGAGCTTGATCCGAACGAGGGCAGCGGTGCGCGGAGCTGGCGCAGCAATGAACAGGAACGCCGAAGGCCAGGCTCCGGGGGGAGAAGAGCCTGGCCTTCGGACCCGCGAATGATATCCGGCGTCTTTGGTGCCCGCAAGGGTATTTCTGCACGGATGGCGGATCGGGCCGTCGTTCAGGCCGCGGGTTCGGTGGATCTGTGGAAGAGGCCGAGGTTGAGACGCAGCGATGGGCGGTGCGCACCCATCAGGTAGGCGCGCCCACGATCCCCGTACAGGCGCGGCAGGAGTTCGTGCGCCGTCGCCGAGTCGCCAAGGTCGAGCCGCACGTGGACGACCTTGATCTTGAACCCGTTGCGCAGCCACCAGCCGGTCTTGTGGTGCGTCGCCTCCATGGCGTGCGCGACGACCTCGGGCTCCAGTAGCGCCGCGACATCGTCCCGACCGTAGTGGCCGATCACGATCAGCCGCCCGCCGGGCCGCAGCACGCGACGGGCCTCGGCGATGGCCGGCAGCGACGCATCCTCGGGGTCGATCTGGCTGGTGAGCACGATGTCGACCGCTCCGTCGCGCAGCGGGAGCGCCGTGGACGAGCCCTCGACGATGCGGATGTTGGGCTGGTGCGAGTCCGCGGCGCGGCGTCGTGCCTCGGCCAGCAGGTCCGGATCGGACTCGACGCCATAGGTCCTACCGGTGCGACGTGCCAGCAGCATCGGGTAGTGGCCGATCCCGGTCCCGACATCCGCGATGCGCTTGCCGGAGAGCGACACGATCCGCTCGAGCGCGCCGAGCACCTTGCGATCGGGGTCGATCGCGGCGCCAAGTCGCGCGTGGAGCACGGGGTCCGCATCGGTCCAGGGCGGCAGGATGGGCCGCATCAGGGCACCTCGATGCGCAGCTCCGCCGCCTCCCCATCGTCCAGAGTCAGCAGATCGTTGCCGGCCAGCACCTGGAGATCGAAGGCGAGCGGCCCGGGGGCCCGTCGCGCGACCGCCAACTCGATCGTCAACGTTGCCTCGGGAAGCAGCGGCCCCCACCCGATCGAGGTTGTGCCCTCCGGCTCGCCACGCTCTCCCGGACCGATGACCCACTTCGTCCAGGGCTGGACCAGCGGCGGTCCACCATCCCGAATGCGCTCTTCGCTCGGCGTGAACGGCGCGATGAAGAGCGTCTCGTTCACCTCGGTCGGCCAGCGCAGGACCAGTTCGTCGATCCGCTCCGTTGCGGCGCTTGTGACCGTGACCGTCATCGTGCCGCCCTCGGCGCCGATCTCCGCCGCGACCGTCGCCGTCACCACACGAGCATCGGTCCCCTCGGGGAGGTCCAGGCTCAACGCTGGCGCAGGCGTGGACGTCGGTGATGCCGCCGCCGTCGGCGCATCGGTCGGCGAGGTGGAGGGTGCCACGCTCACCGACGAGCTCGGCGCGGTGCGTTCGGAGGCGGACGAGGAGGCCGACGGCGATGCATCGGCGGTGCAGGCGCTGGCCCCGATCACGAGGACGGCGGCAACGATCGACCGCCTCACGCCTCCACCTCGTCCAGCTCCGGCAGCCGATTGCGGATGGCGTACCCGGCCGCCTGCGCGCGGCTCTCGAGCGCCAGCTTGGACAGGACGCTCGATACGTAATTGCGCACCGTCTTCTCGGCGAGGCCCATGCGTTTGGCGATCTCGCGATTCGACGCGCCGTCAGCGATGTGGGCGAGCACCCGTCGCTCACGATCGGTGAGATCGTTGAAGGCGCCCGCCTCTTCCAGGCGGCTCGTGTTCCGGAGCCGGTCCAGGACACTGCGGGTGACCGACGGGTCGAGCAGCGATCCGCCGCCGGCAACCGTGCGGACGGCATCCACGAGCTCGGTTCCACCGACGCGCTTGAGGACGTAGCCCGATGCGCCCGCGTCGATCGCCGCGAACAGGGCGTCCGAATCCGCGTAGCTCGTGAGCATCACGACCGGGGTCGACGGCAGCTCGCTGGTGATGGTGCGGCAGGCGTCGATCCCGGAGCCGTCGGGCATTCGGATGTCCATCACCACCACGTCGGGGCGCTCGCGGCGTGCCAGGCGCACCGCCTCAGCGCCCGAGCCGGCCTCGGCCACCACGCTGAAGCCCGGCTGTCGATCGAGCAGCGAGGCAAGGCCGATGCGGACCACCTCGTGGTCATCGGCAATGAGAATGCGCACGTCTGCGACGGGCGCGGTGGGATCAGCAGTTGCATCAGTCATGTGGGTCGGCGAACGGTCGCCACCGGCATCGTAAGCGACAGCGCGGTTCCGTGTCCGGGCGCGCTCTCCACGTTGAGCCGCGCTTCGAGCAGCTCGGCTCGGCGTCGAATGTTGGCGAGGCCCTGCGGTCGACCGCGGCGGCCACGGTTCGCGCTCTCGCCGGGGTCGAAGCCCGCGCCGTCGTCGCGGATCTCGAGCGTGAAGCGTCGCTGGGTGCACGTCATCCTCACGGTGACGTTGCGTGCTCGGGCGTGGCGCAGGATATTGCTGAACGCCTCGATGACGATGTGTCGCAGGTGCTCCGCCTGCTCCGCTTTGAGTCGCGGCCGAAAGAGCCCCTCCGATCGCACGTCCAGGCTGACCAGCGTGTGGGCCTGGAGCTCGTCGGCAACGGCGAGCACGATGGCCTCTGCATCTCGCGCCTCCAGCTCGCCCGAGCGCAGGTCGAAGATGGTGCTGCGGATGTCGCCGGTGATGCGGTTGAGCTCGCTCATCACCGTGCCGATCCGGTCGCGAGTCGTCTTCGGCTCGTCGCCGATCTCCGCGGAGGCCTGCTCGAGGTGCAGCCCGGCGGCGTAGATCGACTGGATGATGCCGTCGTGCAGATCACGACCGATGCGCTCACGTTCGGTGAGCAACAACTCTCGGCGGCGCGCATCGGCGAGTGCCCGATCCGTCTCCTGCTCGAACAGCTCCAGGCTGCGGATGACGGCCAGCGCGATGGCAAGCCCGGCCAGCGAGCGGAAGACCTCGATCGGGATGCCGAGTGCCTCGAACACCGTCTCGCCATTGATGACCGATGCAGGCGGGAACGGCGCCGGCAGCGGGACGAGGCCGCCGACCACGGCGTACGCGACGAAGGCGACTGCCGCCGCTCGCAGGGCGGGTGCGCCACGGGGCGCGGCAATCGGTCCCAGCAGGCGGGTCGTCTGGCGAAGGCCGAGCGCCACCAGCAGCGACGCCGGCAGCGCCAGCATGGCGCGCGCCACCACATCCCCGACCGCCAGCGGGGCGCCGACCGCCGCGATGGCCGGCTGGATTTCGTCGGATTGCAGCCACGGGCTGGCATCAGGGATGAAGTTTGACGCGACCGTGGTCGAGATCGAGAACGTCGCAACCGCCCACAACGCGGTCGCCAGCGCCGGGGCGAACCGCAGCCACGCATGTCGTGCCTCCGTCATCCTCTCAGGGCTGCGCGCGCTCAGGATCAGCTCGACGCCGAACTGGAAGAGGAGCGCGAAGCTGATCGGCTTGAGGAGCAGCTGGAGGATGAGCAGCGCCTCGATGAGTGGCTGCGGCAGGAACCCGGCCTGGATCGGGATGAAGAGGTATCCCCACTCCATCAGTCCGTGCACGATCCCGAACGCCGCGAGCCAGCCGAGGGGTCGGGCGAGCGGCAGCTTCGATCGCTGGCGGCTCTGAAGCGCAATCGCCAATCCCATCACGAAGAAGACCTGCCCGTAGATCGACAGGACGATGATCCGGTTCGTCTCGAAGAGCTCGGCCAGCCAGTCCATCGGCTCATGCTACGGGTGCATCCGCGCAGGCGCTTCCCGTGGATCGCCGCTCCCCCTCGCTTGTTGCGTGCCGCCCCGATATTCCATGCCGCCACGCACATGCCGCGTTTTTCGGGCAACGGAGCGCGCGACGAGCTCGAACGCTAGGATCGACAGCGATGCCGGCACCAGAAGAGATCACCTCCACACCGATGCCATTCGCCGTGCGCATCTGGTTTGTAGTTGCATTCATGCTGCTTGGGTTGACCGGGCTGCTGCTGGGGCGGATCGTGGAGTTCATCGACTTCAGCGAGCGCGCGCCGTTCAGCCTGCTCGGCATCTTCATGATGATCGAGCTGGCGATCGTGTTGTTCACGATCACCGTGGCACTGCAGCGCAAGCGGATCGCCTATCGATTCGCAATCGGGATCGCGTTTCTGCCGGTTCCGGTCCTGGCCGGGCTGCCGCCCGTCCTGCTCGACTTTCCGCCGAATGCCGCGAACGGCTGGTACCTGCTCATGGTCCCGATCGGGGCGCTGCTGACGACTGGCCTCCTCATCGGTCTCCTGCGGCCGGCCGCTCGCTCCTGGTTCCACGAGGCCTAGCCGCGTCGACGGTCCGTATACTCCGGCGATGACTTCAAGCGTCAGCTCGGGCACCATGCTCGCGCTTGCGAAGACCCGCGCAGGGCCCGGCGCCGAGTTGGTCGAGCGGCCCGCTCCGACGCCGGGAGATGGCGAGGTGCTCCTCCGGATGGAGGCTGCGAGCATCTGCGGGACCGATCAACACCTCTATGCCTGGGATGACTGGGCCGCCGAGAACATGGTTCCGCCGCGCATCATGGGTCACGAGCTGGCGGGCACCGTCATCGGTACCGGGAACGCCGTCACCCGCGTGAAAGAGGGCGACCTCGTCGGGGTCGAGTCGCACCTGTTCGACTGGACCTGCGCGCAGTGCAGGCGCGGCGACATGCACCTGTGCCGCAACGTGCGGGTGATCGGTGTCCATGTCGACGGTGGCTTCGCCGAGCAGTTCGTGGTCCCCGAGGCCAACGCGATCGAGTCGAACGGTCTCGATCCGGCGGTTGTCGCCCTCCAGGAACCGATGGGGAACGCCGTGCACGCCGCTTTCGCCGAGCCGATCGAGGGGCGGTCGGTGCTAGTGACCGGCTGCGGGCCGATCGGCCTCTGCGCACTCGGTATCGCAAAAGCGGCCGGCGCTGCGCTGGTGATCGCGACCGATACGGAGGCGTATCGGCTCGAACTTGCCCGCACGATGGGCGCCGACCTCGCACTCGACGCTGCCGATCCCGCGACCGAGGAGCAGATCAGCCAGGCGACGGGCGGGGATGGCGTCGAGGTCGTGCTCGAGATGAGCGGCGCAGCGCCGGCGCTGGCCCAGGCGCTCAGCGCTGTCACCCGCGGCGGATCGATCAGCCTGCTCGGCATCTTCGGCGAACCGCCGCAGGTCGACCTGTCGGAGCTCGTGATCATGAAGGGACTGCGCCTGCACGGCATCTACGGCCGCCGGATCTACGACACCTGGGAGCGGACCCAATCCCTGCTCCGATCCGGGGCGCTCGACGTTTCGCCGATCATCACGCATCGGCTCACCCTCGCCGATTGGGAACAGGGCTTCGACCTCATCGCCTCACGCAACGCCGGCAAGGTGGTGCTGGTTCCGTAGGGATTACACGCCCAACCGGCGGAATATACTCGCCCCCATGACTGATGCGACGACCACCGCCCGCACTCGGAACCCGATGGCTTTCCTGGATGGTGAGATCACCGAACTGAAGGCGAAGGGCCTGTTCCGTCGCCTGCGGGTGGTCGAGAGCGAGCAGAAAAGTCGATGCGTCATCGACGGCCGCGAGGTCATCACCCTCAGCTCGAACAACTACCTGGGCCTGACCACCCACCCGAGACTGCGCCAGGCGGCGCTCGATGCGGTGAAGGAGTTCGGCGCGGGATCCGGGGCAGTTCGAACCATCGCCGGCACCATGAGCCTCCACGAGGAGCTGGAAGCAAGGCTGGCGACCTTCAAGCACACCGAAGCGGTCCTCACCTTCCAGTCGGGCTTCACCGCCAACACCGGTGTCATCCCGATCCTGGCGCCGGAGGGCGCGACCATCGTGAGCGACGCACTCAATCACGCCAGCATCATCGATGGCATCCGGCTCACGAAGGCGGAGCGCAAGATCTTTCCGCACTCGGACATGGATGGCCTGCGCCGCACGCTCGCGGAGATCCGTCGGACCGATGCGGACCGCACCATCCTGGTCATCACCGATGGCGTCTTCAGCATGGACGGCGATATCGCGAAGCTGCCCGAGATCGTCGACGCGGCTGAAGAGGCCGATGCGGTTGTCATGGTCGACGACGCCCACGCCTCGGGCGTCCTGGGCCGCAACGGGCGCGGGAGCGTCGATCACTTCGATCTCAACGGGCGGGTGCAGGTGCAGGTCGGCACGCTCTCGAAGGCGATCGGCGTGCTCGGTGGGTACGTCGCCAGCCCGCGGAGCCTGCGCACGGTCATGGAGCACCGGGCGCGGCCCTTCCTGTTCTCCACGTCACATCCGCCGGCAGTGGCTGCTGCGTGCCTGGCGGCGATCGACGTCCTCGAGACCGAGCCCGAGCTCATCGAGAACCTCTGGGACAACGCGCGGCACTTCAAGGCCGGCCTTGAGCGCATCGGCTTCGACACGGGCGCCAGTGAGACTCCGATCACGCCGGTCATCGTTGGTGCCGGGGCCCTGGCGCATCGGTTCAGCGACCGGTTGTTCGAGGAGGGCGTGTTCGCGATGGGCATCGGTTTCCCGACCGTGCCTGAGGAGAAGAGCCGGGTGCGCACGATCGTGACTGCCGAGCACTCCCGCGAGGATCTCGACACCTGCCTGCAGATCTTCGAGAGGGTCGGCCAAGAGCTCGCGATCATCTAGGGTCTGGCGAAGCGCGAGCCTCGGTGCTAGCGTGCACACACAGAGATCAGGCCTTGAGCGAGCTGCCCATGAGTGAGCGACGCCTCGGCGCCAGCCGCCGCGCGACCCTTTTCGGCAATCGTCGCGCGCCTGCGATCCCACCGTCGGTCGCCGACGATGCCAAGGTCAATGAGATTGCCGTTGCGGCCAGCTCAGGCGATATCGAGGCGGTCGGCCGGCTCTATGACTTGCTCGTCGGTCCAATCTACCGGTACGTGGCCATGCGTGTGCGCCGCCGCGAGGACACTGAGGATCTGACGCATGTCGTCTTTGAGCGAATCGTCGGTGGGCTGCCGCGTTACCGGCACAACGGACGTCCGTTCGCGGCGTGGGCGTTCCGGATCGCACGGAACGCGGTTATCGACCACCAGCGTCGGCTCCGTCCCATGGCGCAGCTCGGGTCGATCGCCGAGCCAAGCGATGGCATCGGTCTGGAAGCGGGCTCGATGCGTGAAGAGGAGATTCGCGAGCTGCGTGCCGCGATGGGCCGGCTGACCCCCGACCAGCGGGAAGCACTGATCCTTCGATACGCGAGCGGTCTCTCCGCCGAAGAGGCAGCGCACGTGATGGGACGCCGCGCCGGCACCATCCGAGGGCTCACCTTCCGTGCGATCGTGGCCTTGCGGCGTCATCTTCAGGAGCCGGACCGATGAGCGGCCCCGTCTGATCCGGCCCTTGGTCTCCTGTGCGGCCGTCCGTGGCTCCTTCGCCCTGCATCGAGACCGAGCTTGCGGGCGAGAGCCGACGCGGTGTCCATTTCCTGGGAACCAGAAAACGGGATGGAGGCGAACCTCCACCCCGTCCCTGGATGAGTGGCGGGATCGGTCTCGTGACGTGACCGATCCCGCCGGTTAGCGGCCTATCGGCGCCGACGGACTTCCGCCGCCACCGCCCAACTGCCCGCGCTGATCCCGAACAGCATCAACAGCGCGAGAAGCGCAGCCGGTGCGGTTCCGGTGACCTCGGGCAGGATGGCCGTATTGGGCAGGTTTCCGCCCTTCGTGCCTTCGCGAGGCTTGGGGGTCGGATTCCCCGGCAGGACCTCCCCGCCGCTCTCCTCGGTAAAGTTGTAGACGTGGAGCATGATCCCGTCTGCCACGACAACGTCAAACGAGATGTCTCGGGCGCAACGCATCAACTGTGAGTTGTGGCGACAGGTGGGGTCTGAATGAGTAGGTGGTCAGACACATTCGTCGAGATGTGTTGCGTACAAGCAAATTTGACTGCCATCGTCGGGCGGCGATGGTCAGGGGTGGTCGGGGGGACCCGTGCGGCACCGTTGGGTCCCGGCTCGGCGACGTGCGAGTGACATGCGGGCCAGTGACACAGAAGACGGGGCAGAGGCGAACCTCTGCCCCGTCTCCGCCAGGGGGCTGGTTACATTCGCGGACCGCCCACGCGACGGCTCACGTGCCGGTGGTTACCGCCGACGATGGATCCTCGCCGCACTGGCGGTGCCGACCGCACCGAGTGTGATCAACGCGAGCAGTGCAAGAGGAGCGACCGGCAGGGACTGCCCCAGGTCCGGGAGCATCGACGTATTGGGAAGCGGATTTCCACCCTGCGTCCCCTCGCGCGGGGTGGGGTTGGGACTGGTACCGGGCAGCGTGCCGCTGCCCTCCCGGGTGTTGAGGAACGTGCACGTCACGTTCGCACCCGCCACTAGCGCAACCGTGGCGGTGCGCGTCGCGAGGTCGCCGGTTCCGCCCTCTGAGCAGGTGATGGACGTCAGTCCCCACCCCTCCACGGCGGCTTCCGACACGGAATACGCGCCGGCGGCGAGATCCGTGAAGGTGACCTGGCTCGACAGCGTCGCATCCGCGTCGTTGTCGAGCGAGAAGGTGGCTGGGTCCGTACCGGTCATGCTGAACCCGAAGTCCTGGGCACCATCGGGATTCGCGTCCTTGATGATCGTGATGCTGCCAAGCTCAGCTTCGCCGCTCTCGCACAGCTCGAAGGCCGCGCGGGCGTTGTAAATCTTCTGGCGGTCCTCTCCGGTGTCCGCGTCCTCGATCGTGACTTCGATGAAGTTCTCGAAGGCAGTCGCATCGCCTGGATCAAACACGATTTCGTAGCCGATCGTCACCTCGACGTCGGCGGGAGTCAGCACATGGCCGACGAGCCCGCCCACGCTCGCCCGGTTGAGGATCGCCCCGCCTGGTCCGAGAAGGGTGTCGAGAGCTGTGGTGATGCGTGCCGAGACTCGCGGATGGAGCTCAGCCGTGATGGTGCCCGTCACTGTTGCCATGCCGTCGTCACCGACAGTCGCACACTCGGCGGTCTTCGTCAGCTCGATACTTGGTCCGTGGGTCGTGGTATCGGGCTTCGTCTTCTCGCCGGTGCAGAATGCGATGGCGTCCAAGGCGGCGCCACCGAAGACGGCGTAGTTGTGCGGCGATACGCTGCCAACGGTTTCCGGGAAATCGAGAGCCACGTTGTAGCGTGCATCGCCGGCGCTCAGCACGAGAGCCGAGATGATCTCGGCGCTCGACCAATACGCCAGGTCTGCGTCGCCGCTGACGGCGACCCCCATGCCATTTCCACCGTCAGGCACGAAGCTCGTGCCGTCCCAACTGAAGCTGACGAGCAGCGTCGTCGGGCTCGGGCAGTTCTCGCCGCCTGACCCCTGGCCGCCTTCCGTCCCCAGCGCTGGCGCGGCCAGCAGAATGAGTGATGCTGACAGGATTACTGCCGTGAGGAGTGCGGTGCCAGTCCGCCTCCGTGATCCCCTGGTCATGATTCCTCGCGCCCCCTATTGGATGTGATTCCGGCCTGTTGTACCGGTCATGATTCCTCGGCCCGCATACCTGCGGAGCTGAGAGCATACCGAGTTGGTACCGGCACGACTAGTACCTGCGGAGGGGCAAGGCAGGGCATTAGTGGCGGTCCGGTGCAGTCCGGTGCGCGCCGGGCCGACATACGCGTTGACCGGATGCCCCAAGGGTCATGGTACGAGCGGCAGCGCCGAAGCCGAGGGACGTCGTTGCGCTCAGCCGGTGCGGCCGCGTGCCTCCAGCACGACGACCTGGGTCTCGTCCGGTAGTGAGCTGACCGTGACCTGGGCCTTGGGCTGGCGGATCGGCTCTGCGGCCATCTCGTGCAGGAATTTGTCGGGGCCGCCAAGGTCCGCGGAGGCGCCGTCCACGGCGAAATGCATGGGAATCACGACCTTGGGACCGATCTGCGCTACCACCTCGGCGGCCTCCGACGGCGCCAACGTGGTCTCGCCGCCGACCGGCACGAGCAGCACGTCGACCGGGCCGAGCTCCGTGAGCTGCTCGTCCGTCAACAGGTGGCCGAGATCTCCCAGGTGGCAGATGTGCACTCCGTCGATCTCGACGGCGAAGACCATGTTCTCACCGCGCGATCCGCCGCCCTCTCCGTCGTGGAAGGTGCGGATGCCGGTCACCAGCAGGTCGCTGAACTCGTACTCACCAGGCCGCGTCAAGGTGAGTCCCGCGGTGATCGAGCGGATATAGCTGTGGTCGGGGTGCTGATGGCTGATCGTCAGCAGCTCCACGTCGTGCTTTCCGGCAACGAATCCGGTCGACGGTGGGCACGGGTCGGTGATGACGGTCGCATCACGGCCCTTGAGTCGAAAGCAGGCACGCCCGTACCAGGTGATCTCCATCGGTCTGCGCATGGTAGCGCGGTCGCGTGCGTTCCGCTGTTTGCTGGCCGCGTTTGCGCGGCGAAACCCTCCCGGAGATAGCACGAGCCCCGGTGCCCGCCCAATGACACCGGGGCTCGAAGGAGGGAGGGTGGAGGGAGAGATCCTCGGATCTCCAACTCGCAGGATGAACACTAGGAGGCCGATCTAAACGGCGGGCTTGCCGGACCTTAAGAAACCTGAACCTTGGAATGGGTCGGGGGTCGGGCCGCCTAGAATGGCGCCGATGTCCGCTCCCCATCGCCTCGTCTTCATCGTGGTCGCCCTGCTCGTGGTCGTCGCGGTTGCGGTTGTCGCACTGGGCGTTGGCGACCCGGGCGGCGGAATCGGTGCCGGCCCGAGCGAGACCCCCTCGACTGAAGCGAGCGCGTCACCGAGCTCCGATCCGCCGTCCGCCTCCGCCAGCGCCGATCCGTCGGCGCCCAGCGAGGCCGAGGCACAGGCGATCCTCGACGAGATCGAGGAGCAGGTGATCGCGATTCGGGGGCTCGAGGCAGCCGACATCGGTCCGGCCGACATCATCACCCGGGCCGAGCTCGCGGGCGAGCTGCAGCAGATCTTCGACGCGGAGTACCCGCCCGAGGAGCGCGAACAGGACAACCTGGCGCTGCGGGCCCTCGGGCTGCTGGAGTCGGATGAGGACATCGCCGAGCTCCAGCTCCAGCTGCTGGGCGACCAGGTGCTGGGGTTCTATGACGACGTCGAGCGGCGGATGGTCGTCGTGTCGGATGCCGGCCTCGACATCGAGGCCCGGATCACCTACGCCCACGAGTACACGCATGCTCTTCAGGACTCCACCTACGGCCTCGATTCGCTCGAGACCGATGCGGACGGGGAGGACGACCGGGGCCTCGCCCGCACCGCGTTGATCGAAGGGGACGCGACCGTCACGATGCTTTCCTGGATGCTCCAGAACCTCAGCCAGGATGAGCTGTTCGAGTACTTCAACAGCGCCCAGGTTCCCGACACGACCGGCATCCCGTCGTGGATGGTCGCGCAGCTTGCCTTTCCCTATGACGCCGGGCTGACCTGGACGACCGCCCTCGCCGGTGGCGACCCGACCAGCCCCGACTTCACCCGGATCGATGCCGCGTATGACGATCCACCCGACTCGACCGAGCAGATCATCGACATCGAGAAATGGGACCCGCGCGAGACGCCGGACGCCGTCGAGGTGCCTGACCTCGCCGAGGCGCTCGGCGATGGCTGGGAGGAGGTCGACTCGACGCCGATCGGGCAGGCCACCATCGCCATCATGCTCGAGTTCTTCGGTGTCTCGGCCCCCGATGCGCAGGATGCAGCCGATGGCTGGGGTGGCGACCGCGCGGTCATCGCGACTGGTCCCGACGACGCCTTCGCGGTCGCCTGGCGCGTGGCCTTCGACACGTCGGACGACGCCGATGCGTTCCTCGCCGCATACGAGACCGCGGTGGACGGGCTCGATTTTCCGGCATCGGTCGCGGAGCTGCCGAGCGGCGAGATCCTGGTGGCCCACGCGTCCACCGATGCGCTGCTGGCCCAGACGATCGACGCCGCCGACTGATTGGGGCGCCGGCCACCGATAGACCGGTCACTGGTGCGCATGGATGGTCAGTCGCGTGCGCTGGTGATCGGTCCATGAGGCTGGTGCGCGCACGGGCGGTCGCTCGTGTGCGCCGATGCCTGCTCTGTCGGCTCCCTACCGCCGCGGCGCTACATGGCGTCGGGAGCGGAGATCCCGAGCAGGTCGAGGCCGTTGGCGAGAACGGACCGTGTTGCGTCCACCAACGCCAGGCGCGCGGCGGTGAGCGCGGCGTCCTCAGTGAGCACCTTGCAGTCGCGATAGAAGGCGGAGAAGGCGCTGGCCAGCTCGTAGCAATAGCGCGGCACCTCGTGCGTCTCGCGACGCTCGGCGGCGACGGCCAGCGCATCGGGGAAGTCGAGCAGGTGTCGCAGCAGTGCCTGCTCGGCCGGATGCCGGAGCAGCTCGGAAGTGCGCGACGCATCGGGCTTCAAGCCGGCGTCAGAACCGTGGCGAAGGATCGATGATGCCCGCGCGTGCGCGTACTGCACGTAATAGACGGGGTTCTCGTTGCTCTGCTTCTTGGCCAGCTCGAGGTCGAAGTCGATCCCGGTCGTGTAGGCCCGCGAGGTGAAGTACCAGCGTGCTGCGTCGACACCGACCTCGTCCAGGACATCGTCGAGCGTGATGAACTCGCCCGAGCGCTTGCTCATCGGGATCTCGGTGCCGTCCCGCACGAACCGAACCCACGCGATCAGCAGCATGCGCACGGCCTCGCGGTCGTACCCCATCGCCTCCGCGGCATTCCGGACGCGGGCAACGGTACCGTGGTGATCGGCGCCCCAGATGTAGATGAGCTCATCGAACCCGCGGCCCAGCTTTTCGGTGACATATCCGATGTCCGATGCGAAATAGGTCGGCAGGCCGTTCGACCGATAGATCACGCGGTCCTTGTCGTCACCGAAGTCGGTCGATCGGAACCAGGTCGCGCCCTCTCCCTCGTACACGTGACCGCTCTCCCGCAGCCTGGCCACAGCGCGCTCCACCCAGCCACCTTCGTGGAGGGAGCTCTCCTCCTTCCAGACGCCGAACTGCACGCCGAGTCGGGCGAGACTGGCCTCGATCCCGGCGCGCACGCGCTCGGTCGCCCAGGCACCCACGATCCGCCCGGCCTCGTGGGGTGTGTCGGTCGCCTCGGCCTGGACGCTTTCGGGCATCTCCGCGGCCAGGTCCTCGACGTAGCCGCCGCGATAGCCATCCTCGGGCAGCTCCGTGCCGTGCGTGCGGGCGAGGACCGACAGGCCAAGATTGATCACCTGCGCGCCGAAGTCGTTGAAGTAGTACTCGCGCTCGACCTCATGGCCGACTGCGACGAGGACGCGTGACAGGACATCGCCGACGAAGGCGCCGCGCGCGTTGCCGACGTGCAGCGGGCCGGTCGGATTGGCGCTGACGAACTCGACGTTGATGCGTCTCGGGTTGATCACCGTGCGGCGGCCGAAGGACGCCCCCGCCTCCAGGATCGGGCCCACTTGCGCCGCGACCCAGCCCGGGTCGAGCCGCAGGTTCAGGAAGCCCGGAGCCCCGATGGATACGTCGGCGATGGACGATGGCCGATCCAGGTGGGCGATGATCGTCCCGGCAATAGCCATCGGCGATGATCGCGCCACCGGCGCCAACTGCATGGCGACGTTGCTCGCCCAGTCGCCGTGCTCGGGCTTGGCGGGGCGCTCGAGCCCGATGGCAGGAAGCGCGGTGTCAGGAGCAACGCTGAGGTCACCGGCCGCGATGGCGCGGTCGCGCGCTTCGGCGATGGCGCGGGTCAGGTCCGCTCGCAGGCTCATGGGCCGCGAGTCTAGCGGTCGCCGGACATGTCCGAGCCGAATCAGTCTTGGGTCGACTCCGCGACGGCCGGCGCAAGCTCGGCCTGGGCGCTGCTGTCGGCGTTGACGGCCCCGCCGATGGCGAGGGACAGGACCATCCATGCGGCTGCCAGTGCAACGAGGATTCGGTTCGGGCGACCACGGGGGATGGCGCGGGCGTTGGGCTTCATCGTGGTGTGCGCGTAAGCAAGCCGATTGCCAACGGCGAGATTCGGTGTGGCGTCCGAGCACCGATTAGCGGTCGCGAGCGAGTCGCAGTTCAAGGGCCTGATCGGCGCTGAAGTCGGTGAGGCCGAGGGCGTCGGCGGTGACATCGAGGAGGGCCCCCGTCGGGGCCAGGCCGATCAGCTCGCAATGATCGATCTCGGTGCCGGCCTCGCGCGCCAGCCGACGAACCTCGTTCACCACGGCAGCGATGCCGGTCCGCTCCCAGTCGACCAGGTTCGTGCTGACCTGCGCCATCGGCGGCATGCCCGGATTCTCGAGCAGGACCCCCATGGCCTGCACGGCCGGCATCCCGCCGGAACTTTCGCGGATGGCGGTGGCGATCTTGATGGCGGTCGCCAGCTCATCGGTCCGCAGGTTCATGTTGAAGGCGATCAGGGGCTTGCGTGCGCCGACGGCCACCGCGCCACCACGCGTGTGCACGCGCAAGGGACCGAAGTCGGGCGCCCGCTTCGGGTTCGTGCCGATCTCGTCTCGAATCGCCTCGTATTGGCCGCGCCGCACGTCGGCCAGGCGTTTGCGCTCAGGTCGCAGTGCGGCCTCGCCATACAGGTAGACCGGCAGCTCGAAGCGAGAGGCAATCTGCTCGCCGAACCGGCGGGCGAGGTCAACGCACTCTTCGATCCGCGTGTCGCCCAACGGCACGAAGGGGATGACGTCCACGGCACCGATGCGGGGGTGGGCACCCCGATGCTGCTCCATGTCGATCAGCTCGAGCGCGCGGCCGACCGCCGCGGTCGCGGCCCGGACGACCTGCGCCGCGCTGCCGGCGAAGGTGACGACGCTGCGGTTGTGCGTTTCGTCGCGGGTGTGGTCGAGGACCGTCACGCCCTCGATCTGACCGATGGCGCGCACGATCTCCTCGACGACCTCGCCGCGCCGGCCCTCGCTGAAGTTGGGAACACACTCGATCAATCCGGGCATCGCGTGGATCGTAGTCTGTCGACCGTCGGCGGTGGGCTGCACGATCTCACGCCAGGGTGCTGAGAGGGCGCCTGCCGTCCTGGCTGCTAGGGTTCGCGCATGCCATCCGGGGAGCCGCGCGAGAGCGGCACGCTCCACATCGTCGCCGTGCCGATCGGCAATCCTGACGATCTGTCGCCTCGAGCGGCGGCGACGCTGCGACGGGTGAGCGTGGTGGCTGCCGAGGACACGCGGCACTTCGCGACCCTGGCGCGGCACCACGGGATCGAGACCAGGGCCACCAGCTACCACGACCACAACGAGGAGTCCCGCACCCGCGAGCTCGTCGGACGCCTGGCCGCCGGCGAAGAAATTGCGCTGGTCAGCGACGCCGGCACGCCGCTCGTCAGCGACCCGGGGTACCGGCTGGTCAGGGCGGCGATCGAGGCCGGGGCGACCGTGACCAGCGTGCCCGGTGCATCGGCGGTGACCACGGCGCTGGCGGCATCGGGACTGCCACCGCACCCGTTCCGGTTCATGGGCTTCCTGCCCCGCACGGCCGCTACGCGCCGCACCACCTTCGAGAACCTGCGCAACGACGGCGCGACGCTCGTCGCCTTCGAAGCACCGCGGCGGCTGACGGCGACGCTGCGCGACGCGCTGACGACCTTCGGCGACCGCCCGGCCTGCCTTGCCAGGAGCATGACCAAGCCTCACGAGCGCTACCAGCGCGGCTCGCTCTCCGAGCTCATCGCGGCGCTCGAGGCCGAGGGTGAGGTGCGTGGCGAATGCACGTTGGTCATCGGCGGGGCAAGCGAAGGAGAGAGCCTGAGCGGTGACGCGCAGGCCGATGCCGCCCTCCTGCTGGCGGCCGACGCGCCAGCGCGCGCGGTCCAGGATCTGCTGATGCAGCGTCACGGCCTTTCGAAGCGCGATGCCTACGCGCTGGTGCTCCGATTGCGCGGACGATGAGCTCGAAGATCGTGGTGGAACGCGTGCAGCGCTCGGCGCGGTATCGCGACGTGGACGCGTCGCTCCTCGCGCGTTTCGCCGACGAAGAGATGACGCGCGCGAAGAACACCGACGATGCCGTCAAGCGCGTGAAGCGCCGCCTTCACCAGGCCGTGGGTGCCTTTCGGGGTTCGACCCCCGCGGATGCGATCGCCGACGCCTGGACCGGCGATCTCGCCGCGCCGGCCTTCCGAGCTGCCTGCGCCGATGCGCTGCGAGGGCACGCTTCGACCCGGGAGCGCACGCCGCACCTCGAAGCGTTCTATCGGGGCATCTGGTCCGTGACCGGCACCCCGGGGAGCGTCCTGGATCTGGGTTGCGGGCTCAATCCGCTGGCGCTGCCGTGGATGGATCTGGCGCGCGATGCGATGTACGTCGCCTCGGACGTGGATCGGCGACCGCTGGCCACGGTCACCTCCTTCCTGGAGCTCGTCGGCCAGCCGCACGAGATCGAGGTGCGCGACCTCGTCGAGGTCCCGCCGGCCGAAGAGGCCGACGTCGCCCTGCTGCTCAAGCTGGTCACTACGCTCGACCGCCAGGATCCGGAGGCGGCCGCCCGACTGCTTGCCGTGCTGCGCGTGAAGCATGCCGTCGTCAGCTTCACGAGACAATCGCTCGGCGGCCGCGGCAAGGGGATGGAGCGCACCTACCGCCAACGGCTCGATCGGCTGGGAAAGGATGCCGAGCGAGTCATCGAGGTGACGGAGGCATCGGTCCCGAATGAGCTCGTCTTCGTGCTGACGCTCGATGGCTGAGCCGCTCGTCACCCGTTGCGCCACGCTGCCGGTGCCGACCTTCCTGCCCGATGCGACGCGCGCCGGCGTGCGTGGCGTCAGCTCCGAGGACCTGAGAAGCATCGGCATCGAAGGCGTCGTCGTCAACGCCTTCCACCTGCTGCGCCGT
>Ga0136612_10000249_pt1 | contig 17396 bp, 3 predicted proteins | sample AntDryUQ224A2306_2_FD_106644 | JGI IMG/M metagenome (GOLD analysis project Ga0136612, IMG submission 106644) | Polar desert sand microbial communities from Dry Valleys, Antarctica - metaG UQ224A (23.06) | ecosystem: Environmental > Terrestrial > Soil > Desert | place: Antarctica: Dry Valley... | reverse complement strand
TCGAATTCTCCAGGAGCATCATCCACCCGTCACTCCCGCTGCCCGACGGCGGCGGCGTGGTCGGGATTCAGAACTGGGATGCGGCAGCGACCAGGCCCGCGTATAGATCGCTGCACGACTTCGTGACATGGCGGGACGAGCTCAAAACCGTTGACGACGTTGGGGCCTTCACGGATCTCCGCCGAAATCTAATCGGCGCCGACGGACGCTCTGAGCCTGTGCGGGGCGCCGAGATCAGCGCGTCGGCATTTCGGCTGGTTCGGACCCCACCACTGCTGGGGCGGCCGCTGGTCGAGGCCGATGAGATCGAGGGAGCGCCCTCCGTCGTCGTCATTGGCTACGACCTCTGGCAGTCGCGGTTCGGCGGCGATCCGGGCATCGTGGGTCGCGCGGTGCGGGTCGGACGCGCAACGAGCACGGTCGTAGGTATCATGCCGGCGGGGTTCGCATTCCCCATCCAGCACGCGTTGTGGACGCCACTGCGAACCAGCGTCGTCGATCACCCACGCGGGAGTGGGGTGGCCATCCAGGTTTTCGGTCGCCTTGCGCCTGGCGTCACACTCGAGCAGGCCCAGTCTGAGTTGACAGCGCTTGGCACCCGAGCGGCGACCGCTTTTCCGGAGACGAACAGCGGGTTGCGACCGCGCGTAATGCCGTACGCCGAGTCGATGGTGGGGACAGGTCCGTGGCAGCTCTATCTGATCCACATCATCGTCGTGATGATTCTGATCGTGGCCTGTGCCAATGTCGCCACACTCGTCTTCGCGCGTATCGCGGCGCGTGAGTCGGAGATCGCCATCAGGAATGCCCTCGGCGCCAGTCGTGGACGCGTGATCATGCAGCTCTTCATCGAGGCGCTGGTACTCGCGACCGTCGCGGCCGCGATCGGACTCGCCGTTGCAGGGTGGGGCCTCAAGTGGGGCATGGACGTGTTCCGGGAAGCGGAAGGTGCGGCGCTCCCGTTCTGGATACAGGACTCCATCTCACCCGCGACCTGGCTGTATGTCGCGGTACTCGTCGTGCTCAGCGCCCTCATCACGGGGGTGGTACCTGCCTTGAAAGTCACCGAGCGCCGCCTGCAGGGAGGGTTCGGTCGAGCCACGAGCGGTGGATCCGGGCTGCGCTTCGGCGGGCTCTGGACGGGAGTGATTGTGACGCAGGTGGCATTGTCCGTCGCGTTCGTGCCCATTCTCATTTCGGAAGGGTGGGACGTTGTGCAGTATCAGCCGGTGGTATCCGGATTTCCCGCGAATGAGTACCTCTCGGTGAAGCTCGGGGTGGACCGGGAGACAGCGCTGCCGGGCGCGTCTGCCGATACGTCACTGACGGGAGTAGCGAGGCGTTTCGCGCAACTCCAGGGAGAGCTTCGACGACGTGTTGAATCCGAGCCCGGTGTTATTGGCGCAACCTTCGCGAGCCGGCTGCCAGGAATGGACCACCCTCGTGTTCTGGTGCAGGTCGAGGATACCGCGTCTTCCGCGGGACAACACACGGTGCGCGAGGCGATCGTCGATGCAGGTTTCTTCGACGCGCTGGAGGTGCCGGTGCGAGCGGGACGGGCATTTCAGGTCGCCGACCTTGCCTCCGACCACCGGATCATCGTCGTGAACGAATCGTTCGTCCAACAAGTGCTCGGTGGACGGAATCCGATTGGGCAGCGCGTTCGACGTGTTGATCGCAACGCGGGAGCGGTCGCGCAGTGGTACGAGATTATCGGCGTCGTCCGGGATCTCGGCATGAATCCCGGCAATCCGAAAGAGGGCGCCGGTATGTATCGTCCCATGTCACCGGGTCGGCAGGAGCCGCTCTACATGGGCGTGCATGTCGCAAGCGGACCAGGGACCTTCGCACCGCGCATGCGCTCGCTCATCGCCGCGGTCGATCCGGCTCTCCTTCTGAACGAAATCCGCCCCCTGGGCGACGTAGGTCACGCGGACCAGCTCGGCGTCAGAGTGGCCAGCTCAGTGCTCGCCCTGCTCGTGTTCATCACGCTCATGCTGTCCACCGCTGGGATATACGCTCTGATGTCCTTCACGGTGTCCCGACGCACGCGCGAGATCGGCATCCGCGCGGCGCTCGGTGCCGACCCTCGGCGCATCGTTGCGGCGATCTTTTCGCGAGCACTGACGCAGGTGACACTCGGTGTCGTTGTCGGAGCGGTGGGCGCGGTGTTGCTCGTGAGTGCCGGTGTGGGGGAAAAGCTGGTCACGGAAGGCCCGTGGCTCGTGGTGGGCGTTGCGGCACTCATGATGGTCGTGGGCCTGGCCGCCTGCGCCCTACCCGCCGGCCGTGCCCTCCGCGTTCAGCCAACTGAGGCCTTGCGACACGAGGGGTAGGGCGCGTAGGGAAAACTGCAGTTATTACGCAGCACGGAGCACGCAATACGCAGCAGGCTTCACGCAATACGCGATACGCGAAACGACAAGGCGGCGTTATCTTAGAGCATGATCCGCCGCTCCGTCCCTGAGCTCCTCGCCCCCGCTGGTTGCCTCGATGCCGTTCGCGCCGCCGTCGCCAACGGCGCCGACGCCGTCTATCTGGGCGCCGAGCGCTTCAACGCGCGCGATGAGGGGGCGCAGCTCACGTTGGCGGAGCTCGAGATCGCGTGCATGGTCGCGCACGAGCGCGGCGCCCGCGTCTATCTCACGCTGAACACGCTCCTCAAACCGGGTGAGCTCGCCGACGCCCTGATGCTGCTGGGAGACACCATCGACCTCGGTGTGGACGCCGCCATTGTCCAGGACATCGGGATTGTCCGTCTCATTCAGCAGGTGTACCCGGGCTTCGAGCTCCACGGGTCTACGCAGATGACGGTGCACGACCCGAGTGGCGCCGCGGTGATGAAGGACATCGGCATCGAGCGGATTGTGCTGGCGCGTGAGAACACGCTCGACGACATTCGCGCCATCCGCGCCGCGGTCCCCGACATCGGCTTGGAGACGTTCGTCCATGGAGCGCTCTGCATCGCCTACTCGGGGCAGTGCTACATGTCCGGCATGATCTCCGAGCGCAGCGCAAACCGCGGCTCGTGCGCACAGTCGTGTCGCAAGGACTACACGCTCACCGAGACCGTGAGTGGCCGCGTGCTCGACTCCGGCTTCCTGATTTCGGCAAAGGATCTCGCGGCGCATGATCATCTCGCCGACCTCGCTGCCGCCGGAGTGAGCTGTCTGAAGATCGAGGGACGAAAGAAGCGCCCCGAGTATGTCGCGACCGTTACCCACACGTACCGCGAATTTCTGGGCCGGCTCGAGCGCGACGAATTCCGTCCTGCGCTCCCCGAAGAGATCGAGCCGCTTATCCAGATCTTCAGTCGCGGCTTCACCGGTGGCATGCTCGGCGGTCGGCAGGGGCGCGGCTACATCACGCGCACGCACCCCGACAATCATGGCGTTCCGATTGGCACGGTGCTCGGCCGCGAAGGCATTGATATCGTGCTCGGGCTCACGCATCGCATAGCGGTCGGTGACGGACTCGGATTCGAGCCGCCGCCAGGTCAGCCCGGTACGAGCATGGGCTTCAGCGTCACGGCGGTGCGCGACCTCGGCGAACGGAACGGCATTGTTCGACAGGCGGTAACGACACGGCTTGGGGTTCCCGTTGGCTGGACCGTGATTCGGTCGTCGCACGCCCATCTGCTGGAGCGAGCGCGCGCGAGCTTTGCCGCGCTGCCGGAGCGGAGTCGGGGACACCGCACCCCGATGGACATTCGCCTGTTCGGCGGCGCAGGCAGTCCGCTCAAGGGTGTTTTCTCCATTGGCGGCGAGCCCGTGACGGTTCAATCCGAAGTCCCCCTGGCGGCCGCCGTAAAGCGCGCGCTCGACGACAGGCAGCTTCGCGAGCACCTCGGCAAGCTCGGCGAGACGCCGTTCGTCCTTGGTCAGCTTGACCTCGGTGGCCTCGCGAACGACTTGTTCATTCCGGTGAGCGAGCTCAATCGGCTGCGGCAGGGCGCGACCGATGCGCTGATGCTGCAGCGCGACTGGGCGAAGCAGGCCGCGGTGGCGGATCGCACGGCGCGAGTGGCAGCGGCAATCGCTAACGTGCCAGGCAGGGGACCGCAGCGCACCGGTGTTCCAAACAACAGCCTTCTGATTACCGGGGTACCGAGCACCAGCGATGTGCGCACCACGCTGGATGACATTGTCTTGTCTGCAGAAGTCTTTCGCGTGGACGACGCAATCGCTGCAGTGGATGCCGGCGCCACCGAGATCGTCTTCGATCCATTCCTGCGACACCCGCCGCCACCGGTCGCGCGCATTCGCGCTCTGCAAGCCGCGCTCGAGGGCCGAGGCGTTCCCCTGCGCCTTCGTACGCCGACGATTGTTCGTCCTGCCGAGCGACGGACGGTGGACAAGTGGCTCGACCTGGGGCTTCCGATGGTCAGCGGACATCTGGGTCTTGTCGCGGAGCTGGCCCACACGGGGAGAGACGTCGTCGCCGATTACGCGGTCAACTGCTTCAATCAGCACACCGCCGCGGAAGTGTTCCGCCTCGGCGCCCGGCGCGTGACGCTCTCCATCGAGCTCACCGTCGAGGAAATGACCGCCGTCTCGGCGCCCTGGGGAGGCACGGGATTCGACGTCGTCATTTACGGCCGGCCGGAGGGCATGACGATCGAGCACTGCGTCCTTTCCGCCGCGTTTGACCGAACGCCGATGACGTGCCGCGATCTCTGCGTGCGCGACCATCCCGACGTCACCATCACTGATCCCGCCGGCTACAGTTTTCCGGTCGCCACTGATTCGGCGTGCCGCAACCGGCTGCTGCACTCGCGTCCCATCGATGGATCCGAGTATCTGAGGACACTGTGGGGCTCCGGTCTGCGCAACTTTCGGATGATCTACAACGTGGCGGGGGAGCCGGTGGCGGAGCTGACCGGCGAGTATCATGCATTGCTGGATGCGCTGGCGTCCGGAGCTCCGCGCGACATGCCGGGGGTGCGCAGCGTGCTCGCGGGCGTTTTCACGCGCGGCCACTTCGCGCGTGCGGTGTAGAGGCACGTGCCGCGCGGTCACTTCGCGCGTGCGGTTTAGCGGCACCGGTCGCAGGGCAGGGATGATGGCCGCGCAGCGTGTCGCCGCCACTCTGCTCGCATGACGATCACGGCACTCGGCTGATATGACGATCACGCTGGCTGATGCCACGGCCACGCTGCAGGCCACCTTTGGCTATCCGGCCTTTCGCGCGGGTCAGGAGGATGCGGTGGCGTCCGTCCTCGCGGGCGGTGATACGCTTGTGGTAGTGCCGACCGGTGGTGGCAAGTCGCTGTGCTTTCAGGTGCCGGCGCTGCTCCTGCCGCGTCTCACCGTCGTAGTGTCGCCGCTCATCTCCCTGATGAAGGACCAGGTGGACGCGCTCGTGGCCAAGGGCGTGCCCGCGGCGTTTCTCAACAGCACGCTGTCGTCCAACGAGGTCGCCGACCGCATGGCGCGAGTGCAGCGTGGAGAGATCAAGCTGCTCTACGTCGCGCCCGAACGGTTCAACGCCGGCTCCGCCGCGGAGCGTCTGCGAAATATCGGTGTCTCGCTGCTGGCGGTAGATGAGGCGCATTGCATCAGCGAATGGGGACACGACTTCCGTCCCAGCTACCGGCGGATCGCCAGCATTCGAGAGCAGCTCGGCAATCCGCCAACCATCGCGCTGACCGCTACCGCTACGCCGGAAGTTCGCCGCGACATCGTCAAGCAACTGGGGCTTCGTGATCCTCGCGTCATCATCACGGGGTTCGATCGCACGAATCTGCGCTACCACGTGCAGCCAGTGAAGAACCCCGACGAGAAGGACGACGCACTCGTCGCCGCGCTCGGCGATTACCCCGGGCTGGCCGTGGTCTACGCATCCACGCGGAAGGCCGTGGAGCGGGTGGCCGAGGTGCTGGAGCGGGCGCGCATTCCCGCGGTGGCGTATCACGCGGGACTCGACGACCGCCGCCGGTTCGAGGTGCAGGAGGCCTTCATGACGGAGCGCGTGCGTGCGATCGTCGCGACGAATGCCTTTGGCATGGGGATCGACAAGCCCAACGTGCGGCTCGTAGTGCATCACAGTATGCCGGGATCGCTCGAGGCGTACTACCAGGAAGCGGGTCGCGCGGGTCGCGATGGGGCGATGGCTGATTGCGTCCTGCTGCACTCGTTTCCGGATCGCTTTACGCACGAGTTCTTTGTGAAGTGCTCCAACCCGGAACGGCCGCTCATCGAGGAGATATACAAGCGCCTGCGCGAGCATTCGGACGCGAGCGGCAGCGTGGATCTCGCACCCGACCGGCTCCTCGGAATGCTGAGCGGAAAAGTGAACGACCGCGAAGTTGACGCGGCGGTTCGCGTCCTCGTGCGCAGTGGCGCCGTGATCGACGAGCTTGAATCGTCTACCCGGCTGACTGTACGCCTGCTCGCGACTCCGGATCGCATCAAGCGCGATCTGCCGGGCGATGGACTGGAAGTCGGGATACTCAGAGCACTTTGGCGGCTGTACGGTGAGCGTCTCTATGATGGTGTCTCGTTAGATCCCGATGGCCTGCCGCCGGGCTTTGCCGGCGTCTCGGGCACCGTGCCGCTACTTGAAGCGCTGCAGCAGCGGCAGTTCCTCACGTGGAGCCGGACTGGCGGCGGAACGCGCCTGAAGGATCGCGCGCTCACGGCAGCGAAGCTACCGATCGACTGGGAGCTGCTCGAGAGGCGGCGGCGCGCGGAGCTGAACAAGCTCGAGATGATGCAGAAGTATGCGTACACACCCGGATGCCGCCGCGATTTTGTGCTGCGCTACTTCGGCGATCCAGCCGCGAAAGGGAAGTGCGGCGGGTGTGACAACTGCCTCGGGACGCACCGAAAAGCAGGGAAGCGGGTGGGCGTTCCGAAAGCTGCGAAACGTGACCGGTCTTCCAGCCAACGCAGCGCTGGAGGGAATCGCACGGGCGAGCGCCCCGATATGCCGGCGCTCGAGCCGCGGGACGTTCCGCTCTTCACGGCGCTCAAGCGGCTCCGGGCGACCATCGCCGTCGCTGATAAGGTGCCGGCCTACGTGGTCTGCACGGATCGGACGCTGGCGGAGATCGCGGCGCATCGTCCGCGCTCGCGCGCGACGTTATCGAATGTCAACGGCATGGGGCCGTCACGCATCGAGAAGTATGGCGATCGGCTGCTCGAGGTAATTCGAAACGTGACCGATACGGAAGCGGCGTAGGACCGCGCCGGCTGGCGTCCGGACGCGCAGGCATGCCCCCAATCGATGTACTGCGAGCAACAGCACTGCCCAGGCAACCGGCCGAGTAACCTCCTACCCCCGGTCCTCCAGGCCGCTGCTCGGCACCGGCTGCGCCGATGGCCCCGAGCTCAGCACGGACGTCTTGTCGGCGTCGATCATAGCACCCACCGGCACCGCCCGACCGCCGTCATCATGCACCAGCGCGACACACGCGCTCGCGGCGAGCAGGCAGACGCCACCGAGCATGACGAAAAAGAGCGGCGCGTCGGGATTTCCTTCGCCAAAGAGGGCGCGCGAGAGAGGCCCGAAGAGAAGCGCGGCGAGGATCTCCGGAATGACGATCGAGAAGTTGAAGATGCCCATGTACAACCCCATCCGTTCCGGAGGCAGCGCCGTGGACAAGATGGCAAACGGCATCGAGAGGATTGATGCCCATGCGACGCCGACGCCAGCCATGCTCAGGAGCAGGAGGTACTGGTCGTGAATGACGTACACGGAGAGGAGTCCGGCCGCGCCGCAGGCCAGGGCCGCGGCATGCACGATCTTGCGGCTCGTGATGGCGGCCAGCCTGGGCAGTGCGAGCGCGACGAGGAAGCAGACGATTGAATAGAACGCGAAGGCAAACCCGCCCCACTCAATGCCGCGCGTGTATGTCTCGGACTGCGGATCGGTGGCGCCGAATACATGCCGTGCGACCGTCGGAACGAAGAAGAGCCACATGCAGAACAGGCCGAGCCAGGTGAGCACCTGCACCACCGCGAGCTGTCGCATCGTGGCTGGCATATGGCGCATCGCCGAACCGATCTCGCCCAGCAAATGCCCCAGCCCGCGACGGCCGCGCTTGGCGCGGTCGAAGGCCGCCATGTCTTCCGGGGGAAACTCGGTCGTCGTGAAGACAGTCCACAGCACCGCGAGCAGGAAGACCAGCGCGCCCGCCTGAAAGGAGTACTTCACCGAAAGTGGGATGCCACTTGCGGTGCTTCCGGTCACTCCGAGCTGTCCGAGCACGTAGGGGAGGGCATTCGCGAGCGTTGCGCCAATCCCGATGAACAGTGACTGCCAGACGAAGCCCGAGGTCCGCTGCGCGGTTGGCAGCTTGTCCGCCACGAACGCGCGGAACGGCTCCATCGAAATATTGATCGATGCGTCGAGCATCCAGAGCAGCGTGGCCGCCATCCACAGCGTGGTCGACGTGGGCATGATGAACAGCGCGATCGACGCGAAGATGGCGCCGGTCAGGAAATACGGACGACGACGGCCCAGCGGGCCCCAGGTGCGGTCGCTCAACGCGCCCACAATCGGTTGGACGATCAGCCCCGTGACGGGTGCGGCGAGCCACAGGAGCGGCACTTCGTCCGGCCGGGCTCCCAGCCGCTCGTATACCGCGGACATGTTGGCGAGCTGCAGGCCCCATCCAAACTGGATGCCCAGGAACCCGAAGCTCATGTTGAACATCTGCGGCGTACTCAGGTGCGGCCTGGCCATCGGTGTCCTCGAGGACACCGATGGCCAGGCCGCACCTGAGTACGCCGCAGATGTTCAACATGAGCTTCGGGTTCCTGGGCATCCAGTTTGGATGGGGCCTGCAGCTCGCCAACATGTCCGCGGTATACGAGCGGCTGGGAGCCCGGCCGGACGAAGTGCCGCTCCTGTGGCTCGCCGCACCCGTCACGGGGCTGATCGTCCAACCGATTGTGGGCGCGTTGAGCGACCGCACCTGGGGCCCGCTGGGCCGTCGTCGTCCGTATTTCCTGACCGGCGCCATCTTCGCGTCGATCGCGCTGTTCATCATGCCCACGTCGACCACGCTGTGGATGGCGGCCACGCTGCTCTGGATGCTCGACGCATCGATCAATATTTCGATGGAGCCGTTCCGCGCGTTCGTGGCGGACAAGCTGCCAACCGCGCAGCGGACCTCGGGCTTCGTCTGGCAGTCACTGTTCATCGGGATTGGCGCAACGCTCGCGAATGCCCTCCCCTACGTGCTCGGACAGCTCGGAGTGACCGGAAGCACCGCAAGTGGCATCCCACTTTCGGTGAAGTACTCCTTTCAGGCGGGCGCGCTGGTCTTCCTGCTCGCGGTGCTGTGGACTGTCTTCACGACGACCGAGTTTCCCCCGGAAGACATGGCGGCCTTCGACCGCGCCAAGCGCGGCCGTCGCGGGCTGGGGCATTTGCTGGGCGAGATCGGTTCGGCGATGCGCCATATGCCAGCCACGATGCGACAGCTCGCGGTGGTGCAGGTGCTCACCTGGCTCGGCCTGTTCTGCATGTGGCTCTTCTTCGTTCCGACGGTCGCACGGCATGTATTCGGCGCCACCGATCCGCAGTCCGAGACATACACGCGCGGCATTGAGTGGGGCGGGTTTGCCTTCGCGTTCTATTCAATCGTCTGCTTCCTCGTCGCGCTCGCACTGCCCAGGCTGGCCGCCATCACGAGCCGCAAGATCGTGCATGCCGCGGCCCTGGCCTGCGGCGCGGCCGGACTCCTCTCCGTGTACGTCATTCACGACCAGTACCTCCTGCTCCTGAGCATGGCTGGCGTCGGCGTCGCATGGGCATCAATCCTCTCGATGCCGTTTGCCATCTTGTCCACGGCGCTGCCTCCGGAACGGATGGGGTTGTACATGGGCATCTTCAACTTCTCGATCGTCATTCCGGAGATCCTCGCCGCGCTTCTCTTCGGGCCTCTCTCGCGCGCCCTCTTTGGCGAAGGAAATCCCGACGCGCCGCTCTTTTTCGTCATGCTCGGTGGCGTCTGCCTGCTCGCCGCGAGCGCGTGTGTCGCGCTGGTGCATGATGACGGCGGTCGGGCGGTGCCGGTGGGTGCTATGATCGACGCCGACAAGACGTCCGTGCTGAGCTCGGGGCCATCGGCGCAGCCGGTGCCGAGCAGCGGCCTGGAGGACCGGGGGTAGGAGGTTACTCGGCCGGTTGCCTGGGCAGTGCTGTTGCTCGCAGTACATCGATTGGGGGCATGCCTGCGCGTCCGGACGCCAGCCGGCGCGGTCCTACGCCGCTTCCGTATCGGTCACGTTTCGAATTACCTCGAGCAGCCGATCGCCATACTTCTCGATGCGTGACGGCCCCATGCCGTTGACATTCGATAACGTCGCGCGCGAGCGCGGACGATGCGCCGCGATCTCCGCCAGCGTCCGATCCGTGCAGACCACGTAGGCCGGCACCTTATCAGCGACGGCGATGGTCGCCCGGAGCCGCTTGAGCGCCGTGAAGAGCGGAACGTCCCGCGGCTCGAGCGCCGGCATATCGGGGCGCTCGCCCGTGCGATTCCCTCCAGCGCTGCGTTGGCTGGAAGACCGGTCACGTTTCGCAGCTTTCGGAACGCCCACCCGCTTCCCTGCTTTTCGGTGCGTCCCGAGGCAGTTGTCACACCCGCCGCACTTCCCTTTCGCGGCTGGATCGCCGAAGTAGCGCAGCACAAAATCGCGGCGGCATCCGGGTGTGTACGCATACTTCTGCATCATCTCGAGCTTGTTCAGCTCCGCGCGCCGCCGCCTCTCGAGCAGCTCCCAGTCGATCGGTAGCTTCGCTGCCGTGAGCGCGCGATCCTTCAGGCGCGTTCCGCCGCCAGTCCGGCTCCACGTGAGGAACTGCCGCTGCTGCAGCGCTTCAAGTAGCGGCACGGTGCCCGAGACGCCGGCAAAGCCCGGCGGCAGGCCATCGGGATCTAACGAGACACCATCATAGAGACGCTCACCGTACAGCCGCCAAAGTGCTCTGAGTATCCCGACTTCCAGTCCATCGCCCGGCAGATCGCGCTTGATGCGATCCGGAGTCGCGAGCAGGCGTACAGTCAGCCGGGTAGACGATTCAAGCTCGTCGATCACGGCGCCACTGCGCACGAGGACGCGAACCGCCGCGTCAACTTCGCGGTCGTTCACTTTTCCGCTCAGCATTCCGAGGAGCCGGTCGGGTGCGAGATCCACGCTGCCGCTCGCGTCCGAATGCTCGCGCAGGCGCTTGTATATCTCCTCGATGAGCGGCCGTTCCGGGTTGGAGCACTTCACAAAGAACTCGTGCGTAAAGCGATCCGGAAACGAGTGCAGCAGGACGCAATCAGCCATCGCCCCATCGCGACCCGCGCGACCCGCTTCCTGGTAGTACGCCTCGAGCGATCCCGGCATACTGTGATGCACTACGAGCCGCACGTTGGGCTTGTCGATCCCCATGCCAAAGGCATTCGTCGCGACGATCGCACGCACGCGCTCCGTCATGAAGGCCTCCTGCACCTCGAACCGGCGGCGGTCGTCGAGTCCCGCGTGATACGCCACCGCGGGAATGCGCGCCCGCTCCAGCACCTCGGCCACCCGCTCCACGGCCTTCCGCGTGGATGCGTAGACCACGGCCAGCCCGGGGTAATCGCCGAGCGCGGCGACGAGTGCGTCGTCCTTCTCGTCGGGGTTCTTCACTGGCTGCACGTGGTAGCGCAGATTCGTGCGATCGAACCCCGTGATGATGACGCGAGGATCACGAAGCCCCAGTTGCTTGACGATGTCGCGGCGAACTTCCGGCGTAGCGGTAGCGGTCAGCGCGATGGTTGGCGGATTGCCGAGCTGCTCTCGAATGCTGGCGATCCGCCGGTAGCTGGGACGGAAGTCGTGTCCCCATTCGCTGATGCAATGCGCCTCATCTACCGCCAGCAGCGAGACACCGATATTTCGCAGACGCTCCGCGGCGGAGCCGGCGTTGAACCGTTCGGGCGCGACGTAGAGCAGCTTGATCTCTCCACGCTGCACTCGCGCCATGCGGTCGGCGACCTCGTTGGACGACAGCGTGCTGTTGAGAAACGCCGCGGGCACGCCCTTGGCCACGAGCGCGTCCACCTGGTCCTTCATCAGGGAGATGAGCGGCGACACTACGACGGTGAGACGCGGCAGGAGCAGCGCCGGCACCTGAAAGCACAGCGACTTGCCACCACCGGTCGGCACTACCACAAGCGTATCACCGCCCGCGAGGACGGACGCCACCGCATCCTCCTGACCCGCGCGAAAGGCCGGATAGCCAAAGGTGGCCTGCAGCGTGGCCGTGGCATCAGCCAGCGTGATCGTCATATCAGCCGAGTGCCGTGATCGTCATGCGAGCAGAGTGGCGGCGACACGCTGCGCGGCCATCATCCCTGCCCTGCGACCGGTGCCGCTAAACCGCACGCGCGAAGTGACCGCGCGGCACGTGCCTCTACACCGCACGCGCGAAGTGGCCGCGCGTGAAAACGCCCGCGAGCACGCTGCGCACCCCCGGCATGTCGCGCGGAGCTCCGGACGCCAGCGCATCCAGCAATGCATGATACTCGCCGGTCAGCTCCGCCACCGGCTCCCCCGCCACGTTGTAGATCATCCGAAAGTTGCGCAGACCGGAGCCCCACAGTGTCCTCAGATACTCGGATCCATCGATGGGACGCGAGTGCAGCAGCCGGTTGCGGCACGCCGAATCAGTGGCGACCGGAAAACTGTAGCCGGCGGGATCAGTGATGGTGACGTCGGGATGGTCGCGCACGCAGAGATCGCGGCACGTCATCGGCGTTCGGTCAAACGCGGCGGAAAGGACGCAGTGCTCGATCGTCATGCCCTCCGGCCGGCCGTAAATGACGACGTCGAATCCCGTGCCTCCCCAGGGCGCCGAGACGGCGGTCATTTCCTCGACGGTGAGCTCGATGGAGAGCGTCACGCGCCGGGCGCCGAGGCGGAACACTTCCGCGGCGGTGTGCTGATTGAAGCAGTTGACCGCGTAATCGGCGACGACGTCTCTCCCCGTGTGGGCCAGCTCCGCGACAAGACCCAGATGTCCGCTGACCATCGGAAGCCCCAGGTCGAGCCACTTGTCCACCGTCCGTCGCTCGGCAGGACGAACAATCGTCGGCGTACGAAGGCGCAGGGGAACGCCTCGGCCCTCGAGCGCGGCTTGCAGAGCGCGAATGCGCGCGACCGGTGGCGGCGGGTGTCGCAGGAATGGATCGAAGACGATCTCGGTGGCGCCGGCATCCACTGCAGCGATTGCGTCGTCCACGCGAAAGACTTCTGCAGACAAGACAATGTCATCCAGCGTGGTGCGCACATCGCTGGTGCTCGGTACCCCGGTAATCAGAAGGCTGTTGTTTGGAACACCGGTGCGCTGCGGTCCCCTGCCTGGCACGTTAGCGATTGCCGCTGCCACTCGCGCCGTGCGATCCGCCACCGCGGCCTGCTTCGCCCAGTCGCGCTGCAGCATCAGCGCATCGGTCGCGCCCTGCCGCAGCCGATTGAGCTCGCTCACCGGAATGAACAAGTCGTTCGCGAGGCCACCGAGGTCAAGCTGACCAAGGACGAACGGCGTCTCGCCGAGCTTGCCGAGGTGCTCGCGAAGCTGCCTGTCGTCGAGCGCGCGCTTTACGGCGGCCGCCAGGGGGACTTCGGATTGAACCGTCACGGGCTCGCCGCCAATGGAGAAAACACCCTTGAGCGGACTGCCTGCGCCGCCGAACAGGCGAATGTCCATCGGGGTGCGGTGTCCCCGACTCCGCTCCGGCAGCGCGGCAAAGCTCGCGCGCGCTCGCTCCAGCAGATGGGCGTGCGACGACCGAATCACGGTCCAGCCAACGGGAACCCCAAGCCGTGTCGTTACCGCCTGTCGAACAATGCCGTTCCGTTCGCCGAGGTCGCGCACCGCCGTGACGCTGAAGCCCATGCTCGTACCGGGCTGACCTGGCGGCGGCTCGAATCCGAGTCCGTCACCGACCGCTATGCGATGCGTGAGCCCGAGCACGATATCAATGCCTTCGCGGCCGAGCACCGTGCCAATCGGAACGCCATGATTGTCGGGGTGCGTGCGCGTGATGTAGCCGCGCCCCTGCCGACCGCCGAGCATGCCACCGGTGAAGCCGCGACTGAAGATCTGGATAAGCGGCTCGATCTCTTCGGGGAGCGCAGGACGGAATTCGTCGCGCTCGAGCCGGCCCAGAAATTCGCGGTACGTGTGGGTAACGGTCGCGACATACTCGGGGCGCTTCTTTCGTCCCTCGATCTTCAGACAGCTCACTCCGGCGGCAGCGAGGTCGGCGAGATGATCATGCGCCGCGAGATCCTTTGCCGAAATCAGGAAGCCGGAGTCGAGCACGCGGCCACTCACGGTCTCGGTGAGCGTGTAGTCCTTGCGACACGACTGTGCGCACGAGCCGCGGTTTGCGCTGCGCTCGGAGATCATGCCGGACATGTAGCACTGCCCCGAGTAGGCGATGCAGAGCGCTCCATGGACGAACGTCTCCAAGCCGATGTCGGGGACCGCGGCGCGGATGGCGCGAATGTCGTCGAGCGTGTTCTCACGCGCCAGCACAATCCGCTCGATGCCGATGTCCTTCATCACCGCGGCGCCACTCGGGTCGTGCACCGTCATCTGCGTAGACCCGTGGAGCTCGAAGCCCGGGTACACCTGCTGAATGAGACGGACAATCCCGATGTCCTGGACAATGGCGGCGTCCACACCGAGGTCGATGGTGTCTCCCAGCAGCATCAGGGCGTCGGCGAGCTCACCCGGTTTGAGGAGCGTGTTCAGCGTGAGATAGACGCGGGCGCCGCGCTCGTGCGCGACCATGCACGCGATCTCGAGCTCCGCCAACGTGAGCTGCGCCCCCTCATCGCGCGCGTTGAAGCGCTCGGCGCCCAGATAGACGGCGTCGGCGCCGTTGGCGACGGCGGCGCGAACGGCATCGAGGCAACCAGCGGGGGCGAGGAGCTCAGGGACGGAGCGGCGGATCATGCTCTAAGATAACGCCGCCTTGTCGTTTCGCGTATCGCGTATTGCGTGAAGCCTGCTGCGTATTGCGTGCTCCGTGCTGCGTAATAACTGCAGTTTTCCCTACGCGCCCTACCCCTCGTGTCGCAAGGCCTCAGTTGGCTGAACGCGGAGGGCACGGCCGGCGGGTAGGGCGCAGGCGGCCAGGCCCACGACCATCATGAGTGCCGCAACGCCCACCACGAGCCACGGGCCTTCCGTGACCAGCTTTTCCCCCACACCGGCACTCACGAGCAACACCGCGCCCACCGCTCCGACAACGACACCGAGTGTCACCTGCGTCAGTGCTCGCGAAAAGATCGCCGCAACGATGCGCCGAGGGTCGGCACCGAGCGCCGCGCGGATGCCGATCTCGCGCGTGCGTCGGGACACCGTGAAGGACATCAGAGCGTATATCCCAGCGGTGGACAGCATGAGCGTGATGAACACGAGCAGGGCGAGCACTGAGCTGGCCACTCTGACGCCGAGCTGGTCCGCGTGACCTACGTCGCCCAGGGGGCGGATTTCGTTCAGAAGGAGAGCCGGATCGACCGCGGCGATGAGCGAGCGCATGCGCGGTGCGAAGGTCCCTGGTCCGCTTGCGACATGCACGCCCATGTAGAGCGGCTCCTGCCGACCCGGTGACATGGGACGATACATACCGGCGCCCTCTTTCGGATTGCCGGGATTCATGCCGAGATCCCGGACGACGCCGATAATCTCGTACCACTGCGCGACCGCTCCCGCGTTGCGATCAACACGTCGAACGCGCTGCCCAATCGGATTCCGTCCACCGAGCACTTGTTGGACGAACGATTCGTTCACGACGATGATCCGGTGGTCGGAGGCAAGGTCGGCGACCTGAAATGCCCGTCCCGCTCGCACCGGCACCTCCAGCGCGTCGAAGAAACCTGCATCGACGATCGCCTCGCGCACCGTGTGTTGTCCCGCGGAAGACGCGGTATCCTCGACCTGCACCAGAACACGAGGGTGGTCCATTCCTGGCAGCCGGCTCGCGAAGGTTGCGCCAATAACACCGGGCTCGGATTCAACACGTCGTCGAAGCTCTCCCTGGAGTTGCGCGAAACGCCTCGCTACTCCCGTCAGTGACGTATCGGCAGACGCGCCCGGCAGCGCTGTCTCCCGGTCCACCCCGAGCTTCACCGAGAGGTACTCATTCGCGGGAAATCCGGATACCACCGGCTGATACTGCACAACGTCCCACCCTTCCGAAATGAGAATGGGCACGAACGCGACGGACAATGCCACCTGCGTCACAATCACTCCCGTCCAGAGCCCGCCGAAGCGCAGCCCGGATCCACCGCTCGTGGCTCGACCGAACCCTCCCTGCAGGCGGCGCTCGGTGACTTTCAAGGCAGGTACCACCCCCGTGATGAGGGCGCTGAGCACGACGAGTACCGCGACATACAGCCAGGTCGCGGGTGAGATGGAGTCCTGTATCCAGAACGGGAGCGCCGCACCTTCCGCTTCCCGGAACACGTCCATGCCCCACTTGAGGCCCCACCCTGCAACGGCGAGTCCGATCGCGGCCGCGACGGTCGCGAGTACCAGCGCCTCGATGAAGAGCTGCATGATCACGCGTCCACGACTGGCGCCGAGGGCATTCCTGATGGCGATCTCCGACTCACGCGCCGCGATACGCGCGAAGACGAGTGTGGCGACATTGGCACAGGCCACGATCAGAATCATCACGACGATGATGTGGATCAGATAGAGCTGCCACGGACCTGTCCCCACCATCGACTCGGCGTACGGCATTACGCGCGGTCGCAACCCGCTGTTCGTCTCCGGAAAAGCGGTCGCCGCTCGGGTGCCAAGCGCTGTCAACTCAGACTGGGCCTGCTCGAGTGTGACGCCAGGCGCAAGGCGACCGAAAACCTGGATGGCCACCCCACTCCCGCGTGGGTGATCGACGACGCTGGTTCGCAGTGGCGTCCACAACGCGTGCTGGATGGGGAATGCGAACCCCGCCGGCATGATACCTACGACCGTGCTCGTTGCGCGTCCGACCCGCACCGCGCGACCCACGATGCCCGGATCGCCGCCGAACCGCGACTGCCAGAGGTCGTAGCCAATGACGACGACGGAGGGCGCTCCCTCGATCTCATCGGCCTCGACCAGCGGCCGCCCCAGCAGTGGTGGGGTCCGAACCAGCCGAAATGCCGACGCGCTGATCTCGGCGCCCCGCACAGGCTCAGAGCGTCCGTCGGCGCCGATTAGATTTCGGCGGAGATCCGTGAAGGCCCCAACGTCGTCAACGGTTTTGAGCTCGTCCCGCCATGTCACGAAGTCGTGCAGCGATCTATACGCGGGCCTGGTCGCTGCCGCATCCCAGTTCTGAATCCCGACCACGCCGCCGCCGTCGGGCAGCGGGAGTGACGGGTGGATGATGCTCCTGGAGAATTCGA
>Ga0136612_10000248_pt1 | contig 17403 bp, 19 predicted proteins | sample AntDryUQ224A2306_2_FD_106644 | JGI IMG/M metagenome (GOLD analysis project Ga0136612, IMG submission 106644) | Polar desert sand microbial communities from Dry Valleys, Antarctica - metaG UQ224A (23.06) | ecosystem: Environmental > Terrestrial > Soil > Desert | place: Antarctica: Dry Valley... | reverse complement strand
GTCCAGGGGAGCGGGCCGCGCGGGCGCATCGTCGCCGCGGATGTGAAAGCTCGGAGCGGAGGCGAGGGTCGCAAGGCGCTTCCGAAAGGGGAGACGAAGCAGGTTCCTCATTCGGCCATGCGGCGCACCATCGCCAAACGGTTGGCTGAATCGACCGGGCCGATTCCCCACTTCTACCTGACCGTCGATTACGACGTTACCAACCTGCTTTCGGTAAGGCAGCAGCTGATCGAGATGGACGGGGTGAAAGTCAGCGTGAATGACTTCATCGTGAAGGCGGCCGCGCTGGCGTTGCGCCAGCATCCCAACATCAACGCGAGCTGGGGTGACGAGGCCATCACGCAGCACGGGGAGGTCCACGTGGGCATCGCCGTGGCCACGCCGGAGGGGCTGATCACGCCGGTGATCCGCAATGCGGATCAGAAATCGGTGAGCGGGATCGCGCAGGAAGTTCGCGCTCTCGCCGAGAAGGCTAAAAACCGCAAGCTCAAACCCGAGGAATATCAGGGGGCCACCTTTACGATCTCTAATCTCGGAGCGTGGGGAATCGAGGAGTTCACGGCCATCATCAATCCGCCGAACTCAGCGATCCTGGCCATCGGCGCCGCGGAAGCGAGGCCGGTAGCCATCGAACGGCAGGTTGTCGTCCGCGACCGGATGAAAATCACCATGTCCTGCGATCATCGAGTCATCGATGGCGCGACCGGTGCAGAGTTCTTGAAGACATTGCGTCAGCTTGTGGAGCAACCGCTCCGGTTGATCATGGAGTAGACGGGGTCAGAGCTTTGCTTCTTGCTTTGCCGCGAAGGTCTCCAGAAGTTTGAATTTTCGGGGCAAAGCAAAAAGCAAAGCTCTGACCCCGTCTGTTACACTGACCGCTCCCCGACATGCCCGGTCTCCACGAGTTGATTGGACTGCTGGTCGTCGTATTCGTCATCTGGATCATCCTGAAGGTGACTGTTGTGGCGATCCGGCTCATCCTCCTCTTCATCGCCGCGGTGGCGATTGTGGGAGGGGCGTACTGGCTGTTGGCGAGGTGAACGCGTGAGCGATCGAAAGTACAAACACAACGGGTATCAGGACTCGGGCTACAAAGAGTCGGGCGGCAACCGCCCGCAGGGTCCCCGTCCCGACATGAGACCCGAGCGGATGGAAGGGGCCCCTCGCGGGCGTTCCGCCGGTGGATTCGGCCCGGAAGCGTTCAAGTGCAACCAGTGCGGACAACTCCGGCACGGTTTGGGCGAACTGACGCACGAGGAAGCCTGCGCCAAGTGCGCCGCCGACCTGCACACCTGCGGTAACTGCCGCTTCTTCGACACCACCACCTCATGGGAGTGCCGTGAAAGCGAGAACATCCCTGCTCGCGTTCCCGCCAAGCACGTCCGCAATGACTGCGCGATGTTCACGCCGAAAATCGTCCGCGACCTGGCCGCTGACAAGGGGCGCCAGACGCAGACCCCGGATCACGCCCGGAAGGCTTTCGACGCCCTTTTCAAAAAGTAATTCCTCCCCTTCGTAATGACTCCACGCATCCTCCTCGCGGTCGCCGGCGGAATTCTGTTCGCCCTCTCGTTCCCCGACTACTCGATCGGCTGGCTCTCGTTCATCGCCTTCGTCCCGCTGTTGATTGCGCTACGCCGCGCCCGTTCCGGCCGGGAAGCGTTCCTCCTCGCCTGGCTCTCGCAGAGTGTGGCCTGGCTGATGATGGTTCCCTGGGTGGTGCGCGTAATGTCGCACTACGGAGGGCTGCCGTATCCGGTCGGCGTCCTGATCTTCGTGGCGATGAGCGTTTACCTGGGTGTGTACGGCGCGTTTTTCGGACTGCTCGTGTATCGCATCCGGCCGCAATCGATCGGACGATGGCTGCTGGTGCCGCTGGCCTGGGTGTCGATCGAGTACATCCGCTCGCACATTCTGAGCGGCTTCCCGTGGAATCTGATTGCGACGTCGCTCATTGATTACACGCCGCTCATTCAGTTCGACCGCGTGGCCGGGCCGTATCTGGTCGGGGTGATGATTCTCATTCCAGGCACCGTCCTGGCGTGGCTGATCGTGGAGCGCCCGCGCGGCGTCGGCCCGATCGTGGCTATCTCCTCTACGTTCATGTTCCTCTTCATCTGGTGGGCGACCGGGCTGGTTTCGTCGAAGCTGGTGGTGCGTCCGACGGGCGCGCCTCCTGTGGTCGCCGCGCTGCTGCAGCCGAACATTTCGCAGGAGACGCGGTGGGACACGCAGAACACGCTCGACATTTTCGAGCGCATGCTGGCCATGACCGAGGAAGCGATACGAGGCGGAGCGGGCATCGTGATCTGGCCCGAGTCGACAGTGCCCCTTTCCTACAGCCGCGACCCGATGTATCGACAGGCCATCGAGTCGATCTCCGCGCGGTCCGGTGTGGACATTCTTCTCGGCTCCGTGGCGGAAGATTCACAGCGACCCGATCTAATCTGGAACGCGGCATTCCTGGTGAGTGGCGGGAAGACGATCGGGCACTACGACAAGATGCATCTGGTTCCGTTCGGCGAATACGTCCCCATGCGCAAGATGCTGTTCTTCGCGGGGAAACTCGTTCGCAACGTCGGCGAGTTTTCACCGGGGACGAACGACATTCCACTGGCCGGGAAGTTCCGCTATGGCATGGCCATCTGCTATGAGGTGGTGTTTCCGGAGCTGACACGCAAGCAGGTTCGCAACGGAGCGGATGTGCTCGTAACCATCACCAACGATGCCTGGTACGACGGAACCTCCGCTCCGCGACAGCACCTCAACATGGCCCGGATGCGGGCCATCGAAGACGACCGGTATCTGCTGCGCGCGGCCACGACCGGGGTGTCGCTCATCGCCGATCCCAGCGGGCGGATCATCGAGGAGCTTCCGATGGGCCGGGCCGGAATCATCTATGCCCGGTTCCAGCCGCGCACCACCATCACCCCCTACGTCCGGTTCGGTGACTGGTTCGCCTGGCTGGCGCTCATTGCGGTTATCATCGTCAGCGTCCGGTTCAAAAAGAGATGAAAGACGATACCCCCGCCCGCATCGAAGATCTTCGGACTCGAATCCGCTCTGTTCGGAGCTATCTTTGACGTCGATTCCGCACGCAGATCACTAGACGAGATCGAACGCGAGATGTCTGTCTCCGGTTTCTGGGATGACCCGGAAACGGCGCAGAACGTCGGGCGCAAGCGCAGCAGGATCGAGAAGCGCATCCAGGCGGGAGAGTCGATGGATGCGAAGCTCGAAGAGCTCGGCATCCTCCTGGAACTGAAGAAGGAAGGGGAGAGCGTCGACGCCGACATCGAGCCGGTCGTCGATTCGCTCGAGACCGAGATCAACTCCACCGAGATGACCATGAAGCTCTCGGGAGAGCATGACGAGCGCGACGTCATCCTGGCCATCCATCCAGGCGCCGGCGGCACGGAGTCGCAGGACTGGGCAGAGATCCTCCTGCGCATGTACCTCCGCTACGCGGAACGGCGGGGCTGGTCCGCGGAGACAGTGGACTATCAGGCCGGAGAAGAAGCGGGGATCAAGAGCGCCACAGTCATGGTGCGCGGCGACTACGCCTACGGCTATCTGAAGTCCGAACACGGCGTGCACCGGCTCGTCCGAATCTCGCCCTATGACGCCGCCAAACGACGGCACACCTCCTTCGCCTCGGTCTACATCTATCCCGACATCGAGGAGGAGATCGAGATCGAGATCAACGACAAGGATCTGCGCGTCGACACCTATCGTTCCTCCGGCGCCGGCGGCCAGCACGTCAACGTCACCGACTCGGCGATCCGGATCACGCACCTGCCAAGCGGCATCGTGGTGACCTGCCAGAACGAGCGCAGCCAGCACAAGAACCGCGACACCGCCATGAAGCTGCTCAAGGCGCGCCTGTACCAGCAGGAAGTCGACAAGCGGAAGGAAGACCAGGCCAAGCTCGAGGGGGTCAAAAAAGAGATCGGCTTCGGCAGCCAGATCCGTTCGTACGTGATGCAGCCCTACCAGATGATCAAGGACGTCCGGACGGGGTACGAGGTCGGCGACGTGCAGAAGGTTCTGGACGGTGAGCTGGACGGCTTCGTCGAGGCATATCTTGCGCAGCGGGCGAAAGCGACGGCGGATTAAGCGGCCATCCGATGAGAATCGCCTTTCTCTCGCCGCTGCCTCCCACCCGTTCCGGAGTCTCGCATTACGCGGCGATGATGCTTCCCGCGCTGAAGCGACGGTTCGATGTGACCGCGTTCGGGTCTGCCGAGGGGTATCGCGCGGCGGACTATGACGTCGCCATCTACCAACTCGGCAACAATCCGCATCACGAGTTCGTCTTCACGGAAGCGATGCGCAATCCGGGGGTGGCCGTCCTGCACGATCTGGTGCTGCATCACCTGATCGTCGAGATGACGCTGGCCCGGGGAGATGCCGACGGCTACGTGTCCGCGCTCACGGCCAGCCATGGCCCGGCAGGGGCGGCCTGGGCGCGCGGGCGGGCCGCCGGGCTGCACAGTGAGATGGGCAACTTTCTCCTCCCCGGGTCGATCGATCTTGCCGGCCGGAGCAGGGCTGTGGTGGTGCACAACGAGTGGGCGGCGGACCGCCTGCGCTCGTTCGGCGTCCCCACCCCGATTCATGTGGTGCCGCATCCTTTCGTCGAGGAGCCGGCGGCGCGGGATCGGGCGGCAGTTCGCCGGCAGCTCGGTTTCGGGGCCGCTGATCGGGTGATCGGCCTCTTCGGCTTTCTCACCAGCGCCAAGCGGGGAGAGGTGGTGATGGAGGCCTTTCGCGCCGCGCGGCAGCGAGACCCACGGCTTCGGCTGCTGATCGTCGGTGAGGCAGCCCCGAATATCGACGTGGGAACGCTGGCCGGCGAGGGCGTGACGGTCACGGGGTATGTGAAGGACGACGATTTCGGAGGGTACTACGCCGCTGCGGACCGCTTCGTGAATCTTCGTTATCCCTCGGCAGGCGAGACCTCCGGAACGCTGATCCGCGCTGTCGCGGCAGGGAAGCCGGTCGCCGTGAGCGACTACGCGCAGTTTGCAGAGTTCCCGGATGACATCGTCGTCCGGATCCCGTTCGGCGCGGACGAGCAGACGAAGCTGACCGGCTTTTTTCTGGGCGATCTTCCCGATGCCTCCGCGGCGCAGCGGCGCTGGCTGAACGCGAACGCCACCATCGACCTGGCGGTCGAGGGATACGCCCGCGTCCTCAACGGGCTCTCGCCGGATGGGGTTCACGTAGGAGGCGGCGTGAGCGGGACGGTTCCGCTCTTTCCAGTCCTTTCCATCGCCGGGGCCGAAGTGAGCGAGGACAGGCTGCTGCTGACTCTGAGAAATGATGGATCGTCGCCGATTCTGGCGCGCGTCTACGGGCAACCGGCCTACCGGGTTCTCATCAAGTTTTTTGATGGGGATCACGAAGTTGCGGACCGCTGGATCGAGCTCTCAGGGGACCTTCGCCCGGGAGGGGTGGCCACCTTGGATGTGGCGCTGGAAGGATCGGTTCTGCGCATCTACCACGCGATGGACGGCATTCCGCTGGTGGACCCGCGACCGGCCTTCGAGTTGGAGATCCCCCGTGTTCGATGACGCATCGATTGCGCGCCTGCGCCGGATACTGAAGCTCCGCCCGGCCATCCAGATCGACGCGCCTGAATATCGCCGGGCCTGCGTCCTGGTCCCGCTGATCCGCCACGAGGGCAAGTGGTCGGTGCTCTTTACGCGGCGCGCCGAGAACATGGCCGCGCACAGCGGGCAGATCGCGTTTCCCGGCGGGGGGATGGAAGAGGGGGAGACGCTCGAGGAAGCGGCCATCCGTGAAGCCGAAGAAGAGGTCGGGATTCGTGCGGCGGGCGTCGAGCTGATTGGCAGGCTCGACGATTTGATCACCAACAGCGGGTACCTCGTGGCCCCGTTCGTGGGAGTCATCCAGAAACCGGAACAGTACGAGATGCAGGAGGGGGAGGTGGTGGAGGTGTTCGAGGTTCCCCTCGATGCCCTGCTCGATCCTGCTCAGCCGGAGGTGCGCTACGTCCGCTTTCAAAACAGGCGATACCCGGCCTACTACTACATTCACGATCAGTACGAAATCTGGGGCCTGACCGGCCGCATGCTCAAAGGTTTCCTCGATCTCGCATGGCAGACGGTTTGAGCAAACTCGACTGGTCGGGTTGTTGCACATGAGATCCGCTGAAACTAGTTTTCGAAAGGAGAAGTATCTGATGGCAACTAACAAGGGCAATTCCACCGGTTCCAAGGGAGGCAGCGTTTCGCTTGCCGAGGAAGACCGCCGTTACCTGGCCGAGACCATGGGCGATACGGGCGACATTGACGGGAACAACGTGATGGAAGCACTCGAGACCTTCGGTCTGAGCAGCGAGCGTGTCCAGCGACTCCGCACGGCCATCGCCGATATCGACGTCAAAGCGTCGGTCGACAAAGCATCCGAATACCTGGCTGAGCAGATCAACAGCGCCAAAACCTACGCAAAGGAAAACCCGAAGAAGGTCGGCGGCGTGGCCACCGGCGTTCTGGTGGGAGCCTCTCTGCTGGCGCTGGCTCTTCGTCGCGCGGCGGGTGATGATAAGAAGGGCGGCGCGAAAAAGTCGAGCTCTCCAGCTGCCCCCTCGCCGAGCACGAGCAGCAGCAAAAAGTCCGCGTCGAAGAAGTCGAGCGGCGGTTCGAAGAAGAGCGTTACGGTCACCGCGAGCAGCTCGAAAAAGTCCAGCGGCGGTTCCAAGAAGCGCCGGCGGTAAGTCTTTCATGGAGGACAGGCACTCCTGCCTGTCCTCCACTGAAGCGGATTCCCGTCTTACTTGAGCAGCCCCGCCACGTAGGCTTCGAGCGCCTTGCCGTCCGCACCGGGATCGACATAGACGCCGTTCACCATGTACGTCGGCGTGGAGCGGACCTGGTTCGCGAACGCGGTCCCGATCCCTTTCAGGATCTCCTCGCGGATCTCGGCGGAAGCGACGTCGGCATCGTACTTCGTCAGATTCAGTTCGTTATCCTGCGCGAACGACCGCGCAAAGTCATCGATCGTGAATGAGTTCAAGGTGTCCTGGTTGGCGTAAATCTGCTTCTTGAACTCCCAGAAAGCATCGGGCTTCTGCCGGTAAATGGCCCGTCCGGCGGCGGCTGCGGCGAACGCCCAGGGGTGGGCCTGCATCAGCGGCAGATCGTAGCGGACGTAACGCACCCGGCCGGCGTGTTTTGCCAGCACCGCGTCCGCATAGCCGGAGCTGTACTTGCACGACGGACATTGAAAGTCAGAGAACTCGACGATTGTGACGTCTCCTTTGGCCGGTCCCTTCGCAGGGGCGGAGGCCAGGAACGTCTGGAACGCCTGGGCACGACCCGACGAGCTGTCCGTCGAAGGGGCGCTGAAACTGCCCATGAACACGATCTTGCCTTCCGGATCCACCACTGCCGGGATAGGGAGCTTGCCGAGCTCGGTGATCTGGTTGAGCATCACCGGAAACAGTCCGTCGCGGTTGTGCTTCCGCTCCACCACAGGGGTGAAGTTCGTCTGCATGTTCTTCCAGGTAAAGCTCTGGATCTTTTCCTCGATGGTCGTCCCCTCGCTGCCGGCCAGGAACCAGGGGAGGCCGACGTAGGTGGCGCCGGAGGGGGCGGTGACGAGAAGAAACTGGCCGTCGCAGTTGTGTCGGGGGCTCTCGGCGCGGACGATGAATCCGGTCAATCCGGCCGGAAGTTTCTGCTGCAGCTCGGCCCGGCTGAGCTTCATCTCGCCGCAGACCGGCAGGGCCTGGCGGACAATCTTGTCGCTCTTTTCGTCGAGCGGAACGCCTTCAGGCGCCTTCTCATGAGCGATGGCGGTTGAGGCGGCGAGCAGCGCCGCGAACAGGATCCCGATTCTTTTCATTGATTTGTACCCCGACTGGCTTTGACGGGTGAAACGGCTGCAGGTGTCGTTCTCATTCCGCGGGAGACCTTCTCGGCCTCGGCAAAGACCCGCATGAAGTTCTCTCCCATTACCTTCCGGATCGCAGCCTCTGAGTAACCGCGCCGCTTGAGCTCCTGCGGAATCTTCCCGTGTTTGCTGACATCCTCCATCCCGATCGGGATCGCGGTGATCCCGTCGTAATCGGAGCCGATTCCGACCGAATCGATCCCGGCCACTTTGACGATGTGATCGATGTGATCGACGATGCGCGTCCATTCCACGTTGGGAATCGGATTCGCCCCCCGAAGGTCGTCATCCGCCTTCTCGTACTCCGGCGTGCCCTCCCCATACTTTTTCTCGAGCTCGGCACGGACCGGCTTCAGCTTCTCCTCGCGGGCTTTCGACGCCTGCGCGACCTCGGTGGACAGGAACGGGGGGTTGAAGTTCACCATGATTACGCCACGGTTCTTCGCCAGGGCGCGGAGCATGTCGTCGGTCATGTTGCGGTTGTGCATCGCGAGCGCTCGAGCCGAGGAGTGCGTGGCTACGACCGGTGCCCGGGTGGTCGCGATGACGTCGGAGAACGTATCGTCGCTGACATGTGAAATGTCGACAAGCATCCCCAGGCGATTCATTTCCAGCACCACCTGGCGGCCGAAATCGGTCAACCCGCCGTGTGTCTTCGGCGCGCTGTCGGCGGACGAGTCGGCCCAGTTGTTGGTGTTGGAGTGGGTGAGGGTCATATAGCGCGCACCCAGGCGGTAGAAGGAGCGCAGCACCTCGAGGGAGTCCTCGATGGCGTGACCTCCCTCGATCCCGATCAGGATGGAGCGTTTGCCTTCGCGCTTGATGCGCCGGATGTCGTCGGTCGACGTTGCGAAACGAACCCAGGCCGGATAGTTGTCGACCATCTCCCGGATCGTCTCCATCGAGCGGAGGCAGTAGGCGGCCGCCCCTTTTCCGGCGTGTCTGGACGGGACGTAGGCAACGAAGAACTCAGAGTCGAGACCGCCCTCTTTCATGCGCGGATAGTCGAAGTGACCCTTCGCGTTCCTCACCCCGAGGTCGAACCGCTCCTTCATGTACTCGGTAGGAGTGTCGGCGTGGGTGTCGATGGAGATGGTCTGAGAAGAGGAGGTCGACGCCAGGAGGAGCGCGGCAAAAACGAGGTTGAGTTTCATGCGGCCGCTAGGGTACCGCATGGAGGACAGGCACTCTTGCCTGTCCCCCTTTTGCAGCTCTTAGTTGTTGGGGGCTGCCTGCGAGATGTTCTCGACGGCCTTGCCGATCTTGTCGTCCTGGTTCGTCTTTGCGGCCAGGTCGCCGATCGAGATGATGCCGACCAGCTCATCGTTCTGGTTGACCACCGGCAGGCGCCGGATGTCGGACTTGCTCATCAGGTCGAGAGCCTGTGAAACCAGGGTCTCTTCCTTGACCGTACGGATGTCCTTGGACATGACATCCTTCACGTGAGTCTTGTTTGCGTCCTTCCCGTCGGCGATGGCTCGGACGACGATGTCGCGGTCGGTGACCAGGCCGACGACCTTCTTTCCTTCCACTACCGGTACGACACCTGCGTTCTGGTCGCGCATGATGCGCGCCGCCTGGACGACCGTATCGGTCGCGGTGACGGTCTTCGGATTCGGGGTCATCACTTCGCGCACCGAACGCGTAGCGGATCCGGACTTTTTCTGTTCAGCCATGTGGCCTCCTTGATTCAATTGTTCAAGGATTGGGAGAGCAAGCCGCGTACCGCCCGCCGGAAGGTCAGGGATTGGAAATCAGGCGCTTGAATCGGGGATGCTCGCGAAGGGCGTCCATGTCCGTATCCCGTCCAGCCTGAGTCTTCAGCTTCGGGTTGAGGGTGACGGCCCGCTCGAGGGCCTGCAGCGCCTCGTCGCGTTTCCCTGCGGCCAGGCGGATGACCGCCAGGTCGTAGATGAGCTCCGGCATGTCCGGCATCAGCTTCGCCGCCCGCTCTTGAGCCTCGAGGGCCTCGGGGAAGCGCTTCTGTACGAACGCGGTCCAGCCTTCGTTCCAGGCATAGTTCATCTCGGCATAGCGAAGAAGCCGTCCGAGCTCCACGAAAGGCTCGGCGTGATCGTCGACCCGGATGTCGATGGCCCGATCGTTGTTGCCGCCGTACCCGGCTCCTTCCCTGACGATTACCAGCGCCGCCGACTGCTTGCCTCGGGAATCGCCGCCAGCAGCTTCTCCAGCGGTCAGCGAGGCGAAGATTCGCTGCGCGAGAGTTCCGGAAGTCTGGAGAAATGCTTTCTCCATGGCCACCACGACCTGCTCGCCGGCCAGGATGTTGCCCTGTAGCGCGTAATTCGGCCCGCTGCGTCCTCCCGCCCAGGGCGTGCAGCCGTCACCTGTGTAGCTGACCGACGAACCGTCCGCTGCGACAAGCCCGGCCTGACGGGTTTTCGCGTTGGAATCGCCGCGCAACAGCACCTTGAGGGTCTCGTCCGCCGTGGCTCCCTGCGCCATCAGCTCGAGACCGCGAGGACCGTACGTCACGTTCGCGTTGGCCTGTGTGGCCACGGCGCCTGTCCCGGCCTTCAGATAAGGGACCACGCTGCCTACGCTGAAAAATCGAGACGCCACCGCCACCCCCAGCTCCCCCGTTTTCGGGTCACGAGCCACGATGGAAAAAGTGGAGACGTTTCTGCCCTCCGCGACGGCGGTTAGAAGGAGGAGCAGGCAGGTTAGCTTTGCGGCGCGCATCAGCTCCTTCAAAACCCGATCCGAAGTCCTGCGCCGATGGTCAGATAGCGCGGCGAGAAATCGTGCTTCGTGTAGTGGTAGGAAGCGTCGACGATGACTCCGTACCGGCGACTGAGCGGGAAGTCTCCGTTCACGCCGACTGCAAAGCCGTAGTCGGTGCTCGATGCGAATCCATCTGCCTCATGCCGGTAGACGCCTATGCCCGCGTAGAGGCCGGTGGAGCCGAAAGCCTCGTCGAACCGGTACTCGACCAGTCCTGCCGCGTGCTGCACCTCACCCTCGACGTCGCGGCGAACGGTCACTTCCTGCTCGCCTCGACGCTCGACCTCGCGAAAGCCGATGGCGCTTTCGATCCGACCCACGCGGACCTTGAAGTAGGTGTTGGGGTCGAGCTCGAACGCGTAGTAGAGATCGACGCTGCTGTTCGACAGGCTGAAACCTTCACTGATCAGCTCAGTGCCGTTCGCGGGCGCATCGGCTTCGGTAAGCCGTTTGCTGCCTCCGAAAATCACGCCGAACTCGGTCGATTGCGCGCTGGCGGAGGTTGCTCCGACAAGGAGGATGGCCAGCAGAAAAACGGTCTTCTTCATGGCGGGCACTATAGAGGATGGTTCTGACACGTTCAATCTCCGTTCCTGTGGGTATCAACGATTAGAATGTCGCGCGATGCAGTCGATGCTCAACAACGCGCTGTCGGTTCTTGGACGGGAGGCGCTCCGAATCGTTCTGCCGTCCTCCTGCGTGGGGTGCGGCGGCGAGCTTCCCTGGCGCGACCGGGTCTCGTCCTGTTGCGGTCCATGCTGGCGGTCCCTTCCGCGGATCGAGAGCGCAAAGTGCCGATCATGCGCGCTGCCGCTACCGCTCCCGACAACCGACAATCGACAACCGACAACTTGTCTTCGTTGCTCCGCAGACCCCCTTCCGCTCGAGTGGTGTGAGGCCTGGGGCGAGTATCGCGGCGGGCTCGAGTCGGTCTTGCACGCGTTTAAATTCGAGCGCCATGATTTCCTGGCTGACCCACTTGCGGAGCTGATGGCCGGGGTCGTACGCGACCGCGAATTCGATGCCCTCATCCCCGTCCCGATGTACCCCGCCCGGCAGCGGCGCCGGGGATACAACCAGGCAGACCTTCTCGCCAGGGCCCTGGGCCGGGAGCTATCCCTGCCGGTTCGTCCGGAGCTGCTGAAGAAACGCAAGGAGAAGGCCAGGCAGTCGGCACTGGCCCGCACAGCGCGTGAAGAGAACGTGCGCGGCGTTTTCGAAGCGAGCGATGACGCCCGCAATCTCGCGATCCTCATCGTCGACGACATCTGCACTACCGGTGAAACTCTGCGCGCCTGCGCTCAGACACTCGTCGCTCGCGGCGCTTCGCGCGTCTGTGCAATCTCGGCAGCGAAGGCCCTCTGATGACTCCATTTCGCGCGTTCTTCATTGCCCTCTCCGAAAGCCGGTCCCTCCGATCTTTTTCGGAGCGCTCTGCCATCGGGCGCCGGATGTCGCGGCGATTCGTTCCGGGGATGTCGGTAGAGGAAGCTCTCCAAGCCACCGCTGCCACCAATGCTCTCGGCATGAGCGTCAGTGTCGACAACCTTGGAGAGAATGTGACCAATCTCGAGGAGGCCCGGGAAAGCGCCCATCTGTACGAGGAGATGCTCGACGAGATCACCGCACGAAAGCTGAACGCAAACGTCAGCCTCAAGCTGACTCACATGGGCCTCGATGTCGACCAGAAGGTAGCGTTCGAGATTGCCTCAGGGCTCGTTGATCAGGCCCGGAGGCTCGACAACTTCGTGCGCATCGACATGGAGGGCTCTCCGTACACGCAGAAAACGCTCGATCTCGTGAAAGAACTTCACCGCCAGCCTGGGGCGGCGGGTCATGTGGGGGCGGTCATCCAGGCGTACCTCCGTCGCAGTGAAAAGGACGTGCAGGAGCTCTGCGCCGAAGGGATCCGCATCCGTCTCTGCAAAGGGGCCTACAAGGAACCGCCGGAGATCGCGTTCCAGGCGAAGGGTGAGGTCGACGCCAACTTCGTGAAGCTGATGAAGATGCTGCTTGTCAGCGGCACGTATCACGGCATCGCCACGCACGATCCGAACATGATCGACGCGACGAAAGAATTTGCCCGGAAGGAAAACATCGCGCCGTCAAAGTTCGAATTCCAGATGCTCTACGGGATCCGCCGCGACCTTCAGCAGCAACTGGTCAAAGAAGGCTGGGGAATGCGCGTCTACCTTCCCTTCGGCACCGAGTGGTACCCGTACCTCATGCGCCGCCTGGCCGAGCGCCCCGCCAACGCGATCTTCATCCTGAAGAACCTGTTCCGCTAACTTTTTGGGGACCGGTCAGATCAGCGCCGTTGCCGCCACCGGTCATGCATCCACACCCATTGCTCCGGGACACGACGAATCTGATCTTCGATCGCAGCAGTGACTCGCGTGGTCAGCTCGACCGGATCGTCGTCCCGCGACGTCTCGATCAGTTCCTGGAAACGGACGTGCTGCATTCCGTCAGCGCGCCGTTCGACGAAGGCGCACCCAACGAGCACACCGCCGCGGATGGCCAGCCTGGCCGGCCCGATCGGAGTCAGTGCCAGACGGCCGAAGAACGGCACCTCCGCGCTCTCTGCGCGGATGTTCTGATCGATGAGGAATGCGAACATTCCAGGCTTGCGCAAGCCCTGGATCAACTCCCGGGCCGCGCCTGCTGAGCCGCGATCGACGGTTCGGATGCCGGCGGTCGCGCGCAGACCGCTGATGAACTCCGCCATTCCTTTTTCAGAGCGCTCGCGCTGCATGACAGTGACCGGTCCATGAAGGCCGGCCGTGTAGGCCAGCCATTCCCAGTTACCGCAATGGCCGGTGAAGATCACGACGGAACGGCCTGCCGTGACCTGGGCGACGACGCGGTCGAGCCCTTCCACCACGGTGAACTTCCGCAGATTTTCGAGAGTGAGGTTCGGCAGCCAGCCGATCTCGAAGAGCGACATGCCGAGGTGACGAAACATGGCCCGGATCGTCGCTCGCCGCTGGTGCAGTGGCCATTCCGGAAAGGCAATGGCGATATTGGCCAGCGCTTTCCTCCGCTCCCTCCGGACAATGTGCCACGCCAGGCGGCCGACAGCACGACCCGCTGCCCGGCCGAGTGAGAGAGGCAGCCTTCGACCAAGCACGCTGATGAGCGTCACGGCGCGGAAAAGGAGGCGGCTTCTAAATGCTCTTTGCCTGGGGCCGGCCACCGAGGAATTCCTTCACGATCGCTTCCCATTCTCCGCGCTCCCGGAGGAGGCGTTCCACGATCTCCCGGAAGGCCCCTCTGCCACCCGCAGTCTCGAGTTTCCAGGAGGCGGCACCGCGCACTTCGGCCGCGGCGTCCGAGGGTGCGGCGGAAATCGCAGCGCGCGACATCGGAGCGAGGTCGGGCAGGTCGTCGCCGGCGTAGAGGATCTGATCGAAGCTGAGACCAAGCTTCTGCAGCAGGCCTTCGGTCTCGTCGAGCTTGTTCGCAGCGCCCTGGTGCAATTCGACGATGCCGAGCTCACGCGCGCGTCGTTCGAGCGCCGGAGAGCGGCGGCTGGTCACGAGGGCCACGGTGATCCCGGCCTTCTGAGCCAGCTTCACGGCAAGCCCGTCACGCACGTTGAATTCCTTGATCTCGAGCTGATCGCCCGAGTAGATGATCCTCCCGTCGGTCCAGACGCCATCGACGTCGGAGACGATGAGACGGATGTCGGAGGCTTTCGATGACATGAGCATCAGTGCCGGAAGTGACGCTCGCCGGTAAACACCATGGTCATCTCCCGTTGATTCGCCGCCGCGATGACTTCCTCGTCGCGAACGGATCCACCCGGCTGAATGACCGCCCGGACCCCGGCATCCGCAAGAATATCCAGCCCGTCGCGGAAGGGGAAGAAGGCATCCGAGGCGGCGAACGCGCCGGTCGTCGGAAGCGTCGACTTCATGATGGCCACGCGGGCCGCATCGACGCGACTCATCTGCCCGGCGCCGATGCCGATCGACTGACTCTCGCTGGTCAGCACGATGGCGTTCGACTTGACGTACGCACAGACGATCCAGGCCAGCTCCAGGCCGTTCAGCATCTCCGCCGACGGCTGCTTCGCGGTCACTGTTTTCCACGTGTCGCGGTTCGAGATCCGGTCCGGTGTCTGCGCGAGAATGCCGCCGGCCGCGCTCCGAAACTCGAGATCGGGGAGGGAGGCCGAGGTGGTGACCAGCCGTAGATTCTTTTTCTTGCGCAGGATATCGAGCGCCTCACCGTTGAAGGATGGGGCCACCACCACCTCGAGGAAGAGCGACTCGATGAGACGCGCCGACGCTCCGTCGAACTCGCGATTTGCACCGATGATCCCGCCGAATGCCGACACCGGGTCAGCCTCGATCGCTGCCGCCAGCGCCTCGGAGAGGGAATCACGCCGCGACACTCCGCACGGATTCGTATGTTTGATGACGGCGGCTGCCGGCTGGGAGAAAGCCCTGACGAGGCGGATGGCCGCGTCCAGGTCGAGAAGGTTGTTGTAGGAAAGCTCTTTGCCGTGAACTTGTTCGAAGGGGCGCCCGCCATCCTGCACGTAGAACGATGCCTGCTGCTGCGGGTTTTCTCCGTAGCGAAGGTCCTGAAACTTCTCGAGGTTGAGCGTGCGGTCACCGCCGGATTGCCGTTCCTCATCCGGCGTGCGTTGGGTGCGTAGAAATGTCGCGATGCTCCGATCGTAAGCCGCCGTTTTCTCGAATACTTTCGTGGCGCAGAAGAGGCGGAAGTCGTCGCCGATCTCACCCGTGTCGAGCTGCCGGATGAACTCGTCGTAGAGCGACGGGTCGCAGAGCGGCAGCACATAGCGGTGATTCTTGGCGGCCGCGCGCAGCATGGATGGCCCGCCCACGTCGATCTGCTCGACCGCTTCGGCCAGTTTCACCCCTTCTCTGGCCGCGGTTTCCTCGAACGGATAAAGATTGACCACAACCACATCCACCCGAGGGATTGACAGCCGGGCCACGTCAGCGACGTGATCCGTGTTCGTACGATCGTGGAGAATGGCGCCGAATACTTTCGGAGTCAGCGTCTTCACTCTTCCGCCGAGGATCTCCGGCGCGCCGGACCATTCCGAGATCGCTACCACCGGGATTCCGGCGGTCATCAGATGCTTCGCGGTGCCTCCCGTCGACAGGATCTCGATTTTATGGGCGATCAATGCCCTCGCCAGATCGATGATGCCGGTCTTATCGAAAACCGACAGGATTGCCCGTTCAATTCGCATTCAGGAGCAGGTTGCCGCCGCGCAGGACCGGCGCCATCCGCACGTCTCCTCCAGCTTCTCTCCAGATGTGGAAGTAGAGGTTGGCGAGATCGGTGACAGCGCGCGAATACGACACGGAGGCCACGCCGAATGCCGTGGAGCGGTCATCGAACTCGGCGGAGGTGCGCCGCACGCCGTCGCGGAAATACTCTTCGCTCAGAAGCGGGTAGAAGCGGGCCGAGCGCGCGAAGGTGCGATCGAGGAAATCGTTCATCCGGAACTGAGGTTCCAGACCGTAGAAAACGGTCGGAAACTTCGGAAGACGCCGCTCGAAGAACTGCTCGAAGTCATCGTGCGATGGCTCGAGGCGAAGGTCGTCGTTGGCTGCGTGAAAAGGATTGTTCGCATCGGCCACGTAGTGGGCGAGCATGCCCAGCCGCTCAATGATCTGGGGCATCGGTTTTCCGGAGCGGATCGCCGCCACGATTCCGCCGGTCTCGCGCTCAATCCGCTCGCGGAGCTTGCCGCTGCGGGAAAGGGGGAAGTATCGATGAACTTCGGAGCCCTCGTCGGATTGTGCGCGGGCCAGCCCTTGTTTGTAGTCAGGCTGGAACCGCTCGATGAGGAGCTTGAGATCGGTCGGAGCGAGCTGAGCCGCCTTCATGGCGATGCGCTCGTCCGAGACGCTCGTCCAGGCGCTGGCGTTCGTCGAAAAACTGAGGATGAGTAGTGCAGGAAGGACCCACTTCATGCTGGTCGATGGTAACACGCAGTGGAGAGAGCATCTGGCAACGCTGTACGCCTGTCGTGCCTGCACGAAGGTCTTCGGCGCGCCGATCACCGGCCCTGTACCGGACGCAAAGGTGATGCTCGTGGGACAGGCTCCCGGTCCGCATGAAATCGTCGATAAGAGGCCGTTCGCCTGGACGGCCGGCCAGCGGCTCTTTCGATGGTTCGCGGAATCGCTCGACTGTCCCGAAGCCGATTTCCGGCAGCGCGTTCACATCTGCGCCGTGATCCGTTGTTTTCCCGGGAAGGATCTGAAGAGCGGGGGAGATCGCGTTCCCGATCCGGACGAGATCTCCAGGTGCGGTACTCATCTCGATCGTGAGATGCGAATCCTCCGGCCGGAGCTGGTCATCGCCGTGGGGACGCTCGCCTCGCAGCAGATGATCGGGATCGCGCAGCTCAAGGATGCGGTGGGGAAAGTGCATCGAGCCGAGCGCGCGGGGCACGCGTTCGATGTGGTCGTCCTGCCGCATCCATCGGGACGTTCTACGTGGCTGAACAAGAAGGAAAACGCGGCGATGCTGCAGGAGTCGCTGGCTTTGATCCGTCATCATCGTGCCTGGGTCAGCCGGTAGGGCTGAAGCCGCAACCGAAGCTGTGCGCCGAACGATCCATCGCGATGCATCGCTTCGGTGGAGGACAGGCAGTCCTGCCTGTTCAGGACAGCCGTCGAGGCTGTCCTCGTTCGGGAGGGGGCCAGGCTCGACGCCTGGCCAGACAGGCAAGACTGCCTGTCC
>Ga0136612_10000246_pt1 | contig 17429 bp, 17 predicted proteins | sample AntDryUQ224A2306_2_FD_106644 | JGI IMG/M metagenome (GOLD analysis project Ga0136612, IMG submission 106644) | Polar desert sand microbial communities from Dry Valleys, Antarctica - metaG UQ224A (23.06) | ecosystem: Environmental > Terrestrial > Soil > Desert | place: Antarctica: Dry Valley... | reverse complement strand
TACGTACGACCACCTCGAGGACCGGATCGCTGTGCTCGGCGAGGCCGAGGAGCTCGCCGCACTGCGTCCTGACCTCGACGGCAACCAGATCATGCAGGCGCTCGGAGTCGGGCCCGGGCCCGAGGTCGGGGAGGCATACCGCTATCTTCTGGAGCTGCGCATGGACCGCGGGCCGCTCGGCGAGGCCGGCGCTGCCGACGAGCTTCGCGCCTGGTGGGCCCGCCGCGCCACCCCACCTCGCTGAGACATGTCGGCACAGCACCTTGCCCCGTGGGACTTGCCTGCTCGGCACCCTCCCCGTGGGACTTACCTGCACGTCGCTGAGACTCACACCAGCGGCGCGACACGTCGTCTTGTGAACCAACGTGCGTGAGTCTCAGCGATGACGGGTGGTCAGGTGGCGAGGGCGAGGAGTGCGCCGCCGACGAAGGCGACGTTGAAGCAGATGTCGTAGACGGTGAACGCTCGACCGAGGTACGAGTCGTCGACGTGACGCTGCACCTGCGTGTCGGTGTGGATCTTCAGCGTCTGGCCGACGAGCCCGAACACCAGCGCCTGCACGACCAGCACGACAGCGCCCAACGCCGGCGCCAGCGCGATGGTGAGCGCAAGGACGACGGTCCCGGCGGCGGCCAGGACGGCGACCCACCGCCCCAGCCGCCATCGGCGGACGACGAGCGGGGTCAGCAGGGCCGCGAGGACGTACCCAGCCGCCAGCGTCACCGCCACGGCCGTCACGACCTCGGACGAGGCGGGCGGGTCTGCGCCGAGGGCAAGGGTGAAGACGACGAGCGTCCACGCACCGAACAGCAGACGGAATGCCGAGAGCCTGAGCAGCGCCGTGGCGGCGGGCTGGCGGGCGCCCAGGTGCCGCAGGCCGCTGATGACGTCGCCCGCCGCGGAGCCGAGGATGGGGTTCCGGCTGGGCGTGTGCGGCCCGAGCGCGCTCCGGTCGAATGCGGCGGCGACACCGGCCGCGCAGACGTAGGCGGCGACGGCGACGGCGATCACCACCGGTGAGCTCCCCGTCACCCCCAGGATGACTGCGCCGAGACCGATGCCGGTACCGAGTGCGATCGTGCCGGCCGTGGGCGCGATCGCGTTGGCGGTCACCAGCCGCTCAGATGTCACCACATGCGGCAGCGCGGCTGAGAGCGCGGCGAGTAGCACCCGGTTGAGTCCGAGGGCGACGAGCACGAGGACGTACGCCGGCCACAGCGGCAGCCCGGTCGGCAGCGCAGTGACGGCGACGCAGACGACGACTGCCGCGCGCGCCAGCTGCCCGAGGACGAGCGCCTGGCGGCGCGACCAACGGTCGAGCAACACGCCGGCGAACGGGCCTACGAAGCTGAACGGCAGGAGCACCAGTGCGAGCGCACCGGCGAACGCGGCAGGGCTGGGCTGCGCATCGGGCGACAGCAGGACGAGCCATGCGACGCCGACCTGGAACAGGCCGTCGCCGGTCTGTGCGACGAGGCGCGCCGCCAGGAGCCGGCGGAACCCGCTGGCCCACAGCGACGCTGGCGGCGAGGGAGGCATCGGCTGATGCTAGAGCCGCGCCACCCAACTCGTCGATGACCCCATCGAGTCGTACGACTCCGCCGACGACGCAGAGCAGACCGCGGAGCGGGACCATGGACGGACCCATCCTCCCGCCGGCGCGATCTTCCGTACCTGGCCGCTCTCCGTCGAGGGCTACAGAGACCGTCCCGTGACCCCGTGGGGCCGTACGGTGGTCGCGCCCCGGAGGAGGACCGATGACAGCACCGTTCGTGCGCTACCCGGCGCGGCCGGATGCGGTAAGCAGCGCGGGTGAGACGCTCGCGGCAAGCGGTGCGTCGATGCTCGAGACGTCCCAGGCGGCCGTACGCGCCGCCGCACCGGCGGTCGACAACGTATGGGGGTTCCTGACACAGCTGGTCGCCAACGTCACCGACCCGGTGGCCGTGCTCGGCGCGGCCCTGCGGGATGCGGCCGGGTTCGCCGGCTCCGCGGTCACCGGGTGGGCGACGGCGATCTTCGCGTACGACACGATCATCGACGGTCTCAACGCCGAGTACGCCTCGGCCGCCGCGAGCGGGTTCGGCGTGAGCGCGCCCGCGATGAACGGCGTACAGACCACCGAAGAACGAAACCTCGCTCTCGACGGGCATGCGGAGGCTGTGCAGTCCGCCAGGACCGCGCTCCTCGCCCGGCTCGAAGTCCGCAAGCAGGCGGCCGACGACGACCTCGACGCCGCGGCCATGGACCTCGCCGCGATGTTGGGTCGCGGTCCCAACCAGGGTGACTGGAACTCCCTGGGCTCTGCCGGCGTCATACCCAGCGCCTTCTACGGCTCGGTCGAGGGCGGAGAGCCCGGCGAGCCCGGCGGACCTGGCTTCGTCATCGGCCCGCCGACCAGGCCAGGCATCGAGTGGGACGAGGACTTTGAGTACGACTCCGCGAGCGCAGGCTTCAGTGACCACCTGGCCCGACTGGAGTGGCAGGCCAAGCTCCGGGGCGGTCAGCTGCTCAAGCCCGGCCTGGACGACGCCACCGCGATGTACCAGCACTACTGGGACAACAACGGCGACCCGATCGAGTTCGACTACGAGGAGGGCTACAACGAGGACTCGGGCATCCGGCTGGCCGTGGGCAATGAGATCGCCCGGGCCCAGCAAGGCGCCGAGGCGTTGATCCGTGCCGGCAACACGTCCTTCTCGATGACGGGCGACGCCACCGGGACCACGCAGGGCGAGTATCCGGAGACCGAGAACTGGCAGAAGACGATCGGCGGCTATCAGCAGTGGAGCAGCGCCCAGGTCAGCCTGGACGGCACGATGGTGACGATGGAGGTCGTTGTCCACGCCGAGGACCACTACAACTTCAACCGCGACCAGTCCGACATCGCCACCGGAGCCTCTGATGATGAGAACGGCAGGTTCACTGAGCTGGGCTGGGCTAGACCCTTCGACAGCTCCGGAGCGGTGACCCGGACGGTAACCTGGGAGCTCGGGGAGGCCGCGCCCCCGCAGACCACCGAGTCGGGCGACCCCCAGCGCAACCCCGGACGTGAGGACCGCGAGGACGAACGAGAGAGCGGGGACCCGGACCGGCCGGTGGTCCCTGACAACAACCGGGACACTGGGGAACCACGGGGCAACTAGAGGAGGCGACCATGCGTTCGACGAGACCAGGCGTCGCGGGTCTCGCGCTCCTGGCCGCGCTGTCCCTTTCGGCGTGCGGCAACGACCAGCCACCAGACGACGACCCCGGAACGAGCAGAGTGAGCGAAGACGCAGCAGAGAAGTCCGGAACCGGTGAGACACGCACCGACCTGGAGCCGCTCACCAAGCGGTTCAGCGCCCTCCGCGACCCGGTGGCCGCGACCTGGATGTCCGGGACCATGGGCAGCTCGGACGTACCCGGCCCGTCCACCTACTGGATCGACGCCGTCGTCGAGGTCACACCAGCCCAGGCAGATGAGCTGCGCCGCGACTACGCCCCCAAGTCCACCGACGCCGCACCGGACGTCATCGCCGGCCTGCGCGACTCGCTGCCCGATGAGCCCCTGCTGACCTCAGCGGAGCTCAACGGCGCGTTCACCGAGGGCAGGTTCGGTGCGACCGCGTACCTCGCGCCGGCGTCGCACTGCGTGGTTCTCGTCGCCCTCGGCGAATAGACCCGTGGGGATCGGGGGAGTGGTTACCGCTCCACCTCTCCGCGGATGTAGGCCTCGACGCTCGCGCGGCCCTCGTCGTCCGGGCGCTGGATCGGTGGCGACTTCATCAGGTACGACGACGCCGCGAGCAGCGGGCCGCCGATGCTGCGATCCTTGGCGATCTTGGCCGCCCGGATCGCGTCGATGATGATGCCGGCGGAGTTCGGCGAGTCCCACACCTCGAGCTTGTACTCCAGGTTGAGCGGCACGTCACCGAAGGCGCGGCCCTCGAGACGTACGTACGCCCACTTGCGGTCGTCCAGCCACTGCACGTAGTCGCTCGGGCCGATGTGGACGTTGCGCGCGCCGAGGTCGTGACCGATGTTGGACGTCACGGCCTGGGTCTTGGACACCTTCTTGGACTCCAAACGGTCCCGCTCCAGCATGTTCTTGAAGTCCATGTTGCCGCCGACGTTGAGCTGGTACGTCCGGTCCAGCACGACTCCCCGGTCCTCGAAGAGCTTGGCCATCACCCGGTGCGTGATCGTCGCACCGACCTGGCTCTTGATGTCGTCGCCGATGACCGGCACGCCCGCGTCCTCGAACTTGGCGGCCCACACCGGGTCCGAGGCGATGAACACCGGCAGTGCGTTGACGAAGGCGACCCGCGCGTCGATGGCGCACTGCGCGTAGAACTTGTCGGCCTGCTCCGAGCCCACCGGCAGGTACGACACCAGCACGTCGGCCCGGGTCTCCCGGAGCACCCGGACGATGTCGACCGGCTCGGCCTCGGACTGCTCGATCGTCTCGAGGTAGTACTTGCCCAGGCCGTCCATCGTGGGGCCGCGCTGGACCGTCACACCGGTCGGGGGCACGTCGGCGATCTTGATGGTGTTGTTCTCGCTGGCCGTCGTTGCCTCGGCAAGATCGAACCCCACCTTCTTGGCGTCGACGTCGAACGCGGCGACGAACTCGACGTCGTTGACGTGGTACTCACCGAACTTCACGTGCATCAGCCCGGGGACGATGGCGTCAGCGTCGGCGTCCTTGTAGTACTCCACGCCTTGGATCAACGAGGTGGCGCAGTTGCCCACGCCCACAATCGCTACGCGTATCGATCCCACGGGCTCTCCTTTGGTTGCTGGTGCGTCGTTGGCACGTCGTCGACCATGGACTACGTGTTCGTGACCGGATGGGGGGCAGGTGGCGGCGGGCCGATCGGCTCGTCACCGGAGGTGTTCTCACGAAGCTGGTCCGAACCCTCGACCGCGAGCGCCCGACCGGCGCGTTCCATGTCGATGAGCTTCGTGAGCCACCGGACCTCGCGCTCGAGTGACTCAAGGCCGTGCCGGTGCAGTTCTTGGGCGTACGCGTCGAGGGAACGGTCGCGGGTGAGCGGGCCGCGGCGAGCGCCGTCGAGGTGCTCTTCGAGACGGTTGCGACGTCCCTCCAGGATGCGCACCCGCGTGCGGGTGTCGGTGCGGGAGAAGAAGGCGAAGTGGACGCCGAAGTTGTCGTCGTCCCACGCGGAGGGGCCGGACTCGCTCAGCAGCGCGTCGAGACGAGCCTGACCGACCGGTGTCAACCGGTAGACGATCTTGGCTCGGCGCAGCGGTGCGGCCTCGACACTGCCGCGGGACGTCGGGCGCGCCTGCTGGCGCGCGGTGATCCGCTTGGAGGTCCTTGGCTGTTGAAGGTCGACCTCGAGATGGCCGGCGCGTCCGAGCGACTTCAGGCACGGATAGAGCGTGCCGTACGAAAGCACGCGCCCCCAGCCGAGCAGGACGTTGAGCTGCTTGCGCAGCTCGTACCCGTGCATCGGCGACTCCTGCAGCAGCCCCAGGACCGCCAGCTCGAGAGCCGCTCCCCGCTTCGCCACCGCGCCGCCTCCCTGTGACCTGACAAAGTTGCGTCTATGTTTGTATCGGTACGATACATCGATACGGTGTATCGGCCAACAGGCGCGGTGCCGGATTTCGGCTGACGTGGAGTCACCCGGCACACTGTGGGAGTTGGGTCGCACGTCGGCGGTCGCGCCGCGGCGTGGCGTTCGCCTTCGATCGTCGTCGTAGAAAAGTAGGAGACCGCCGTGTCCGGTGCCGAGCCGAGTGCCACCAAGCCGAACGCTCAGAAGGCGACCCCCAAGAACCGCAAGGCGGTGCCGGCTGAGAAGCACCCGGTGCTGCGGCGGGTCTTCAAGTGGACCCTGATCACCGGCGCGGTGTTGTTCGTCGCGGCATGCATCACCGCCTACATCGTCTATCGCAGCGTCGATATCCCCGACGCCAACGCCGAGTTCCAGACCGAGACGACGCACGTCTACTACTCCGACGGCAAGCACGAGCTCGGCACCTTCGAGACGCAGAACCGCGAGTCGGTGAAGCTGTCCGACGTCCCAGAGGCGATGCAGCAGGCGATCATCGCCGCCGAGGACCGCTCGTTCTTCACCAACAACGGCATCGACATCAAGGGCATCATCCGCGCGGCCCGCAACAACGCGACGACGGACACCACCCAGGGCGCGTCGACGATCACCCAGCAGTACGTCAAGGTGCTCTACCTGACCCAGGAGCGGTCGCTGACCCGCAAGGCACGCGAGGCGATCCTCTCGATCAAGATCCACAATCAGCTGTCCAAGGAGCAGATTCTCGAGGGCTACCTCAACACCATCTACTTCGGCAACGGCGCTTACGGCGTACAGGCAGCGGCGGAAACGTACTTCGGGATCGACTCCGACGGGCTCGGCGTCCGCCAGAGCGCGGCTCTCTCGGCGATCATCAACAGCCCGGGACGCTTCGACCCCTACGCCGGCAAGGACAGCCGGCGGTACCTCAAGGAGCGCTATGCCTACGTCATAGACGGCATGGCCAGCGCGGGGAACATCACCGCCGACGAGGCGGCGAAGTACGCGAAAAAGCTGCCGAAGTTCGCCAAGTTGGTCACCAGCAACCGGTTCGGCGGGGCCAAGGGCTACCTGCTGCGGCTCGCCGAGCAGCAGCTGAGCAAGGAAGGCTTCAGCGACTCCCAGATCAACGGCGGCGGCTTGGACGTGGTGACGACGTTCGACTACGAGGGCCAGCAGGCGGCGGTCGACACGGTCAAGGAGCAACGGCCGGACGACCTCAAGGGCCTGCATGTCGCACTGTCCTCGGTCGAGCCCGGCACGGGTGCGGTACGGGCGATGGTCGGCGGTGAGGACTACGTCGAGAACCAGCTCAACTGGGCCACCAGCGGTGCCCAACCGGGGTCGACGTTCAAGGCGTTCGCGCTCGCCGCGGCGTTGAGCAACGGCTACGGGCTGCAGTCCACTCTGAACGGCAACTCCCCGCTCACGGTGCCCGGCGGGACGGTCGACAACCAGGGCGACAGCGGCGGCGAGTCGTTCGGCACGGTGACCCTGTTGGAGGCGACGAGACAGTCGATCAACACGGCCTTCGTCGATCTGACGCTACAGATGGAGGACGGACAGGAGAAGATCCTCAAGGCGGCCAACGACGCCGGGCTGCCGTTGTCGGTGGTCAACAACATCGACTCAGCGGCCTACGTCGTCCCGCTCGGCTTCGCGCCGGTGCCCAACGTCGACATGGCCAACGCCTACGCCACCTTCGCCAACGACGGCAAGGAGAACGACTGGTACGTGATCGACAGTGTCGAGGACCCCAAGGGCAACACCTTGTTCAAGCACAAGAACAAGGAGCGGCGTGCGTTCTCCTCCGACGTCGCCGCCGACGTGACCTTCGCGCTGCAGGGCGTCGTCGACTCAGGTACCGGCGTCAACGGCAACACGGTGTGCCCCACCGCCGGCAAGACCGGAACCGCTACCGCACAGGGGCCAAAGGAGGAGAACTCCCATGTGTCGTCCTCGTGGTTCGTCGGCTTCACCCCCAAGCTGTCGACGGCGGTGATGTATGTCCGCGGCAAGAACGGTAACGGCGACCTGCAGTACCAGAACGCCGAGAAGGGCGACTTCGCGCCGTACATGCCGACGTTCTACGGCGGTCAGTTCCCCGCCCTGACCTTCGCTGCATTCATGGACCAGGCGGTCGACGCGGACAACTGCGGCACCTTCCCGCCGGCGGCCAACATCGTGGCCGAAACCGGAACCACGTACGTCCCGCCGACGACGACTGCGCCGACGACGACTGCGCCGACGACGACCCCACCCCCTGAGACCAAGACCACCGAACCGGAGCCGACCGAGACAAAGACCACCAAGCCCGAGCCGACCGAGACCAAGACCACCAAGCCCGAGCCGACCGAGACCAAGACCACCGAACCCGAGCCGACCGAGACCGAGACGACGAAGAATCCCGGCGGCGGTCCCGGACCGGACGAGGGTGGCGACCAAACGCCCGGTAGCTGACCGGCGTCGATGACGATGGTGGGCATCGGGCCGAGGGGGCAGCGCGCGCTGCCGCATCCCTGGTGGACGCCGGTACGTCTGGCGCTGGCTCTGGCGACGGTGATGTTCGCGCTGACCGTGGTGGCCAAGACGCCGTGTGCCGAGGGCGCGTGGTGGAGCCCGCCGCGCGACGACGCCAACCTGTGCGCGAGCCGGCTCCCGGCGGAGTATGCCATCGGTGGCCTCGCCGAGGGGGTGCCGGCTCTGTCGACGAGCGACGGCCGCTTCCAGACGTCATCCTCGTCGGCGCCGCAGGCGGTGCTGTCATTTGTCGTCGGCCAGGCGACGCGGGTGCTGTCCGGCTGGCCAGACAGCGCGGAGCGGCAGAGTGTCAGCATCGACGACGTCGCCGCGATGCCACGCGTGCGTGCCGAGGCTGTCGTCTACGTCGGTCTCGCGGCGCTGCTGCAGCTGCTGGCACTCCTGGCGATCGTGCGCTGGTGCATCGACCTGGTGCCCGCTCGGCAGGCGTTCGCGCTGGCGGGGGCACCGTTGCTCGTGTTCGCCGGCCTGGTCGGGTGGGACCTCGTCCCCGCCGCCCTCGCGGTCGGTGCAATTCGTCTGTGGCACCTTCGCCGCCCGGTGCCAGCTGGGGCCGTGCTCGGGGTCGCCGTCGCGTGGGCGTTCTGGCCGATCGCGCTTGCCGTCGCGTTCCTTGCCGTCGGCCTGCGCCAACACGATCGCAGTGCCGTCGGCCGTTCGCTGACCGTCGCCTTCGGTGTGTTCGTCGCGCTCGGCGTGGTCGCCGCGGCGCTGACCGGCGGCGCCTCCAACGAGTTCTACCTGTCGTGGCTCGGCTCGGCCGCCGGCGACGGCTCGCTCGCGGCGGTAGCCGCCGCGCTCGGCGTCGACGTGACGGCGTCCCTCCTGACGCTGGTCGTCCTGTGTGTGGGGTCGCTCCTGGTGCTCGCCGTGTTCGCCCGTGCTGTGCGGGCGCGGCACGCACCGTCGGTCTCGGCGGTAGCGGTCGCCGCGCTCGTTGCCATGCTCGTCGTCCAGAAGTCCGTCGAGCCGGGGTACGCCCTGTGGTTGCTGCCGCTGGCGGTGCTGGCGTACCCAGACGTCCCGGGCCGGATGCGGGACCTGCTGGTCTGGCAGGGCTGCGAGATCCTCTTCATCGTCGCCAGCTGGTGGCATTCCGGTGAGTTCACCTACGGCCTCTCCGGCCACGATCCGGTCTACCTGCTGGCGATCTGCCTGCGCGTCGCCGCCGAGCTCTGGCTGGCCTGGCGCCTGCTCACCCCCCGCTCGTACGTGGCTGATGGCGTGCCCGTACGTGGATGATGGCGCGCGGCTTTCGTCACGCCAGTGCGGTCGGTGCCGTGACGCGACAGAGGGCGCAGGTTCCGAGCAGGGCGGCATGCGCAGGGTCGAGGTGAAAGTCCAGGTCCCGCTCGAGCCTCCCGACCAACGGGCGCAGTGTCTCGGCGGGGACGTCGAGCACGATGCCGCAGGAGGTGCATCGGACATGTGCATGGGCGTTGGCGTTGGCCTCGGCGCCGAGCTCTGGATCCAGGACTGCCAGGTGGTAAACGGCCGCCGACCCGCCGACGTGGGTGTGTCTTACCATCTCCAGCTCGCCGAGGGTAGACAGTGCCCTATAGACCGTGGCCCGGTGCACCCCGGGGGCCTTCGCCGCAGCGCGCCGGGCGATCTCGTCGGCATTCAAGTGTTCCGTGGTGCTGTCCAGGACCTCCAGGACCGCGCGCCGTGCCCTCGTCACCCGTTCGCCACGTTTGCGGAGCAGGGTCAGGGCAGCGGGAACGCTGGTACCAAGAGGCGGGGCGTCCTGGGTGCTCATCTGCCCATTGTGTCCTAGACGGCGGGGGTTGCGGGAAATCTCGCGTTACGGCAGAGTCGTCCATGGTAGATGCGAAGAAGTCGCATCTGTACCGGAGTGTCCGACAGGACGCCTGCCGCCGGCACGGCCGATCTACGGGAGTTGGTCATGACAGCCACTGAGAGTTCGATCGCGGAGGGTGGCTCACGGTGGAGCCGGATCCGGAGTTCGTTGACGGCCGGTGAGTGGCGTTCGATTCTCGGCATGACTGCGTTCATTCTGGCGTTGCACGTCGTGGGGTGGGGCGTCCTCGCGGGGATCGTCGCACCGCAGGACTACCAGGTGAGCACGACACAGGTGTTCGGTATCGGATTGGGGCTGACGGCGTACACGCTCGGCATGCGGCACGCATTCGACGCCGACCATATCGCCGCGATCGACAACACCACCCGCAAGCTCATGACCGAGGGCAAGCGGCCCGTCTCGGTCGGATTTTGGTTCTCCCTCGGCCACTCCTCGATCGTGTTCGGCCTCGTGGTGCTCATCGCGCTCGGCGTCAAGGCCATGGCTGGACAGGTCGGTGACGAGTCCTCGACCTTGCAGCAAACCACCGGGGTGATCGGGACCGCTGTCTCCGGGACGTTCCTGTTCATCATCGGGATCATCAACCTGGTGGTGCTCATCGGCATCCTCAAGGTCTTCCGCGAGATGCGCCAGGGTGCCTTCGACGAGGCGGCGCTGGAGGAGCAGCTGAACAACCGGGGCTTCATGAACCGGATCCTGTCCGGGGCGACCAAGGCAGTGACCAAGCCGTGGCACATGTACCCGGTGGGGTTGTTGTTCGGTCTCGGGTTCGACACCGCCACCGAGGTCGGCCTGCTCGTCCTGGCCGGCGGCGCCGCGGCGTTCAGCCTGCCATGGTACGCGGTCCTGACTCTGCCGATCCTGTTCGCAGCAGGCATGAGCATGCTCGACAGCATCGACGGGTGCTTCATGAATTTCGCCTACGGTTGGGCGTTCTCCAAGCCCGTGCGCAAGGTGTTCTACAACATCACGGTGACAGGCCTGTCGGTCGCCGTGGCGTTGATCATCGGCACGATCGAGCTGATCTCGATCCTGACCGACAAGGTCGGTATCGCATCCGGGCCGCTCGCCTCGATCGCGAACCTGGACCTCAATCACATCGGGTACATCATCGTTGCGCTGTTCGTTCTCACGTGGGTCGTCGCGCTGGCGGTGTGGAAGTACGGACACATCGAGGAGAAGTGGTCCCAGCACATCCAGCCAAGCCCGGCCGACTGAATGTGACCGGTCCGCGTCCTGTGATGCGCTCGCCCCTCAGTTGAAACCGATCTTCTCGACATCTGGGTCGCCGTGACCAACGCGGGCGAAAGCGTGGGTTTCACCGCCCCGGCGCCCAGCTAACACCAGGTCGACCTCGGCGTTGCGTGCGCTGGCTCGCACCGTCACCTAGCGTCAGTCGTGGCTGTGCGCGTGTTCCTGCTCCAGCCCCGCCTCATGGACATGCGGGTGCTCGTGAGTGTCGCCGTCATGGGAATGCTCGTGGGTGTGCTCCACGTGCGCGTGGTCGTGGGTGGTGTGCGCATGATCGTGTGACTCGTCACCGTGGGCGTGCTCATGCTCATGGACGTGCTCTTCCTCGTGGCTGTGCTGCTCGGTCATGATTCTCCTCGCTGTTCGGTTGACTTTGCTTGTCGACGTGGCCCTTCGTCTTCGTGGCCGGCGCGCAGGTGGTCCAGGTGCCGCAGTGCCTCGTCCAGCAGGCTCCGCACGTGGGCGTCGTGCAGCCCGTATACCGTGTTGCGTCCCAGCCGGCTGGAGACCACCAGGCCGAGATCACGCAGGATCCGCAACTGGTGCGACACCGCCGGTTGGGCCATCTCGACGGCGGTGGTGAGATCACCCACCGAGCACGTCCCTTGTCGCAGATGCGCAAGGATCCGTACCCGACTCCCGGTGGACAGCGCCGACATCACCCGGGCGATCTGCTCCGCGTCGGCCGCCCCGACGGGCGTCGAGGGGGTGACGCCGTGGACCCTGGCCATGTCGCTATGCTTTCATGTATATACGAGCATGTCTACCAAATTCTGCCCACTCAGTTTTGAACTCCCCGATCGGGGGCACTGCACGGATGCTCTGGCTCGGGTTCAGCAGCGCAGCCCGAGTCAGGGTGCGGCGGAGCGGGCGTGAGCCTTGGACCAGCTCGCCGGTCGTGAACGCAAGGACGCACCGGTTAGCATGCGAGTGCCATGAGCCTTGTTGACAGCGCGATCTACGTCGGCGGTGAGCGCACTGACACCTCCGACAACCTCGAGGACATCTACGCGCGTCTGCGGGAGCGCAACGGCATGGCGTGGATCGGGCTCTACCGGCCCCATGTCGATGAGATCCGCTCGGTCGCGCAGGAGTTCGATCTGCACGAGCTCGCCGTCGAGGACGCCATCTCTGCCCATCAACGCCCGAAGCTGGAGCGGTACGGAGGCACGCTGTTCGCCGTCCTGCGCCCCGCACAGTACGTCGACGAGACCGAGAAGGTGGTGTTCGGCGAGCTCCACGTCTTCGTGGGTGCGGACTTCATCGTCACGGTCCGCCACGCGGAGTCGCCGGACCTCGGACGGGTTCGCCGCCGGTTGGAGCAGACGCCGGCGCTGCTGTCCGTCGGGCCCGAAGCGATCCTCTACGCGATCCTGGACCAGGTGGTCGACGAGTACGCCCCCGTCGTTGCGGGGCTCGAGAACGACATCGACGAGATCGAGGACCAGCTCTTCGACGGCGACCCGGCGGTCTCCAGGCGCATCTACGAGCTGTCCCGCGAGGTGATCGAGTTCCAGCGCGCCACCCACCCGCTGCTCGACGTGCTGACCGGGCTCGAGCGCGGCTTCGACAAGTACGGGGTGGACGTCGAGCTGCAGCGCAGCCTGCGTGACGTCCACGACCACACCTTGCGGGTTGTCGAGCGGGTGGACTCCTTCCGTGCGTTGCTGCAGAACGCGCTCACCGTGCACGCCACGCTCGTCGGCCAGCAGCAGAACGATGAGATGCGTCGCCTGACCGAGGCCAGCCTGTCCCAGAACGAGGAGGTCAAGAAGATCTCCGCCTGGGCCGCGATCCTCTTCGCGCCGACGCTCGTCGGGACCATCTACGGGATGAACTTCGACCACATGCCCGAGCTCGGATGGACCGTCGGATACCCGCTGGCGCTTTTGGCGATGCTGATGACCGGCGTCACCTTGTATCTGGTCTTCAAGCGCCGCCGCTGGCTCTAGCGAGCGGGTGCATCCGCGTCAGCTGAGTGTGACGGCGTCGAACGTCGTGGTCGTGAAGCGTACGGCGACGGCGACCTCGGCGCCGACCTCCGGCGGTGGGACGCTGCGTGGCAACAGCAGCATGCTGGCCTGCATGTGTGGCGGCTCGGCGAACCACCGCTGCTTGCCGCCGATGGTGTACGGCGACAGCGCGAGGCCGGCCGCCTCGAGCCCACCCTTGGCGATGGAGGTTGCCCGCTGGCGAAGGCTCGACGCGGCGGTCGGCGCCTCCAGGCCGATCCCGTGGGTGGTGCCGCCGGAGACGATCACCAGGTGTCCCGCGACCGGCATCGCCCGCTGGCGGTATCCGACGCGTTCGCCGCGCTCGACCTCGTGCACGTCGAGCACGGTCGCGGTCGGACGCAGCGCACCGCGGTCACCCAGCCACAGCGCGGTCCCGATCCGAGGCCGGATGGTCAGGCCTGGGCGCCGTTCACCCAAGCCGGACAGCTCGGTGTCGGTCAGGTGGGACACGTAGAGCGTCGGAGTCTCCAGACGGTCGGCGAGCTTGGAGGCCCCCAGCACCGCGGCCCAACGTTCGGCCTCGTCGAGCCGGCCGCCTGCCATCGGCAGGTGCACCGCGAAGCCCTGCAAGCGCAACCGCCCGAGCGCCGCGGCGGCATCGGCGAGCGCGTGCCGGTCGAACCCGTGCCTGGCCATCGACGTCAGGCCCTCGGCGACGATACGGGTGCCGGCGGGTGCGTCCTCGCCCATCGCGAGCAGGTCGTTGGTGCGGCCCACGGTGTGCACCACGCGCGGGTCGTACGGGATCTGCTCGCCGCGTACCGGCGGGCGCCATGGTGTCATCACCATGACATCACCGTCGAAACGCTGGAGCACGTCCGCCACCTCGACGTACGTGCCGACCGCGACGGTGTCGGCACCCAGCCACGCCGAGCGGCGCGCCAGGCTCGCCTTGCCGAACCCGTAGCCGTTGCCCTTGACCACCGGCACGATGCCTGGGTGCGCATCAGCGACCGCTCGCAGGTGCGCGCGCCAGCGGTCACCGGCGACCCGCAGGGTCAGCGCCATGTCAGCCGCGCCTCTTCAGGTAGGCCGCGAACGCGGCGTAAAGGACGCGGTTGATGGGCAGGTCCCACTCGCCGGCGTACTCGACCGCCTCGCCGCCGGTGCCGACCTTGAACTGGATCAAGCCGATGTGGGAGTCGTCCGCGTCGAGGGTGTCGGTGATGCCGCGCATGTCGTACACCGTCGCCCCGGCGGCCATCGCGTCGCGGATCATCTGCCACTGGACGGCGTTGGAGCCGCGCACCTCCCGCTTGGCGGTGGTCGATGCGCCGTAGGAGTACCACGCGTGCTCGCCCACCCGGACCATCGTCGTCGCGGCGACCAGGTCGCCCTCGTGACGTGCGAGGTAGACGCGCATCCGGTCAGGGTCCTCAGCGGCCAGGGCGTCGTACATCGCCACGAAGTACGCTAGCGGGCGCGGTGTGAAGTGGTCACGCTCGGCGGTCTCGGCGTAGGCGGCGTGGAAGGCCGGCAGGTCGTCGCGCGTCCCGACGCTCACCTGGACGCCGGACTTGTCCGCCTTCTTGATGTTGCGGCGCCAGAGCTGATTCATGCCGCGCAGGACGTCGTCCTCGCTGCGGTCCGCGAGCGGGACCCAGAAGTTGTACTTCGGCTGCCCGGCCGAGAAGCCGCCCGCGGTGGGCTGCTCCCTCCAGCCGAGCTCGCGCAGGCGGCGCACCACCGCAACGCCGGTGTCGTCGGTTGCGGACGCCGGGACGTCACCGAGGGAAGCGAGCGCGTCGTCGGCGATAGCCTGCTTGACCGTGGCGGCGTCCCAGCGGCGAGCGACCACGGGAGGACCCATGCGTACGCCGAAGGCACCCTTGCCCGACAGGTGGTCGACCATCGGGTCGAGCCAGCGGGAGAGCTCCGGCGTGGCCCAGTCGATCAGCGGCCCCTCCGGTAGGTACGCGAGGTAGCGCTTGACCCGGGGCAGCTGGCGGTAGAGGACCAGGGCGGCACCGACGACCTGGTCACCGTCGAACCACCCGATCGACTCGTGCTCCCACTCGGACTTGACCGTTCCCCACGCGGGCGTCTGCAAGAAGCTGGCACTCGGCAGCGTGCCGAGGAACGTGAGGTGTTCGGAGGGGCTGATCGGACGCACGGACAAGGTGGGGCCAGGCGCTGCGGAGGTCACCCCTGGAGGCTACCGGTTGTCGACGGCCGGGCAGGGCGGGTGGTCAGCGGTGGGCGAACAGCAGGCCGGACGGTGCCGACGGGACGACAAGCAGCGTCATGCCGGCCTCGGACGGGGTCCGGTTTGCCTTGCGATGGTTGCACCTGACGCAGGCGGCAACGGCGTTGTCCCAGGTCAGCGTCCCCCCGCGGGACCGCGGGACGATGTGGTCGACGGTGTCGGCGTGGCCGCCACAGTAGGCGCACCGGCCGTCGCGGGCCTTGACGGCGGTCTTGGTGCAGATGGGTGATCGCCGGTGCACCCACTTCATCACGACGTAGCGCACCAGGCGCAGCACCTTGGGCACTCGGAACGGGCCGAACATCGCCGACTCGTGAGCCTCCTCGACCACCGCGACCTCGCGCACGAGCATGCGGATGGCGTGATGCAGCGACACGCGCTGCAGCGGCTCGTAGCTGGCGTTGAGGACGAGGACATGTGCGTCCATGCGGGGCCACCCCTTCCTGCTGCGCCCAAGAATAGCCCGACGGTACCGGCGATGCGGTGCGATTCTGGCGCGCCGCGAGCGGCTCGGCGGGGGTCAGCGAGGTCGACGCCGGGCCGCGCGTCCGCGCAGGAACACCCCGGCCAGGACGGTGAGGACGAACAAGATGCACGCGACCACGAAGAGCCAGAACAGGCCCTCGACGGCGAAGCCGATGATGGCGAGCACCATCCACACGATGAGCAGGACAAGGACGAGCGCGAGCATGGGCCTCGACCTGTCAGCGTCGACCGAGGCGGCGTTCGCCGCTGGCGCCGGGTTGGTATTCGAGCCCGTAGTGCTCGAACACGGTCGGCTCGGCCGCCGCCTCGAGCTCGCCGTCGGTGTCGATCGACGGCGCGTTCTTGACGGTCTTCTTGTCGGACAGCACCCGCACCTGTTTCGGGGAGACCCGGGCCCCTCCGAGCGGTACGAAGACGAGGCGGTGGCGGCCGGGGAGCCCGATGCGGACGGTAGCGAACACCGGCACCTCGGAGGCGGTGTCGAAGTAGACCGCCTCCAGCGAGCCGATCTTCGACCCGTCGACGTCGGCGACGTCCTGGCCGCGCCAGTCGCGGATGTCGTCTGCTTCGAACATCAAGCGTCCTCTCTCAGTGCCCGTAGTCGCGGTGAGCGTCGCGCGGGCGAGCGTGTGGCTGAACGGGTTGAAGCCGAGGAAGGCAGGCGTCGCGCCGTCCGGAAGCGGAAGTCTTCCGCGCGGGCCATGGCTGATCCTCTCGTTCGGTGACTGTTCCTGTCGGACGTTATCCGACCGGGAGCAACGTTTCAGCCGCGGCGGGCGATCCAGTCCGGGAGCATACCGCCGCCGAGCAGCTGCGCTCGCAGCGGCGCGAGGAGCTCTTGGATGCGCCGACCGCCTTCGAGGCCGAGGTGCGCCCAGCCCTCGGCAGCGAGCGCGTCGGTCTCGTCCTCGACCGCCTGCCGCAGCTCCCGGCCGGTGTCGCTGAGCCGGTCGCCCGCCAGCAGCCCGCGCTCGACGAGACGCTGCCGTGCCGCATCCCACTCCTCGTCGGTCCATCCGCGCGTGGCCCGCAGGAAGTCGGCGTTGCCGGAGAAGTCGCTGTCGAGGACGAGCGCCTCGACCGGGTCCAGCTGGGCGTACTGAAGGACGGCGACGTGTCCGTCGCCACGGTGCTCGCGCAGCAGCGTCGCGGCGTGCCACAGGGCGAGCAGATCGTCCTCGGGCCAGTCGAGTGCGCTATGGGCGGCGTACAAGGGCCGACCGGGCCTGGTCAGCCCGTCGCAGGCGATCCGGGCGAGCTCGAGCGCCTCGCTGACGTCGACCTCGCCGAGGGCTTCGTCCAACGCCTTGGCCACGCCGGTGCGCCGGGCCTGCTGGATGCGGGCGGGCGAGGCGATCTGCCACGACGCGGGCAGCGCCTTGTGCGCCAGCCACGGTGCGAACACGTAGAACGTCGCGACGGTCACGGCGGGGTCCACCGCGCCGAGAGCCGCTGAGCGGGCCGCGAAGTACGAGAGCCGCGGGTGCAACCCGAGGTCGACGTACTCCTGCGTCACCTGCGGGGCGAAGTAGCCGATGACGTGCAGCGGCTCGAGCGTTCCCCAG
>Ga0136612_10000245_pt1 | contig 17438 bp, 15 predicted proteins | sample AntDryUQ224A2306_2_FD_106644 | JGI IMG/M metagenome (GOLD analysis project Ga0136612, IMG submission 106644) | Polar desert sand microbial communities from Dry Valleys, Antarctica - metaG UQ224A (23.06) | ecosystem: Environmental > Terrestrial > Soil > Desert | place: Antarctica: Dry Valley... | reverse complement strand
GTGCTCAGCCCCCTCCTCCATCGTGCGGAACTTCAGCATCACGAACTCGCGCTCGTGGAGGCCGATACGCCGGTCGTGGTAGAAGACGGGGCCGCGCGAGGAGAGCTTGATGCCCGCTGCGATCATGATCCAGAGCGGCAGCCCGATCACGATCACTCCGGCGCTGACGACGACGTCGAACACGCGTTTGAGCACCCAGTCCGTGCCGGCGAAGGCAGGCGGGCGAAGCTCGAAGAGCGGTACAGCCTGGCCCGGCACGTACTCGCCTCGCTGAATCAGGAGCTCGGTCGTCTTCGGGGCGATCCGCACCTTCACGCCACGCTGATGAGCGTGCTCGACGATCTCGAGCAGCTGGCTCTCGCTGAAGCCCGAGTCGGCCACGATCAGCTCGTCGAGCTCTCGCCGCGCCAGCACGGACGGCAGCGCGGCGACCTCGGCAAGGACCGGAAGCTCGACGCCGTCCGCCGAGTCGGTGACCGCTCCGACGAAGTCGTAGTCGATCCCGCTGCGTCCAGAGCCGAGAGTCCGGTGGAGATGCTCCAGGTTCTCGCCCTGGCCCACGAGCAGCACCCGCCGCCGCACCCCCGCAAGCCGGAGCAGGCTCTCCGTCAGCGACTCGTAGCTCGCGCGGAGGGCTCCGATGCAAATGCTGGCCAGGCCGATTGCGACCGGAAAGAAGCCGAGCGTCGTGAACTCGTGCCCGGTCCCGAGCCCAAAGGCGAGAGTGAGCAGCGCGACAACGACGAGCGAGCCGACGATCCTGCCGAGGCCGCCCCGCAGCTCGCGAGCCCCGTAGAGGCCCGCCTGCCAGAAGACGAGCACCATCACGAGCGTGAGGAAGGGCAGCAGATCGCTGACCGCATCCCAGAGCAGGCCCCAGAGCAGCGGGGTGTTGCCGTAGGCGATCTCACGCAGGGCGAGCGCTCCGTACAGGCCGAGCGTGAGCCCGCAGAAGTCGAGAAACGCGAGCGAGCCGATGCTTGCGAGCCGTCGCACGGCCGCGAGGAGAGAAACGCGCGAGAAAAGATAGGGCCGGATCGAGCGGACGTCGGTGCCGCGGGCGGTGACGGTTCGCTCGCCGACCGTCGGGGGCTTCGAGGCGAGAGGTCGCACCACTACAGCAGTTTACGACGCCAAGTTGAGCGAGCTGTTAAGGGCCTGTCCGTCAAGTAGCGGCCTGGCTCGCTTTGCGGACGGGCCTCCCCAGCACAACGGAGGCATAGTCGACCGAGCCGAGCATGTCGTGTGCCCAACCTCGGAGGCGCGACGAGACGAGCCGCGCGTCCTGGGCGCGGGCGAGTGGGACGAGCAGTGCCTCGTCTCGCAACCGGCGGTCGAGGCGCCGGATCAGAGGATCCGGGTCCGGAGCGGCGAGCATCGCAAGAAGAGCCGGCTCCCCCCGACCCCCGGCGAAGCGAAAGGCCAGAAAGAGCGCCTCTTCGTGCGGGTAGGCAGCGAGCAGGCGCTGAAAGCGCGCCGTAGCAGGCCCACCGGGTTGCCCGCGTAGCCGGACGGGCAAGCCGAGCTCACGCCAGTGCGCCCACACGATCGCCGCGGCGTAACGAAGCTCCGGCTCTGCGGGAACGGCGATCGTGACCGGCGTCTTCGGCAGGGACGGAATGCCCGCTCGAGCCATGCGCACCGAGCTCGCGCTCACCACGCCGGATGGCGCGCGGCCCGCGAGCAGGCCGAAGGCGAGCGGCGCCCCGTTCTCCGGCACGAGCGCTCGGTACTCACTACGCGGGGCCGTCCGCCAGAGCGTCCGCCGGACGCTCCTCGAGATCCCTTCACCCAGTCCGACGACATCGACGGCGAGGATCGGTCGCGCCCTGACGGCTGGCCGCAGGACGGGGTCGGCAAGGACTGCACGCAGGTCGCCGCGCGGGATCGGCGCCTCATCGAGCGCTCCGCGCCGGAACGCGACCGCAGCCCGGTGGGGCTCGAGCCGCCGGAAGACCAGGCGCGACCCGCCGCGTCTTGCGACGATGCGCTCCCTCGAGCCGGAGACGAGCCGAAACGGCCCCGGGACGCCGCGTGGCGCGGTCGCCGGCGACGTAAGCGCCCAGGGGAAGCGCCGCCACGGGAATCGCAGGCGCACGACGAGCGTCCTGGGCGTCGGCGCGGCGATCCGGACGGCGTCTGCGACAAGGAAGCGCGATGGCGAGTCCGGTTGCCGGCGGAGGCCCCGCAGGCTACGGGCGATCGCGCGCGCATGCCGGCACCGAAAACGCCACTCGCGGCCGGAGGCATCCGACCGCCAGCGCCCACAGAGCCCCGGCCGAAGCCGCGAGCCGTCGGGGGAGAAGCGGAGGGGCGTCGCAAGAAGCGCCCTTCCCACCGTCAGCTCGTCGCGACCCTCCAGCCGGGCCGGGTCGAGCGGCCAGGGAAGCCTTGCGAGCCCGACGCGGATCACGCCGGTGGGGCCCGACGCGAGAACCGGCGGCGAGGCCGCCTCTCGCTCGGAATGACAGCCGGCCCCGAGCGCCACGAGAGCAAGCGCGACGGCTGACCCGCGCGCCACCGGACCCTAGGTAAGGAGGTGGAAGAGCAGGACCGTGTTCAGGAAGAAGACGGTCGCGACGACAATCGTCAGCCTGGTCAGATTGCGCTCGACGATGTGCGTGCCGCCCTGCGAGGCGGGCGTGTACCCCATGCCGGCGAGCCCGGCGTCCCGCCCCGAGTGCATCAGGATGAGCCCCATCAGGGCGAACGAGACGACGACGTGGAAGATTGCAGTGGCCGCCAGCAGCATGGCGAGGCGAGGATAGCAATGCCGAGACCCGGAACGCCCCTTCGAGCAGGGGCATTCCGGGTCGGTCGAGCTGCGGAAGGACGCTCCGCGGCTCTATTTGCCGCGTTTGCTCGGCGCCTTCCTTGAGGTCTTCTTGGCGGGTGCCTTCTTGGCGGGTGCCTTCTTGGCCGATGGCTTCGCATTCGCCTTCTTGGCACTCGACTGGGGTGTCGGGCCGGTGCCCGAGCCGTTCGGGCAGGTCGTGAGGACCGACTCGAAGTTGGGGCTGTTGTCGAACACGTTGACGTTCGAGACGCAGACGTTGAAGCGACGTCCGGTCATGTTGGAGATGCCGGCCCCGAAGCTCCCCGAGACGGTGGTGAGAAAGACAGTGCCGGAGGAGGAATCGTCAAACTCGATGCCCTTGCCCGGTGAGGGGACGTTCGGCGTGGGGAAGTTCCCGGTCACGGGGTTCGTCCGGAAGCCGGTCCCGTGCACCTCGCTCTTCGCGATCGTCACGCGCGCGTTGTCGGCGATCTCGATGCCGTAGTTCACGTTGTTCTCCGCCCGGACGCTCTCGAGCGCGACGCGCGAGTTGCCGAGCACCTGGATGCCACTCGTCCAGTTGCGGCTCGTGATGTTGCGGACGACGACGTACCGGTTGGCTGGAGCGTTCACGATGATTCCGGGCTGGCTCTGCCGCGGCGTCGTGCCCGCGTCGCCCTGCACGACCGCATCGATGTTCGCCTCGACGCCGGGAGCGGCCTGCAGCGTGACGTTGCCGTTCGCCGCGGTGATGGTCACGACCTCGGGAAAGACGCCCGAGGCGACGATCGTGACGCTCCCGTTCTGGTTCACGCCCGTGCTGACGGCCGGACTGCCGATGTTGCCGGGGCCGAGAGCGGCGTTGATCGTCCCGAAGACCCGATCTGCCTCGTCGGTGTCCTCCGCCGAGCCGATGCGCCCGTCGCCGTCGTAGTCGCCGCAGGTGCCCGGCGGGACGGCCGTGCGCTGCGCGGTGCCGGCGCCGAGGCAGTTGCCCTCGACAAGTACCGGGTGGTTTGCGAACGCCGAAGAGACGAGCAGGGCGGCGGCCGAGGCCACGCCGACGACGAGTGCCGTGAATCGCTTCATTCAGACTCCTTTGTTCTCTGGGTACGAGACCGGTCATTCGGCCGGAAGCCCCACAGCGGTTCGTTCAGAGCTCCTAACAGAATGACCCTCGTCGTCGGGGTGCGATGGACGGCGGGGCGAGGCAAGGACGCCGGGAGCGCGCATGTGCGGGCACATGCAAGCGACTGAGGACGAACTCCTCGCGTCGTTCAGCGCGACCCGGCGGCACAAGGCTTCGTTTGTTAGGAGCTCTTAGGCTCGCTAGGCTGGCCGACCTCGAGCGGCTCGCTCGAGCACCTGCTCCACCCGCGCCGCCTGAAGCTTGACGTCGTAGGCTGCGGCGGCCGCGCGGGCCGCGGCATTCGGACACGGCAGCCGGGCAGCTGCGGCAAGTCCCGCCGCGATCGAGTCCTCGTCGCTCGGCTCGATCAGGAATCCCGCTCCAGGCGTCACGAACTCGGGCGGCCCCCCAATCCGAGTCGCCACGACCGAGCGCCCGCACGCCATCGCCTCGAGTAGCGACTGACCGAGAGGCTCGACGAGGCTTGGCTGGCAGAGCACATCGCAGGCGGCGATCCAGCGCGCGACCTGCTCGTGGGCGACCCGGCCCGCGACCTGAATGTTGGGCCTACCCTGAAGCTCTGCCCGCAGTGGGCCGTCGCCCACGAACGCCAGGCGACCGCGGCCCAGGCGCTCGAATGCGCGGGCGAGCCTGAGTGGGTTCTTCCGCTCGGTCAGCGAGCCGACCTGGAGGAAGGCGGGCTCTTCCCCCTCCCAGCCCAGCTCGGCGCGGGCCGCCGCGGCGTCCGCGGGCCGAAACAGATCGAGATCGACCCCGCTCGAGATCACATCGGTCTTTCCCCGCGCTTCGGGCACCTTGGCCTCGAGCTCGCGCCGGAGGTAGTCGGAGACCGCGATCAGGGCGGCCGCTCGGCGCGCGAGTAGACGCGTGGCGGCGCGGACCCCGGGAATGCGGCCAATGTTCGCGACGTCCTGCCCGTGCGCCGTCGCCACGAGCGGCGCCCTCGACCCGAGCCCGGCGAGGAGCGCGGTCGGAACGAGGAAGTGCGCGTAGATCACGTCCGGCCGGAAACGCCGGCGTGTCCTCGCCGCGCGCCACGCGAGCTCCAAATACTTCCGCCTTCCGCGAGCACGCCGGGTCAGCACTGCGCGCTCGACCTCGTGGCCACGCCCGCGAAGCGCATCCTCGATCCCCTTCACGAAGACGCCGTAGTCGGGCTCATCCGGCCCCGGGTACATCTGGGAGACGAGCAGGATCCGCACGCCGTCAGCCTGACGCGTGCGCGGCGCCGGTGCCCTGTGGACGATTCGTGACGCTTTCCGACTGGGGTCTGACCCCAGACGATGTCCCGGCTGGACGAGTCGAAGTGTCAAGAAAGCGCAACGATCTCTCCACAGGCTCGCGCCTCCTCCGGTTCCCTGGCCGCCCGCCTGACGGCTAGGCGCGCTGCGCGTCGTAGGTCCCGAACTCCGCGCGGAGCTCGTCGCAGATCTCGCCGATCGTGCAGCGGGCCCGCAGTGCCTCTCGCATCGGAGGCAGGAGGTTCGAGTCTCCCCGCGCCACGCGGCGCACCTCCTCGAGCGCGCGAGCCGCCTCGCCCGCGTTCCGCTCGGCTCTCACGCGCGCTGTCCGCTCGAGCTGTCGCCGCTCCGCCTCCGGGTCGAGCCGGTACAGCTCGATCGGCTCTCCCTCCGCCTCGACGTAACGGTTCACGCCGACGATCACCTTCTCGCCCGCCTCGACCTGAGCGTTGTGCCGGTAGGCGGCATCCTCGATCTCGCGCTGCATGAAGCCCCGCTCGATCGCCTCCACAGCACCGCCGAGCTCGTCGATGCGGGCGATCAGCGTAAGCGCCTCGCGCTCCAGCTCGTCGGTCATCGCCTCGATGAAGTACGCGCCCCCGAGCGGATCCGCCGTGTCGGTTCCTCCAGCCTCGTGCGCGAGGAGCTGCTGTGTCCGCAGGGCGATCTTCGCCGAGCGCTCCGTCGGGAGGGCGAGCGCCTCGTCGAAGCCGTTCGTATGGACCGACTGCGCTCCTCCGCAGACGGCCGAGAGGGCCTGCACCGCCACCCGCACGATGTTGTTGTCCGGCTGCTGGGCCGTTAGCGTCGAGCCGCCCGTCTGGGCGTGGAAGCGCAGCGCCTGAGCGCGCGCGTTCGTCGCCCCGAAGCGGTCGCGCATGATCGCCGCCCACAGCCGCCGGGCGGCGCGGAACTTCGCGACCTCCTGGAAGAAGTGGTTGTGTGCGTTGAAGAAGAAGGAGAGACGCTCGCCGAAGCTGTCGGGCGAGAGGCCGGCGGCGACGGCGGCCTCGCAGTACGCGATCCCGTTCGCGAGCGTGAAGGCGAGCTCCTGCACCGCGCTCGAGCCCGCCTCCCGGATGTGGTAGCCCGAGATCGAGATCGTGTTCCAGCGCGGCAGGTGCTCGTCGCAGTAGGCGAAGAGATCGGTCGTCACCCGCATCGAGGGCCGCGGCGGGAAGATGTAGTTCCCCCGGGCGCAGTATTCCTTGAGAATGTCGTTCTGGACGGTGCCGCGCAGCCTCTCGCCGGTTACTCCGTGCCCCTCCGCGACGAGCTCGTAGAGCAGGAGCAGGAGCGCCGCCGGCGCGTTGATCGTCATCGAGGTCGAGACCTGGTCGAGCGGGATGTCCTTCAGGAGCAGCTCCATGTCCGCGAGCGAGTCGATCGCGACGCCCGTCCTCCCCACCTCTCCGAGTGCGCTCGCGTCGTCGGAGTCGTAGCCGAGCTGCGTGGGCAGGTCGAAGGCGACCGAGAGCCCGGTCTGCCCGCGCTCGAGCAGATAGCGGAAGCGGGTATTCGTCTCCTCGGCCGAGGCAAAGCCCGCGTACTGCCGGATCGTCCACGGCCGCCCGCGGTACATGTCGCCATACGAGCCCCGCGTGAAGGGAAACTCTCCCGGCAGCTCCGCTGGCGACTCGACGACGTCGTCGGCCGTGTAGACCGGCTTCACCTCGATACCAGAGTCGGTCAGGCGTGGATCGCCCGTGGTGGCCATTTTCCCATCGTACGCCCCGATACGCTGCCGGGCAGTGAAGGTCACCGTGAAGCTCTTCGCGGGCCTGCGCGAGCGTGCGGGCCTGCGCGAGCGGGAGCTCGAGCTTCCGCAAGGCTCGCGCGTCGAGGACGTCTGGCCGCTGCTCGGGCTCGGCGCAGAGCCCGAGGGGCTCCTGTACGCAGTCGACCGGGCGTACACGCCGCGGGAGGCGACCCTGCGGGAGGGCTCGGAAGTGGCCCTCATCCCGCCAGTCTCGGGCGGGGCGTTTCGGCTCAGCGAGGAACCGATCGGGCTCGAGGACGTGGTCTCCGAGGTCGCCGACGAGCGGGCGGGTGCTGTCGCGACCTTCGTCGGCACGACGCGGCTGCAATCCCGCGGCCGAACGGTGACGCATCTCGAGTACGAGGCCTATCCCGGCATGGCGGAGAAGGTGATGGAGGACCTCGCGGCGGACCTGAAAGCCAGGTACGACCTCTGCGAGGTCGCGATCGCGCACCGCGTCGGGCGGGTCGGCATCGGCGAGACGAGCGTCGCGATCGCGGTGTCCGCGCCTCACCGGCACGACGCTCTCGCCGCGTGCCGCGACGCGATCGACACGCTCAAGGGGACGGTGCCCCTCTGGAAGAAGGAGGTGTACGCGGGGGGCGAGGAGTGGATCGGAACCGGGTCGTAGGCGGCAGACAGTGGCAGCCCGCGTCGGTATCGGTCGCGACGGGCTCGAGCCGGACGCTACCGTAGGTCTCAGCATGGAGCCCCAGTACTTCCCTGAGCCCCAGCGCGACTACAAGCCGATCCAGCCGGAGCCGTTCTGGCGGGCGCTGCTCCGGCGCATCTGGGGGCCGATCTTGGCCCTCGGCCTGCTGATCTGGAAGGCGAAGTTCGTCTTCGTCGCGATCTTCAAGTTCAAGATCTTCACGACAGCCGGCACGATGCTCGTCTCCGTCGGCGCCTACGCGCTGCTCTGGGGCTGGCGCTTCGCGCTCGGCTTCGTCCTGCTGCTCTTCGTGCACGAGCTCGGGCACGTGCTCGAGCTGCGCCGGCAAGGGATCCCCGCTACGGCGCCGCTCTTCATCCCCTTCCTCGGCGCGGTCGTCGGCATGAAGCAGATGCCGCCGAATGCCTGGAAGGAGGCCCAGGTCGCCCTCGCGGGCCCAATTCTCGGCAGCCTCGGTGCCGCAGCGGTCTGGGTCGCCGGCGAGGCCTACGACTCCGACCTGCTCGTCGCTCTCGCCTTCACCGGTTTCCTGCTGAACCTGTTCAACCTGCTCCCGATCGTGCCGCTCGACGGCGGCCGGGCCGTCGCCGCCCTTCACCCCGCCCTCTGGGCTGTCGGTCTGCTCGCGCTCGTCGGCCTGACGATCCTCGCGCCGAACCCGATCCTGATCCTCGTGCTCGTGGTCGGCGGGCTCGAGTTGTGGCGCCGCTGGCGGGAGCGACACGCCGCCGCGCAGGCGGGCTACTACCGCATCGAGCCGTGGCAACGCGTCGCCGTGGCCGTCACCTACGTCGGGCTCGCCGTGCTCCTGGCGCTCGCGATGAGCGCGAGCCACATCGAACGCGAGATTTAGTGCTCCGTCCCGGAAATCACTCACGTCCTGGGCGGCTGCAAATCGGCGCCGGACTGCGTCCTCGGTCGCCCCGATATGTCCACATATCGGGGCTTCCTGCGTCCTTCCCCGGCTTGCTTTTCGCGCGCCAGGATCATCAAGCGACCTCCGGGACGGAGCACTAGTGCTCCGTCCCGGAAATCAAGCGACCGCCGAGGCGAAGCACTAGTGCAGCGGAACGAGGATCGCCGGATCCTCGAGCGTGTTGACGACAAGCTCGAGGCCCACATCTCGCTGATCGCGAGGCAGTTCCGGGAGGGCTTCAATGCGGTCGAGCGAATCGGCCGCCCCGGCGTCACGATCTTCGGCTCGGCCCGCATCGCCGAGGATCACCCCACCTACGCTCGAGCCCGCGAGACGGCACGCCTCTTCGCCGACGCCGGCTTTGCCGTCGTCACCGGCGGTGGGCCGGGCGTGATGGAGGCGGCAAACCGTGGGGCCCAGGAGGCGGGCGGCGTGTCGGTCGGGTTCAACATCTCTCTGCCGCACGAGCAGCACGGGAACCCGTACCTCGACATCTCGGTCACCTTCGAGCACTTCTACGCGCGCAAGGTGATGCTCGTGAAAGCCGCCGAGGGGTTCGTCCTCTTCCCGGGGGGCTTCGGCACGCTCGACGAGCTCTTCGAGGCACTGACGCTGATGCAGACGAACAAGGTGCTCGACTTCCCCGTCGTCCTCGTCGGGCGCGACCACTGGGGCGGCCTGCTGAACTGGATCCACGAGGAGCTGCTCAGCGAGGGGATGATCTCGCGCGAGGACGAGAGGCTCCTCTTCGTCACCGACGATCCGGGGGAGGCCGCCCAGACGGTGATCGACTGCTACGAGCAGCGCTGCGCGGATGTCCCCGCGGATCCGGTCAAGGCCGACGCACAGTGAAGGAGCTGCGCGGGCTTCCGTCGGTCGACGAGCTCCTGAGGGACGAACGCCTCGAGGCAGCTCCCCGCGCGGCGGCGGCCACGGCCGTGCGGGTGACGCTCGAGCGCGCACGGGAGGAGATCCGCGCCGGCGCCGATCCGGGCGATCTAGCCGATCGCGCGGTACGGGAGCTCGAGGAGGCGCGCCGGCCCCGTCTGCGTCGCGTCCTGAACGCGACGGGGGTCGTCGTGCACACGAACCTCGGACGTGCGCCGCTCGCGGAAGCCGCGCTCGAGCGGGTGCTCGAGGTCGGCAGGGCCTACTCGAACCTCGAGTACGACCTCGGCGAAGGCCGGCGTGGCTCGCGCCAGGACCACGTCACGTCGATCCTCCAGCACCTCACCGGGGCGCAGGCCGCGCTCGTCGTGAACAACAACGCCGCCGCGGTCATGCTCGCACTCGCCGCGCTCGGGGAGGGCCGCGAGGTGCTCGTATCGCGCGGCGAGCTGATCGAGATCGGCGACGGCTTCCGGATCCCCGACGTGCTCGCGCGCTCCGGCGCGCGGCTGCGCGAGGTGGGGACGACGAACCGCACCCGAGCCGCAGACTACGAGGCGGCAGTCGGGCCCGACACGGCTCTTCTGCTACGTGTGCACCAGTCGAACTTCCGCGTGCTCGGGTTCACCGAGCAGCCGGGTGTGCCCGAGCTCGCCCTCGTCGCCCGACGGCACGGGCTCCCGCTCGTCGACGACCTGGGCTCGGGGGCATTCCACGCCTTCGAGGCCGAGCCGTCCGCGAGGGAGAGCCTCGACGCGGGCGCCGACCTGGCCTGCTTCTCGGGGGACAAGCTCCTCGGTGGGCCGCAGGCCGGAATCGTCGTCGGGCGCGCCGACCTCGTCGAGCGCCTGAGGCGCCATCCACTCCAGCGCGCGCTGCGCGCCGACAAGCTCACGCTGGCGGCGCTCGAGGGAACGCTCGCGCTCTACCTCGATCCCGAGCGGGCGATCCGGGAGATCCCGGTGCTCAGGATGCTCGTGGAGCCGGCCGAGCGAGTGCGCCGGCGAGCCGAGCGACTCGCCGATCTCGCCGGCGGAGCGGTCGAGGAGGAGCTCGCCGGGCTCCTCCGTGCCGCAGACCCCCCGGTCGTCGGAATCGTCCGGGACGGCCGCTGCCTCCTCGACTGCCGGACGCTGTCCGAGAGCGAGGTCGACGAGGTGGCAGGGCTCGTCCGCGAGGCCCGCGGCGATTGACGGAGCTCAGCGCGACAGAATCGTCTGCCCCGAGCGACGCGAAGTCTCTCACCGTCGGCACGGCCGGCCACATCGACCACGGCAAGACGTGGCTCGTGCGGGCGCTGACGGGCAAGGACACCGACCGCCTGCCGGAGGAGCGGGCACGCGGGATCTCGATCGAGCTCGGCTACGCGCCGCTCCAGCTCCCCGGCGGCCGCCAGCTCTCGCTGATCGACGTTCCCGGCCACGAGCGCTTCGTCCGCACGATGGTCGCCGGTGCCACCGGCATCGATCTCTTCCTGCTCGTGATCGACGCGGCCGAGGGCGCGCGGGCCCAGACGCACGAGCACCTGGCCATCCTACGGCTGCTCGGCATCGAGTCGGGCGTCGTCGCCCTGACGAAGGCCGACGCCGTCGACGACGAGACCCTCGAGCTCGCGCTCGAGGAAGCGCGTGAGCTCGTTCCCCGCGCAGAGGTCGTCGCCACGAGCGCGAAGACCGGAGCGGGCCTCGACGATCTTCGTGCCGCGCTCGCGCGTGGGGCGGCCGAGCGCCGGCGGCCGGAGGCACCGACAAGGCTCTACGTCGACCGCGGATTCACGCTGCGGGGAATCGGCACGGTCGCCACCGGAACGCTCTGGTCCGGCTCGATCGGGGAAGGCGACGTGCTCCGGGCAGAGCCGGCGGGACTCGACGTCCGCGTGCGCAGCGTGCAGGTACACGACCGGCCGGTCGAGCGCGCCGAGGCGGGGCAGCGAGTCGCGGTGGGCCTGCCGGGCATCGACCGGCGGGCGCTGCGCCGGGGAGACGCGCTGGTGGCACCGGGCCGCTATCCGCTCAGCTACCGCCTCGACGTCGTCCTCGAGGAGCTGCGGCCGCTCGCGAACGGCTCCCGCGTCACGGTCCACCACGGCACTGCACATCTGCCTGCCCGAGTCGCACGCATCGGCGAGGCGTACGCCCAGCTGCGTCTGGCCGCCCCGGTCGTTGCTGCGCGCGGCGACCGCGTTGTGCTGCGGCGGGCGACGACGCTCGGTGGCGGCCGCGTTCTCGATCCCGCCCCGCCTCGACACCTGGACGCCGCGCGCCTCACGCTCGTCGAGCAGGGCGATCCCGCTGCGATCCTCGCCGCCACCGTCCGCGAGCCCGTGACCGAGGACGCCCTTCAGCGCAGGGGGCTGCTCACGCCGGACGAGCTCCGGAGCGGCCTCGCTGCGCTCGCGCGCGCGGGAAGCTGGTACTTCGCACCCGCGTGGCTCGCGGAGCTGCGACACGCTGTCCGGGGCCGTCTCGCCGAGCGCGCGCAGTCCTCGCCGCTCGACCCGGGCGTGGCCCTCGGAGAGCTCCTTCCCGCCGCGCCGTGGTCGTTGGACGTGCTCCCGCTGCTCGAGCTCGACCGGCGGGGAGGCAAGGCGTACCTGCCCGGCGCCGCCGGTTCTCTCGGCGAGCGGGCCGAGGCAGCGGCCCGGCTCGAGACCGAGCTGGCCGAGGCGGGTCTCGAGCCCACCAGGGTCTCCGACCGAGAGCTCGCACGCTATCTCGAGCGCGACGGCCGCCTCGTGCGCCTGGGCGACGGATTTGCGATCGGCCCGGCGGCGTTTGCCCAGGCGCGCTCGCTGCTCCTCGAGGAGTGCGAGCGGGCCGGTGGGCGCATCCAGCTCGCGCGCTTCCGCGATCTGCTCTCGAGCTCGCGGCGCACCGCGCAGCTCCTGCTCGAGCGGTTCGACGCGGATGGGCTCACGCGGCGGGTCGGCGACGAGCGCGTCGTTCGCCGCTCGGCCGTCCGCTAGAGGGGCGCTCGGTTGCATTTTCGTCCCCTGCGCTCGAAGATGCGCTCACCGAACCGCGAGGAAAGGAGCTCTCATGCCCAACTACGTCGCCGAGCGCCATTTGCCCGGGATCACCCCCGACCAGCTCGCCGCGGCAGCGGGTCGCGCCAAGACCACCACCGCCGAGATGACGCAGGAGGGAACGAAGGTGCAGTACCTGCGCTCGACCTTCCTGCCCGCCGAGGAGAAGTGCTACTGCCTCTTCGAGGGAGAGAGCGCCGAGGCCGTCGAGCAGGCAAACCAGCGCGCGGAGGTCCCGTACGACCGCGTCGTCGAGGCTATGCACCTGAGCGCGGATGAGGTCTGACGAGCGCGCAGAGGACGCTCCCGAGGCGCTCGAGCAGGCGATCGAGCGCTACAACGACGCCTGGAACCGGCACGACCTGGACGCGATCATGCAGCTGCACGCGCCGGATTTCGTCTTCGAGAATCACACCGCGGGCGAGTCAGCCGAGGGCGAGGCGGCCAGGGAGCACATCGCCCGCATCTTCGAGAGCTGGCCCGACATCGCGTTCACTTCGCGACGCACCTATCTGCGCCAGGGCCTCGTGGTGCAGGAGTGGACAGCGACGGCCACGCACGTAGAGACGATGCGCCGGGGCGACCTCGTGGCCGAGCCGACCGGCAAGCGGATCGAATGGAAAGGCCTCGACGTGATCCCGTTCGAGCGCGGCCTGCTTAAGCGGAAGGACGTCTACTCCGACTCCGTCTCGATCCTGCGGCAGGTGGGGCTGCTCGAGTAGGCCGGACGCTCAGCCGGAACACGTCCGGGCGGTGGTAATGGCCGGCCGCGTCGAAGCGCTGCCGCGCCTCGTGCAGGCGCGCCGGATCGAGCTCGGCATAGAGGATTCCCTCCTCGTCCCAGAGCGGTCCCGCGAGGTATGAGCCGTCGGGGGCGAGGATCGCGCTGCCGCCGCGGCCGAGGATGTCGGCGCCCTCGAGCTCCTCCCGCAGTGGGAAGTCCTCCGGGTACGAGGAGGCGCGCTGGAAGTGTCCCGGGCTGACGAGGAACGCGCGAGACTCCCGCGCGATGTGGACGAGCGTCGACTGCCAGGCGTCGCCGTCGTCGGCAGTCGAGGAGATGTAGATCTCGATGCCGGACTCGTACAGCGCGAAGCGCGCGAGCGGCATGTAGTTCTCCCAGCAGATGAGGCCGCCGATCCGCCCGATACTCGTCCCGATCGCACGCAGGCCGCCGCCGTCGCCCTGGCCCCAGACGAGGCGCTCGTGGTTCGTCGGCACGAGCTTGCGGTGGTGCTGGGCGAGGGTCCCGTCAGGAGCGTGGTAGAGGAGCGCGTTGTAGATCGTCCCCGGTCGCTCGGGGTCGATCTCGTTGACACCCGTGACGAGCCACACCTCGTGCTCGCGCGCGATCTCCCCGAGGCGGTCCGCCGCGGCCCCCGGAACCTCCACCGACTCGCGGGCGAGCAGGGCGAAGGCCGCCTTCGCGCGGGGGTCGTCCCAGCCCGCGAGCACCCTCGCCCATCTCGACGAGGGGTAGACGGGCACGAAGGTCTCCGGGAAGACGACGAGGCGCGCGCCCTTCCCTGCAGCCTCGGCGGTCAGCCGGGCCAGCTTCTCGATCGTCGCCTCGCGGTCGAGGATGACCGGCTCGGCCTGGACGCATGCCACCGTGACGGCTTCGCGCATGGCGGCAGACTACTCCGGCTCGCCCCAACCGCCGCCGCCAGGCGTCTCGACGGTGACGACGTCCCCTGCCTCGAGGTCAAGCGTCGCCTTCGCCGGCACCGGCTCGCCGTTCACCCACGTGCGTCCCGGCGCGCCCGACCCTCCGCCTGCGGCTCCCGCGGGTGCGAGGCGGCGCCGTTCAGCGAGCACCGAGAGCCGGCAGCGCTCGAGCACCTCCAGCTCTCGCACGACGCCGTCGCCGCCGCGGAACCGACCCTGGCCGCCCGAGCCGAGCCGCAGCCCATAGCGCCGAACGCGCAGCGGATAGGCGAGTTCCAGGGCCTCGACCGGCGTGTTGAGCGTGTTCGACATGGTGACGTGGACGCCCGACGGCCCGGCGGCGTCACGGCAGGCGCCCTGCCCCCCTCCGACCGTCTCGTAGTAGGTGAAGCGCTCGTTGCCGAAGGTGGCGTTGTTCATCGTGCCCTGGCCCTGGGCGGGAACCTCGATCGCGCCGCCAAAAGCGCGGAAGAGGACGTCCACGATCCGGCACGAGGTCTCGACGTTCCCGCCGGCGACGGCTGCCGGCGGGCGCGCGTTCACGAGGCACCCGGCAGGCGCCAGCACGCTGACCGGAGCGAAGGCGCCACCGGACGCGGGGACGTCGGGATCGGCGAGCGAGCGAACGACGAAGTAGGAGGCGGACCGTGTCACCGCCAGCGGGCAGTTGAGGTTGCCTCGGTGCTGTGGCGCCGTGCCGGCGAAGTCGAGCGCGATCGTCTCGCCGGCGATCGTGACGGCCACGTGGAGCTCGAGATCCTCATCTGGCGCCTCGACATAATCCCGAGCCTCGTAGCGACCGTCTGGAAGCTCGGCGATCGCCGCACGCACACGCCGCTCCGAATAGGCAAAGAGCTCGTCCATGGCGGCCGCCACGCGCTCGCGCCCGCGCCGGGCGCAGAGCTCCGCTAGGCGCCGCTCCGCGAGACGCTGAGCCGCGAGCTGCGCGCGCAGGTCGCCCCGCCGCTCGTCGGGGTTCCTCATCTGCTGGAGTAGGTGCTCCGCGAGTGAATCGTCGAGGCGCGTCGGCGGAATCACCACACCTTCCTGCTCGAGCCGGGTCGAGGAGGCGGGCATGCTCCCGGGCTCGGAGCCGCCGACGTCGGCGTGGTGGGCCCTGCTCACGGCGAAGCCGAGCTCCGTACGCGAGACGAGCGTGATGTCGGGCAGGTGCGTCCCACCCTGGAACGGGTCGTTGAGGATGAACGTCTCGCCCTCCCTCGGCTCGAGCGCGCGCACCGCCGCGACGGCGTCGGGCATGGCGCCGAGGTGCACCGGGATGTGCTCGGCCTGCGCGATCATCCGCCCGCGCTCGTCGAAGAGCGCCGTCGAGCAGTCGCGGCGCTCCTTGATGTTGGCGGAGAACGCCGAGCGGACGAGCACTGCGCCCATCTCCTCGCAGATCCCCCGCAGGGCATTGCCCAGCACCTGCAGCTCGACGTTCAGCGAAACCTCCTTCCCCGCTCCAGGACGAAGGTGCCGTGTTCGTCGGTTCGCCCCGCCCAGCCCTCCGGCACCCAGCACGTGGCGCCCGGCAGCTCGACGACCTCGGGGCCGACCGCCTCCCGGCGCTCGCTGGCATGCAGCCGCAAGGATGGCGCCGGCCGGATCTCCGCCGTCCGCACGGCGACGAGCTCGATCTCCCGGTCGCGCTCGGCAAAGCCGTAGCGCTCTTCGTGCGTGCGGTGAAAGGCCTCCTCCAGGTCGGGACCGAGTGGCACCGTGAGCTCGAAGCTCTGGCCCCGGTAGCGGAGCTCGGCTTGCCCGTCCGCGGGAAGCTCACCGGCCTCGCGGAGGGGGCAGAGGTGGGAGCGCACGGAGTCGCGGCGCTCGTCACTCGCGACGAGCCCGAGCGCCGAGAGCACCCCGGCATGCTCGGGAACGAGAACCGTCCGGATCTCCAGCTCCTCCGCGACCTCGCAGGCATGCAGCGGCCCCGCCCCGCCGAACGCGACGAGGGCGAGCTCACGCGGATCGTGTCCGCGCTCGACCGAGACGACGCGGAGCGCCCGCAGCATCTCCGAGTTCACCACGTCGACGATGTCGGCTGCCTCGAGCCCGGCAAGTGCGCGCTCGGCCGCCCCGCGGTCGAGATCGAGCCCGCCGGCGAGCCGCGCGGGCAGGCGGCCGAGCAGGAGATTCGCATCGGTGACGGTGGGTCGAGTGCCACCGCGGCCGTAGCAGGCCGGCCCGGGGTCGGCACCCGCGCTCTCCGGCCCGACGTGAAGCGCTCCTGCCGAGTCCCGCCAGGCGATCGACCCGCCTCCGGCTCCGACCGTGTGCACGTCGACGCTCGGAAGCCGGATCGGAAACCCTCCGACGCTCCGCTCCGAAGACCGTTCCGCGCCCCCGCCGGCGATGAGGCAGACGTCCGTCGAGGTGCCGCCCATGTCGAGCGAGATCGCGTTCTCGTACCCGGCCCGGCGGGCGATCTCGGCTGCGCCGGCAACGCCGGCCGCCGGCCCCGAGGTGAGGACCCAGGCCGGATGCGCCGCCGCCTCCGCGAGCGTCACCGTACCGCCGGACGAGCGCATCACGAGCGGTTCGGGCAGGCCGGCTGCAGAGCAGCTCTCGCCCAGGGAGAGGAGGTACGGAGCGAGGGCCGGGCCCAGGTACGCGTCGACAGCCGTCGTGGACGCCCGCTCGTACTCCCGGAACTCCGGGGAGACCTCGTGCGAGGCCACCACGTGCGCGTGCGGCAGCCGGCGGCGCAGCTCCGCTGCGACGGCATCTTCATGGCTCGGATCCCGGAACGAGTGGAGGAGGCAGACGGCGACAGCGTCGGCCTCGAGCTCCGGTAGCGAGCCGAGCTCGAGCGGCTCGAGCTCACCCTCCGGGCCCATCCGCTCCCTGACGCCGAAGCAGCGCTCGAGCGGCACGAGCGGCTCGGCGTGCGACTCGCAGAGCCGGTAGAGGTGCGCGCGCGCCTGGCGGCGCAGATGGAGGAGATGCTCGAAGCCTGCGGTCGCGACGAACGCCGTCCTTGCTCCCTTGCGCTCGAGCAGCGCGTTCGTCCCGGCCGTCGTTCCGTGAGCGAACCGCTCCACGCCCGCGGCGCCCACGGCACGGACAGCGGCCAGAACTGACTCCTCCTGCCGAGCGGCAGTGGGCACCTTGGCGCTCGTCAGGCGGCCGTCGTCGACGAGCAACGCGTCCGTGAAGGTGCCGCCCACATCCACGCCCAGAATGGCCACCCGCTGACTCTACGCGCCGGTACGCTCCGCCTTCTCGGTGGCCGGCGCCTCCCTCGAGCTCGAACTCACCGGTTCCGGCGGCGAGCCGGTCGACCTGTGGCGAACGCTCGTCTCGCACGGCTTCGCCGGTCTGCCACCGACACGGCTC
>Ga0136612_10000244_pt1 | contig 17445 bp, 14 predicted proteins | sample AntDryUQ224A2306_2_FD_106644 | JGI IMG/M metagenome (GOLD analysis project Ga0136612, IMG submission 106644) | Polar desert sand microbial communities from Dry Valleys, Antarctica - metaG UQ224A (23.06) | ecosystem: Environmental > Terrestrial > Soil > Desert | place: Antarctica: Dry Valley... | reverse complement strand
CTTCGGGTCCTCCTTGGCCCGCTGGGCGCCGCTGGAGGCCTGTGCCTTGAGTCGAGGTGCCTCTTCCTCGACCTTGGCCAGCGCGTTCTCCCAGCGGGTGCGCATCGGTCCGATGCCGCCGCCGCCAACCGCGATGATGGCGATTCCGACGATCGCGGCCAGGCTGGCATACAACACCGCGTTGACCACGTTCTCGGCGATCTGCAGCTGGTTGAGGGCCGCAATGATCCCCAAAGCCAGGATCAGGATCGAGGCCGCGTTCGCCAGTACGTTTCCGTACGACAGGCCGCCCATGGTGTTCTGGATGAGCCCCTTCACACCGGCCGCGACGGCCGCGGCGATCACGATGATCAGGATCGCCACGAACACCTTGGGCAGATATCCCACGACGGCGGCCAAGTAGGTGCTGATCGGGTTGTCCCCGAACACGCCGAAGGCAGTCGACAGCACGAACAGCATGACCGTGTAGAACACGAGCCGGGCCAGGATGCCGGCAGCGTCGTACTCCGACTTAGCCAGCGCCTTCTTGACCCCGCCACGTTCCACGAGGCGATCGAAGCCGACCTTCTGCAGCACCTTGGCCAGGATTTTCTCCAACGCCTTGGCGATCAAGTAGCCGATGATGAGGATCAGCAGGAAGCCGACCAGCTTGGGCAGGAACTGGACGACGGTGTCCAGCAGATTGGTAAAGGACTGTTTGAGGTCCACGAATCTCTCTCTCTCTCTGGTAAGACGAGACGGCAGGGCTAGCGGGTGTTGTTGTCGCCGCGGGCGTTCTGGTCGGCGTCGACGTCGATCTGCTCGGCTCGTACCTCTTCGGAGACCTGTGCCTTGTCGGTGACGGTGTCCTTGTCCAAGCGCACTCGCTCCACCGGCACCGTTTCCTTGGCCACCACCGGGCGCTCCTCTATCAGGGTGACCTCGTGCTCTTCTTCAGACAGCTCCGCACCACTCATCGCCTCGTCGCGGTTCGCGTCGGTGATCGGCTCGCGCTCGACGCGGATCTCCTCCCGAGACACGGGCACCTCGACCGACTCGGTGTGCGTGGTGACGTATTTCCGCAGCCGGGCGCGTCCTGTCTGCACCTGCTCGGTGCCGACATCGAGGCGTTCCTCTGAACGTGTCATCGCTTCGTCTGTGGTTGGGCCGGATACGTCGTGACCCACCGTGTTGCTGGCGTCGGTGTCGTCGTCGGTGCCGCTGCTCAGGCCGTAGTACCGATAGAGCGCGGCCTCATCCTGCGGCTCCAGGTGACCTTCGCCATCGACCTGGGGAGCGCCCTTCACCTGATCCTTGGTGATCGGGACAGTGACCGAGCCGTCGGAGTAGTTGGCCTGATCAAGGGGCAGGAAGCTCTCCTTCGTACCGAACAGCCCGGTCCTGACGGTGGCCCAGGACGGCTGACCGCTGTTGTCATCGAGGTAAATCTGTTCGACGGTGCCGATCTTGTCGCCAGAGCTGTCCTGGACGGTGGCACCCACCAGTTGTTCCACGTTCTGCGGATCTAGCACGAACTCCTCCTTCTAGGTCTGCGCCAGCATGGTGCGGGGCGCAGTTTGCTACGTACGTCCCGGGAATGTCTCGCAATGGGACAGACTGGGACATTCTGGCACAGAATACCAAATCTGACGGAGGCTGGAACCCGAAAACTTATGCAAAGTAGAAGAATATTGGACATTATGATCGAATTGCGGAACAAGTGGGACAGAACCCGATATCAACCACTACCATCCAGTCACGTTGATCGAATCCCGGGGAAACGACGTGCCAGCCGCGGTCGACCGCCTGCGTGCGGTCCCGCGAGCCGACGCTGCCGCTAGTCGCGAGCGAATTCTCGACGCGGCCACAGCGTTGGCCGGTGATCGGCGGGTGAGCATGGCCGAGGTGGCGGCTGCTGCAGGCGTTGGCCGCTCGACTCTCTACCGACACTTTCCTACTCGCCAGGCGCTCGAGCATGCCCGCGACGAGCACGCGGATGAACTCGCCGCTCGGTCACCGGCACCGTCGACGGAGCCAGTGGCACCCTTCCGGGCGCCCGGCCAGCTCGGCCGGCAGCACCCGCTTGCGCTCGAGGTGACCCACGTCCTCGATGAGGTGCCACCCCACCTCGTCCCGGACCAACTCGTGGCGGAGGCCCGCCGAGCAGCCGGGGTAGCCGTTGCCCTCTACGTCGTTGACATCGCTGGCGCGTACTTGATCCGGCTCGCCGGCTCTGAGGACTTCCCGGCCGAACTCCCCGCGCCGCCTGCTCTTGGTCCCGAGATCGTGCCCGAGGGTCTTCCGGCTTTCCAGGCTCAGCTACGACAACAACTACCCGGATGCGTAGCCCAGCCGCTCTGGCTCCGGGGGCGAGTCACAGCCCTGCTGCTGTGCGTGGGGGAACCCCTCTCTCCGCTGGATGACATCGCCAAACAAGGTGCTGCAGCTCTAGAACTGGCGAACGATTACACCGACGTCATCGAGGCTGCACGAAGGCGAAAGCCACCCACCCCGGCCGCCGAGATCCAGCAGAACCTGTTCCCCCCGCGGATTGCGCGGATCTCTGGCGCCACGCTGGCCGGCGGCATCCTGCCTGCCTACGACGTGGGTGGCGATTGGTTCGACTTCGTCGAGAACCGCGACGGCGCTTGGCTGGCCATCGCGGACGCGGCCGGCAATGGTCCGACGGCGGCCGGACTCGGTGCAGCGGCGCTAGGAGCCCTGCGGGCCGCTCGCCGAAGCGGGCACGACCTCGCGCAGGCGCTCTTGGCCACGCATGAGACGGTTCAGTTGCTGGGTAATCCAGACTTCTACGTCACTGCTCTAGTGGCCCGATGGCGGGCTGCGACCAGTACGTTCACGTGGGTCAACTGCGGTCACCCGCACGCCTATCTCGCCGACGTCGACGGCAATGTCAGGGAACTCGAGGGGCCGATCCATCCTCCCCTGGGCATCGGTGAGGACGTACCGACCTTCGCCTTGACGAGTCGCCAACTAGCCGCGCACGAGCGGGTGATCTTCGTAACGGACGGCATCACACATCGGCGAATCGAGGGAGGCGGGCGGTTTGGGCTCGCGGGGCTTCGAGCCGCCGTGGCCAGTGTGGCGCAGCCGACGGCGGCCGGCACCGCGATGGCCATTCTGCAGGCCGTTTCGGACAGTTGGAAGGAACCACTCGAGGACGACGGCACGGTCGTCGTGCTTTGCGTCGGATAGAACTTTCCGGCAGCCTTGATGAATGAACCGGCGCGACCGTGGCAAACGTATGCCTCGGTGACCTCTGACGAGCCGGGCAGCGGGAGAGGTCTGTCCATCCGGGCGGTGAGCGAACTCCTGGGCATCCCAGCCCCCACGATCCGCTCGTGGGAACGTCGGTACGGCCTCGCCCAGACTATGCGCACCGGCGGTGGGCACCGCCGCTACAGCCCACCCGAGATTGCCGATCTCAGACACATGCGCGACGAGATCAGCCGCGGCCGGCGTACAGCCGAGGCCGCCGTGCTGGTCCGCGACGCCGCGGAGGCCGACGAGCCCTACCGCTCCTTCATCGAGGCATTCGTCGACGTGGCGGAATCCATGAACGCCCGCCAGATGGACTACCTGCTCGACCATTGCCGGGACAGGTTCGGCGTCGACGAGGCGATCTGCAAGGTCGTCCTACCCGCCATGCGCCAGATCGGGGTGGCCTGGCAGACCGGCCGATGTGACATCACCCAGGAGCAACTCGTCACGCGCGCGGCCCGTGGCTGGCTGAACAAGGTCTTGTCCCTCGGGCCCGCGCCTGTGCATCCGGACACGATCGTGCTGAGCTGCGGACCGGGCGACCTGCACACCGTCGGTTTGGAGGCTATGGAGGTGCTGCTCGCCCGGCGGGGCTGGGCATGCCAGCTCCTCGGAGAGCGGATCCCACCCGCTCACCTCACGGCGGCCATCGCCCGGACCAAGGCCGGAGCGACCATCGTGGTCTCACATATCGCCAGCCATCGGCGGGCAACGGTGGAGGCCCTGCACGCGGCCAACCGGACGAATACCCGATTGTTCTATGCGGGCAACGCCTTTCTTACCCCCGCCGCGCGAAAGGGCGTCCCGGGCAGCTACCTCGGCGAGGATCTCGTCGACGCCGTCGAGATGGTGGCTCGCTCCCTGCAGGCGAAAGCACCGGGTTAGCGTTCCGCCTCGCGTACAGGATCACGGTCAGGTCACGACAGCTGCGAAAGCTGCCACCGGTGCGCCGCTCCCTGTTGACTGGGATACCGCTGATGTTCTACAAAGTGTGATTATCGCGCACCCAGGCTGTCACACGATCGTGTCGCCCATCCGCCCTACGGACCTGAGGGGTAGCTCATGATGCAACCGGTTCTCTCCCGACGAAATGCCCTGGGCGTGTTCGGCCTGGCCGGCCTGGCAGCCACTGCCGGCTGCGGCAGCAGCGTCGGCGGTGGTGATAACGGAGGCGGAAGTTCCTCCGGTGGCGGGGGGGCGATCAAGGTGGGTCTGATCGTCCCGCAGGACGGTGTCTACACCCCGCTCGGCGTCGACATGAAGAACGCCTGGGATCTCTACCTGGACCAGCACGACGGAATGCTGGGCGGGTACGAGGTCGAGACGATCGTCGCTGACGAGGGGGAGGGCCCCGACACCGGAGTTCCGGCGATCCAGGGACTGATCACTAGGGACAACGTGGACGTCCTGGTCGGGATCGTCAACTCCGCCTCCGCACTCGGGTCGGCCGAGGCGATCGCAGCCGCCAAGAAGGTGCTGGTGATCGCCAACGCCGGTGCCAACGCGGTCACCGGGGACGCCCGCAACCCCTACATCTGGCGGGCCTCGTTCAACAATGCGCAAGCCGCCTTCGCGATGGGGGAGTACCTCGCCGGGCAACAGCCCGAGGGCGGGGTGTACCTGATGGCGCCGGACTACGCAGCCGGTCAGGAGACCTTCGTGGCCTTCAAGGAGTCCTACGTCGGCGGCGGGGGGACAATTGCCGGCGAGGCGCTGACCCCGTTCGGCACCACGCAGGACTTCCAACCGTTCCTGTCCGCGATCCCTGGATCCGGTGCAGGGGCCACCTTCGTCTTCTACTCCGGCGGCGAGGCAGTCAGCTTCGTCCAGCAATATGCGAGTCTGGGCCTCAAGGACTCGGTGCCCCTGTACGGCTCGGGCTTCCTCACAGAGGGCAGCGTGCTCGAAGCCCAGGGCGAGGCAGCGGTCGGTATCCAGACCGCGCTGCACTACTCGACCGAAATCGAAAACCCCGCCAACTCCGAGTTCGTCGAGGCATATCAGGGCGCCTACGACGTCTTGCCTACGTGCTTCGCCGTACAGACCTGGGATGCCGCGCTGGTCCTCGATCTCGCGCTCGCCGAAACCGAGGACCTGACGGGGGACTCGGTGTCCGCGGCGCTGGAGGGACTCGGTGAGATCAGCGACAGCCCGCGGGGTCCCTGGTCCTTCGACGGACAGTCGCCCAAGCACATCGAATACCTCCGCGAGGTGCAGGAGGGCGACGGCGGCCTGATCAATGTCGTCGTCGAGGAACTCGGCGAATACGGTCAGTAGGTCACGCGGGCGATCGACCGCCGCGTCTGAGCGGGGTTCGGTGGCCGGGGTGAGGCGTCATCGGGGCAGTAGGGTTCGGCCCTTATGACCGAGTGGTTCGCCGACAACTTCGTCTCGATCCTCAACGGCCTGGCCATCGGCTCGCTGTTGTTCATCCTGGCCGTCGGCCTGTCCCTGGTCTTCGGGATGATGGACGTGCTCAACCTCGGCCACGGTGCGCTGTACCTGATCGGCGCCTACGTCGGCTACCAGTTCACCGGTGGCGTTTCCTCGTGGAGCGGCTTCCTGACTGCGCTCGCCGTAGCTGCCGTGTTCGGGGCGGTGGCCGGCCTGATCCTGTCGGTGGCGACCCAACCGCTGGTGGGCCGCGGGCATCTGGACCAGGCGCTGCTGACTCTGGGCGTGGCGCTGGTCGTCGCTGAAGTCATCTCGATCATCTTCGGCGACGATGTCCAGAACGTTGTGGCACCACCTGGCCTGAACGAGTCGATCCAGGTGTTCGGCAATACCTATCCCGCCTATCGGCTGGCTCTCATCGGGGTCGGCGCGGTGCTGGCGATCATTGTCTGGTTGGTGATCGAGAAGACTTCGCTCGGCGCCTTGATCCGGGCCAGCGTCAGCGATCGCGAGATGGTCTCGGCTGTCGGCGTCGACAATCGCAAGGTCAAGGCCGGAGTCTTTGCCTTCGGATCCATGCTGGCCGCTGTCGCCGGCGTGCTGGGCGGTCCGGTGTACGGCGCACGCACCGGCCTGGATGAGACCGTCCTGCTGCTCGCCCTCGTCGTGATCGTCATCGGCGGTCTGGGCTCGGTACGTGGTGCCCTGATCGGAGCACTGGTCATCGGTCAGGTCGAGTCCCTGGGCAAGGCGCTCTATCCGGACTTCGCGTCCTTCATGCTGTTCGGAGCGCTGGCCCTGGTGCTGATCGTCCGCCCGCGTGGGCTGTTCGGTAGCAGGGTGGGTGCCGGATGAGCGTCGATCCTGCGCCGTCCACTGTGGACGAGACGGCGGCCCGTACGTCAGGTACGGCCACGCCGACCGGATCTGCGCGCCGGCGGGTGCCTCTCGCTGGGTTGATCGCGCTGGCCGTGCTGATCCTGCTGGCAGCCGTACCGTTGTTCGTTGCCCCGTTCCAGACGTCGATGTTGGCCCGGATGCTCATCTTCGCTCTGCTGGCGGTCAGCCTCGATCTGCTGGTCGGCATCACCGGACTTCCGTCGTTGGGGCATGCGGCGTACTTCGGTATCGGTGCCTATACGGCCGGTCTGGTCGCCAAGTACTGGACCGCCGCGGCCCCGATTCCGCTGATTGCTGCGGTCGTGGTCGCTGCATTCGCTGCCGTGGCGACCGGTTGGCTGGCGGTCCGATCGCATGGCGTCTTCTTCCTGATGCTGACTCTGGCCATCGGCGAGCTGATTCAGCAACTCGCCGAGAGTTGGTCTGGGGTGACCGGTGGCGACAACGGGCTGAGCGGGATTCCCGCGGTCGAGGTCGCCGGGGAGCCGCTCTCGCTGGTCGGCTATGTGTACTGGTACGTCCTGTTCTTCGCCGTCCTGGGCTTCACGGTGATCTGGGCTGTGTCCCGCTCACCATTCGGGGCCGCGCTGCGTGGCATCAGGGACAACGAACCGCGGATGCGCTCGCTCGGGTACTCACCGTTTCGCTACAAGCTGGCCGGATTCACTCTCGCCGGCGCCATCGCTGGTCTGGCTGGGGGCCTGTTCGCCTCCCAACAGTTCGCACTCGTCACGCCTGCCGATCTCGGGTTCACGACCTCGGCGTTGGCGCTGCTCGCGGTCGCCGTCGGTGGGGCGGGCTCGCTCTGGGGGCCGGCCATTGGTGCAGCTGTGGTCGTCCTCATCCGCGACGTGTACGGACCCGACCTCGATGGCCATGGCACGCTCGTCCTGGGGATCGTCTTCATCGTTGCGGTCTACTCGCTGCGCAACGGCTTGGCCGGTCTGACCACCACCCGCTTTCGCCGACGCGGTCCGCCCGCCGACGCAGCGCCAGCACCCCCACGAGACAACGAAGCGACCACACCTGATCCGACCACACCCGATCCGACCCAGGCGACCAGCGCAGTCCCCCCAACTGGCGGTTTGCCAGCAAACCGCCAGGAGGGGCACGGGGTCGACCAGGGCAGCAAGGGGCCGGGTACCGACGACCCACCGCGCCATGCGGACGATCCTGGGGAGAGGCGGTCGTGAGCGCGCTGCTGGAATTGCGCGGCGTGGGCCGGAGCTTCGGTGCGCTCAAGGCCGTGGACGGGGTGGACCTCGACGTCGAGTCCGGTGCCCGGCACGCGCTGATCGGCCCGAACGGCGCCGGCAAGAGCACGTTGTTCCGGCTCATCTCCGGTGAGATGGCTGTGACCGCGGGAACGGTGACTCTGTCCGGCGACGAGGTGACCAAGCTGTCCCAGGTACGCCGGGCTCGCCGCGGCCTGGCCCAGACCATGCAGCATTCCAGTCTGTTCCTGACCCAGACTGCAGCTCAGAACGTGGCCCTGGCCGCGCAGCGGCACCGGGGTAGCGCACGGTGGTTGTTGCCGCGCCGGCAGCGCGATGTCGATAGCCGAGTCACCGAATTGTTGGCTGCGGTCGGGCTGTTGGAGCGCGGTGAGGTAGCCGTCTCAGCGCTCTCACACGGGGAACGGCGCCAGCTCGAGATCGCCGTCGCGCTGGCCTGCGAGCCGCGACTGCTGCTGATGGACGAGCCAGCTGCGGGCATGTCGCCGGCTGAGAGTGGGCGACTCACCGAACTCGTGCTGGCTCTACCGCGCGAGATCACCGTGGTCATCGTCGAACACGACCTCGACGTTGTATTCGCCCTGGCCGAACGGGTGACCGTGTTGCATCTCGGACAGGTTCTGCTCACCGGATCGCCGGACGAGGTGCGCGAGAGCGTCGCCGTACAGGAGGCATATCTCGGGTCGAGCAACCGCGGCGAGCTCTTCGGCCCCACCTCCAGGCCCGATCCGAGTGAAGGGCACCCTGTATCGAACCTATTGGCAGAAGGTGCCCTTCACTCGGATGAAGCTGATGGGGGGACCCGGTCGTGACGCTGGAGATCGAAGGACTGACCTCGGGGTACGGGCGGAGCAGCGTGCTGCAGGGGGTCGATCTCGATGTGTCCGACGGCCGGGTCCTGGGCTTGCTCGGGCGCAACGGGGTCGGCAAGACCACGTTGATCCACACAGTGATGGGGTTGGTCCGCCCCACCGGGGGCTCGATCACGCTGGACGGCAAGGAGCTCGCGGGCCGGCGAACCGATCAGATCGCCCGCGCGGGACTGGCGCTCGTGCCCCAGGGCCGCAGGATCTGGCCCAACCTCGACGTGACCGAGCATCTAGCCCTGGCGTCCAGGCGAGCGGGCCGGAAGGGTCGCACCGATGCGAGCCACGCGGACGGCGGGACCGGCACCTGGACCGTTCCGAAGATCCTCGAGTTGCTCCCGCGGCTGGGGGAGCGACGACAGCATCTTGGTGGACAGCTCTCCGGCGGGGAGCAGCAGATGCTGGCTATCGCCCGGGCCCTGCTCACCGGCCCGCGCATGTTGCTGATGGACGAACCCTCCGACGGACTCGCACCGACAATCGTGGATCAGATCGGCGATGTGATCCGGGCGCTCAAGTCCGAGGGCGTCACGGTATTGCTGGTCGAGCAGGATCTGCATCTGGCGTTTCTCGTGGCCGACGAGATCGCGGTCATGGTCAAGGGCCAAATCGCGCATCGCTGCTCCACTGCGGAGTTCCGGGCCGACGAGCCGACCGCTCGCCGGCTGCTCGGCGTCGCCTGAGCCCCAGCAAAGAATAGGGCTCCGTCAGCTAGCGCAAACGACCTTCCACTGGGCTTGCGCACCGGGTCGCCAGGCATCGTGCTTGTCGTGGAACAGCGCACGAGCGACCCGCCCGGTCCAGTCCGCGGGCAGCAGCGCCGTGGGCAGCTGCGGATCGAGGAACGGGAAGCGCCGCCATTCGTGCACCAGGTGGATCTGAGCGAGCAAGGCCTCTGTGTCGTCTGCAGGCTCGAGATCGGCGAAGGTTGCGACAAACCTGTCGTACCGGGCCGCGATCTCAGACAGATCCCAGGCCCGGTCGACCAGTTCCGGTTCGTGTCCGATCCCGGCATGGGCGCCGACGAAGGAGAAGACCGAGCGGTTCAGGCCGAGATCGGCCAGCACCTCACGGGCCTCCTCGGCCAGGTCGGGCCTCGGCGTGACCCAAACCCCGGGAGCGGGGGAACCGAACCCGGCCCAGGCCAATCGGGTGCGCGCGCGTCGGCGCAGGCCGCGCTCGGTCTCCGGGACGCTGACCAGCAGGATGAGCCATTCTCCGTCCCAGTCGGGGGTCTCGCTGGCGAAGGTGTAGATCCGTTCCGCGCCGTCGGTGAGCAGCCGTCGCCCCGTCGCGGTCAAACTCCATTGCGCGCGGCGCCCGATCTTGGTCGAGGCAATCAGCCCGTCGGCGCCAGTACGTGCCAGCGCCTGCCGCGCCGCACGATGCTCGACTCCTAACAACTCCAGCGTGTCGGTCAGCGCCGCTGTCCATACCGGCTGTTTCCGCGGCAGGACGAACTCCCCCAGCACGGTCAACAGATACGACGACGCACTGGCCGTACCGAACTCGAGTCGCCGAGAAGCGACCCCGGCAGGGCTGGGCTGGCCCGGCTGCGCAGACGACAGATCGACACCTGCCGTGTCTTGCGACATTGACACCGACGACCTCCCATACCGATCGTGACACAGCAGGGATCCCGCGCGTACGTGGACACCGGCAGATCGGAACAGAACCCCTGAATATGCGACAACTACTTGACGGGGCGCACCGATTCTGTAGACAATCAAGGCACCCGCACCGTGAGGAGCAAGTCCATGACCAGTGCCGGCGTACCAGTCGCGGAGACTGATGCCGAGCCCGTTACCCCCGCCAGGGACGTCCCTACGGTGAGTTTCCGGACCCGGCCGGATGACTACAAGCACTGGAAGCTCTCCGTCGACGGCAAGATCGCCACCCTGACCCTCAACGTCGACGAGCAGGGCGGGATCGTCCCCGGGTACGAGCTGAAGCTGAACTCCTACGACCTCGGCGTCGACATCGAGCTGTACGACGCGACGACCCGGCTGCGTTTCGAGCACCCCGAGGTCAAGGCGGTCGTGGTCACCAGCGGCAAGGAGAAGTCCTTCTGCGCCGGGGCCAACATCCGGATGCTTGCCGCATCCACGCACCCGTGGAAGGTGAACTTTTGCAAGTTCACCAACGAGACCCGAAACGGCATGGAGGACGCGACCGCGAACTCTGGCCAGACCTACATCGCCGCGGTCACCGGAGCGGCGGCCGGCGGAGGGTACGAACTCGCGCTCGCCTGTGACCAGATCCTGCTGATCGACGACAACTCCTCTGCCGTCTCGCTGCCCGAACTGCCGTTGCTGGGAGTGCTGCCCGGCACCGGTGGCCTCACCCGGGTCGTGGACAAGCGCGGCGTACGCAAGGATCTCGCCGACGTCTTCGCCACCAAGTCCGAGGGCATCCGCGGCAAGACAGCTGTTGCCTGGCGGCTGGTCGATTCGGTGGCCCCCAAGAAGGACTGGGCAGACGCGGTCAGCGCCGCGGCAGGCCAGGCGGCCAAGGACTCCGGTCGCCTGTCCGGCGGCGCAGCCGTCGAGCTGGGACCACTCGAGCCGACCATCACCGACGACGAGATCCGCTACCGGTACGTCAGAGCCGACCTGGACCGCGACAGCAAGGTCGTGACCATCACGGTGTCCGGTCCGCCTGGTGCGGTACCGGAGAACCTCGAGCGGATCTACGAACTCGGCGCCGACTTCTGGCCGCTGGCGATGAGCCGCGAGCTCGACGACCTGATCCTGCATCTGCGTACGAACGAACTCGAGCTCGGCACCTGGGTGCTCAAGACCAGAGGCGACCCGTCGGGGGTGCTCGCCTTCGAGCGGGTGATCGCCGAACACAGCACCAGCGACTGGTTCGTCAACGAAATCCGGCACTTCTACAAGCGAGTGCTCAAGCGCCTGGACGTGACCAGCCGCAGTCTGATCGCGGTCATCGAGCCGGGAAGCTGCTTCGCCGGCCCACTTCTGGAGCTGGCCCTCGCCTGCGACCGTCAGTACATGCTCGAGGGCCTTATGGAGGACGGCGACCTCAGCGAGGAGGGCGAGGCCGCCCAGATCGTCGTGACCGAGTCCAACTTCGGCGCCTTCCCGATGAGCAACGGGCTGTCACGGTTGGAGTCGCGCTTCTTCGGCGACCCGGACCGACTCGACGTGCTGCGCAAGGAGATCGGCACCCGCTTGGTCGCCGAGCAGGCTGACGAGCTGGGTCTGCTGACATTCTCGCTGGACGACATCGACTGGGACGAGGAGATCCGGATTGCGACCGAGGAGCGCTCCTCGTTCAGCCCGGACGCCCTGACCGGCATGGAGGCAAACCATCGCTTCGTCGGTCCGGAGACGACCGAGTCCAAGATCTTCGGTCGGCTGACAGCGTGGCAGAACTGGATCTTCATCCGACCCAACGCGGCCGGTCCGGACGGGGCGCTGCGGCGCTACGGGACCGGGCAACGGGCCACCTTCGACCGGAAGCGAGTCTGACATCGAGCGAGAGCGAGTGGGACATTGAGCCAGTCGATCGACTACACCGACCGGATCCCCAACAACGTTGACATCGCTGGCGATCGCCGGTTGCAGCGCGCACTCGAGGCATGGCAGCCGGCCTTCCTCAACTGGTGGGCCGAGATGGGCCCGACCCTGGACACCAGCGACGTCTACCTCCGGACGGCCGTGGCCGTGGGCAAGGACGGTTGGGCGCACTTCGATCACGTTGCGCTGCCCGAATACCGTTGGGGCGTGTTCCTTTCCGAGCGCGACGAGGAGCGTAAGATCGCGTTCGGTGACAGCAAGGGCGAGGATGTCTGGCAGCAGGTGCCAGGGGAGTACCGCGCCGAGCTCCAGCGGCTGATAGTCATCCAGGGTGATACCGAGCCGGCCTCGGTCGAGCAGCAGCGGCGGCTCGGCCTGACCGCTCCCAGTCTGTACGACCTGCGGAACCTGTTCCAGGTCAACGTCGAAGAGGGCCGGCACCTCTGGGCGATGGTTTATCTGCTGCACGCCTACTTCGGCCGCGAGGGGCGCGACGAGGCCGATGCCCTGCTGATCCGCAACTCCGGCAGCGAGGACTCACCGCGCATCCTGGGCGCCTTCAACGAGGAGACCCCGGACTGGTTGTCCTTCTTCATGTTCACCTACTTCACCGATCGGGACGGCAAGTACCAACTCGGCACCCTGAAGGAGAGCGCGTTCGACCCGCTTTCTCGCACCTGTGAGTTCATGCTCAAGGAGGAGGCCCACCACATGTTCGTGGGCACCACCGGGATCGATCGAGTGGTCAAGCGCTCGACCGAGCTGATGCGCGAGCACCAGACCGAGGAAATCGCACCGCACGGCGGTATCGCGCTGAACGTCATCCAGAAGTACATCAACTTCCACTTCAGCGTCTCCCTCGACCTGTTCGGCGGCGAGACCTCGACAAACGCGGCCAACTACTTCACCGCCGGCCTGAAGGGCCGCTGGCAGGAGACCCGACGCAAGGACGACCATCTGCTCAAGGACGACTCCAGCGAGATAGAGGCGATGGTCGACGGGCAGTTGAACTCCCAGGAGGTCCCAACGCTGCTGGCCCTCAACCATGACCTCCGCACCGAGTACGTCGCGGACTGCCAGAGCGGGGTCAAGCGCTGGAACAAGGTGCTCGAGGATGCCGGGCTGGAGGTGCGGCTCTTCCTCCCGCACGTCGGGTTCAACCGGCATGTCGGGCTTTTCGCCGGGTCGAAGATCGGCCCGTCCGGCGAGGTCCTGACCGAGGATCAGTGGGCCGGCCGCGCATCGGGTTGGCTGCCGACGCCCGAGGACAAGACGCACGTGCAGTCGCTGATGCAGCCGGTCTACGAGCGCGGCAAGATCGCGAACTGGATCGCCCCGCCCAACCAGGGAATCAACGGCCAGCCCTTCGATTACGAGTACGTTCACCTGGCTTAAGGGAGACGAGCGGAGGCACACAATCCATGTCGGAGGTCTTCAACGCCAGCAGTTATCTCGTTGACCGTCAGGTTGCCGCGGGGCTCGGCGAGCGTACGGCGGTCGTCGCCCCTTCCGGGTCTCTGACCTACGCCGATCTGGCCGACGAGGTAGCGCGTACGGCCGGTGCGTTGGCCGCGCTCGGGGTACGGCCCGAGGAGCGGGTCATGCTCCTCATGTTGGACGGTCCGTCCATGCTGGCGGGGATCCTTGGGGCGATGCGGATGGGAGCCGTCGCCGTACCGGTGTCGACGATGCTCACCGGCGTCGAGCTTGGCGGCCTGCTCACCGACTGCCGGGCGCGTGTGCTCCTATTGTCAGGAGAGCTGGCAGCGGCTGCGGCAGAGGCTGTTTCGGCATCAGCGGAGGTGACACACGTCGTCGTCGAGGACGCAGCCGGGGGGGACGCGCCCGGGTTCGTGTCGCCGCGGGACGGCGTGCAGGTCTTGTCCTGGACTGATTTTCGGGCCGGAGCGGACGCCGTACCGCAGTACCCGACGTGGGAGGACTCCCCGGCGCTGTGGCTGTACACGTCCGGGACGACGGGAAAGCCGAAAGCGGCGATGCACCGGCACGTGAGCATCAAGTACGTCGACCAGCTCTACGGCCAGGGCGTCCTCGGCGTGACCGTGGAGGACCGCTGCCTGTCGGTGGCCAAGCTGTTCTTCGCCTACGGGATCGGAAACTCGGCGTTCTTCCCTCTCGCGATAGGCGCGACGACCGTGCTGGAACCGGGACGGCCGACGCCAGCCGGGATCGCGAAACAGGTGATGGCGCAACGGCCGACGCTGTTCTTCGGCGTACCCACCTTCTATGCTGCGCTGCTCGGGTCGGACATCGCCGACGACACGTTCGCCTCAGTACGCCAAGCGGTTTCGGCCGGGGAGGCCCTGCCGGCGGAGCTGTTCCGACGGTTCCAGGATCGCTTCGGCGTGGAGATCCTGGATGGGATCGGCTCGACAGAGGCCCTGCACATCTTCCTGTCCAACCGAGCCGGCGCGGTCGTACCCGGAACGTCCGGTACTCCGGTACCCGGCTACGACATCGCGCTGCGCGACGATGCGACCGGGGAACTGGTCCCCGACGGTGAGGCCGGGTCCCTCCACCTGCGCGGTCCGTCGCTGGCGACCGGCTACTGGTGTCGTACCGAGACGACTCGGGCTGTCTTCCAGGGGGAGTGGCTGCGTACCGGCGACACGTACGTCAAGGAACCCGACTCCGGCGCCTACCGTTGCCTGGGACGATCCGACGACATGATCAAAGCCGGCGGTATCTGGGTCTCGCCGACCGAGGTGGAAGCAAGGTTGCTCGAACATCCCAGCATCGCCGAAGTAGCCGTCGTGGGAGTCGCCGACACCGATGGACTGGACAAGCCGATCGCCTACGTCGTGGCCGCCGCGGGCCAGACCGTGGACCCGGCGGAACTGGACGCGTTCTGCCGCGATGGACTCGCCGCGTTCAAGCGTCCCCGTAAAGTGCTGGTCGTCACCGAGATCCCCAAGACCGCCACCGGGAAGCTCAAGCGCTACCTGCTCCGCGATCAGGCATCGCAGACGCCAAGCCCGGCATCCGAGGGAGTTGCGCCATGAGAGCAGCGGGATGACAGCGGTTCAGGACCCGGTGGATGTCGACATCCTGATCGTCGGCGCCGGACCGGTGGGTCTGTACGGCGCCTACTACGCGGGCTTTCGCGGGCTGAAGGTGGCCCTGATCGACTCCCTGCCCGAGGCCGGTGGCCAAGTCACCGCGATGTACCCGGAGAAGCAGATCTTCGACGTCGGCGGCTTTCCGGCGATCAAGGGCCGGGAGTTGGTCGCCAATCTGGTCGCCCAGGCGGCTGTGTTCGAGCCGATCTACCTGCTCGACGAGCAGGCCGACAAGTTGGAGCGGGTGCCGGCCGGGGACGACGGGCCGGACACCCTGGTCGTCACGGCCAGTTCCGGGACGCGGGTTCATGCCAAGTCGGTGATCGTCTCCAGCGGGATCGGGACCTTCACCCCGCGGCCCCTGCCGAACGGCTCGTCGTATGAGAACAAGGGCCTGTCCTACTTCGTGCCCGATCTCGCGCCGTACGCGGGTCAGGACGTGGTGATCGTGGGTGGCGGTGACTCGGCGTTCGACTGGGCTCTGGCCCTGGAGCCGCTGGCCCGCTCGGTTCACCTCGTCCATCGGCGGGACAAGTTCCGGGCCCATGAGCACAGCGTGTCCCTGGCGCGGAACAGCACCGTTCAGATCGTGACGAACGCGCAGGTTCGGGAGATCCTCGGTACGGACGTCGTCGAGGGCGTCGACATCGCGATCTCCGGGCAGGACGAGCCGCTGGTCCTGCCCTGTCAGCGGATCATCGCCGCGCTCGGGTTCACCGCGAACCTCGGGCCGCTGCTGGAGTGGGGACTGGACATACAGCACCACCGGCACATCCCGGTCGACTCGGCCATGCGGACCGCGCAGCCGGGCGTCTATGCCGCCGGTGACATCACCGAGTACGACGGCAAGGTACGGCTGATCTCCGTGGGTTTCGGCGAGATCGCCACGGCGGTCTGCAACGCTGCTCACCACATGAACCCCGCGATGTCGGTCTTTCCCGGCCACTCCAGTGACGTACCCCCGCCGCCCCCTCCTCCGCCACCGCCGCCACGCGCGATTGCGGAAAGTCGGCCGCCCGTACCCGCAGCCTGAATAGCACGACCACCCGCCTATGCCGCACTCCGACCCACTCGGTACTCACCCCAGTCGACCGGAAGGAACCCGATGCCCTACGTCATCGCAGAGCCATGCATCGACGTGATGGACAAGTCGTGCATGGAGGAGTGCCCGGTGGACTGCATCTACGAGGGCGCGCGCAAGCTCTATATCCACCCGCGCGAGTGCATCGACTGCGGCGCCTGCGAACCGGTGTGCCCGGTCGAGGCGATCTCGGTGGACCGCCGGGTCGCGCCAGAACAGGAAGCCTTCATCGCTGACAACGAAAGGTTCTTCGCCGAACCATTGCCCGGCCGTGATGCGCCCATCGGCACGCCGGGCGGCGCGACTCTGCTCGGCCCGGTCGGCGTGGACACCGAGATGGTCACCGAGCATCCGCCCCAGGACTGATCAACCGAACGCACTCGACGCGCCAGGCACGGACACGCAGAGGAGGTCACCCGGATGTACAACCTGCCGTCGTACGGCGATGTGCCCGTGGTCGACGCGCACGTGCACCTGGCCCGGCGCTCGAGTCTGAAGATGCCCTTCGAGATGTGGGTGCAGAACAGTGACCCGGCCGCGGACTGGGACGAGTTGCTGGACGCCGACGGGGTCGTACGGCCGGCCGCGATCAGTGCACTTTTTTCTGCCCAGGGGGTGGACGTGGCGTTGCTGTTCGCCGAGTACAGCCCCAAGGTCACCGGCATGCAGACGATCGAGGACATGCTGCCGATGGTCGAGCACGACCCGGCACGTTTTCGGTTGGTGGCAAATCTCAATCCGCACCTGCACTATCCCGTCACTGCGGAGTTGGAACGGCAACTCGACCTCGGCGCGATCGCGTTGAAGGTCCACCCGGTGCACGCTGGTTGCGCGGTGGATGACAAAGCGCTGTATCCGGCGTACGCGGTCTGCGAGTCGCGAGGGATTCCGCTGATCGTCCACTGTGGAACCTCGAACTTCCCTGGGGCGCAAAACAAGTACGGCGATCCGGTGTTTCTGGATGACGTGTTGCGCGACTTCCCGGAACTGACTTTGGTGCTGGCGCACGGGGGGCGGGGCTGGTGGTACGACGCGGCCGCCTTTCTCGCGTTGACCTATCCCAATGTCTGGATCGAATTGGCCGGTCTG
>Ga0136612_10000243_pt1 | contig 17504 bp, 16 predicted proteins | sample AntDryUQ224A2306_2_FD_106644 | JGI IMG/M metagenome (GOLD analysis project Ga0136612, IMG submission 106644) | Polar desert sand microbial communities from Dry Valleys, Antarctica - metaG UQ224A (23.06) | ecosystem: Environmental > Terrestrial > Soil > Desert | place: Antarctica: Dry Valley... | reverse complement strand
TTCATTTCCGTAGCCAACTCGCTCACCTGCGCGGCATGCGTGAAGTGGCGGCGGTCGTTCGTCACGACGCCGATGGACACGGTCATCAGCGGTACCCGATGAAGCTGCCCACGGCGGTCCTTGCCGAAAAAGTAGCCAGCGCGTCGATCCTGCTCCGAATACTGAAAGGGGATGAGGAGATCGAACACGCTCACGATCTCGGCGCAGGTGTCGGAGATGAACGCCGTCGGAATCACGAAGATGAAGTCATCCCCACCGATGTGCCCCACGAACCCGTCTTCGCCGCACAACCCCTTCACCACGTCGTGCAGGATCTTCGCCAGGATGCGGATGACACGGTCGCCGTCGTAGTAGGAGTATCGGTCATTGAACTCCTTGAAGTGATCCAGATCCGCGTAGCACATCGCAAATCGAACCTCGGCACCAAGTCGACGCGCAACCTCGTTCTCGATCTCGGCCGCGCCGGGTAGTCGCGTAGAGGGATGCACCACCAGGTCGCGGTCCGATCGACGGAGCATCGCATCCAGTCGCGAGAGCAATTCGTGCAGCTCGAGGCGCTCGCGCACGACTTCGTCTGCACCGGAGCGGAACGCTTCGTCGAATGCCTCGTCGGCGTCGGCGGCGAGGATGACTGCCGGGACAACGCCAGTGTAGGAGTCACGCTTCAACCGGCGACACGCCACGTGGACCGCGTCCGGCGCGGTGCGCGCGTCGAACGCGACGACACGCGGCCGGCCACGAAGCGACATGGCCATCAGCTCGTCGACATGGCGAATGGTCAGCACGACGTCCGCCTGCCCCGCGAGCCACTCGGTGAGCGCGGTAGGCGGCGTGGCGTCGTCCGGAGCAAAAAGGATGGCGCTATTCTTGACCACGCTTGGGCACGACCTGGGTGGAGGCGCAAGATACGACGCGCGAAAGTTCAAGTCAAACCGCGATGCCGCTGGAAGTTGCGGCAACGCAACGTCGGTTCGTTGGATCAGAAGTAGAAGAACGCCACCGCGAGCATGCCGTAGACCAGCAGCAGAAACGCACCCTCCAGCCAGTTGGACTCGGCGTCGCGCACGACCGTATTTGCGACCGACACCGCGAGTGCCACCGCTACCACTTCGAACGCGGTGAACGCGAGATCCATCGGCTGCCCGAACGCGACGCCCGCGAATACGAGCACGGGGGCGATCAGGAGCGCGACCTGCGCGCTCGATCCCATCGCGATCGAAATGGCGAGGTCCATCCTGTTCTTCATCGCCATCAGCACGGCGGAGCTGTGCTCGGCGGCGTTGCCGATGATCGGCACGATGATCAACCCGACGAACACCTCCGACAACCCGATGCTCTTCGTCGCTTCCTCGGTGACGCCGACAAGGATCTCCGATAACCAGCCGACGAATCCGGCCGACACCAGCAGGACGACGAGCGAGCGGCGCAGCGACCATGGTGCGTGCGTCGCGTCATGCTCCAGCTCGACGACTTCGCGTGCCTCGCTCCCGAACACCGCGCGGTGCGTCCACATCGAGTAGAGGAGCGACAGCAGATATCCCACGATGAGCAAAGCAGCGACGCCGTACGATACCTTGCGAGTGAGCGCGCGCGTCGGATCGACGTGGGTGGCATGGTAGACGGCCGGGATGACGAGTCCGATCATCGCCATGACCATGAGCGAGACGTTCAATCCCGCGAGGTTGACGTTGAACTTCTGCACCCTGTGCTTGAGACCTCCCATGAGCTGCGAGAGGCCGAGCACGAGCAGCAGGTTGCCGAGTATCGATCCAGTAATCGACGCCTTGACCAGATCCAGCAGCCCCGCGCGCAGCGCGAGCAACGCGATGATCAGCTCGGCGAGATTCCCGAGCGTCGCATTGAGCAGCCCGCCAACCGTCGGTCCGGTGTGCACCGAGATCTCCTCGGTGGCGCGGCCGAGGAAGCCCGAGAGGGGAATGATCGCGAGCGCGCTCAGCGCGAAGACGACCACAGGAGACATGTGTGCGAATTCAGCGCCGATCGCCAGGGGGACGAACAGCAGGAGGACGAGCAGCAGTTTCATGAGCTGAAGGTCGGCGTGCTCAGAGCGGTGTCGCCTCGTCGAGCAGCATGATCGGGATGTCGTCCCTCACGGGGTAGCGCAGCCGGCAGTTGTCGCACGTGAGCGCTGACTCGACTTCCCGATAGTCGAGCGAGCCCTTGCACTTCGGGCAGACGAGGATGGCCAGCAATTTGGCGGAGAGTGTCATCGAGCGGTGTCGTCGTGGAGCCTGTAGCCGAACCGGCGGATGGCGCTATCGCTCTTGCGCCAGTTGGGAAGCACCTTCACCCAGAGATCGAGATAGACCGCGGCGCCGACGAACGCTTCCACCTTGACGCGGGCGGCGCGACCGATGTCGCGGATGCGCTGCCCGTTGTGGCCGATGAGGATGCGTTTCTGGCTATCGCGCTCGACGTACAGGACCGTCCGAATGTATACGGGGGTGCCGGTCTCGCGAAACTCCTCCACCTCGCAGGCAAGGCTGTAGGGAACTTCCTCGTCCAGCTGTTCCAGTGCCGTCTCGCGCACCAGCTCGGAGACGAAGAACCGCACCGACGCCGTACTGATCTCATCCTCGGGATAGAGAAATGGACTGACGGGGAGGACCGCGCCGAGATCGTCCAGCAGCGCATCGACACCCTCGCCTGTCAGTGCGGAGACGAAACGCGCGTCGGGCACCGCCTCGGCGAGCTCCTGGCGTTCGACCGGGCGAATGGCATCGACCTTGTTGAGCACCGTCCACACCGGAGCGTGCGGGAGGGCGTCGAGTTCGGCGGCGTCGAGGAGCGATGGGGGTGTTCGCTCGGTGGCGTCGGCGAGGTAGATGACGACGTCGGCGTCCTTGAGTGCTCGAAGCGCGGTGCTGCGCATGGCGCGCTGCAGTTCGTAGCGCGGGTTGAGGAGGCCGGGGGTGTCGAGCACGATCATCTGCACGTCGTCGGTCGTGCGGATGCCGACGATGCGATCCCGCGTGGATTGAGGCTTGGGACTCACGATGGCGAGTTTCTCACCCATGATGCGGTTGAGCAGTGTCGACTTGCCCGCGTTGGGCTTGCCGACGACCGTGACGATTCCGGCGCGAGGCATGGCAGAACGGTAAGTGGTGAACGGAGAACAGAGAACGGTGAGGCGATCGGGGTACTCGATCACGCCCCGGATGGCGGTTGACGAATCACCGTTCACCGTTAACGAAACGCCCCCCGGAGCGGAGCTCCAGGGGGCGTTTCTAATGGGTGCCGGCGACGGCCTACTCTCCCGCGTCCTCTCGGACGGAGTACCATCGGCGCTGTAGGGCTTAACGACCGTGTTCGGGATGGGAACGGGTGTGGCCCCTACGCTCTAGTCGCCAGCGAACAAACTGGGTGGATCGGTTCGTCAGCTCGTCGGTGCATCGGTGTGTCTCATCGGGGCTCGAGCTGCGGCGCGTGCCGGTGGCCGAGCGACCAATGAACCGATGAATCGATGGACTGACAGACAGCGGAAATGCAATCTGACAGCGGAGGGCATGGTAGGCCGTGGTTCGACGAATCCTGAAACAATGTGCTGCTCTGCTTGCAGTTGACCTACTTTTGGAGTAGTCAAGCCGCACGGGCGATTAGGACCGCTGCGCTCGGAGTCGTTTGCACGACGTCCACGGGCGGCCTATTGACGGGGTGGTCTCCCCCGGCCCTTCAGAGGGCTCAAGGCCCTGTGAGTGTTCATCTTGGGGCGTGCTTCCCACTTAGATGCATTCAGCGGTTATCACAGCCAATCATCGCTACCCGGCGGTGCCCTTGGCAGGACAGCCGGGACACGAGCGGATTGTCCGACTCGGTCCTCTCGTACTAGAGTCCGCTCCCCTCAACACTCAAACGCCCACGACGGATACAGACCGAACTGTCTCACGACGTTCTGAACCCAGCTCATGTACCACTTTAACCGGCGAACAGCCGGACCCTTGGGACCTTCTCCAGCCCCAGGATGTGATAAGCGCGCCAGCGATCCGATCGCCGCTTGCGCCGCGACACGTCGGATGCGTGCTCGGTCTACCTTCCGGGATGCTCACAGCGATCGTGTCGGCGAGAGGCGCGCAGCGATGGAATGCCGGTCATCCATGGATCTTCCGAAGCGATGTAGTCGAGCGTCCCAACGATGACGCGGGCGCCGTGCGCGTCAGCGACCAGCGTGGCAAGCCGCTCGGCGTCGCGCTCTGGAGCCCGCGGTCCGAGATCTCGCTTCGACTACTCGACCGTGACGCCGACGCGGCGCTGGATGCAGGCTGGTGGCGCACCGCGATCGAGCGCGCGATCGCTCGACGTACCGGACTGGCGTCCGAGGCGAATGCCTACCGACTCGTTCACGGCGAAGGCGACGCACTCCCATCGCTCGTCGTGGACCGCTACGATCGATGGCTCGTCGTGCAGCTGATGAGTGCCGGACTCGAGCGATATCGACTCGACATCATCGATGCATTGCGTGACCTCCAGGCACCGGCGGGAATCCTGGCGCGACACGACGTCCCGCTGCGCGCGAAGGAAGGGCTCGAGACGTCGGTCGAGCTGCTGCACGGTGACGTTCCCGACGAGATCGAGGTGCGGGAGCACGGAATCCGGTACCTGGCTGCGCCCTGGCGCGGACAGAAAACCGGAGCGTTTCTCGATCAACGCGAGAATCGCGCGCTCGCCGGACGAGTGGCGAAGGGCGCCGCGCTCGACTGCTTCAGCTATCACGGCTCGTTCGCCCTCCACCTCGCCACGCGCGCGCGCGAGGTGACGGCGCTCGATGCATCGGCGCATGCCCTCGCACGGGCCGAGGAAAACTTTCGGCGGAACGACTTCACCAACGGGGTGTTCGTCGAAGCGAATGCCTTCGAGTACCTGAAGGCGCGCGAGCGGGAGCGCGCCCACTTCGACACGATCGTGCTCGACCCGCCGGCGTTCGCCAAGTCGAAGGCGTCACTCCCGTCAGCAATCCGGGGCTACAAGGAGATCAACCTCCGCGCGATGCGCCTGCTGTCGCCAGGTGGGATGCTCTTCACGGCGAGCTGCTCCTTCCACCTCACCAAGCCCCTGTTCCTCGAAATGCTCGTGGCCGCCGCCGCCGACAGCGGACGCCGAATCGTGCTGCGCGAATTGCGCGGGCAACCGATCGATCATCCGGAGGTGCTGACGATTCCCGAGACCGGATACATCAAGGGAGCGCTACTGGAGGCGATGGACTAACTGGCGTACGGCGAAAGGCGTGCGGCGAACTGCGAACTGCGAACCGAACTGCCAACCGTGCTCACGGCCCGACTGAATTCGGCTGGCACTTCGGACAGAAATAGGTGCTTCGCCCTGCCTGCACGATGCGCTCGATCGTCGTGCGGCATCGGCGACAGGGCAAGCCGGCGCGGTCGTACACGTCGAGCGCGATCGTGTCATCGTCGGTGTAGCGGGAACCGGTCGCGCGCCGGATCACGGCGGCGATCGCCGATCGTAGAGCGCGCACCTCCTTGCCGCCAAGCGAATCGGCGCGACGCGCCGGGCCGATCCGGGCGCGCCAGAGCGACTCGGCCGCGTAGATGTTGCCCAGTCCCGCGACCAGCTTCTGATCGAGGAGTGCTGGCTTGATGGGGCCGCGCCGTGTGGCCAGTGCCGTACCCAGCGCAGCGGCGGTCCACCCGCGATCCGCCGCGTCGGGTCCGAGCCCGAGGTCGAGCTTCGCTCCCGCCGCATGCACCTCCATCGTCCCGAGCGCGCGCGAGTCGACGAGCACGAGTCGCGTGCCGTCGTCGAAGGCGATCGTGGCGCGAGCGAAGCGCGGCAGCGGCGCATCGCGTTTGCCATACTCCCAGTCGCCATTCATGCGAAAGTGCACATGAAGCACGCGCCCGTCGTCGAGGTGCAGCAGCTGATGCTTGCCACGACGCTCGACCCGCGCGACCAGCGCGCCGCGCAGCGCACGCAGCGTGGCCGGTCGGATGCGCCTGCGCAACGCGGGGTGCAGCAACCGCACCTGCTCGATGGTGCGCCCTTTCGCTCGGCGACGCAGCACCGTCATCGCCGCTTCGACTTCAGGAAGTTCCGGCATGGCTGACCCACAAGGCGTTGACAGCAGTCGTACGCACGACGCAAGATGCGCGGATGCTCGCGCGCGCTCAATCGGTCGTCGGCGCATCCCGGTCGCCGGAGGCGCGCGCTGCGGGCGTCCGGCGGGCCCTGCTGTTCGTCCTGTTCCTGAACGCGCTGTCGGCTGTGCTCAAGGTCGCCGTTGGCGCGCGCACGGGAGCGCTGACGGTCCTCGGCGCGGCGCTCGAGTCCGGGCTCGACATGCTGAGCAACGGCGTGGCGATTCTCGCGATCTCCGTGGCCGCTCGCGCGCCGGACGACGACCATCCGTACGGCCACGAAAAATTCGAGACACTCGGCACGCTCGGCATCGTGGCGTTTCTCGCGATCACGTGCTTCGAGCTGACGCGCCAGAGCGTTGTCGCCATGACCGGTGACGTCGCCCCACCGAACGCCACGCTTCTCGATGGCGTGATTCTCGTCGTGTCGCTCGCGGTGAGCGGCTACGTCGTGCGATACGAGCGGCAACGAGGGCGCGAACTCGGCAGTGCGCTACTGCTCGCCGACGCCGCGCATACGGCGAGCGACATTCTCGTCACGGCGCTCGCCATCACCTCGCTGGTGCTATCGCACCTGGGGTACGTGCGCGCGGATGCCATGCTGGGCTTGATCGTCGTCGTCATCATCGCCTGGAGCGGTTTCCAGATTCTCCGAGGATCGATTCCCATTCTCGTCGACGCTCGCGCCGTCGAAGCAGAGCGTCTGGCGTCGATCGTCCGCATGATTCCCGGGGTGATCGGTGTGCGGTCTGCCCGGTCGAGACGCACGTCGTCCGGTCATCTGTTCGCCGAGGTGACGATTCTCGTCGACGGCTCGACGAGTGTTGCCGATGCGCACGATTTCACCGACGAGGTGGAACGTGCGATCTCGCGGGAATTGGGCACCGCCGAGGCAATCGTGCACGTGGAGCCGGCCTGATCCCTAAGTTCCGGAATTTGCGCTACTTGCGCCGCTGTCCTGGACCGATACTTTAACCTGTCCTTCTCCCGGAAACGCATGGCGTCTCGGCCGTCCCGATCTCTCAAGTACGAGTATGAGCTGTATCTCGAGCGGGAGATCGAGAATTACAAGGAGTCGGTTCCGCGCAGCGTGCTGCTCTCCATCGGCGACGACGCGGTCAGTGCACTCGCGGCGCAGCAGCAGTTCGCGCTCACCGAGCTGCTCCTCGTCGACGAGGTGGACAAGATCATCTTCAAGCGGCTGCGCCTGCCGGCCTACGTCACCTGGCGCAAGCGTCGCGTGAAGCTGATGGAAGAGCTTCGACGCCCGGAACACTGGGGTCTGCGCCCAGACGATCTGGTGGTGCGCGCCGTTCAGACGGTGACCGCGGATTCGCGTGTCCTGCTCGCGGGTGCGGCCGTCGAGACGCCTGCGCTATTTCTCGCCGCGCGCGGATGCGACGTGACGGCGCTCTCCGCTCCGGACACCGTGCAACGCGTGCTCGACGCCGCCGAAGAGGCGGGACTCGGTGAGCGGGTTCACGCGACGGCGCTCGCACTGGAGTCGTGGACGCCGGGTGCACCGTTGACCGCGGTGATCTATACCCCCGCCGCATTCGTTGGTCTGACATCGGCCGAGCGGGCTCGCGTGATTCAGGTGCTGCAGAGCGCGACGGCAGACGGTGGCGTGCACCTGGTTCAGACGATTGCGGCAGGAAAGCGGACTCCGGTGTCGTTGGATGAGCTTCGCCGACGGTATCGCGGGTGGGAGGTGACGGTGGAGGAGGGAGCGCCGAATACCTTCCTGGCCAGGAAGGGTGTCGCGTAGGCATGCGACGTTACGACACACTTCGCTCGTGTTCGTTTCGCGTCACAGTGACACGAACGAGCTGTGTACCAGCCGGCGATAATTCGTATCTCGAGGCAAGACAAGCGGTTGGAGATCGGGCACTCGATGGCGTGCTAGGTGCTTTAGTAGGGTATGCCCTCGCCCGTTCCGGGGGCAACCTCCTACGCTGGCGCCATCATGACCAAACTTCCCCTCCCCATCCCGTTCGACGAGCCGGTTGGAATCGTGATCTCGCGTGGTCGCGAGCCCGAGACCACGCCACGCTTCTCCGCCTACGTCTGGGCACCCTTTCCCGGCGACGTGATCGAGGATGAGGAGAAGGAAGAGCAGGCCGCCTGACATCCTGCCCGCTCGACGATCGACCTGAACGCCGCGGCGACACTGCCGCGGCGTTCTTCGTTGCAGTCGCAGGTACGCCCCTTGCCCCCCGGTTCATCGTGGAGCGCACAGTCTCGTGGGACAGCGAACGTGTTCAACTGCTCGGACGCAGGATTTCCGAGCTCGGTCTCTCGATAGCCGGTTCGCGGGTCGAGCGCCTGATCGCGCGGCTGTACGACGAGCTCGCGGAGCGGGGCGTCGCATTTCGTCCGCCCGTGTATCTCAGTGATCAGTGGGGTTGCCCTGATGGCACGCCGCTCATCGGCGTGCCGTTCTACCTGGCCGACGAGCGCCTCGAACACATCGAAGCCGAGCATGCAGGTGCGATCGAAGGCGACGACGAAGCGATGCGATATCTGCGACATGAAGCGGGTCATGCGCTCAACTACGCGTTCCGACTTCACGAACGACCGGAGTTCGGCATGCTGTTCGGCGATTACTACCGTCGCTACGACGAGCATTATCCCGCCGATCCGATGTCACGCGAGCACGTGCGCCACATACTGGGGTGGTACGCCCAGAAGCATCCGGACGAGGATTTCGCGGAGACGTTCGCGGTGTGGCTGACACCCGGACTGGACTGGCGCACCGAGTACGCGGGCTGGGGCGCCCTCGCGAAGCTCGAGTGGCTGGACGGCATCATGGCGGAGATTTCTGGAATCGCGCCGGCGCCATTGGAGCCGACCGACGATGACCTGCCGGTGGGCGCGATGACGTGGACGGTGGCCGATCATTACGCGGACGACGAACCGTTGCTGATCGGCGATGCGCGACAATTCGACGGCGACCTGCGTCGTGTCTTCGCGATGGCCGCCGATGCACCAGCGGGTGAGCCAGCCGAGCGTTACCTTGCGCGACACGAAGGCGAGCTCGTGGCGCGCGTCGCATACTGGGCGGGTGTCGGGCCCGGCGTGGTGCGTTCGCTGCTTCGCGCACTGTCCGAGCGAGCCAGCACGCTGGGGCTGCGCGTGGCAGGTCTCGAAGCCGCGACCTTGATCGAGCTCACCGCCTTCGGTACGGCTGTCATGATGCACTGGCGCTACACTCATGCTTTTCGCGCCGCGCGCGCCGAGGTGATCTCGTGAAGGTCGTTCTGTTGCACGGGGCCGATGCGTCCGAGCCCCCCGAGGATCCGGTGCTCGGCCAGATCGAGGACACGCTCCGTGGACTTGGGCATGAGACGACGCGGGTGCCGGTCGCCGGGGATGTGCAGGCGGTGTTTCAGGCGCTCGTCGCCGCCGCTCCCGCGATCGTGTTCAACCTCGCCGAGTCGTTCGACGGCAAGAGCGCGCTCGAGTCGAACGTGGCGGCGCTGCTGAATCTGATCGGCCTCCGGTACACCGGGTCGAGTCCAGCCGGTCTACTGATGGCGGGCGACAAGAGCCTGACGAAGCAGGTGCTCAGCTTCCAGAAGATTCTCACCCCGCAGTTCGCATCCGTCTTTCGTGGCGCGCTCGATCATGTGGGAGACCTGACTTTTCCGCTCATCGTGAAGCCGCCGCAGGAGGACGCGTCGCTCGGCATCACGTCCAAGAGCGTGGTGCGCGACATCAAGGAACTGTTCGGCACCATGGACTCGCTGCAGCGCGAATTCCAGTCGCCCATTCTCATTGAAGAATTCGTGGACGGGCGAGAGTATTACGTGGGTGTGCTCGGGAACGTGAACCCGCAGGCGCTTCCGGTGATCGAACTGGACTTCAGTGCGTTTCCCGCCGATCGTCCCAAGGTGGCGAGCTACGAGGCGAAGTGGGGCGATGGCGGCACGGGGGGCGACGGGGAAACGGGCGCCGAGTTCGCCGGAACTAAGTCGATCTTCCCGACGGATCTCGACCCCGCACTCGGCAAGCGAATGCAGGAGGTGGCGGTGAGTGCGTTCAATGCGCTTCGTCTCCGCGACTACGGACGCGTGGACCTGCGCGTGACGCCGGACGAGCGGATCTACGTGCTCGAGGTCAATCCGAACTGCTATCTGGAGCAGACGGGTGAGTTCGCGCGGGCGGCGGCGGCGAGTGGCCTGGCGCATGGGCAACTGGTGGCTCGCATTCTGGAGCTTGCCCAGGCGCGCTACTCGCGCTGACGAAGGGCCTGAACGAAAGAAGCCGGCGCCAAAGCGCCGGCTTCTCCGTATGCGACAGCGAACTGCTTACTTCGACGACTTCTTGCGCGAGGACTTCTTCGCGCCCTTCTTCGCCGACTTGCGGCGGGCGGTCTTCTTCGCGCCGGACTTCTTCGCCGACGACTTCTTGCGCGCCGATCCCTTCTTGGCGCTCTTGCGCCCGCTCTTCTTGGCAGCCATTGAAAACTCTCCTGTAACGGAGTGGAGCGCCCGATCGAACCCCCGGTGGTTCGTACGAGCCAGCGGTGTGCACCGAAGTGCCGTTCCGCCGCAGCACGACCTCGACACGAGACCGTGAAGACACAGCGACGCGACTCAGATTGCGTCGCTCAAACTCGTGAAATTGAAATCCCGCACTTTCATCGGTGGAACCAGGACAGCCTGACCTGGTCCGCCGTCCTCGCTCGCGCTGACCCGCACCGGCGTGCCGAGCGCTTCGACATTGTTCAACATGAAGACGGGCGAGTCGTTAAACCGCAAATTCTTTACCGCGCGAGTGATTTTGCCTCGTTCGATCAGAAAGGTGCCGTCCCTCGTCAGACCCGTATAGAGAATCGTCCGCTGGTCCACCGGACGCAGATACCAGAACCGAGTGACGAGCAGACCTCGTGGCGTGGATGAAATCATCTCGTCGATGCTGCTGGAACCGCCGCTCATCCTGAGCGAACCTCCGCTCGCTGTAGGAGAGACGCCCTGCTTCTGCGCCCAGTAACGGTCGTAGTTGAGATTCCTGACGACACCATTCTCGATCCACACGCTGCGACGGGTCGGAAGACCTTCGCCGGTGAACGGCGCGCCGGCGATATCGGCATCGAACGGATCCGAGAGCAGCGTGATGCGCTCGTCGACGACCTTCATGCCGAGCTTGTTGCCGCCGCCCGGCTTCGAGAAGAACGAACGTCCCTCGTCCGCGGCACGAGCCGCGAGCGCATTGGCGATGAACTGCACGAGATTCCCGACCGCGGTCGGCTCGAAGACCACCGTGTAGCGACCCGGCTCGACCGCTGCGGGATTCCGTGACGCGCGCGCCTTCTCCGCGGCGCGCGCGCCGAGGGACGCGGCGTCGATGCGCGCCCAATCGTGATGCGCGCTGCCCGCCCATCCGGAGCCGGTGCCGTCGGCGGTGCGCACGGTGGTCGTGAGCGCAGCCGCCGTCGCACGAGCGTATGCAACGAGACCCTTCGTGTTCGCGACGGCAGTCGCGCCGACGCGAGCGTCGAGGTACCCGGTGGAGAGCAGGCCGCCCTGCCTGGCCGGAGCTGCGATCGCACGAACCGCATCGGCCCGTCCCTGTGGATCGAGCGCCGCGGTGGCTTCGCTCCAGTTGCGACCTTCCTCGTAGCGCTGCGCATCCAGCTCGGGCAGGAACTCCGGATCTTCCGGCGCAAGCCGCGCGAGCCGCTCCGCCGTCTGCACTGCCTGCCGGAGCGAGGCATCATCGAGCTGATTCGTCGTGCTCGTCGCACTCCGGCGACCAGCGTAGGCGGTGACGGTGACCGTGGTGTCGTAGTTGTCGCCCCCGGTGGACGCCTGATTTACGGCGAATCTGGTATTCCCGCGACTCCCACTGCCGATGTTCACTCTCGCCGCGTCGGCCGCACCGACGAATCCGAGCGTGCGCCTCGCGAGTGCCTCGCACTCCTCCCGCGACAGGTAGCGCCCGGCGGTGGCGAGCGATCGGAGTTCGCTCACGCCTTCCGTCCCGTGTTGATGACGTTGACGTTTCGGAAGCGGCTCGGCACGCAACCGTGACTCACGGAGTTGGACTGCGACGGCTGACCCTTGCCATCACCGAAGGCACCGCCGAGCAGGTAGCTCCGCGCGCCGCCGATCATGTCGAGGCCAGCCCAGAACTCCGGCGTGCGCATCTGGTACGCGACATCCTTCAGCATGCCGACGATCTTGCCGCCCTTGATCTCATAGAAGAGCTGTCCGCCGAATTGCGCGTTGTAGCGCTGCTGGTCGATGGAGAAGCTGCCATCGCCGATGATCGCGATGCCACGGTCGGTAGCTGCGATCAGCTCGTCCCATCCCTGCTCCTTGCTCCCCGGCAATTGCGAGACGTTCGGCATCCGCTGAAACTGGACGTCGGCCCAGCTCTGGCCGTACGAGCAGCCGTGCGACCGCACCGGGCGGCCACTCTTCCTGTAGTAATCCGCCAGGAAGGGAGCCTGCTCGCGGGTCGTCTGGTAGTCGACGAAGATTCCGTCCTTCACGATGTCGAAGCTTTCGGGCTTCACGCCTTCGTCATCCCAGCCGACGGCCGAAAGCGAGCCAGGCTGCGAGCGGTCACCGCGAATGTTCATCAACGGGGAGCCGAACTTCAGCTTGCCGAGCATCTCGGCGGGCGGCGCGACGAACGAGGTGCCGGCGTAGTTCGCCTCGTATCCCAGGGCGCGATCGAGCTCCGTGGGATGGGCGACCGATTCGTGAATCGTGAGCCAGAGGTGGCTCGGATGCAGCACGAGATCGTACCGCCCCACGTCGACGGGTTTCGCGCCGATCTTCTCGACGGCCTCCGCGGCCCATCGCGGTGCGTTCTCCACCAGCCGCGCGTCGCGAACATGCTCGTACCCCTTCCCCATCGGTGCGATTTCGTTCGACTGCCGCGTCTGGAAGTCACTCATGTCGCTCGACACCGCGGTGGCCGTCACCGACGGCTGGGTGCGATAGATCGTCTGGGTGATGAACGACCCGTCCGTGGACGCGAAGGTCTTGTCCTCGCGGAGAAAGAACATGCTCGAGTTCACGAATCGGGCGCCCGCCTTGAGCGCGGCGGCATTTGCCGTGAGCAGCACGCCGACCTTGTCCTCGATCGGCACGGTGAACGGATCGGTCTCGATCGCCGTGCTCCAGCGTCCGTCGGGGGTGGACGTGACCGGCGCGAGCACGACGGGACGGAGGATGGTCACACTGTTCGCGCGCGCCTGGAGTGCCGCTTGACGCGCCACGCGCGCGACTTCATCGCGCGTCATCTCGCGACTCGCGGCGAATCCCCAGGCGCCGCCGACGAGCGTTCGAACGCCGAAGCCCTGCGTCTCGTTGTCGATCAGGCCCTGAACGCGCTGCTCTCGGGTGAACAGGGACTGGGTGCGATTGCGACCGAAGCGGATGTCGGCGTACGTGGCGCCCGCGGCACGAGCGGAGTCGAGTGCGACGCTCGCGAGCTCCCGGAGATCGGCGTCGCTGAACGAGCGGAGCGGAGGCGCGCCGATGACTGCGGCGCGGGCAGCGGCGGGAACGGCGGCGAGTCCAGCGATGGCAGCGGCGGCGGCGGCGCTGGTCCTGACGAACTCACGGCGGGTTGAACCCACGCAACTCCCTTTCGACTCGTGAACCTGCAATGCGCGCCCGGACGAGATCGCATGAGCAAACGAGGAACGAGCAACTGGCGCGAATATAGGAACGCGTGAAATCACACGCAATAGTGAATCGCGCGCGTTTCATTATGCCGCGCGACGACGTGAGCTGCCGCACACTTCCCTCCGCTCGCCGCGCCGGTTTGGTTTCGTGGGCGATGTGGTGCGAGATCACGTCGAGTGTCACACGGTGCAGAGAGCGAGGCGGCGGTGAGAGCGCTGGTGAAAGCCACAGCAGGGCCCGGATTCGTCCTCAAGGACGTCGCGCAACCGCAGATCCGCGACGACGAAGTGCTGATCCGTGTGCGGCGCGCCGGCGTGTGCGGTACCGACGTGCATCTCTACGAGTGGGATGCGTGGGCGCAGGGACGCTGTCGCCCACCATTCACCGTCGGGCACGAGTTCGCCGGCGATGTCGCCGCGGTCGGACGGTTCGTCACTGACGTGAAGGAAGGCGACCGGGTCACCGCCGAGGGGCACCTCGTCTGCGGCCGCTGCCATCTGTGCCGCACGGGCAATGCGCACGTGTGTCCGAACACGAAGATCATCGGTGTCGACCGCGATGGCTGCTTCGCCGACTACATCGCGATGCCCTCGACGAATGTGTGGCAGCTGGATGACGCGATCCCGTTCGAGATCGGCGGTATCCATGACCCGATGGGAAATGCCTTCCATACCGCGCTGGTCGGCACTGAGATGCCCGGCAAGACGGTGCTCATCACCGGGTGCGGCCCCATCGGAATTTTCGCCGTCGGGATCTGCCGGGCCGCAGGCGCCTCGCGTATCATCGCCAGCGACGTGAACGAAACGCGCCTCGCGCTCGCGCGCACGATGGGTGCCCACGATGCGGTGCAACCGCAGGGCGCGGAGTCGGCCGTGCGATCGGCGACCAACGAGCTGGGTGTCGACGTCGTGCTCGAGATGTCGGGGGTGCCGAGTGCCATCCACCAGGCGCTGGCGCTGGTGCGCGTGGGCGGCCGCGTGCAGATGCTCGGCATTCCCGCGAAGGCGATGGAGCTGAACGTCGCCACCGAAATCATCTTCAAGGGGATCACGGTGTACGGCGTCGTGGGGCGTCGCATGTACGACACCTGGATCCAGATGACGCAGTTCCTCCGGTCCGGGCAGTTCGATCCCACGCCGGTGATCACGCACCGCTTTCCCCTCGAGCAGTTCGACGACGCGATATCCGCCATCAAGGGCGGCGAGGCGGGCAAGGTGGTGTTCGAGATCGGCTAGGCAACACGGGTCAACGAACCACCCCTCCATCGACACGTCATGACGCTCAACGCGAACTTCACCGCTGGTCTGGAATCGAGGCTGCAGCAGCTTCGCGACGACAGCGTGTACAAGCGACTCAACCATCTCGACTCGCCACAGGGCGCGCGCGTCGTCATGGAGGGACGTGGGGAGGTATTGATCCTGTCGTCGAACAACTACCTCGGGCTGGCCAACGAGCCCGCGGTGGTGCAGGCGGGAATCGACGGACTCGAACGGTTCGGTGCCGGCACAGGCAGCGTGCGCTTCATCTGCGGCACGTTCACGGTGCACCGCGAGCTCGAGGAGGCGTTGGCGCGATTCGTCGGCACGGAGGCGTCGATGTCGTACGTCTCGGCGTGGAACGCCAACGAGGGATTGACGGCGACCGTGGTGGAGGAAGGCGATTTCGTCGTGTCGGACGCGCTGAATCACGCCTCCATCATCGACTCGATCCGCCTGGCCAAGTCGATCACGAAGTGCCAGACGGCGGTCTACAAGCATGCCGACCTCGATGACCTGCGCACGAAGCTCGCAGCGGCTCGCGGCGCCAAACGCCGGCTCGTGTGGAGCGACGGCGTGTTCTCGATGGAGGGGTCGATCGCACCGTTGCCCGACCTGCTGCAGATCTGCCGCGAACACGACGCCGTCCTGATCATCGATGACTCCCACGCGACGGGCGTGCTGGGCAAGACGGGGCGCGGCGTCGCCGAGCACTTCGGCATGCTGGGCGAGGTGGACATCGTCACGTCCACGCTCGGCAAGGCGCTGGGTGGCGCGGCGGGCGGATTCGTCGCCGGATCGGCGGCGCTCTGCGACTACCTCACGCAGCGCTCTCGCCCGCAACTCTTCTCCAACGCGCTGCCCCCGACGGTGGCCGCGAGCGCGCTCGCGTCCGTCGAGTTCATCGAGGCGAACCCGGAGCGCGTTCAGACGCTTCGCGACAACGCGCGCTACTTCCGCGAGCGGATCGTCGAGGCGGGGTTCGCTCCTCTGGCCGGCGAAACACCGATCATCCCGATCATCGTCGGCGAGACCTCCGCGGCCATTCGCATGAGCGATCTCCTGCTCGAGCAAGGAGTGTTCGTGACCGGATTCGGCTTTCCCGTGGTACCACAGGGGCAGGCGCGCATCCGCTGCCAGGTCTCGGCCGCGCACACTCGGGCCGATCTCGACGAGGCGGTCGCCGCCTTCATTCGTGTCGGCAGAACGCTGAAGCTGATCTGAGCGCTGGCCGGTCGGAAGCGCGCCTAGGGCTGGCGGTGACCACCGGTCCGTGACGCCAAGCACAGCCTCTTCGTCCCCAGCATGAGCCCGGACTCCGCGGGCAGTTTCGGGCGTGTTCTCATTTATCGAGGCTTCCTGATATGCGACTCCTCCGTGTCCTCGTGGCGACGAGCTTCGCCGCTCTCTTCGCGCAGCCGAGCGCGGCGCAGGATGGACGTCCGTTCCATGATGCGTGGTTCTGGGGTGTGAAGGGTGGCACCACCGTGTACTCGTCCAACTTCGGCACGGACATGGGCATCGCGCCGATGGTCGGGCTCGATTGGCTGATCACTCGAACGCGCGGCGGCTTGTACGTGAGCGCCGACCAGAGCTTCCTCAGCACGACGGGCTCGTTCAAGGAAACCAGCTCGACCGGGCTCGTGGACCGGGTCGTCGACCTGAGGCACATGCAGCGGGTCTCGCTGGCCATGGTCGGCTTCCCGCTGCAGACCCCCATGTTTCATCCCTACGTCGGCCTCGGGGCGGGGATGAATCGAGTGGGCAGCGTCAACTTCCAGACACCGTTCGCCGGCAGCGCCCAGGCCAACGTCGCAGCCGACAGTGTGAGTGCGAAGAAGGTGACGTTCGCACCGTTCGTCATGCTCGGCGCTCAGCAGCGACTGCCTGGCTTCTCGGTGTTCGCGCACGGCACGGCGACGTGGCTGCAGAAGAGCTTCTTCCTCCACTCCGATCCGCCGAAGACGAAGCTGGGTCTCACGCTCGAAGGCGGGGTGCGCTACAACATCGGCAGCTCGATCGACCGCCAGCGCTGAGCCGTTCCCGATCCGCATTCACGACGGGCCGCGTGACATCGTCGCGCGGCCCGTCGTGCGTCGGTTGAAAAAGGGTGATCCGACCCGCGTGATGCCCCGCGCGTCAGCCCGCATCACGTAGCGTGGGCTCGCCGGAGGAAATGCTTTGGCGTGGCCGATACAAATGGATCGTTGCGGACGAGAAAGCGGAGCGGCCAGTCGGCTGCCCGCGTGATTCCGATGCGGGGTGTCACGACCACGTCCTCGTCGGCAACCGGGTCTCCCGCTCGAATGATGATCGGTCCATCGCGCAACGACTCGCCACTCATGGTACCGACGATGCCCATGGCGAGACTGAGCTTGCCCGGACCATTCGTGAGATCCCGGTCGCGCATGGCCTTCGGCCGACGGCGACGCATGAGATCGAGTCCGTCCAGCGGATGCACGGCGCGCACGAGCACCGCCGCGCCGTGACCG
>Ga0136612_10000242_pt1 | contig 17505 bp, 15 predicted proteins | sample AntDryUQ224A2306_2_FD_106644 | JGI IMG/M metagenome (GOLD analysis project Ga0136612, IMG submission 106644) | Polar desert sand microbial communities from Dry Valleys, Antarctica - metaG UQ224A (23.06) | ecosystem: Environmental > Terrestrial > Soil > Desert | place: Antarctica: Dry Valley... | reverse complement strand
GGCGGCTCAGATCGGCGTGGAAGCTCGACGATCACGCCGCCGCGCTCGAGCGCCTACAGACGCTCGCCGACGAGCTTGCGCGCTCACACCCCGGCGCCGCCGCGTCGCTCAAGGAGGGCATGGCTGAGACGCTCACCGTGACGCGGCTTCAGATCAGCGGCGCGCTCAAGCGCACCCTCGAGAGCACGAACCCGTGCGAATCGATGATCGAATGCGTCCGGCGCACCAGCCGCAACGTCAAGCACTGGCAGTCCGGCGACATGGCGCTGCGCTGGACCGCCGCCGGCATGCTCGAAGCCGAACAGCAATTCCGCAGGGTCATTGGCTACCGCGACCTCGCCAAGCTCGCCGTCGCCGTCGAGCGCGATCACGCCCCCAAGAAGTCCCCGTCGACGACCACGCAGGAGGCAGATACGCTCCTCACCGTCTGACCATCACACCGGGACCGTCATCGCGAAGTTCCACGACGAACGGGACATCCTCGTTCGCACGTGCGCAGCCCAAGGGCGCCCCTGCTGGCAAGCCGGCTGAGAACATGTGCAGATCGGAGGCCTAATCTCGCTCACGAGATCGACTCCGGTGAGCCGACATCGAATCGATCGACCTAATGCAACCCCCAGACCGACGACCTTCTTTGGATTCCTGTCGTCCATGCGGCAGCAGCCCGCGATGAGCACTCGACGAGTCAAGCAGGGTCACGGTTCTCATCCCGAACTCCCGGTGGCGGCCCCCGTCGTCGGTCCCGAGCCGCAAACCGGCAGACGAACCCGCGACGTCCCCTTCGCACGAGTCGTGGTCCGTCTCACGGGCGTCAACGGCGTGATCCTTCTCATGGGACTCATCACGGGGCCGGTCACAGCTCGGGTGCTGGGTGTCAACGGCCGCGGCGAGCTCGCTGCGATCACCGCAGTCCTCACGATCGGGCCATGGGTACTCGATCTCGGCCTCTCACAATGGCTCGCTCGAGAGCGGGCTCGGGGAGCCTCGCGCGAGGATCTGCTCGGTGCAGCGTTACCCGTCGTCCTGGGCTTCTCGTTCATCGGGGCGGCGGCGGCGATACCTCTGTCGCACGTCTTGGGTCAGGAGCGCGACGTAGTCATCACGTTCCTTCAGCTGGGCCTGTTCCTTATGCCGATCAATGTGGTGCTCCTTACACTTGTCGGGCTCGCGATCGGCGAGTCGCGATGGGGCCTGGTCACGGCTAGTCGCGTCGCGGGCGCGGTGCTGCCCGCGGTAGTGATTCTGGTATTGGCCATCGTCGGTCGTCTGTCCGTTGGAACGGCAGCGGCGGCCTATCTCGTCGGCGGGCTGCTGAGCGGCTTGGTGTTGCTCCTAACGGTCAGAGGCGTGCGACGCCTCTCGTTCAATCTTCGCCGCTCGCTCACTGCGTCGAGCTTTGGCGCAAAGAGCTGGCTGGGTACAGTCGCCGCGACCGCCAACAACAGGCTCGATCAGCTGATGATGGCTGCGCTCGTACCGTCGCGGGAGCTTGGTCTCTACGCCGTCGCCGTGACCGTCGCATCCATCACGTTTGGGTTAATCGGAGCGGTCAGCAACGCTCTCTACCCCCTGGTCGCCAGAGGTGAGTCGCACGTCGTCGCGCGGTCATCGCGACTTACGATGCTCGCAGTCGCAGCATTCGGTGCGACGTTGGCGACAATCAGCTTCTGGCTCGTGCCGTTCGTCTTCGGAAACGCGTTCTCAGATGCGGTCCCGATGCTGATCATCCTGCTGCTGGCCTCCGTGCCGATGGGGGGCGCCATAGTGCTGTCCGCAGCGCTGAACGCAGCTAATGAACCGGGTGCTGCGATGCGGGCCGAACTTCTCGCTCTCGGCCTAACCGTGCCCGCGCTGATCCTCTTGCTTCCCGAGTACCGTGGAATCGCGGCTGCTCTGGTGAGCTTGGTCGCCTATAGCACCCGCTTAGCGGTGCAGCTACCGACCGCGCGCCGGCTATTCGACACCAGCTACCGCATGTTCCTCGTGCCAACGCGTGGAGACCTCGCATCGCTGATGACCCGGCTCAGCGCTTTGGCGGCGACGATCGGGCCAAAGCATGGACGTAGGTAAGCTTCGGTGTGGTGGTTGGGCGGATTCGGCAGCGGAATAAGGAGCACGGGCTGAGGACCCAACCCCGCAGACATCGTGTACGTTGCCCGCCAGATCGAGACCAGATGAGCCGCTGGCCGTGCCAGACATGATCGAGAACGTAGACAACGTGATCGCGGCGGCGCTCCGCGCGCTGCCAGACGTGCGAGGCAAGGCCAATCTCGCGCTGAGGCTTCGGAACATCCGCGAACGTCGCAGCCCGCTCGATGGCACCTGGAAGGTGCGCCTGTCAGAGGGATCAGAGGTCTGTTTGCCGCGCAGCTCCAGGATGTCGTGGACCGTAGCGGTCACCGGTCAGTGGGATCGTCACCTCATCGCAGAGGTCGCGCGCTACGTGCGCCCCGAAACGCTCGTGCTTGATGTGGGTGCGTCGATCGGGATGTGGACCGTTCCTCTGGCGCGCACGGCAGCGGAGCACGGGGCACTCTTGTGGTGCTTCGAGCCCAACCCGGACAATGTGCGATGGCTGACCATGAATATCGAGCGCAATGGGCTCGATGGCGTGGTGCACGTCCAACCCGTCGGCCTAGGCTCCAGCTCGTCGCAGGCATACCTGGGTCTGCGCGAGCACGGAGGAGGCAACGGAGCGGTGCAAGACTGCGGCAGCGCCGATACGATCGCGATCACGGTTTGTCGTCTCGACGACATCCCCATGCCCCGCCCTATCAGTTTCATCAAACTGGATGTCGAAGGCTTCGAGCTTGAGGTTCTTCGCGGCGGCTGGGAAACGATCCGGCGAGATCGCCCGGTGATCTTCGGGGAGTTCAGCACCGAGTGGCTGCGAATCCGTGGGGAGAATCTCCCGGCCTACCTGTGCAAGCTCGCAGACATCGGCTACGCGGTCTTCACACTCCAGGAGGAACGCTCTGCCGCTTGGCGCGCGAAGGACATTGTCGATCGCAAGGAGCTGCTGGCACCGTTCGACTCACCGAACGCGAATCTCTTGCTCGTGCCATCCCACAGGTGAGCTGAGCTTGATCTCTTTCTCGTAGAGGACGATGCTTTAGGCTTGCGGGCGAGACGGGCCGTGCAGCCAGCGGCGCGAGGTGCCGGACACTATCCCTACGCATCCGTCAGTGGCACGAGACGATCTGCGCGGGCGGGCGGGGCTAGCAAGAGGTTTGGATTCGCCGGGTCCGGGGGCTCCCACGGTCCGCTCAACCTCCTCAGACGAGCTGCAGCCGTAATCGCGAAGGCCTCGTATCCATGCTTTTCGAGAAGAACGCGAAGATCCTCAGGCGATGTCCCCTGCCTTTCCAGGTGCCCGCGTTCGACCTCAACGAGCAGCATCGGCCCCCCACGCAGCAGCCGCTGGGAACCTCGAAGGGCTTTGACTTCCGCGCCTTCGATGTCGAGCTTGATAAGGGCCACCCCTCCCGTCGTGCCCGGCAACTCATCAAGTGTCGTCAACTCAACATCGATACTTGTATCTCCGTCGTCGTATGGAGCAAATGATGCGAGGGCTGACTTCGCGCTGAAAACCACAAGCGAAGCCGTGCCGCAAACATCGCTCAGTGCAACCTCGTGAATCTCAATCGTCGAGAAGTCACTTAGTCGTGCGTTTAACCGCACTCGCGCCGCCGTGCCGGGCACTGGCTCGCACGCGATCACTCGCCCCGTAGGTCCAACCGTCGCCGCCGCCAACAGCGAGAACATCCCAAAGTTCGCGCCCCCGTCGATGACGATGTCGCCTGGGTGCAGGAGCGCCTGCATCAGCCGCGCGGCGGGGTCGCGTATTCCGTAGCGGTACAGACCGAGCCCGAACGGAGTGTTCAAGTCAACCAGCATGCGCCCAGCGGGGCCGAGATCTACAACCGCCTCCGGCCGCAGCGGTCGACGAATCAGGCTCAGTGCGATACGCCGCACCGCGCGAGGAGCGCTGACCGCTCCGCGCTGTGCGGAGTCAGGAAACCCTAGGACCATCTGGCAATCAGCATGCAGTTGTGCCATCGGCCGCTCTGCTCGGTAATCACGTGAGCCCTATTCTACGATCCATGGCTTCCTGCGACGGATTGATCTCTTGGAGCGCTCCGTGCGAGGTGCAGCCGTGTCCATCGGCCGCGCCGCCGTCGCATGGAGGGCCTACGAGACGCTACCCACCATCCGGCAGACCAAGTAGCGTCCTCCAAGAGTCCGGACATAACACGCGGGGCCAGACCGACCGCGACTTGGTGAACGTCCTGAACTGCACGCGACGCTTAGCTCGGCTGACGGAAGGGGTCGGTTGACCATTGGCCGCGAAGACCGACTACCAAGACCGTCTCCCCGTCCTGATCCGGCTCGTGCTCGTGCTGTGCACGAGCTCAGGCACACTCGGTCGCCTCATGGAGGTGGCAGTGCTGCGGCGCTTGCTGGGTTATGCAGGTCGTCGAGCTGCCTTCGTCCGCCTCGGGGCGCAAATCGCGCCTGATGTCGCGATCAGCTACGGCGTCTACATGCGCTCGCCACACAACGTGAGTATCGGTGCAGGCACACGACTGAACGGACGTGTGCGCATCGAGTCCTGGGGCAGAGTCACGATCGGCCGCTCCTGTATGTTCAACGATGACATACTTATCCTCACTGCACAGCACGACATTGATAGCGTGGATTTTGGCCCCGACATCCGGCCAGTCGCCATCGGAGACTATGTGTGGCTGCCCCACCGAATCGTTCTCTTGCCGGGAGTCCAACTCGGAGAAGCGGCGGTCATCGGCACTGGTTCTGTCGTGACACGAAATGTTCCGCCGTACGCGATCGCGGCGGGAAATCCAGCGCGTGTCATCCGCGAGCGCGCCCGTCTCACATTTCGGTACGTGCCGGCAGAATGGTAGTTGCGGAGCGCGAACACCGCGCGCTTGACACCCCGACGTCAAGCGGCGGGTAAGGTCGTCCGTGGTCAGGCAAAACGGTACGGGCCCAGTCGTCTACAAGAACACGGGGGACATCGATGCCATCGACCAGCATTCGCGTTACTTGGTCGACGCACTCGTGAAGGGCGGCTACCCGGCTCTGTACCGCGCCGTCGGATTGCCCCGCGCTCGAGAGATCGACAGCGGCGCCCTTGAGGGGGTGCACGCCGTCGCGCCCCGAGGATGCCGACCGCGCGTCGCGGACCCTGCGCAGGTTGCGCGATGCCTGTGCGGCGCAGAGCCCAGGATCTACAGGCGTTGCGTCGCGAACCCGGCACCGCCTTCACCACCAAAGTGATCGGAGCACCGATTCCTTGATATGGGACAGGTCGGGAACCACGCCAACCAGCTGCAGCGCTTATATTGCCTCGATGGCGGCTTTGGAGCCCAATAAGGTCCACGAGATCGAGACGGCAGAGGCGAGCAAGAACGCTGCTCACGCATGGACAAAGCCATTCGGCCCTGAGTGGGGGTCTCACTACTGGGGCAAATGGCAGACGATCTCCTTCGCGCTGTACAGCTTGGGCGTCGCGCGCGGCTCGTCGCTTCTCGATGTTGGCGCTGGCGGGGGATGGACGACGATCTTCCTCGCCGAGTCGGGGTACCTGTCCGTGGGCATCGACATCGCTCCGGCACACATCGAGGTCGCAAGGCAGCGGGCCGCGCGGTATGGCTCATCGGCTGAGTTCCTGGTGCAAGACATGGAGGCGCTGACGCTCGATCGAAGCTTCGATGGCGCTCTCGTGTTCGATGCGCTGCACCACAGTCTCCGGCCCGCGCAGGTCGTTGAGCGCGTCGCGGCACATCTTCGTCCTGATGGGTGGGTGCTCTTCGCCGAGCCTTCGTGGCTGCACGATCTCTCACCGGGCGCACGACGCGTGTCCAAACAGATGGGTTGGGTCGAGAAGGGTGTGAGGGTGCGGTCATTGAAGCGGTACTGCAGCGCCACCGGCTTGGGCAACTTTCGGCGGTTCTATGAGGGCACGGATCCCTATGCCGGAGGGGTCCGAGATCTGGGATGGCAGGCGGCGCGCCTATTGGGCGCGCGGCTGTCGACCGCGCCGCAGATGAGCGTCTGGTTGGCTGCGCAGAAGCTTTGATCCGCGCTCCGCAGAAAGCCCTACGTCCGTCAATGCTGCGGCTGCCCTCGGAGCCAGTCGTCAGGGTGAAGCGCCCCCGGCTCGCCGCTCTTCAATTCGGTTAGACTGTGAGATCGGGATGCAGAACCGCGCGATCCCAAGATAGGTGTTACGCTGAACGTGCGTGCTCAGGGAGGGCCCCTCTCGGCAAGCTTCCCGTTCTAACCGTTGGTGCGAGGGTCCCACACGCCGTTCATATCAACGCTTCGCTTCGATGGGTTTCGCGGTAAAGATTTATTGCGTCCAAGTCGGGCACACCTACTACCGCCGTTGCCTTCGATCCTTCGGGTTTCGCAAGCGGTCTCACCTCAGCTCATACGATGGCCGTGGCCAGGGATTTCGACCTACGCCGCCGTTGTGCTTCGCCGAGTGCCATAGATAGCTGAAACGACGCTGTCGGCAGCAACGGGCCAGTCGAACGCGCGCTCATACAAAAGCCGCGCGGCTTCACCCATTGTACGCAAACGGTTCACGTCAGCGGCGAGATTGATTGCCGCGGCGGCGAACGCCTGACGATCACCGACGGTGACGAGCCAAAGCGCCTCGGGGTGCTCGATCAGGATCCGATCAGTGTCAGCGCTCTGCAGGCCTAGGACGGGCAGTCCGTGAGCCAGACCCGCCATCATCGTCGTGCGCCTCGTTGTGAGCCCATCCTTCAACGGGAGGAGGAGCAGATCGACCGCGCGGAGATGCAGTGACAGGTCGCGAGGATCCAGTGCGCCCGGAGTCCGTACCGCGACCGCGGCCGGAACCTCAGGTGCGGGTGCTCCCGCACCGAGATTTAGAATCATGATCCGGCTCGCGCGGTGCTGCTCAGCCAGGCCACGGATCGCGGCCTCGGAGTACGAATGGTCGCGGCTTGGGTGAGCCGTGCCGAACAACCCGACGACCAACTCGCCGCGGATGCCAAGCGACTGGCGGGCGGCCTGACGACTCACCGCCACCGGGACTATGTTTGACGCGACGGGTATATGCACGGCGTCGTTGCCCACCTCAATCGCCAAGCGCTCCGTCGTGACGATCACCGTGTCCGCGAGGCGTATGATTGCAGTTAGCTGCGCCCGCTGGTACGCGCCCATCAGAGTCGAGCGCCAGTCACGCATTCCGACGCACGCCTCGTGCACGAGAACGGCGAACTGCGGCGGTTTCTCGCCCCAAAGTCGCAGAGCATCCCGTACGAGGCCAGGAGCGAAGCCCCGTCTCCCGTAGCTGAACGGGTTGTACTGAAGAAGAATCCATGTCGGCGCCGACGCCCGCACGTGGCTGTAGGATAAACCGTCCGGTGCATAGTCCACGCACTCGCCCGCTTCTCTGAGCGCTGTAACCAGCCGCCGCGAATATTGATCAATCGCGTCGATCTCTCCGCCTGCCCGATAGACGACAAGTCCGCAGCAAGCGGAGGTGGGGGGTTGGGTGGATTCGTATTGCATGCCGGACAGCTCTACGTGTGTCTCGGCGCGATCCGTCGAGCTTGACTGAGCAGCCACCCCAAGTCCGCACGCTCGAGTAGGAGAAAGCTCCGTGCTGGTCTGGAGAACGCTCGTCGTGCTGCGCTAAGCTGGATCGCGAATCGGATGGAATATGCGACCACGCTGATGGTGGCCGCCGCGAGGCCACCGGAGCTTGGGAGGAACACGATCAGGGAGGGAATCGTAACTGCCAACCCGGCGAGCTCTGCACGCATGGTAGCGGCCGGCTCGTTCACGGCGACCAGAGCAGATGACAGGACGATTGTCGCTGCGAGAGGTATCGTTGCAACGAGCAGGATCAGCATCATCGGCACGGCTGCTCGGAAATCCTGCCCGAAGACCAACGGAATCATCGATGCGTCACTACTGCGACGATGATGGCTGCGATGGATACGATGAGGACGACAGACATGAGGCTGGTGACAAGCCTTGCGGCAGCGAAGACATTCCACCGCGATTCGCCCACCGCGAGGCCGGCCAAAGTGAACAGGACCACGCTCACGGGCATTGAGACAAGCCGATCTGCAGGAACGTGACGACGACCGGTCGTCCGGCCCCAATCGCATGGGAGCGCGGGAGCGCGCCGATGACGCTGATCAACGAGGCCACGAAGGCGACCGGTAGCGCTGCGCCAAGCAGTTCTGTCCGATGCCCGCCGCGCGCGCGCTCGCGACCGAGCCAGTGAGTCAGTCCGAGATCGAAAACGTAGGGAGCGGCCGTGAGGACAGCAAGGATTGCGGCAAGCTGGCCGCGTCCGTCGGCACCGAGCGCTCGAGCAGTGACCGTCGTTGTGACGAGCGCAGCCAGCAGCCCCATCAGGTTGACCGCAGTCAGCTTGCTAACGGTGTCAGACGGCAACGCAGTCCCTGGCGCAAACGAGCATTTCCCATCAGCAAAGTCGCCGGGTATCGAAGCACTCGGCGAACCCGAAGGTCGTGCGGACGCGTCCGCTGGAACATCCGTCATTGCGGCGACGAGATGGTGGCGGAAACGACGCTGATCGGTGCGAGCGAGGCTCCGAAAACATCTGCTCTAAGACATCCGTAATCGATGAGCTCGCCGGAAGGCGATGCCTCATGGCGCGAGGATCTCAGCCGATACGGGAATTCGTCGATTAGGGCTCAGACGGCATCCTTTCGGACGAGACGACCACGGTTGGCTCCGGCCCATGCGGGGGTTTAGGACGAGACTTGACTACGTTGTCAGCGTTGTCTCCTTCGTCGATCTCACCCAAGGTTAGCGCTGCTGTCGCCGCTGCGCGTTGTAGCGGCTACCCTCTGGGATGGTCCTTACCGCTGCGACTCGCCTTCTTCCACAGCACCCTGCCGGAACCCAATCGTAAGCCCGGCGGGGTCGAGATATTCGTCCACCGGCTGGCCAACCGCCTGATCGATCGCGGGCATGACGTGACGGTCTTCACGTTTGGCTCGCGTCCAGATGACGCACGCTACCGTGTCATCAAGATAGGTGCCTCATGGCTGGGCGCGAGGAGGGTGGCGCGATTGACGCTCGCCCCGCTCGTGCTCAACCGCATGCCCCACGCGGGCTTCGACGTCCTCCATCTGCACGGAGATGATTGGTTCCTGCTGTCGCGACGAATGGCGACTGTCAGGACCTTCTATGGGTCGGCGCTTTTCGAGGCGCGGAGCGCGACGACGATACGACGCCGTGTCGCACAGACAATCATCTATCCGCTGGAGGTCGTGGCGTCGCGTCTCGCGACGGCCAGCTTCGACATCGGATCCCGGCTTCCGTGGGGCTATAGCACCGATGGTTCGCTGGCCCTCGCGGTCAACCCGGTGAAAGACTCGGCCCAATCTGAGCCCAGTCAACACCCGACCGTGCTCTTCGTCGGCACTTGGCACGGGCGCAAGCGCGGAGCGTTTCTCGCGGACACGTTCGAACGGCTCGTGCTCCCATACCATCCGACGGCCGAGCTCTTGATGGTCAGCGACGACTGCGTCGAGCGCCCGGGCGTGAAGCGGATCAAAGTTCCGTCCGACGAGGAACTCGCGTCTCTGTACCGATCGGCCTGGGTCTTCTGCCTACCGAGCACCTATGAGGGCTTCGGCCTGCCGTACCTCGAGGCCTGTGCGCATGGGACGCCGGTGGTGGCTACGCCCAATGCCGGTTCTCGACATGTCCTAGCGCGGGGAGCAGGGCTGTTGGTCGATGACGCGGGTATCGGAGCCGCAGTGGCCGGGCTTCTCGGAGATTTCGAGGCCAGAGCCCGGCTGGCCGAAGCAGGTAGGGTGCGCGCGCGCGAGTTCAGCTGGAGCCGTGTCTTGGATGAGCATGAAGCCGCGTACGCACTCGCCGTGGCTCGGTTCGCGGGCTAGCGCTAGTCGGATAGCCCGTGCGCAAGCTAGGATGAGCGCCTCGTGGCCGGGGGCGGGGAACACTGGGAACGGTTTGCACGGGACGACCCCGAGTTCTATATCGCGGCTCAGCGCAGCGAATGGACGCAAGCGGCGTTCTACGCCAACGGGGCGGAGATTCTGGCTCAGTACCGGGATTGGATCGAGCCGCTCGGAACGCAGACCGCGGTGGAGATCGGAGCCGGCCTCGGTCGGATCACCGTCCATCTCGCCGCACGATTCGGCCATGTGCACGCGAGTGACATCAGCAGCGAGATGATGCGACAGGCCCGGCAGCGAGGGCTACCGGACAACATCAGCTGGGCTGTAAGCGCTGGCCGGCTGCCGGCGAATGACCGCACCGCTGACCTGGTGTTCTCCTACAACGTCATGCAACACATCGAATCCAGGCCCGAGATCGATACCTATCTGCGCGAAATCGAACGTGTGCTCAAGCTCGACGGCAAGGCCATCGTGCAATACGACAGTGCCCCACGGCCAGCATGGCAGCGACTCGCCCAGCGGCTTCCGGATCGTCTGTTGCCGCGCACGCAGCGACGTTTCATCCGGCGCTATCCGATACCGGTCAAGACGCTCGGGACGATGATCCGAGAGGCAGGTTTGCAGATCGTCGACGAGCGCGGCGCGGGCACGCGGGAGCATGATGTCGTCCTGAGAGTGAGCTGACCGCCCGTGACCGACACCCTGTCCCTCCCGCAGGCCCGCAGGGACCTACCGCGTGAACAGGAAGTTGTTGCCCCGCTGAAGATCGGCGGTGATGCTGGTTGGCTGCATCGGTCCCGCTGACGTCATCGTCTCGTAGCTGTAGCCTGCCTTAGCCATGAGCGCAAAGATGTCCTCTGGCTTGTAGCCATAGCGCTCCGTCCAGCGAGACTCGATCTCCAGCAGTACCGCCGGAGCATGGCGTGCCAAGATTTCTAGCGCACCGTGCATGACCTCGAGCTCCAGACCTTCGACATCGACCTTGATGAGATCGATCCGTGGCTCGCCGTCCAGCAGCAGGTCCAAGGTCGTCACGGGAACCAGCTCTTCTCCAACCCGCGCCGAGGATTGAGCCGGCAACAGATAGTTGGCCGACTGGGAGCCTGTCGTCACCACGGCTTCGCCGGGATTTTCACCAAGTGCTGCTTGCACCGTGGTCACCGCTTCCTCGGCCCGGTTTCGACGCACATTGTGATTGAGCAGCGCGAACGTTGAGGTCACGGGCTCGACCGCGATAACGCGTGCCCCGGTGGCGCGAGTCACCGGAAGGGCGAAGGCTCCGATGTTCGCTCCGACGTCGACCACCACCGACGAGCGATCCAGACGCTTGCATACGGCTTCGATCTCAGACGACTCGTGTGTGGTCCCAGTCGCCGCGCCCAGCGTCGATCCCCATACCTGCGGGTCGAATTTCCACTGAAGTCGTTGTGAGTCGATGAACCAAGCGCCTTCGCTGTCAAGGCATACATCGGCTAAGCTCACGCTGCCGCGTAGAGCGATTCCCTCGTTGACCCATGATGCGATTGCGTAATGCGAGTCATTGCGCGCCACATGCCGACGGACATGCCGCTTGTAGAACGCGAAGGCGCTTGGGAACAGCCTGCGCAGGCGATCGCGTAATGCTCGGGCTGGCACGGAGGTCAGGTCTGGTCCTTGGCGGCGCCCGGGGTTGCGGTGCGTTGCGTGGCGCCGCTGCCCGCGAGCCTTGGTCTCGGCAACGGACGATAGCGGGGGCCAGGTTCGTCACGACTGCCTGATCCGTCTGCGAGGGCAGAGCCGTGCATGGTTTCCGGTCGTGAGGATGATCTCGGGGACGTGATGAGCCAATAGCTGAGCACGCCCGCTGCGAGCCACAGATATGGGCCGAATGGTACCGCGATCGTCGTGAGTCCGCCGAATCCTGCGACCACCATGCTGAACAGCGGCGCGGCGAGCGCCGCCAGATAGAGCCGCGTCGTCGAATCGACGATGCGGCGTGTCCGCGTGAGTGCCAGCCACATCAGCCGGAAGAACAGCGCCAGGATGATCGCGAGACCGGCCACGCCGGTCTCGATCACCAGGTAGTTCCACAGCGTCTCGCTGTTAAGGCCGGCCTCGTTACGCCGCCCCGTCACGGCTCTGGCTGGACCGACGGTGCCCACACCAAGACCGAGCGGATACCGTGTGGCGTAGTCCTCAAACAGCCTCACGCTGCTGCCACGCTCTTGGGAGAACGTCGACACGATCTTGTCCGGCGCCACGCTCCGCGCCCGGTTCTTGGCCGGATTGTTGGGGCCCAGTTGCTGGGCGACGATGAACAGCAGCGCTGCGCCTATCGCTAGGCCCACGGTCGCACGAAGTGCGTTCTTAGATGCCGCGGCCACGACCCCGAAGGCGACAACGGAAATGACCGCCGTGACCGTCGCTCCTCGACTACCAGACGCAATGACGGCCAGCGCGATGCCGACCGCAGCTGGAGCGAAAGCGAGACGCGCCTTTCCCGATGCGTTCATGAGCAGGGCGATGAGTCCCGGTAGCGCGAGTGCCGCCACGAGGGCTCCGGCACCCTGATCCGATCCCAGCCCGAAGGGCCGCACCGACAGGTTGCCCGCTGCGTCGATTCCCTGCCGACCAGCGCCCGCGAAGAAGCCCGTTCCAAAGATCCGCTCCCTATACCCCGGACCCCACTGGGCGAACTGCTCAGGGGTGAGGAGCGACTGGATAAGGCTTGCCACGCCGCCCGCAGCGGCGCAGATGACGAGGATGATCACGAGCCCTCGTATTTGCGATTCGCGCCTGACGAACACGTATCCGAGGAAAAACAGCGGGACGAACTCCAGGTGCGTCCGCACCCCGGCCAGGCCCTGGATGATGCCCGGCGCGCTCGGGTTGAAGAGCTCGATGAACACCACTGCGGCGAACGCAATCACCAGGCCGCCGAGTGGTGGTAGTGCCAGCGGTTTGTGGGAATTCATTGATCGCAGCAGAGCACCACCGGCGATCGCAACGACGAGGATGTCGCGTCCCAGGGCGATGCCCTGGTTACCGGTCCGCAGCTTCAGGTAGCCGTCCAGCAGCCCGAGGTAAAGACCGAGTACCGCAAGCGATCGGTCAACTCGGCGATTGCTGAAGCCCCATGCCGCCAGCAGAAGGAAGAGGACAGACCCGACTGCGGCTGGACCGAATGTCAAAAAGTCAGCGGTCATGCGCGGATCGAGGCGCTACGGATGACATCGCGGTACAGACGCTGAAGACGCAAGGACACCACGCCAGGATCGTATGCGGCCACGGTGAACTGTCCACCATCCTGGAGACGTTGGCGACGCTCAGGGTCCTCCGCCAACTCGCGAAGCGAACGTGCGAGAGCAGCACGATCCCCCATCCTGTACAGGACGCCGTTCACGTCGTGGCGGACGATTTCGGCCGGACCGCCTGCGTCCGCAGCGACAACCGGCACTCGCGCCGCCATCCCTTCGAGGATGACTTGGCCGAACGGTTCGGGGATCAGCGACGCGTGAACGAGTATGTCCATGCGCGCGAGCTCGGGCCAGATGTCAGCACGGAACCCGCGAAACTCGACGCGGCCGTCAAGCCCGAGCGCGTGCGCGAGCTTGTGCAGTTCCTGATCGAAGTCGTGTTCACTGAAGAGCGCCGCACCCACGAGCACGCAACGCGTGTCGTCGTCAGGAAATGCGTCTGCGAATGCTCGCAGGTAGAGATCCTGGCCCTTCCAGGGCGCGAAGCGTCCCACCATTCCGACGACGAGTGGTCCAGGCTCACGCGGTTCGAGATGCGCGGGTGCAGCCAGCGCGCCTGAGACGACCGAGTAGAGGACTTCCGGCTGCGAAGCCGGATCCAGCGTGGCCATCGTCGCATGCGAGTTCACGACCACCTTCGACGCAAGACGGCGTGTCATTACGCGTACCAAGCGAACGGCGGCGCGCGGAAGATAGTCGGTCTCGATCCGATCCCGTACGTGCCATACGACCGGCACGCCCGCCAGGCGCGCCGCAATCGAGCCGTATACGCCGGCCTTCAGCGAGTTCGTGTGCACGATGTCAGGCCGAAGACGGCGCAGGTACAGCGCCAGGCGCAGGATGTAGCCGGCGGTTGCGAGGACAACCCCGAGCTGCACCGCCCGCGCGGTGACGCTGTCCTTGCTCAGGCCGCGCGCCCGCTCGGGCATCGGCAGCACCTCGATCGAGAGCCCCGCCTGCACGAGTTCGTCGGCAAGAGGCCCGTCCTCGGCGAGGATGACATGAGGCTCGACCTCGTCCAGGTGCGTGACGAGTCGCAGCAGCGCGATCTCGGCACCGGACAGCTGCGCGACATGATCCAGGTAGACGACGCGCATGCGCCGCTCCGCCGGCTCGGGTGCAAGCGCCTCGCGCAGCACCGCGCGGTGGCGCTGCACGACACCCAGCCACGAGTAGCCTTCGGCGAAGCGCCGCGTCGCTGGGCGGCTCGGAAGCCCGCCGGCGCGCGCGGCCTGCGCGAGGCGGGTGGCCAGTGCCGGCACATCGCCGGCTCGGACCGCGAGCGACCGATCGAGCCCGGCGACAGCCTCGAGAAGGCCGCCGATTTTGGTTACGATCGTCGGCGTGCCGCATGCAGCCGCCTCGATGACAACGAGGCCGAAACCCTCGAACGAGCGCGTCGGGACGATCCCGACGTCGGCCGCGCGATAGTGGTCGACGAGCGCGTCTTCGTCGATCCGTCCGAGGAACCGGACACTGTCCTGAAGCCCACCGTGTGCGACGAGTTCCTCGAGCGCGTGACGCTGCGGGCCCTCGCCGGCGATCAGGAGCTGCGCATCCCGCGGCAGGGCCGGCAATGCCTGCGCCCAAGCCTCGATGAGCGTGTCGAGGCCCATCCTGGAAACCAGTCGTCGAACAGAAAGGGCGACGAATGGGCAGGTTCCCAGCCCGAGCCGCTCGCGTGCCTCTCGACGATCACCTGGCGAGAAGCGCTCGAGGTCGACCCCCGGCGGCTCAACGCGAACGCGCCATGGCGACACGCGGTAGCGCTCGACGACCAGGCGCCGGAACGCGGAGCTGAGAACAATCACACGCTCCCCGCGCCGGTACACCGTTCGCTCGAGTGCGCGGCGCAGCGAGCGGCGGAGCGCGGACCCGTCGGCCTGTGCCACGTGCTCGTCCGCCCACGGCCCCTGGAAGTGAACGACGACAGGCAGCGCACGTAGCCGCCGCGATAGGAGCGGGGCGAGCGCGTAGAGGGCGAAATGGGCGTCGACGACGGCGGCTTCCCGAGCCGCGTGGCGCGCGGCGCGGCTGAATGACAACAGCCGCCAGGGCAAAAAAGCATCATGGCGCGAGACAGCAACGAGCCGCTCGGGGCTGCCGCTGGCGGGTGCGATGACAACCCCGCTCGTCTCAGGCTGGTGCTCAAGCAGATCGCGGAAGTAGCGGTCCAGACCGCCGAGCTGGTCGGGAAACCATCCCTTTCCGAGCATCAGGACCCTGGGGTGTTCCCCTGTCGATGTTTCGTCGTCGGCAGGCACGGTCGCAGCTTACGATTTCCGGTCAGCGACGCGAGCTGGCGATCACCAGGTGCCGACGGCGACGAGCCAGCGGTTGTGGATCGTGGGGCGGCGGTCCGGCAAGAACCGCCGCTGGCTGACGACGCGCGGACGGTATCCGCGACGGACGAGCCACGTTCCGCATGCCAGCTCGAGCTCTGCGGAGTGCACCTCCACGATGAGATGCGGATGTCGCCGCTCGATCATGCGAGCCGCTCCAGCCAAAACCTTGAGTTCGGCACCCTCGACGTCCAGCTTGACGATGTCTGGATCCCAGCCGATCTCAGCTGATTGCGCGTCCAGCGTCACGATTGTGCCCGAAGCATCATCGCGGTCGGCCACCGTCGCCTCAACGATCTCAATGCGGCTTCCGAGTGCTGGATTGGCGGCGAGCGCTCGGCGGATCGAGCGGCACCAGATGGCCTCGCACTCAAATGTGATCACGCGACCATTGGTGCGCTTGGCGAGGACGAGCGCGTCGTATCCGAGCTGACCACCAACGTCATACGCTGTGTAGCCGGGACGGCACAGGCGTCGCAGCCAGCGGTTGAGCTCGAGCTCGTAGAGACCGACGAGTAGATGCTTATGCTGCGTTATGTCTGCATCTATCCGCAGTCCACGGCCGAGACCAAAGCGCACGGTTCTCATCGCGGTGGAGCCCGGGCTAGGGTCCATGTGTAGGGCGTGGTCTGCTGGGGGTGGTAGGCACCAGCGGCCAGTCTACGGCTCCGTTCGGCCTTGGCGGCGGCAAGGACAGAGGTAAGCTGGTTCCGGGGACTTGTGAGCCAAGAGGTCGGGCCGACGGGAGGACGCGTAAGGTCCATGCGCCCGGATGGATCGGCCAATGGTGCAACCGTCGGCAGGCGCCGGAACCGATTCTATGAACGCCGATCAGCGACGGCCGCTACGAGCACCGATGCAAGGCGCTCGCGAAATGCGCTCCCCGAGAACCTCCTCGCGTGCCGCGCGATCTGCTCCGGGCTGGAGGAGATGCTGTCGCAGCCAGCGATTGCCTCGAGCAGCGCGTCCACCGAATGCTCGCGGAAGAACGTCCCGGTCACACCCTCCTCGATCGTCTCCAGCGCGCCGCCGCCCGCGAACGCCACCACTGGCTTGCCCGCGGCATTCGCCTCTACTGGCGTGATTCCGAAATCCTCCGCGCCGGGCAGGCAGAAGGCCCGGCAGCGCTCAAAGAGCTCGGTGATCTCGGCGTCCGGAAGGCGACCGAGAAATCGCACCGTCGGCCCGGCACGGCGCCTCAGGTCCGTCAGGGCAGGCCCCGTGCCGACGACGTCGAGGCCGATGCCGGCGCGCGTCGCGACGTCGACGACGAGGTCCACGCGCTTGTAGGCCAGCAGCCGCGACACGACGAGCAGCCGTTCTCCGCGCGGCGTGGGTGTGAAGCGATCGACGTCGACCGGCGGGTAGACAACGGGCGCGTCGCGACCGTAACGCTGATGGATGCGCTCGCGCACGAGCTCGCCGTTCGCGATGTAGAGATTCGCGCGGCGGGCGGCGCAGACGTCGAGCCGGCGAAAAGCAGCCGCGAGCGGGGCCAGCGCGCGCTGCTGCGCAGCGGCGCTCCCATAGTCGCCGTACAGCCAGCGCGCCGGGGTGTGGCAGTACACGGCATGAAACGCGCGCGGTGAGGTGTGCACGTAGTGCGCCCATCCGCTGGAGCTCGAGATGACGAGCTCCGCGTCGATCGCGCCTAACGAGCGAAACGCCGCCGGATACAACGGGAATAGCGCGCGGAAGCGATGGTCGACCGGCAGCTTGTCGACGAAGGTCGTACGAACGTCGAGCTGCGCGAACTCCGGGAACGTCGACTCGCTTCGGTACAGCGACGTGTACAGCGGGGCGTGCGGGAACATGTCGGCGAGCTCGAGCAATACGCGTTCGGCGCCGCCGCGCTGGTTGAGGTAGTCGTGGACGAGCGCGACATCGCCTGGGAGGCCATCTGCTGGTGCGGGCGCGGCGACCGAGTGGTCCGTGCTGGTCTGGTCCGCTGCTATTCTG
>Ga0136612_10000240_pt1 | contig 17543 bp, 14 predicted proteins | sample AntDryUQ224A2306_2_FD_106644 | JGI IMG/M metagenome (GOLD analysis project Ga0136612, IMG submission 106644) | Polar desert sand microbial communities from Dry Valleys, Antarctica - metaG UQ224A (23.06) | ecosystem: Environmental > Terrestrial > Soil > Desert | place: Antarctica: Dry Valley... | reverse complement strand
GCTCCCGATACCGCCACACCAGTCCTTGCACGAACGGCGGCCACAGGCTGGTCTTGACGCCGGCGAGGCGGAGGCGGTTGGCGGCCCAGCTGTTGCAGGTGCGGATCGCGCTCGCCTTGCCGGTCGCCCGATAGAAAGCGTCGCAGCAGCCGTATCCCGGCGCGTCGATATGCTCCGGCCGACCGCGCGCGTCGAGCGCGAAGTCGGCGCGAATCGCCGCCCACAGCCGGCGATATTCCTCGGGCCGCAAGCGAATCTCGCGCGCGGCGTAGCGCGGGTCGCCGACCCACTCGACGTGCATCACGCGCTTGCCGCCGGTCAGCCCCGACCAGATGGTCTTGGGCTTGATGTCGCGCCAGTGCGGCGTCTCGAGATAGACGCGCTCCTCGCCCGATCCGAACGCCACCCATCGCGCATCGGGGTCGGGCGCCGCGAAATGGCGCCTGGGCACCAGCGGCTCCCAATCGAGCCCCTGCGCGCTCGCCGGCATGATGATGTCGGTGTGGATGCCGTTGTCGGCGAGGTAGATGGTGATGCCCTTGTCGGGCTCCTCCCAGCCGCGGTTGACGGGGATCAGCGAGCCCAAGAGCGCGGCGAGCAGGTAAAGCGCTGGGACGGCGGCGACCGCTAGCACCACCCAGCGCACCAAACGCCAGGATTTTCGCTTTCGTCGCGCCACTCGACCTCCCGCTTCTTGCCTTGCCTTGATTGGCCCGCCTGACTAGATGCCCGCTCGCCGTTCCTGTAGCGGCAATCGGTCGGGGCGTAGCGCAGCCTGGTAGCGCATCACACTGGGGGTGTGGGGGTCGCTGGTTCGAATCCAGTCGCCCCGACCACGATGGTTTTTGCAAGACCATCCCCCAGATGGTGTGAAAACATCATCGCTCACACGGAAAGATGTCTTTCGCTTATGTCCACCACCCCATTGTTGATGAGCGCCGCATCGGCCAGCAGTCCGTCGGCGATCCTTGTCGGAATCCTGCCGTGGCTGTTGATCTTCGTGATCTTCTACATGCTGATGATCCGCCCCCAGCAAAAGCGGATGAAGGAGCATCAGGCGGCCATCGCGGCGGTCAAGAAGGGCGATGAGGTGATCACCGGCGGCGGCATTCGCGGCCGCGTCACCAAAGTCATGGACGACGATGTCGAGGTCGAGATCGGCCAGGGTGTCAAGGTCCGAATCGTCAAGGGCACCCTCAGCCACATCGGCGCCAGCGCCAAGAAACCGGCCAACGACTGATGCTCGATTTCCCGCGTTGGAAGATCTGGGCGGTTTCGCTGACGGTCGCCATCGGCATATTGTTCGCGATCCCCAGCCTCGTCGCCGGCACGGCGCTCGGCGAGCGCTGGCCGAGCTGGCTGCCGAGCGCCAGGATCAGCCTCGGCCTCGACCTCTCGGGTGGGAGCCAGCTGCTGCTCGAAGCCGACACCGCCGACGCCGCCAAGCAGCGGCTTGCGGCGATGGAGGATACGGTCGCGACCGAGCTTCGCCGCGGCACGCCGCGAATCGAGATCGGCGACATTTCCACCAGCGGCGGGCGGCTGGCGTTCATGGTCCGCGACCCGACCAAGGTCGACGCGGCGGTCGAGCGGCTGCGGACGCTGACTCAGCCGGTCGGGCTGACCGGCTCACGCGATTGGGACGTCAGCGTCGTCGATTCGACGCGAATCGTGCTGACTCCGACCCGGTCGGGCTCGGCCAAGGCGCTCAAGGATGCGATGACCGTCGCCCGCGACGTCGTGCGCCGCCGCATCGACCCGCAGGGCACCAAGGAAGTCACCGTCATCAACCAGGGCGACCGGCGCATCCTCGTCCAGGTGCCCGGCGTCGAAGACCCGGAAGCGCTTAAGGCGCTGATCGGCCAGACCGCGCGGCTCGAGTTCAAGCTGGTCGATTTGACCGCCGATCCCGAGCAGGTCGCCGCCGGTCGCGCGCCGCCCGGAAGCCAAATCCTGCCGCTCGCCGACGGCACCGGGGCGATGGCGGTCAAGCGGCGGGTGATGGTCTCGGGCGACCAGCTGACCGACGCCAAGCAGAGCTTCGACCAGGACGGGCAGCCGGTGGTCTCGATCACCTTCAACTCAGCCGGCGCGCGGCGCTTCGGACGGGTCACTCAGGAGAACGTCAATAAGCCGTTCGCGATCATCCTCGACGAGAAGATCCTGTCGGCGCCGAACATCAATGAACCGATCCTCGGCGGCCAGGCGCAGATCAGCGGCGGCTTCACCATCGAAACCGCCAATCAGCTCGCCATCTCGCTCGCCTCGGGCAAGCTGCCGGTGAAATTGAACGTGATCGAGGAGCGCACGGTCGGTCCCGAGCTCGGCAAGGATTCGATCCAGAAAGGCACCATCGCCAGCATCGTCGCGACATTTGCGGTGATCCTGTTCATGCTGGTCACATACGGGCGCTTCGGCGTCTATGCGACCGTCGGATTGATCGTGAACGCGCTGATGATCCTCGGGATCATGGCGATCTTCGGCTCGGCATTGACGCTGCCCGGCATCGCCGGCTTCGTGCTCACCATCGGCGCGGCGGTCGACGCCAACGTGCTGATCAACGAGCGTATCCGCGAGGAGCAGCGGCGCGGGCGCAAGATCCTCGATGCGATCGAAACCGGGTACCGCGAAGCCTCGACCGCGATCTTCGACGCCAACATCACCAACGTCATCGCGGCGGCGCTGATGTGGTACTTCGGGTCCGGGCCGATCCGCGGTTTCGCGGTGGTGCTGATGATCGGCATCCTCACCTCGGTGTTCACCGCCGTCAATTTCACGCGGATGCTGGTTGCGCTGTGGATCCGGCGCAAGCGGCCCAAGGTGCTGCACATATGATTACGAGCGAGAGTTGAACCGATGAAATTGCTGAAGCTCGTCCCAGACAACACCAACATCGACTTCATGCGCTGGCGCAACCTTGCGCTGGTGCTGTCGATCATCGCCACCGTCGCCAGCCTCGTGCTGGTCGGGGTCAAGGGGCTCAACCTCGGGGTCGATTTCGTCGGCGGCCAGATGATCCGCACGACCTTCGCCCAGCCGATCGACGTCGACCAGCTGAGGAGCCGGGTCGGGGGTCTCGGTCTCGGCGACGCCAGCATCCAGGAAACCGGCGGCCCGACCACCTACCAGCTACGGCTGCCCAAGCCCGAGGGCGGCGAGGCGGCCGCCAACCGCGCCGCGTCGCGGGTGCGGGCGATGCTCGAGCAGCAATATCCCGGCGCGCGGGTGGATGCGGTCGAGACGGTGTCGGGCAAGGTCAGCGAGGAGCTGGCGCTGGACGGCGCGCTGGCGATCACGCTGGCGATGCTCGGGATCGCGATCTACATCTGGTTCCGCTTCGAATGGCAGTTCGGCGTCGGCGCCCTGGTCACCTTGTTCCACGACGTCAGCATGATCTTCGGCTTTTTCGCCGTGACTCAGTTCCAGGTCGATCTCAACATCGTCGCGGCGTTCCTCGCGATCGTCGGTTATTCGCTCAACGACACGGTGGTGATCTACGACCGAATCCGCGAGAATCTGCGAAAATATCGCAAAATGGGGATCATCCCGCTCTTGAACCTGTCGCTCAACGAGACGCTGTCGCGGACGATCGTCACGTCGCTGTCGATCATGCTGGCGCTGGCGATGCTGCTGATCTTCGGTCCCGACGTCATCTTCGGCCTGACGCTGGCGATCCTGCTCGGCACTTTCATCGGCACCTATTCGTCGATCTACATCTCGGCGCCGATGCTGACGTGGCTGGGGCTCAAGCCCGACAGCTTTCTGCAGCTCGACGAGAAAAACATTCCCGGCCCGCAGGAGGCCTGAGCCCGTTCAGCAAAATCCCAGCTTCACCCGTCCATGTCGCCGCTTGGCCTCGGCCGGGGGCCACGCTAATGAGGATGCCATGTCCAAACTAATCCGCGGCGCCGCGATGCTCATCGCCTGCGCGCTCGTCCTTCCCGCCGCCGGCTGCGCCGGAAACAAGACCAGCGGCGACACCGCTTATGTCGCGCGCGACGTCAACACGCTCTACGCGCTCGCCAAAACGCGCCTCGATGGGGGGCGTTACGAGGACGCGGCCAAGCTGTTCGACGAGGTCGAGCGCCAGCACCCTTATTCGGTATGGGCCCGCCGCGCGCAGATGATGAGCGCCTTCAGTTACTATCTCGCCCGCAAATATCCCGAGGCGGTCAGCTCCGCGCGGCGCTTCATCACCATCCACCCGGGCAACAGGGAAGCGCCCTACGCGCATTATCTGGTGGCGATGAGCTTCTATCAGCAGATCGAGGACGTGACCCGCGACCAGCGCATCACGCAGCAGGCCGCCGATGCGTTCGGTGAGCTGGTCCGCCGCTACCCCGAGAGCCGCTACGCCGCCGACGCCCGGCTCAAGCTCGACCTCATCAACGACCATCTCGGCGGCAAGGAAATGGAGATCGGGCGCTATTATCAGCGGTCGGGCAACTGGCTCGCCGCGACCACCCGGTTCCGGGTCGTGGTCGAGAAATACCAGACCACCAGCCATGCGCCGGAAGCGCTGCACCGCCTGGTCGAATCCTACCTCGCGCTGGGGATTCCGGTCGAAGCGCGCAAGGCGGCGGTCGTTCTCGGCGCGAACTATCCGGACAGCGTATGGTACCACCGCGCCTATCGGCTGATTTATTTCAAAGAGCCGAAGGGCATCAAAGGCTGATCGCGGCAGCGCGAGCGCCGGCTGGAGGGTCGAGACCCCAATGCTGAGGCAGCTCGCCATCAAGGACGTCGTGCTGGTCGACCGGCTCGAGCTGGAGTTCGACCGCGGGCTTGGCGTGCTCACTGGCGAGACCGGCGCGGGCAAGTCGATATTGCTCGACGCGCTCGGATTGGCGCTCGGCGCGCGCGCGGACGCCGGGCTGGTGCGCAGCGGCGAGGAAGCCGCCGCGGTGTCGGCCGAGCTGGAGATGCCGCGCGAGCATGCGGTGCACGCTCTGCTCGTGGAGCATGGCATCGAGTGCGATGCGGGCGAGCTGCTGGTGCTTCGGCGGACTTTGAAGGCGGATGGCGGCAGCCGCGCCTTCGCCGGCGGCACGGCGGTCTCGGCCGCGGTGCTGCGCGACATCGCCGCCCTCAGCGTCGAGATCCACGGCCAGCATGACGACCGCGGCTTGCTCAACCCCAGGGGTCACCGGCAGCTGCTCGACGCATTCGGCAAGATCGACACCGGCGCAATCGTCGTCGCCTGGGCCGAGGTCACGCGGCTCGAGCGCGAGCTTGGCGAGGCGCGCGCCGCCGCCGCCGAAGCGGAGCGCGACCGCGACTGGCTCACGCACGCGTCCGCCGAGATCGCGGCGCTGGCGCCGGAAGCCGGCGAGGAGACCCGGCTCGCCGAGGAGCGCGCCGCGATCCAGGCGGGGGTGAAGGCGGGGGAAGCGCTGGCCGGCCTTGACGAGTTGCTCGGCGGCTCGGACGGCGCGCTCGCGCAATTGCGGCTGGCGGCGCGGCGGATCGAGCGCGGAGCCGCCGACCACCCGTTGCTGGCCGAGGCGCTTGCGGCGCTCGACCGCGCGCTGATCGAAGCCTGCGAAGGCGAGGACAAGATCGCCCGCGCCGCGGACGCGCTGGCGTTCGATCCGGCGCGGCTCGAAGCGGCCGAAGCGCGGTTGTTCGAAATCCGCGCGCTCGCCCGCAAGCATCGCGTCGAGGCCGATGCGTTGGCCGCGCTCGGGGCACAGATGGGCGGACAGCTGGCGCTGATCGAGCAGGGTGGCGAACGGATCGCCCGGCTCGACGCCAACTTGGCCGCCGCGAGGGAGACTTACTCGGACGCGGCGCGGGCTTTGAGCGTTGAGCGGCACGCGGCGGCGAAGGCGCTGGATGCGGCGGTGGCTTCGGAGCTTGCGCCTTTGAAGCTCGATTCCGCGCGCTTCCGCACCGCCTTCGCTCCCGCCGAGCCCGGACCGTCCGGCACCGACCGCGTCGAGTTCGAGGTGTCGACCAATCCCGGCGCGCCGTTCGGCCCGCTGACGCGGATCGCCAGCGGCGGCGAGCTGTCGCGGTTCATCCTCGCGCTCAAGGTCGCGCTGGCGGAGGCCGGCACGGCTTCGACCATGATCTTCGACGAGATCGACCGCGGCGTCGGCGGCGCCGTCGCCAGCGCCATCGGCGAGCGCCTTGCCCGGCTCGCCCGCGATTCGCAGGTGCTGGTCGTCACCCATTCGCCGCAGGTCGCGGCGCGGGCAACGCACCATTACCGGATCGAGAAATTGCACGGGCCCGGCGGCACCCGCACGTCGGTGCGCCGTCTCAATGAGCCCGAGCGGCGCGAGGAGATCGCGCGGATGCTGTCGGGCTCGCTGGTCACCGATGAGGCCCGAGCGCAGGCGGCAAGGCTGCTGGAGGCGGCGTGACGGCTTTCGTGGCGCTGCTGCGGGCGGTGAATGTCGGCGGCACCGGCAAGCTGCCGATGGCGGAATTGAAGCGGATCGCGGAGGATCTCGGCTTCGCGAACCCCCGGACCTTCATCGCCAGCGGAAATCTGCTGTTCACCAGCGACAAGAGCGAGGGCGAAGTCCGCGCGATGCTGGAAAAAGCGCTCGACGAGCACATGGGCAAGCCGGTCGGGGTGATGGTTCGGAGCGCCGCGGAGATGGCCGCGGTCGCCACGGCCAATCCGTTCGGCGATGCGCCGGGCAAGCGGGTGCTGGTGACGTTTCTGCCCGAACCGCCGCCGGAGGGCGCGCTTGACCAGGCCAAGGGCCACGACGGCGAGCGGCTGGCGCTCGGCAGCCGCGAAATCTACGTCGATTATTGCGGCACCTTGCTCGGTCGCTCGAACTGCGCATTCCCGCGGCGGCCGAGGGCACGGGGCGCAACATGAACAGTGTCGACAAGCTCGCCGAGATGGCAAAGGAGATGGCCTTGGCGATGGAGAAGGCATGACGCGCGAGACACCGGTCGGGATTAAGTTCGGCGACGAGGAGCTCGAAGGCGTGCTGGTTGCGCGCCGGGACAGCGCTCGCCGACCCGGCGTGATCATCTTCCCGACGGTGATGGGCGTGTCCGACCTCGAACTCGGTTTCGCGCGGCAGCTCGTTCATTTGGGCTACACCGGCTTCGTCGCCGATCTGTTCGGAAAGCGGTTCCACGGCGCATCGCGCGAGGTGATGTCCGGGGAGTTGAAGCGGCTGCGCAGCGACCGCGCGAGCTTGCGCGAACGCTTGCTCGCGGTGCTCGAGTCGGTCCGCAATCTCGATGCCGTCGAGCCGGACCGGATCGTCGCGATCGGCTATTGCTTCGGCGGGTTATGCGCGCTCGATCTCGCCCGCAGCGGCGCCGACATCGCCGGAGCCGCGAGCTTCCACGGGTTGCTCGATCAGCCCGGATTGGAGCCGAAGCCGATCAAGGCCAAGGTGCTGGCGTTCCACGGCTGGGACGACCCGATGGCGCCGCCCGAAGCAATGGTCGCGCTGGGCAAGGAGCTGACCGAGGCGGGCGCCGACTGGCAGGTCCACGCCTATGGCCACGTCGCCCACGGCTTCACCAATCCCAACGCGTCGAAGCTCGGCATCCCCGGAATCCAGTATAATGCGCTCGCCGCCGAGCGGTCGTGGACGTCGCTGATCAATTTCCTCGAGGAATTGTTCGGCTGAGATGGCGGGCAAGCTGACCGAAGCCGACGCCGCCGAGCGGATCGCCTCGCTGACCGAGCAAATCGCGCGCCACGACAAGCTCTATCACGACCGCGACGGGCCCGAGATCAGCGACTCCGAATATGACGCGCTGGTCCGCGAGAATGCCGCGCTAGAGGCGCAATTCCCGCAGCTGGTGCGCGCGGACTCGCCGTCGAAGCGGCTCGGCGCGGCGCCGACATCGGCGCTCGCCAAGGTCGCCCACGCGCGGCCGATGCTCAGCCTCGAGAACGCCTTTTCGGCCGACGCGGTGGTCGAGTTCGTCGCGCGAGTGCGGCGGTTTCTGTCGCTTGGCACGGACGAGCCGGTGGCAATCACCGCCGAACCCAAGATCGACGGCCTGTCCTGCTCGCTGCGCTACGAGGCCGGCGGGCTGGTGCTGGCCGCGACGCGCGGCGACGGCATGGTCGGCGAGGACGTCACCGCCAACGTCCGCACCATCACCGACGTGCCCCAGGCGATCGCCGGAGCGCCGGAAGTGCTCGAAGTGCGCGGCGAGGTCTATATGTCGAAGGCCGATTTCGCCGCATTGAACCAGCGGCAGGAGGCGGCCGGCGGCAAGATCTTCGCCAATCCGCGCAACGCGGCGGCGGGGTCGCTGCGCCAGAAGGATCCGTCGGTAACTGCGTCTCGGCCACTGCGCTTCCTCGCCCACGGCTGGGGCGATATCAGCGAACCGCTGGGCATGCTGCAGTTGCTGGCGATGAAGAAGATCGAATCCTTCGGCTTTCCGGTCAGCGACCTGTTGAAGCGTTGCGAAACGGTCGAGGAGGCGCTTGAGCATTATGCCGCGATCGAGCGGGCGCGCGCGGACTTGCCGTTCGACATCGACGGCGTGGTTTACAAGGTCGGGCGGCTCGACTGGCAGGAGCGATTGGGCCAGGTGGCTCGATCGCCGCGCTGGGGCCTGGCGCACAAATTCCCCGCCGAGAAAGCCGAAACCACCTTGGAAGCAATCGACATCCAGGTCGGCCGCACCGGCAAGCTGACTCCGGTGGGAAGGCTGGTGCCGGTCGGAGTGGGCGGCGTGATCGTCGCCAACGTCACGCTCCATAATCGCGACGAGATCGCCCGGCTCGGGCTGCGGGTCGGCGACCGCGTGCGCATCCAGCGCGCCGGCGACGTGATCCCGCAGGTGATCGAAAACCTCACCCGCAACGAGCCGGGCGAGCCCTACATCTTCCCCGACCATTGCCCCGAATGCGACAGCGAAGCGGTCGCCGCCGAGGGCGAGGTCGACGTGCGCTGCACCGGCGGGCTCGTCTGCCCGGCCCAGCGAATCGAGCGATTGAAGCATTTCGTCAGCCGCGGCGCGCTGGACATCGAGGGCCTGGGCGAAAAGTCCATCGTCGAGTTCGTCGAACTGGGCTGGCTCCATTCGCCGGCCGACATCTTCCGCTTGGCCCGGCATCGCGAAGAACTGCTCCTGCGCGAAGGCTGGAAGGAGAAATCGGTCGACAACCTCTTGGGCTCGATCGAGGCGCGGCGCGAACCCGAGCCGGCGCGCTTCCTGTTCGCGCTGGGAATCCGCCACATCGGCATCGTCACCGCCAGGGATTTGATGCGCGCGTTCGGCACCATCGAGGCGCTCAGGAGCGCCGCGACAGGCGACGATGCACAAGCCGAGTTGTCCGCGGTCGAAGGCGTCGGCCCGGTCGTTGCCGAGGCGTTGGTCGAGTTCCTGCACGAGCCGCACAACCGCGAAGTGCTCGACGATTTGCTGTCGCAAGTGCGGCCGCAACCATTCGTCTCCGAGGCTCGCGAAACCGAGTGGAGCGGCAAGACCATCGTCTTCACCGGCAGCCTCGAGACGATGAGCCGCGACGAAGCCAAGGTCCAGGCCGAACGGCTGGGCGCGCGTTCGGCAGGCTCGGTCAGCGCCAGGACCGATTTGGTGGTCGCCGGGCCGGGCGCCGGTTCCAAGCTCAAGAAAGCGGCGGAGCTCGGAGTGCGGGTGATCGGCGAGGAGGAATGGGCTGCGATCGTCGCCGCGGCCGGCTAGGTCTTGCTGCGCCATCGACCGCGTGCAACCAATGCCGGCCTTTTTCCGGGGAGTTAAGGGAATGAAGCGACTGTTGTTCGTGTGTGCGTTCGCGGCTCTGCCCGCTTTGGTCCAGGCGCAAGCAGCGCCGCGACCGACCCCGCCGGGCGTCGCCAAGAAGCCCTACGTCGTGAAGGGCCCGGCGAACCGCAACGACGAATATTACTGGCTGCGCGACGACACCCGCAAGTCGCCGGACATGCTCGCTTATTTGAATGCCGAGAATGCCTATGCGGACGCGCAGCTGGCGCCGCTGAAGCCGCTCCAGGACAAGATTTATTCGGAGATCGTCGGCCGCATCAAGCAGGACGATTCGAGCGTTCCGGTGCGCCAACGCGGCTATTATTACTACTCGCGCTTCGCCGTCGGCGCGGACTATCCGATCATCGCCCGCCGCAAAGGCGGCATGAAAGCGCCCGAACAGGTGATGCTCGACCAGCCGGCGATGGCCAAGGGCCACGGCTTCTTCGCAATCAGCGACACTAGCGTCAGCCAGGACGACCGACTGCTCGCTTATGCCGAGGACGTCGTCGGGCGGCGGCAGTACAAATTGAAGTTCAAGAACCTCGCGACCGGCAAGGCGCTACCCGACATTGTCGAAAACGCCGAGCCGAACCTGGTCTGGGCCGACGACAACCGCACCCTCTATTACGTCGAGAAGGACCCGGTGACCCTGCTCAGCAAGCGCGTGAAGGCGCACGTGATCGGCACATCCGCGTCCACCGACCGCCTGATCTACGAGGAGAAGGACGACAGCTTCTATATGGGCGTCGGCCGCACCAGCGACGACAAGTTCGTCTGCATTTTCCTGCAAAGCACGGTCAGCGCCGAGCAGCGTTGCACGCCCGCCGCGCGGCCAGCGGAATTCACCCTGGTGGCGCCGCGCCGGCGCGATTTTCTCTACAACGCCGACCACGTCGGCGATCATTGGGTGATCCGCACCAACTGGGACGCGCCCAATTACCGGCTGATGACGGTCAGGGACGCGTCCGCGAACGGCGACCGGTCGGCGTGGACCGACCTTGTCCGGCACGACGCCAACGTGTTCATCGAGGCATTCCAGCCGTTCAACGACTTCGTCGCGATCGAGCAAAGGTCCGGCGGCAACAAGAAGATCCGTCTGCTGATGAACTCCGGGCGGAGCAGCGAAGTCGCTTCGGATGAACCGGCCTATGCGATGAGCCTCGGCGACAATCGCGAAGTCGCGGCGACCAAGCTTCGCTACACCTATGATTCATTGACCACGCCGGAGATCATTTACGAAGTGGATGCGCGGACCGGCGCGCGCAATGTGCTCAAACGCACGCCCGCGCCCAACTACGATGCCGCCAATTACGTGACCGAGCGGGTATGGGCGCCGGCGCGCGACGGCACCCGGATTCCGGTTTCGCTGGTCTATCGCAGGGGCTTCAAGCGCGACGGCACCGCGGCGCTGCTGCAATATGGATACGGCAGCTACGGCGCTTCGATGGACCCGTCCTGGCAATCGACCATTCCGAGTTTGCTCGACCGCGGCATGGTCTATGCGATTGCGCACATCCGCGGCGGGCAGGAGATGGGCCGCGCCTGGTACGACCAGGGGCGGCTGCTCAACAAGAAGAACAGCTTCACCGATTTTATCGACGTCACGCATTTCCTCACCGGCCAGGGCTATGCGGCGAAGGACCGGGTCGCGGCCAATGGCGGCAGCGCCGGCGGCCTGCTGATGGGCGCGGTCGTCAACATGGCGCCGGGGGACTATCGGGTGATCATCTCGCAGGTGCCGTTCGTCGATGTCGTGACGACCATGCTCGACGCGTCGATCCCGCTGACCACCAACGAATATGACGAATGGGGCAATCCCGCGCAGCAGCAATATTACGACTATATGCTGTCCTACTCGCCCTACGACAATGTCCGCGCCCAGGCCTATCCGGCGATCTTTGTCGGCACCGGGCTGTGGGATAGCCAGGTGCAATATTACGAGCCGGCCAAATGGGTCGCGCGGCTGCGGGCGACCAAGACCGACAGCAATCCGCTGCTGTTCCGCGTGAACATGGAGGCCGGACACGGCGGCAAGTCGGGCCGCTTCGAGAGTTTCCGTTCGGTCGCGGAATATCAAGCGTTCATGCTCAATCAGCTTGGGATTTCGAACTAGGCCTTCGCCAGCGTCAGCACCGGCCATTCGCCAGCGCCCGCGTTGACGAGCGGTAGGCCGAGATCGCGATAGGCGGCCGCTACGGCTTCGGCCTGGGTGTGGAGCAGGCCGGCGAGAACCATCGTGCCGCCGGGCGCGAGCGCCGCGGCGAAGCTGGGCGCGAGCTCGATCAATGGTCCGGCGAGGATATTGGCGATGATCAGGTCGAACGGCGCGCGCGCGGCGAGCAGCGGCGAATCCATGCCGTCGCCCACAGCCAGCAGCAGCTCGCCCGCGGCGTGGCCGAGCGTGACGCCGTTGATCGCCGCATTGTCGCGCGCGACGTCGATGGCGACCGAATCGATGTCGGTGGCGATGCAGCGCGCGCCCGGCCACAGCGACAGCGCGGCGAATGCGAGCAGTCCGGTGCCCGTGCCAACGTCGGCAATATTTGCGGACACGCAACCGTTGCCCTGTAGCATATCGAGCGCTTCAAGGCACCCTGCGGTGGTCGCATGCTGGCCGGTGCCAAAGGCGAGGCTGGCGTCGATCTCGAAGCTGGTGCTGCCCGGCGGCGCCGATCCGCGGTGGGTCGGCGTATGCACGAAAAAGCGGCCGGCTCGGATCGGCTGCAAGCCCGACTGGCTCATCCTGACCCAATCGTCCTCGCCGAATTGTTCGACCTTCGCCGGGCCGCTGCCGAGCCGGAAAAGGTGGGCAAGCTCCTCCGCCGTCGGTTGATGGTCGAAATAGGCGTGGAGCAGCCACTCGTCGGGCCTGGCGGGATCGGGCTCGTCCGCGACCAGCACGGGCGGAACGTCGCCGATCGGGAATTGGTCGCCCGCTTCGGGCAGCGCCTCCGCCTGCGCGCGCGTGCACGGCAGGCTCGCGCGCCAGCTCATCTAACGTAGCTGGCGCCGTTGACGTCGATCACGGTGCCGGTCGCGGACGCGGGGGCATCGATCGCCAGCCAGCGGATCGCCTCGGCGACTTCGTCGGTGGTGGCGACACGACCGAGCGGAATATCGGCGACGATCCGGGCACCGCCGCGGCCGGCCAGATATTCGTCGGTCATTTCCGACACGGTGAAGCCGGGGCAGACCGCGAAGGCGAGGATCCGCTCGGCCGCATAGCCGCGCGCGATGGTCTTGGTCATGCCGACCATGCCGGCTTTCGACGCAGCATAATGCCAGTGCTGCGGCGAATCGCCGCGGTAAGCGGCGCGGCTGGCGACGTTGACGATGCGGCCTCCGTTGCCCTGTTCGCGCAAGTGGCCGATCGCGAGGCGGCTGAGGTCGGCCGGGGCGTGGAGGTTGATGGTCAGGGTGCGCGCCCAGGCCGCGTGCCATTCGCCGTCGGGCGCATCGTCGGCGACGCCCTCGTAAATGCCGGCGTTGTTGACCAGCACGTCGATGCGGCCGTCGAGCCGCTCGAGCGCGGCGTTCCACAGCGCGCGCGGAGCGTCCGGGTCGGCGAGGTCGCCGGCGATGAGCTCGTCGCCGCCGCGGGTCGAGTGGCCGACGACCCGATGGCCGGTCGAGCTAAGGAGGGCGAATGCGGCCGCGCCGATGCCGCGGCTGGCGCCGGTGACGAGGATGTTCATGCCGGCTGTCTGTCATTGCGAGCGCAGCGAAGCAATCCAGCTGGATTGCCGCGTCGCTACACTCCTCGCAATGACGGAGAGATCAGGCGGCGATGCCGCTGACGAACTCCTTGGTGGTCGACTTGAAGTCGGCGATCTGCTCGCTGAAGCGGCCGAAGCCGGCCTCGACCTGGTCGATGTCCTTGGCGACATTCTCGGTGTCGGAGCGGATTGCGGCGATGGTCGAACTCATTGAATCCGCCGCGAGCGCGGTTTCATCGACCGCGGCGGTGATCATGGTCACGGTTTGCGCCTGGAGCTCCATCGCCTCGCGGATGCGGTCGGCGGAAGTCTGGACCTCTTCGACCGTGCCCTGGATCGAGCTGTTGGCCTCGACCGTCTGGCGGGTCGCCTGCTGGATCGCCGTGATCTTGGCGGTGATATCGTCGGTCGCGCGCGCGGTCTGCGAGGCGAGGCTCTTCACTTCCTGGGCGACGACCGCGAAGCCGCGTCCGGCATCCCCGGCGCGCGCGGCCTCGATGGTCGCGTTCAATGCCAGCAAATTGGTCTGGCCGGCGATGTCGCGGATCAGGCTCAAGATCGATTCGATCGCTTCGACGTGGGATGACAGCGCCTGGCTGACCTTGACCGCTTCCTCGGCCTGGCCGCCGGCGCGAACCGCTACGCCCGCCGCGGTTTCGACTTCGGTGCGGGCGTCCTCGATTGCGCGAATGAGCCCGGCCGCCGTCTGCGCGGCTTCGCGCATCGCCACCGCCGATTGCTCGGCCGCCGCCGCGACTTCGCTGGTCTTGCCGAGCATGCCGCGGGCCGACGCGGCGGTCGCGCGGGTGCGGTCGGTCAGCGCTTTCGACTGATCGGTGCTGTTGCGCACGAGGTCGGCGACGCGGCGCTCGAACTGCTCGCTCTGGCGGCCGCGCTGGTCGGCGGCGTCGTTGGCCTCCAACAGCGCAATCTGGGCGAGGATGATGTCCTGGCTATAGGTCATGACGCGATGAAAGGTGTCGATCGCCTCGATGCGGTCGTCGGCGCGGCCGGCGAAGCAGTCGTCGAAGGCGCGGCTGATTTCCCTGGCCATGCGGGCGCGCGCGGCGATGAATTCGGGAACGCTGCGCTTGCCGGCGAACATCTTGACGCCCTGCTCGGCAACCGCGCGGACCCATGCGTCGTCGACCGGCCTGGTGAAATCGCCGGCGCCAAGGCTGCCGATATCCTCGCCGAAGTGGCTTCGCGACGCGGCCTCGATGACCGGGCCGGCTTCGTCCCACAGGCGGCGAAGCGATGCTTCGAAATGGCCGTCCTCGCTGTACGAGGCGATCCGCGACGCCACCTGGTCGTTGGTCAGGCGCTGCAGATGTCCGATGTCGCCGCTCATTCCTGGGTCTCCGTGATGGCACTAGCGCCGTAAACTGTCGCCGCTGTTTGCTCCGGCAATGGTTAAGACCGGGTTAGGGACGCTCCAAAATCCTGGCGAATCTTGCCTCCGAATGGCCGGAGCCCTAAGCGGGCGACGCCCGGCGCAGCCCATGCGGCCGGCCTGGCAGAATTAAGAAAGGCCCCGCTGAATGGCCACCGAAGGCTCCCGGCCAATATCCCGGCCGCTCTCCCCGCACCTCGGCGTCCTTCGCTGGGGACCGCACATGCTGGTTTCGATCCTGCACCGCGTCACCGGCGCGGCGCTGGCGACCGCCGGCCTCGCGCTGCTGGTGTGGTGGCTGATGGCGATCGCCGACGGCCCGGACGCCTATGCGGCCTTCACCAGGGCAGCGATGCATCCCGTCGGCCTGGTCGTCCTGGTTGGCCTGACCTGGGCGTTCTTCCAGCATTTGCTGTCGGGCCTGCGCCACCTGGTGATGGACACCGGCGCGGGCTTCGAGCTTGCGACCAACAAGCGCTTTGCAATGCTGACCTTGGCCGGATCGCTGATCCTGACATTGCTCATCTGGGTGCCGGTTTTGGGAGGGTTGCTATGAGCGTCGGTGAAAGCGCAACCCCGCTGGGAACGGTCGAGGGGCTCGGCTCGGCCCGTGAGGGCGGCGAGCATTGGCTGGCCGAACGGGTGACGAGCGCGGCGCTGTTGCTGCTCGGCGCATGGCTGATCGCCTCGCTGTTGTTCCTTCCCTCGCTCGATCAGCGCACGATGGCCGAGTGGCTTTCCACCCCGGGCGGCGCGGTGCCGATGGCGCTGCTGGTCGTCACCGCCTTCGTCCACGCGCTCGACGGGATGAAGGTCGTGGTCGATGATTATGTGCACGACGCGGGCAACCGCTTCGCGTTGAACACCTTGCTGCTGTTCGTCGCGGTCGGGGCTGCGTCGCTGGCGCTGTTCGCATTGGGCCGCATCGCCTTCGGTGGCGCGGCTTGATCGCCTACAAGATCATCGACCATGTCTATGACGTGGTCGTGGTCGGCGCCGGCGGGGCTGGCTTAAGAGCCTGCATGGGGGCCGCCGAAAAGGGACTGAAAACCGCCTGCGTGACCAAGGTCTTCCCGACCCGCAGCCACACCGTCGCCGCGCAGGGCGGGATCGCCGCCGCGCTCGGCAACATGGGCCCGGACCATTGGACTTGGCACATGTACGACACCGTCAAGGGCTCCGACTGGCTCGGCGACCAGGACGCGATCGAATATCTGTGCCGCGAGGCGCCGGCCGCGGTCTACGAGCTCGAGCATGCCGGCCTCCCGTTCAGCCGCACCGCCGATGGGCGCATCTACCAGCGGGCGTTCGGCGGAATGACCCAGAACATGGGCGAGGGGCCGCCCGCGCAGCGCACCTGCGCGGCCGCCGACCGCACCGGCCACGCGATGCTGCACACGCTCTATCAGCAGAGCCTCAAGCACGACGCCGACTTCTTCATCGAATATTTCGCGCTCGACCTGATCATGGTCGACGGCGTTTGCCGCGGCGTCGTCGCGCTGTGCCTCGACGACGGCTCGGTGCACCGCTTCAGCGCTCAAGCCGTCGTGCTCGCGACTGGCGGCTACGGGCGCATCTATTATACCTCGACCTCGGCCCACACCTGCACCGGTGACGGCAACGCGATGGTGTTGCGGGCGGGCCTGCCGCTGCAGGACATGGAGTTCGTGCAGTTCCATCCGACCGGGGTCTACGGCGTCGGCGTCCTGATCACCGAAGGCGCGCGCGGCGAGGGCGGTTATTTGACTAACAGCGAAGGCGAACGCTTCATGGAGCGCTATGCGCCGTCGGCCAAGGATTTGGCGTCGCGCGACGTCGTCTCACGCTCGATGGCGACCGAGATCCGCGAGGGCCGCGGGCTTGGCGAGCACAAGGACCATATCCACCTTCACCTCGACCACATCGACCCCAAGATCCTAGCCGAGCGGCTGCCCGGGATCACCGAAACCGCGATGACCTTCACCGGCGTGGATTTGACGCGCCAGCCGATCCCGGTCGCCCCCACCGTCCATTATACGATGGGCGGCATTCCGACCAATTATCACGGCGAAGTCGTGACCTTGCGCGACGGCGATCCCGACGCCGTGGTGCCGGGCCTGTTCGCGGTCGGCGAGGCGGCCTGCGTCAGCGTTCACGGCGCCAATCGCTTGGGCTCCAACAGCCTCATCGACCTGGTGGTGTTCGGCCGCGCGGCGGGCCTGCGCCTCGCCGAGGTGGTCAAGCCGCAAGCCTTGCGCGAGCAACTGCCCAAGGACGCCGGCGAGCTGTCGCTCACCCGGCTCGACCATTTCCGCAACGCCGGCGGCAACAGCCCGACCGCCGCGGTCCGCGAGCAGATGCAGCGCACCATGCAGACCGACTGCTCGGTGTTCCGAACCGAAGCGACGCTCGCCGAGGGCATCGGCAACATCGACGCCGTGTTCAAGCGGATGAGCGACGTCCACGTCAGCGACCGCAGCCTGATCTGGAACAGCGACCTTATCGAGACGCTCGAGCTCGACAATCTGCTCGGCCAAGCGGTGGTGACGATGCATTGCGCGGCCAATCGCACCGAGAGCCGCGGCGCGCACATGCGCGAGGATCACCCCGAGCGCGACGACAAAAGCTGGATGAAGCACACCATCGCCTGGCTCGACGGCTGGGGCGGGAAGGGCGGCGCGGTAAAGGTCGACTACCGCCCCGTCCACGAATTCACGCTCACCGACGAGGTGAGCTACATC
>Ga0136612_10000239_pt1 | contig 17549 bp, 23 predicted proteins | sample AntDryUQ224A2306_2_FD_106644 | JGI IMG/M metagenome (GOLD analysis project Ga0136612, IMG submission 106644) | Polar desert sand microbial communities from Dry Valleys, Antarctica - metaG UQ224A (23.06) | ecosystem: Environmental > Terrestrial > Soil > Desert | place: Antarctica: Dry Valley... | reverse complement strand
TGCTGCCGCGGCCTTGCGTACGGCGCGGGCGGAGTGGTCGCGCCGAAACAGCGTCCACGTCGCCGACGCACTCGGCTGGGCGCTCCATGTCAACGACAAGGACACAGCAGCGCTTCGGCTGGCCGTCCGTGCGACCCGGCTCGACACCCCGGTTGCGACCTTCTGGATCCATCGCGGCCTGATCGAGGAGTCGCTGGGGCGCTCCCAGGCCGCGGAGTCGCACCTGCGACGCGGGCTGGCGCTCGACCCCGGCCTGTCGCCCTGGCAGGCCGAGCGGGCTCGCGACGCGTTGCACCGGCTGGTTCGTTCTCGGTGACAGCGCCCGGCTCAGCCGTCCACTGAACCGTCCACTCAGCCGTCTACCCTGGGCGACTTTTGTTGCAGCCGGTCGATCATCTCCGAAGCCTGTGCTTTGGTCAGGTCCTCCGGCACGTCTTCGCCGGCCTCACGCGCCAGCGTCTGCAAGTAGCTACGTTGCGGGCCCGTCATCGGCTCGTCGCCGGTGGCCCATTGTTCGGTCGGCTTGGTCGCGTCATCGAGAGGTCGGTCGCTCATGCGTTCGACCCTACGACAGGCAAACTCTCGACGCCCGTACCGGGTGACGGGCGTGGCGGCGCGGTCGTCGGGTACAGCCCAACGGACCAACCGCAACGCAGAGGAGCCAGTGATGACCGCGGCGGACACCAGAACCTCGGACGACTCGACCACCCTGCCCCTGCTCGTGGCGCTCATGCGCCGCCTCGAGGCCACCACCTCCCTCGACGCGTTGAATCGGCTGTACGAGCCGACTGCCCGAGCCCTGCTGTCGTCCCCGCGACGCCGCGACCTGCTGCGAGGCACCTCATTGGGCCACGCGGTGCACCCCCCGCTGACCGACGTGCCGATCGGAGCCTGGCTGTGCACCAGCGCGCTCGACCTGGCGGGGGGTGAGCGGGCCCGGCCGGCGGCGCAGGGACTGCTCGCGCTCGGCCTGGCCGCGGCGGTGCCCACCATCGTGACCGGTATTGCGGAGTGGGGTGCCACGAGCGGCGCCGAACGACGGGTCGGGTCCGTCCACGCTATGACCAACGCGGTGGGCGTCGGTCTGTACGGCTGGTCCCTGGCCGCCCGGCTCCGCGGTGGTCACCGGGCTGGCGCGTTGCTCGCCATGGCCGGCGGTGTGGCGGTTTCGGTAGGTGGGTTCCTCGGCGGACACCTGAGCTCGGCCCGCAAGGTCTCGAGCCGGCATCCGGTCTTCGGTGACGATCCAGCGCTGCTTTAGGCATGCCCGCCCGGCCCGACCACCAGCAGCCGCGGTGAGAGAGTAGGGGTGTGCTCAGGATCGCGGTGGTGGGTTCGGGACCGGCCGGGATCTACGCCGCAGAGGCGCTGGCGCGTAACCCCGACACCATGATCGACGTGCTCGATCGGCTCGAGCAGCCGTTCGGGCTGGTGCGCTACGGCGTTGCGCCGGACCATCCCAAGATCAAGTCCATCGCCGCGTCGCTGCAGCAGGTCGTGGAGGATCCGGCGGTCCGGTTCCTCGGCGGTGTCGGCGTGGGCACCGCCCTCACATTGACCGAGCTGCATCGGCACTACGACGCGGTGATCTTCGCCTACGGCTCCGCGGTCGGACGCCGCCTCGGTGTCCCAGGTGACGATCTGCCGGGCAGCTTCGCCGCCAGCGACTTCGTCGCGTGGTACTGCGGGCATCCTGACGCGCCGATCGACGCGTTCACCTTGGCGGCGCGCAGTGTCGCCGTGGTCGGTGTCGGAAACGTCGCCCTGGACGTCGCCCGCATGCTGGCCAAGTCCGACGCCGAGCTGCGCGAGGTCGACCTCCCCGATCACGTCCGCCGGGTGCTGGCCGCGAATGCGGTGGAGGACGTCCACCTGATCGGGCGACGAGGACCCCTGCAGGCGAGGTTCACGACCAAGGAGCTGCGAGAGCTTGGCGAGGTGGCCAACGCCGACGTGATCGTCGATCCTGACGAGCTGAAGGGCGGGGAGCCCGACACCGGTGAGGCCGCACCGGTGGCCCGTCGCAACCTCGACGTGCTGCGCGAGTGGGCCGAGCGGTCGCCACAGGGTCGGCCCCGGCGGATCCACGTGCGGTTCTGGTGGCAGCCGCTCAAGGTGGTGGGCACCGCAGCCGTCGCGGGCCTCGACCTGGAGCGCACCCGACTCGAGCCGGACGGTGTCCTGACCGGCACCGGCGAGACCACGACCGTCGAGGCGCAGATGGTGCTCGCGTCGGTCGGCTACCGGGGCTTGCCGTTGCCCGGTCTGCCCTTTGACTCCGAGCGTGGCGTGGTGCCCAACATCGACGGCCGGGTGCTGCGCGACGGCCAGGTCGTCCCCGGTGAATACGTCGCGGGGTGGATCAAGCGGGGGCCCACTGGGATCATCGGGACCAACAAGCGGGATGCGCGAGAGACGGTGCAGGCGCTGCTCTCCGACGCGCCCACGCTGCCGCGGGCGCCGGTCCGAGACCCCGGCGTGCTGCCTGCCGAGCTGGCGGAACGAGGCGTACGGCTCACGAGCTGGCCCGCCTAGGCTGACGCCGTGACGGTACGTGGGGAGCTGCTGGACTGGTCGGGCTGCGCAAACGCTCGTGACGTTGGAGGGTTGCCGACCGGTGACGGCCGGGTCATGGCCTCCGGGGTGCTGCTCCGCACGGACTCCCTCGACCAGCTCGACGCCGGCGGGTTGCAGACCGTCCGGGGGTTGCATCCCGGGCTCGTGCTCGACCTGCGCTCGGACTTCGAGACCGCGGCCGCCGACCATCCGCTCGGCGACGACCCGGCGTACCGGATCATTCCGTTCGTCGACCCGGCTCGCGACATCGAGCGGGTCGCGGAGACCGAACATACCCTCGCCGACCGGTACTTGGGCAGTGTCGAACGAAACGGCTCCCAGGTCGCCGCCATCATGCGCGCCATCGCCGAAGCACCCGACGGCCCGGTCATCGTGCACTGCGCGTCCGGTAAAGACCGCACCGGCCTGCTGATCGCGCTGCTTCTCGATCTGGTCGGGGTTCCTGGCGACGTCATCTGTGACGACTACTCCCGCAGCGAGGAGCTGCTGGACCTGACCGACCACGAACATCCCCTCAACCGGACCAGCCCACAGACGATGGCAAAGACCCTGGAGCACCTGCATCACAGGTGGGGCGGCGCGGCCGGCTACCTGGAGGCGCACGGCGTGAACGCGGCGGTGCTAGATCGGGTGCGCGATCGTCTGCTCGACCGCCGACCCTGACCGGGTGGACATGACCACCAGGTCACCATGGGTGCCGTACCCGAGGGCGCGTTCGCCGTACGGGCTGCCGTCGAAGGTGATCAGCAGCATCTCGCCGGACGGAAGGTTTACGACCTGGGGGTGCGGGATGTTGCTCACGTACGGCGCATCGAGCCGGCCCACCAGGCGCATCGAAAGGTCGTAAACGCGGTACTCGCGGAGGTGGCCGTCGCTGGCCAGCAGATACCACTGCCCCTCGATCCGCTGCAGAACCGCGCCCTCGCACTGGTGCACCGACTCATCCGCCCCCACCTTGCGCAGAGCGGTGCCGTAGTCACCACCAGGGACGCCGACCGCGAGTGCGGGATGCATGTCGAACGGGGTCTGGGACGGGCTCTCGGCGAACCCTACGTACCAGCGGTCGTCGATGCAGGTCAGCGCCGGATCCCAGGCGCTCACCGAGGTCGGGAGCGCGAGCCGCCGGGTCTCGAGCCGGTGAACCCCCGAGAGCACATTGTCAGTCGTGCTGGCATGGCGGACGTGGACACCATCGCCGTCGAAGTCGCCCCAGGCAGTGTTGACGACGTCGAACCGTCCCGCTTCCTCATCGACGACCACCTGTCCCGCGTGGTCGCCGAGCACCAGCCCGTCGCGCACCGCGTACAGCTGAGCGACCTGCTCGAGGCGGGTGAGATCGTGCAGGTCGAGGGTGAAGACGCCCCAGTGCGCCTGCGGGAATGCCCCCAGCCCGGCGCAGGTGAGGGTGAGGTACAGCTTGCCGCTCTTGATATACGGGGAGCCGTCAGGGTGCTGCACGAGGTGCGGGTCGCGGACGCCGACCATCCCGAAGCTGCCTGCCCTGACCCGTTCCACGCCCACCTCACCGCGTGGTCGTCGGGTGCCGAAGCAGAAGCCGTGCTCAGCCAGCGCGTCCGGCTCGCGCAGGTCCACCAGGTGGGCCACGGCCTTTCGGCTGGTAACCAGCGGATGCCATCCGTCGCCGGTGTCTGCCAGTGCGGTGACCTGGTTCTCGCACAGCACGAACGCGAAGCGGAACGGTGCGTTGAGTCGGGCGCGACGCCGGGCGACGACGAAGCTGCGTCCGTCGCGCCGGACCTCGACCGTGGCCCGAGAGCGCACCGGGTCGTAGCCGGCGACGACGTGGGAGCCGTCCGCTGTGGCGAGCCCGGCGGCGACACCACCGGCGTCGAGCGCTGTCACATCGAGCTCGACCGCGGCAAACGGTGCTGGGGGGCTCTCGGATGTCGCGCGCAGGGACGTGACGCGAGCGTCGGGCACCTGGTCGAGCTGCACGAAGCGCGGCGCCACGAGCTCGAACGGCCGGTACTGCGCCACGATGCGGAACGCGAGGTCGAAGATGACGGCTCCCTGAGCGCAGCTCATGAGTGCAGCAGACTAGGGGGATGCCAGCCGACCTTTCACCTGACGCCCGTCTCGACCGGTCCGGCTTCGCGGCCTGCGGTGCGATCCTCGCGTTGACCCTGGCGCAGCTGGTGGTGTTGACGTTCGTGCCAGACCTCCCGCAGGCCGAGGGAAAGGCGTTCGGCGCCCGGCTGTTGGCGTACCCGGTGCTGATGCTCATCGCGCCGGTGGCCTGGGCGATCGCCGGCCGGACACGTCACGGCTCGTCGCCGCTGCCGTGGACGGCGTTTGCGCTGATCATGGCGCCGTTCTGCATCGACGTCACCGGCAACACCCTCGACCTCTACCGCAGCGTCGCCTGGTGGGACGACCTGAACCACTTCACCAACTGGTTGCTGTTGTGCAGCGGCTTGGGACTGCTGATGCGCCACGCCCGAATGGCCCCACGATGGGCGCTCGCTGTGACGGTCACCGGTGCCGGGGCCGCATTGGCGATCCTGTGGGAGCTCGGCGAGTGGTACACGTTCATCCGCCAGAGCAGCGAGCTCAGCACCGCGTACGAGGACACGTTGGGTGACGAGACCTTGGGGACCGCCGGTGGTGCCGTGGCCGGGGTGCTGGTCAGCCTGCTCGGCCGGCGAGATCATGCTCCTTGACCGCGGCACCCGGCACCGGTCGGGCCGACTCCTCAGGCGGTCGTGCGAAGGGCTGAGACGGTGACCTCTGTGCCCCCTGACGCCGCAGCAACGACCACCCGCTCACCCGTGCTGGGCTGGCGTCACGTCGCCGTACTGGTCACCGGTCCGCTCGCCCTCGCGATCGCCGGGGTGACCCACCCGGCGCACCTGACGTCTGAGTCCGCCGATTGGTGGCGAGACCTGCACGTCGTGATGCTCCCGCTCTTTCCCCTGCTTGCGGTCAACGTCTGGGTGTTGCTCCGTGGGGTCTGGGCCGGCGTCGACGGCATCGTGGCCGTCGGGGCGCGAGTGCTCGCTTTCGTCTACGCCGCCTTCTACACCGCGCTCGACGTGCTGGCAGGCATCGCCAACGGGGAACTGGTCGAGGAGAGCACGTCCTCCGGCTTCGACGTCAGCAAGCCGAAGTCGATCATCTTCGGCCAAGGCGGCGACCTCGCCGAGGTCGGGGTGTACTCGTTGCTCGCCTCGAGCGCGCTGGTCGGTGTCGTGTACGTCCGACGGTTCGGCTTGCGCATGCTTCCGGGCTCGCTCGTGCTACTGGCGTCGAGCTACTCGTTCATCGACAGCCACGTCTACCCCGTGCGCGGCGTCGTCACGATGCTCGGCTTCGGCGTGGCTGCGGTGCTGCTGGCGGTACCCGCCGTGTGGGCGTCGCGTACGAAGCAGGCCAGTCCGGCGGCTGACCGAGGTGTTGGAGGCTAAACCCATGACCCGGATATCTGAGCGCTATCGCACCCTGGCCGACGAGATGACCCGGCGGGTGGCGGCCGTCCCCGCCGATCGCTGGGACGATCCCTCGCCCTGCGAAGGATGGAGCGCCCGCGACGTGCTGGGGCATGTCATCGGCAACCACCGCGAACTGCCGGGTCAGGCCGGTGTCACGGTCGACCTGAACCGATCAGTCTCAGACGAACCGGTCGCGGCCTGGCTCGAGGCCCGTGATGCGATGCAGGACCTGTTGGAGGACCCGTCGCGCGCGGGCGCCGAGTACGAGGGTGCGTTCGGTCGGGCGAGCGTGCAGCAAACAGTCGACCAGTTCGGTGGCTTCGACCTGCTGGTCCACGCCTGGGACATCGCTCGGGCGACCGGTCAGGACGAAACGCTGCCCAGCTCCGAGGTGAGCACGGTGCACGCAATGGCGTTGCGGCTCGGCGAGGCTCTGCGCCTGGACGGTGTCTGCGGGCCGGCGGTTCCGGTCCCCGAGGATGCGCCTGAGCAGGAGCGTCTGCTCGGGCTGCTGGGTCGCAGGCCCTGAACCCAGCGGCACAATGACGCCATGGACCATGACGCCGGTTCTGACGGCGAGCCAGTGGACCCCTCGAGCCGGGCGCGCGACCACATGGCGAACGAACGTACGTTCTTGGCGTGGCTGCGGACCGCCGCCAACGTCATGATCGTCGGGCTCGTCGTTGCTCGGTTCGGCGGCGGAGGCCGGGTGACCGCCGCGACGCTCGGCGCCGGCGCACTGCTCGTGGTCGTCGGTACCGCGGGGGTGGCGTACGGCGCGGCCCGCTACCGAGCCGTAAGCCGAGAGCTGGAAACTGGGACGTACGTCACCGGGGCTCAGGCGGCCGGTCCTACCCGGGCGGCGCTGGTGCTCGTCGTCGCCGTGCTCGTGGCGATGGCGCTGCTGCTCGGCGACGGACTGGACTGATTTCCCCCCTGGGACCACCTGAGCGATAGCGTCCTCCGGCGTGGCGAGTGGCGCGAAGCGCTTTCAGGCGAGCAATCCGGTGCTCACCGGCTCGCAACGCCGCTTCTTGCTAATCTTGGGCCTGCCTGCCTTCGGGATCTCGCTGGCGTACACGATCGTGACCACGTACGTCCCTCTGCTGCTCGATGAGCTGTCAGGCCCCACGACAACCGGCGCCCTCATCGGCTGCGAGGGTTTCCTGGCACTGTTCATACTAGAGCTACTCGGCGGGTGGTCCGACCGTGCCAGCTCGCACATCGGCAGCAGGCTGCCGTTCATCGTCGTCGGCGCCGCGCTGACGATGGCGGCGCTGGTGCTCATGCCTATCGGCGACGGGTCTCTCGTCTGGGTGTCGCTGTGCCTGGTGGCTTTTTTCATCGCCTACTTCGTCTACTACGCGCCGTACTACGAGCTCTATCCCGACATCGTGCCGGCCGGTCTTCGCGGCAGGTCGCAAGGCATCCAGGGTGCGCTGCGCTCGGCCGGTCTGTTGCTGGCGATGGGGGCCGGGGGCCTGCTGCTGGCCGTTTGGCAGCCGCTGCCGTTCGTGATCGCCGCCGTCGTCGTCTTTGCGGTCACCGCCGGGCTCTTCGCCCAGGTCAACGGATACCCCAGCCAGGCGCCTCCGCGTGGCCGGCCCGACACTCGTCTGGCCGGCACGTTGGACCTGCTGCGCCACAGCCGCGCCATCCGCCGCTGGGCGTGTGCCAACGCCTGCTGGGAGGCCGCGATCGGCTCTCTGCGGACGTTCGTCGTGCTGTATTTCACCGTGGGCCTCGGTCTCTCGCTGCAGGAGACGTCGGCTGCGCTGACGTTCGTCGGTGTGGGCGCTCTGATCGCCGCACCTGTGGCGGGCAGGTTGGCCGACCACTACGGGGTGCGTCCGGTCATGGAAGTGGCCATCTGGGTGTTTGCCGTGGGGCTGATGCCACCGCTGTTCACCACCGGCACCACCTACGCCGCAGCGATCGTGCCTGTCGCCTTCGCGGCCGTGGTGCTCATGACGCTGCCGTACACCATGTTGATGGGTCTGCTGCCGAGCGGCGGTGCCCACGGAGCCGGCGCCGGGCTGTGGGGACTCAGTCGTGGCGTCGGTGTCCTCGCAGGTCCCCTGCTGGCCGGACTGGCCACCGAGCTGACGGCGTCGATCGACGCGCTCAGCTTCGCCGCCACCCAGGGGTACGCCTCGATCTTCGGCGTGTCGGCGGTGCTGCTGCTGGCGAGCCTGCCCTTCCTGCGCGGTGTCGACGAGAGCACGATGCGCGAGACGACGGGGAGCACGTTCCTCGGCCGCGACAGCTCCGGCTCGGATGCCTCGCCACCGGCGCCTGGCGACTCCTAGACTGGTGACGTGTGGCTGGTACGGGGCTGGCGACCGGCCGCGGTCGCGTTGCTGCTCCTGATTCCGGTGGTGGCCTGCGACGAGAAACCGGCTGTCGACGACGCCCCGGACCCGCTGACGCCGCCGCTGGTTGCCACCGTGATCCAATACCGCCCCGACGAGGGCACCCGGCGGATCAGCATCGAGGTGACCAACACCAGCACCACTCCCGTCCGCGTCGTCGCTGTGCAGCTGGACACCGACGGCTTCGCCCGCGTACCTGGCACAGCGAAGGACGCCTCGATCGCACCCGGGCAGACCATCGGCTTGGCGACCGGGTACGGCGACCCTCGCTGCGCACGCGAGGGTGCTATTGCCAACGCGGTGGCGGTGCTGACTCTTGCCGGAGAGCGTGCCGCCCCAAGGACTGTGGCGACACCGCTGTCGGCTACCGGTCAGGCCGTGCTGGCGCGTTTGCACCGAGCAGAGTGCGAGCAGGCGGCTCTCGACGACATCGCCGAGGTACGTCTGCTGCCGCGACTGCGTGGGCCCGAGGACGGTGGAACCGCGGTCCTGCGAGGAGTGCTGCTGCTCCGCCGACCAGTGAGCGCGTCCGGCTCGCGCCCGTTGACTGTGACGTCGCTCCAAGGCAGCTTGCTGATCGAGCTGCGCCCGGCGCGTGCCGGACACCCCGTCGCCCGGCTGTCCGGCGATGAGATGTCCGAACGCGTCCCGGTACGGCTCGGCTCGTCCGGGCGGTGCGACGCGCACGCCCTGGGCGGGAGCACTCAGACGTTTCTGCTCAGCGCCTTCGTCCGCCGAGCGAGCCAGCCGCAGCAGCGGGTACTGCTCATCCCTGGCCCCCACAGCAGGCGGCAGCTGCTTCGGGTCGTCACCTTGGGCTGCGCCGGCGAAGCGCCTTGACCGAGGTCACGACCGCCATCGGGCTCAGTCCTCCTGGGCGGCCTGCTGGCGTCGTTCCGCGCCCGTCTCGCCCTCGTATCCTGCATCGTCGCCGGCAACACGTCCGACGAACTCCTCCGTCTCTCCGGTACCCGTCGTGCCGACAACGTCAGCGCCCGCCGCGTCCGCATCGCCTCCGGTCTCTCGGGACTCGACCACCGCATCGTCGCCCGGGACGTCGGTCTCCGAATGGGGCTTGGAACCTGAGGCTGGCATGAGCTTGCTCCTGAGCAACGGTGGCAGGTACGAGCGACTCGGTCGTAGAGTCCGGACTCCAGGCTAGGGCTACCTGCACAGGACCCGGGAGGACGCCCCGCGATGACGGACCAAGAGCATGAGCACGACCCGCAACGCCCACACACCCACGAGCACAGCCACGGCTCGGAACCGCACGAGCATCCGCATGCCTCGCACGACCACGAACACACCGAGCACGACCATGCCCACCCCGACCCGGGCCACGTCCACGATCACGTTCACGAGCACGTTCACGAGCAGGGCCTCGAGGACGTGCACGACCATCCGCATTAGCGGTTAGCTAGCAGTGCACGGCTGCTGAGTGCTGCTCCGCTCAGATCAGCCACCCAGTGCGGCACGCAGCAGGTCGCGAAGCTCGTCGTCGCGGATGGCCGCGGCGTCGTCGGGCCGCAGCCGGATGGTCCCCTTCGTCGTGACGAGCTCGGGGTGGCGGGCGCTGAAGCCGGAATCGCGGCCCTGCTCCCATCCGTAGAACGACACACCGTGCTTCCACACCCCGACATAGAGGCGGTAACGACCGACCGCGTAGGTGGGCATCTGGTAGGAGAGCAGCACCGAGGCACCGGGGTGCGCCTCGAGCACCAGCCGGTGGATGCGGTCGAACAGCGGCCGGCGCTCAGCAGCGATGCCGTCGACGTAGTCCCGAACCGCCTTGTCCATCACGACAGCCTCGCGTCAGCCGGCGAGCAGCTGGTCCAGGCGGTCGTAGCCCTCGCGGACGCCGTCCTCCATGCCGCTGGCGACGAAGGCGTCCCGACCCTCGAAGGTGTCAACCAGTGAGGTCGCCGTGAGCCGGGTGCGACCGTTGCCGAGGTTCTCGAACACCAGGCGCTCGAGGGCCACGCCGTCAGGAAGCCCCTCGAAGGTGAATGTTTGAACAATGCGCTCCGAGGCCCGCACCTCGTGGAAGCAGCCGTAGAAGCCGAACTCGTTGCCGTCGCTGAGGTGCACATAGCGATACGAGCCACCGGTGCGGCAGTCGTAGTGGTCGACTCGCATCTCATGGCGGCGGGGGCCGAGCCATTGGGCGACGAGATCGGGGTCGGTGTGCGCCCGGAACACCTTGTCCGGCGGGGCGTCGAACTCCCTAGTGATCCGCACGAGCGGAACGTCGGGATCGACGGTGATCTCGGTCTCATGGGTGCTGGTGGTGGTCACGTCTGTGCTCCTGTCGCGAGGTGGGGTGGGTCTGCTCGACGTCGTCCGACATCGACTCGAGGAGGTCGTCGAGGCGGCGGTAGCGATCCTCGGCTTGGCGTCGGTAGCGCTCGATCCACTTGGTCATCAGGTCGAAGACGTCAGCTTCGAGGTGGACCGGGCGGCGCTGCGCGTCCCGGCTTCGGCTCACCAGACCGGCGCCCTCCAGCACCTTGAGGTGCTTGGAGACGGCCTGGACGCTCACCCGGTAGGGCTCGGCAAGCTCGTTCACGGTGGCGTCCGCGCCCGCGAGCCTGCTCACCATGTCGCGCCGGATGGGATCTGACAGGGCCGAGAACACCCGCGAGAGCGGATCGGCTGCCTCAGTCTTCGCCATGTGAGATCAACCCTTCGGTTGAACACAACCGTAGAACCACGCACCATCTGTTGTCAACCGTTTGGTTGAAAACAGGTCGGTCCGCATCTCCACAGGCGGGCGCGTGCGATCACGTCTGCTGCATGTCGACGAAACGTGAGTAGTGCCCTTGGAAGGCGACGACGATGGTGTCCGTAGGCCCGGACCGGTGCTTGGCGACGATCAGGTCAGCCTCGCCCGGCCGGGTCGACTCACGCTCGTACGCGTCCTCGCGGTGCAGCAGGATCACCAGGTCGGCGTCTTGCTCGAGTGACCCGGACTCGCGCAGGTCGCTGAGGAACGGTCTCTTGTCGGTCCGCTGCTCGGCACCGCGGTTGAGCTGACTGATCGCCACGATCGGGATCTCGAGCTCCTTGGCGAGCAGCTTCATCTGGCGAGAGAACTCGGACACCTCGAGCTGGCGCGACTCGACCTTGCGGCCCGATGTCATCAGTTGCAGGTAGTCGACCACGATCAGACGCAGATCGTGGCGCTGTTTGAGGCGCCGAGCCTTGGCCCGGATCTCCATCATCGTCATGTTGGGGCTGTCGTCGATGAACAAGGGCGCCTCGGAGACCTCGCCCATCTTGCGGGCCAGCCGCGCCCAGTCGTCGTCATTCATGTTCCCGTTGCGCATGTGGTTGATAGCGATCCGCGCCTCGGCGGAGAGCAGTCGCATCGTGATCTCCGTACGGCTCATCTCGAGCGAGAAGATCACGCTCGCCATGCCGTGCTTGATCGAGGCGGCGCGACACAGGTCCAGCCCGAGCGTGGAGTTGTGGGTCGGGATCATCGAGTGGCCGGCGAGGTAGAGATGGTCGGCGTTGTCGACCTCGACGCAACGCACCGGCTCGCTCGGGATGGCTTCAACCCTGGTGATGTACCGCCGTGCTACCCGCGAGCCGGACCTCCGGCGGCGCTCCTTCTGTTCGGTTGCCTTGTGTGACAACCGGAAGACGTCGTCGACAGGGGTAATCGTAAGGACATGCCAGACGGACGCTGTCGCGCGACGACCGGTCACACGCTTCGTGGAGTGCCTACAGCGGTGGCCGAGACCGACGGCGAGCTCGTGGACGTCGGCGATGAGGCGCTGGTCGCTGGCCGCAAACTCCACATCACCCGTGCTGGTGACCGTGGCAGCGGCGTCCAGCAGCCCGCTCAGCAACGCGCGACGCTGCCGCTGCGCGGCCCGGAGGTACGCCGCGGGGATGTGCCGGTTCCTGCCGAGGACACCGATCGAACGCAGCTGCGCCTGCAACTGCTCGGCCTCGGCACCCTCGTCACCGTCAGCCTCGACGTACATGGTGATCTCGGGATCGGTGGTCGCGCGCCGGGCGCTGTCCGGGTGGGCGTCACAGAGCCAGACCCCCAGCGTGTAGGGGCGAATCGGCAGCAGCGCCTCCGCCAGCTCGAGCGGTTTGGTGTTCGGCACCGCGTGCATGGCGCGATGGCGGTGAACCTCCGGCTCCCGCAACGCCGTCGCCAGCTGCTGGGTCGTCCGCACCGAGGTACGCGTGCCGCCCGTTGTGGTGAGCCACTGGTGCTCGGCATCCGCGACGATCTGTGACCCGTCCGAGAAGGTCACTCGGTAGCACGGGCGCTCGGACATGACCGGAGTCGCGGCGGTCACCGTCGTCGGACGGCCGTCCGCTCCCATCAACAGGTCGCCGACACCGACCTGCCCCATCGTCGTCCAGCCGGTGGGCGTGGCCAACGCCGTATCCAGCGCCAGCGCCTTGCCCAGCGCCGGCCGCGCCGCCACGATCACCATCTGGCCGGGATGCAGCCCGTTGGTCAGGTCGTCGAGGTCCGCGAACCCGGTCGGCACCCCCGCCAGCCCGCCATCGTGGGCGCTGATCGCCTCGATCTCGTCGAGGGTGGCGGCCAAGATCTCGCTCAGTGGCGCATAGTCCTCGCTGGTGCGCTTGTCGGTGACCGAGTAGATCTCCGCCTGCGCCCGGTCGACGACGTCGTCCACCTGCCCCTCGCCCGAGAAGCCGAGCTGGGCGATCTTGGTACCGGCATCCACAAGGCGGCGCAGGATCGCCTTCTCACGAACGATATCGGCGTAGTACGAGGCGTTCGTGGCGATCGGGACACTGGCCACCAGCGTGTGTAGATACGGCGCCCCACCCACCTTGCCGAGCTCCCCGCGGCGGGTCAGCTGGGCGCCCACCGTCACGGCGTCGGCCGGTTCCCCGCGCCCGTAGAGGTCGATGATCGCGTCGTAGAGCAGCTCGTGCGCCGGGCGGTAGAAGTCGCTGCCCCGGATGGACTCGACCACGTCGGCGATGGCGTCCTTGGACAGCAACATCGCACCGAGGACGCTCTGCTCGGCAGCATGGTCCTGCGGCGGGGTACGCCCGTCGCGGCCCCCCGCCGAGCCGCCGAAAAGCACATCGAAGTCGTCGCCGGATGGCTCATCGCCGTAGGCCGCCGCCCCGCGCAGATCAGTCACGCTCACGCTGCCGCCTCCCTTGCCATGGCCCCTGAGACGACCCCGCTCCGCACGCTAGAGGTGCCCACCGACACCTTGTCCGCTCCAGCTCCAGCCCCGAGACGACGTCAGCCGCCTGCTGCAGAAGGCCCCACCGTAGGGATCGGGCGCACAGCCCGGGAAGGGCGCCATCCACAGGTGTTGTGGATGGCGACCCACAAGCTGGGGAAAAGTCTGTGGATAACCGGTGTCAGGCTGTTCACGGCGGTGTGGACGGCCTCATTTGCCGGCGCCGCGACGCGCCATACGACCTGCCGGGACAGGCGTCCACCCGGTGTGGACAGCACAAACATGCCGACTGCCTCGGACTACACGTCAGGGTCAGTTCAGCTGTCTGACCGTTACGATACCGGGGTGCCCCTGCGCCTCCTGCCCCGCATCTCGCTGTCACCATGGGACCGGGAGATCGCCCGACTGGCCGGACCCGCCTTCGCCGCGCTGATCTCCGAGCCGCTGTTCCTGCTGGCCGACACCGCGATCGTCGGTCATCTCGGCACGGCTCCGCTGGCCGGTGTCGCCATCGCCGCGACGATCCTGCAGACCCTGGTCGGGCTGGCCATCTTCCTGGCGTACGGGACCACGGCCTCGGTCGCCCGGCACCTGGGAGCAGACGACCTGCGCGGCGCCATGGCGACCGGACTGAGCGGTATCTGGCTAGCGGTGCTGCTCGGCGGCCTCGCAGCGGTGGTCACCGGGTTGGGCGCGCCGGTCGCGGTCGGGTGGTTCGCCGCCAGCCCGCAGGTGGACGCCCAAGCAGTGAGCTACCTGCGTCTCGCGGCTCCCGGCCTGCCGGCGATGCTCGTCGTCCTCGCCGCCACGGGCATCCTGCGGGGCCTTCAGGACACTCGGACCACGCTGGTCGTGGCGGTCGCTGCCAACGTCGTCAATGTGGCACTCAACGTCGTGCTCGTCTACGGGCTCGATCTCGGGGTGGCCGGGTCTGCACTGGGCACCACGCTGGCGCAGATCGGCGCCGCCGTCGCGCTCGTCACCGTGGTGGTGCGGGGCTCGGGCGCGCACGGTGCCCGGCTGCGGCCGCGCTGGCGCGGCATCGTGACCGTGGCTACCACCGGGCTGCCGCTGATCATGCGCACGCTGACGCTGCGAGCGGCATTGCTCGTCGCCACCTACGTCGCCACCACGATGTCGGACGCGTCGATCGCGGCACATCAGATCACGTTAACGGTGGTGACGACGCTCGCGTTCGCCCTGGATGCGGTCGCGATAGCTGCCCAGGCGATGACCGGTCGCTACCTGGGTGCCGGTGATGTCGTCAGGGTCCGCCAGGTGACGCGGCGCATGCTGGGCTGGGGGGTGTGGTCCGGCTCGCTGGCAGCCCTCGGCCTGCTGGCGGCGGCGCCCTGGTTGACCGCGGCGTTCACCGGCGACGACACGGTGCAGGGGCTCTCGGTGCCCGCGCTCGTGGTCGCCGCCCTAGTGCAGCCCGTGTCCGGGGTCGTGTTCGTGCTCGACGGTGTGCTCATCGGCGCCGGTGACGGCGCCTACCTCGCGTGGGCGGGGCTCGTCACGTTGCTCGCCTACCTTCCCCTGGCGCTGCTGGTGCTGGTCAGCGGCGCCGGGCTGGGCTGGCTCTGGGGCGCGTACGCGGGTTTCATCATCGCTCGCGCGGTCACCCTCGTCCGTCGGGAACGCGGCTCGGACTGGCTGGTCACCGGCATCCGCGGCGCGACTCCGTGACCTCGCAGACTCAGGCCGGGACGACGTTGAGGGTGAGGCTCGCCGCCACCTCCGGATGCACCCGCACCGCCACCGCATGGTTTCCGGTGGTCTTGATCGCCGCACCGATCTCGATCCGCCTTTTGTCGATGTCGGGGCCGCCTCCGGACTTGACCGCAGCGACGATGTCGTTGACGGTGACGGCTCCGAACAGCCGGCCACCGGCGCCGGCGCGCACTTTGAGGGCCACCGGTGCCGCTTCGAGCTGGCGCTTGATCTCCTCGGCGTGGCTCAGGTCGCGCACGTCGCGCACCTCGCGGGCCTTCTTGATCGAGTCGATCTGCTTGGCGGCGCCTCGGGTCCAGGAGATCGCGAGCCCGCGCGGCAGCAAAAAGTTGCGGCCGTAGCCGTCCTTGACCTCCACGATGTCGCCGGGCGCCCCCAGGCTGGCCACCTCATGGGTGAGGATGAGCTTCATCTCGATCGGCCTCCTCAGCGGGTGGTGGACGTGTAGGGCAGCAACGCCATCTCTCGGGCGTTCTTGATCGCGGTGGCGATCTGCCGCTGCTCCTGCACGGAGACACCGGTGACCCGACGGGCGCGAATCTTGCCGCGGTCGGAGATGAACTTGCGCAGCAGCGCGGTGTCCTTGTAGTCGACGTAGGTGATCTTGGACGCCTTAAGCGGGTTCGCCTTCTTCTTCGGCTTGCGGATCACTGGCTTGGCCATTGTGGTGCTCCCTTCGAAGCCCGGCATTGCCGGAATGGTCGGAGGATCAGGATGAGCAAAAGGTCGTCAGAACGGTGGCTCCTCCATGGTGCCACCGCCCGAGGCCCAGGGGTCCCCGCCGGTGGTGGCGGCGGCGGCGCCGCCGGAGGAGGAGCCGGCCGGTGTCGCCCACGGGTCGTCGCCGCCCGGGCGGGACCCACCGCCACCACCGGAGTAGCTGCCCTGACCACCGGTTCCGGAACGGCTGATCTTGGTGACCTTGGCGGTGGCGCTACGCAGGCTCGGCCCGACCTCGTCGACGTCTATCTCGAACACCGTGCGCTTCTCACCTTCGCGGGTCTCGTACGACCGGGACTTCAACCGGCCTTGCACGATCACGCGAGCCCCCTTCTGCAGCGACTCAGCGACGTTCTCCGCCGCCTGGCGCCACACTGCGCAGCCCAGCCACAGCGTCTCGCCGTCCTTCCACTCGTTGTTCTGGCGATCGAAGGTGCGTGGCGTCGAGGCGATGCGGAAGTTGGCGACCGCAGCCCCGGACGGGGTGAATCGCAGCTCAGGATCGTCGACGAGGTTGCCGATGACGGTGATGACGGTGTCGCCTGCCATGGCGTTCTCCCGGGGTGGTGGTGGTCGTACTGTCTGGTGTGGAGTCAGTCAAGCGCAGCGCACCGACACTGACGAGCCGTCATCCACAGGTGGTGCGGAAAGCTCAGTGCAGGTCGGGGCGAAGCACCTTGGTGCGCAGCACCGACTCGTTCAGCGAGAGCTGCCGGTCCAGCTCCTTCACCGTGGCGGGCTCGGCATCGAGCTCGATGACGGCATAGATCCCCTCTGACCTCTTCTGGATCTCGTACGCCATCCGGCGGCGGCCCCAGATGTCGACGCTCTCGACGCTGCCACCGTCTTGCCGGACGACGTTGAGGTACTGGTCGAGCGAGGGGGCGACGGTGCGCTCCTCGAGATCGGGGTCGAGGATGACCATGACTTCGTAGCGACGCACAGTCGCCACCTCCTGTGGACTTAGGCGGTCACGGTCTCTCCGTGACAGGAGGGCAGCTGCCCGGCGGGTCCCGGGCGACCGCAGAAGTCTAGCCGAGCTGGCCAGGCAGCGGCCAATCGCTGGCCGGACCGCCGGACCGACTCCGTACGTTGAGCTTGACCCGTTTGCAACTGTTGGCGGCGTGTCGGGCACACTCGTCAGGATCAGCGAAGGATGGATGGGAGGGGTGTGCCATCGACCGCTACCAGTACCTGCTGCTGATGGCGGGGTGCATCGTGGTCACGCTGCCGCTGGAGCTGGTGATCGGCGCCCGGGTCTATCGCCGCCCGCGCCGACTTGCGTTCGCGGTGCTGCCGGTGCTCGTGGTGTTCGCGATCTGGGATGTCGTCGGCATCACGCGCCGGCACTGGACCTACAGCGACCGCTTCACCACCGGCTGGCTGCTGCCGTTCGACGTACCTGTCGAAGAGGTCGCGTTCTTCGTCGTGATCCCGGTCTGTGCCCTGTTGACCTACGAAACGGTCGGCAGGATGCTGGCGCGGCCCCGGCGCCGATGATG
>Ga0136612_10000238_pt1 | contig 17555 bp, 14 predicted proteins | sample AntDryUQ224A2306_2_FD_106644 | JGI IMG/M metagenome (GOLD analysis project Ga0136612, IMG submission 106644) | Polar desert sand microbial communities from Dry Valleys, Antarctica - metaG UQ224A (23.06) | ecosystem: Environmental > Terrestrial > Soil > Desert | place: Antarctica: Dry Valley... | reverse complement strand
GCCGCCCGGTGCCGCGCCACCGGGGTCAGCAGGCTGCTCGTCACGAGCACGAGCCGCGACGGATCCCTTGCCGGCCCGGACCTCGAGCTGCTCGACGCGGTGCGCGAGGCGTCGCAGCTCCCGGTGCTCGCCGCTGGCGGGATCGCCTCGCTCGAGGACCTGAGTGCAGTCCGCGAGGTCGGCTGCGAGGGCGCTGTAGCTGGGAGCGCGCTCTGGCGCGGGCGTTTCACGCTCGCCGAGGCGGTTAGCCTGGAGAGATGACCACGACGACGGTCGCGATCTGGAGCGACTACATCTGACCCTTCTGCAGGGTGGCGCAACCGATCGCCACCTGGCTCGCGCGCCGGTTCGGCGCCGACATCGTCTGGCTCCCGTTCGACCTCCATCCGGAATACCCCACGGAGGGCTTGCCGCGCGCGCAGCTCGTGGCGCGCTACGGCGAGGGGATGACGGAGCGCATGCAGGCGACCTTCGCGGCGCGCGGGCTCGACTACAACCCGAATCCCGAGGTCGTGCCGAACACGATGAAGGCCCTGCGGCTCACGGAGCTGGCGCGTGAGCTCGGGTTGCACGAGGAGACGCACGACCGGCTGATGGAGGCCTACTGGGCCGAGGCGCAGGACCTCGGCGATTCCGACGTCCTCCGCGCTCTGGCCGCCCAGCTCGGGCTACCGTTGGACGAGGTGGAGGCGGTGCTCGCCGGCGACCGCTACCGTGAGCGGATCGTGGAGTCGACCCGCCAGGCGGCTTCGATCGGAGCGAACGCCGTTCCTGCCTTCCTGATCGACCGCCGCCTGCTCGTGCTCGGCGCCCAGCCCGAGTCGGTCTTCGAGCAGGCCTACGCCCAGCTGGCCGGTGACTGAGACCGGTGTCGTGACGAGCTTCGTCGACGAGCTCGACGAGGGCTTCGGCTGGATCGAGGACGAGCGGCTGCAGAGAACCGCGCACGCACTCGCGGCCGACGGAGGCGTCTGGCTGATCGACCCCTTCGAGGCCGGCGGCGTCGAGGAGCGAGTCCGCGGCCTGGGCGAGCCGGCGGGAGTGATCCAGCTGCTGAACCGGCACGGGCGCGACGCCGCGGCGCTCGCGGGGAAGCTCGGCGTGCCGCTGCACGTCGTCCCGCGGACGCTGCCCGGGACCCCGTTCACGCTCCTTCCCGTCGCCTCTTCGCGGCTGTGGCAGGAAGTGGCGCTCTGGTGGCCGGAGCGGCGGATCCTCGTCTGCGGCGACGCTCTCGGGACGATCCCGTTCTTCCGCGCGGGCTCCGAGCAGCTCGGACCGCACCCTCTCCTGCGCCTCTTCCCGCCCCGGGCCCTACGAGGACTCGCCCCGCTCCACGTCTTGGTCGGCCACGGAGCCGGTCGCCACGGGGGAAGCGCGGGCGACGAGGTGGACGACGCGCTCGCCCACGCGCGCCGCCGGATCCCGCGCTGGCTCGGCGGCTTGCGGCGGGTTCTGGGCGACCGGGGCTAAGGAGTGTTCGGCACCGGGTCGGGCACCGGAGGCTTTGGCTCGGACGGGAGGCTGACCGACTCGCAGCCGCTCAGCACGTCGGACGCGTCGGCGACAACCCGGTCGTTGCCCTCGCCGCACTCGACCGTGTCGATCTGGCCGTCGGCGACCAGCACCGTGTCGCTGCCGGCACCGGCGTCCACCCGGTCGACACCGGGGCCCGCGTCGATGTAGTCATTGCCGTCGCCGCCGTCGAGCCGGTCGTCGCCCTTGCCACCCGCGAGCGAGTCGTTGCCGCCACGGCCGCTCAGGACGTCGTCGCCGCCGCCCCCGGCGATGTACTCGGAGCGGTTCGTCCCGACGATGCGCCGGCCCTTCGGCTTTGCCGGCCCGAGCACGATCGGCTCGGTCGCCTCGGAGTTCGCGCGAGCATTCCCGATCGAGTTCCGGGCGACGACGATGAAGCGGATGCGGAAGCCGAGGTCGCCCGCCGTCACCTTGTAGACCAGCCCCTTCACGCTCCGCGTCCTGCAGACCGTGACCGTGGCGTCGCAGCGCTGCCACGCGGTGGAGTAGCGCAGCGGCGCAAAGCCGCTCCACGAGCCTCGCACCGCCGTCAGCCTGCCGCCGATGAAAGCGTCACCTGTAATCGCCGGCGCGGCCGTCACCGAGGGCGCGAACCTCGGCGCCGGGATGGTCGGGAACGTGTGCTCGGAGAACACCGTCGTGACGCCGCCGATGCCTGTCGCGGTCACGTAGACCCGCAGGGTGAGGCCGAGATCGGCCTCGGTCAGCGTGTAGCTGTTCGTCGTGGCACCCGCGATCGCGACACAGCTCGGCAGGGTGCCGAACGGATCGCAGCGGCGCCACTGGTAGGCGTAGGCGAGGCCGAATCCCGAAAAGCTGCCGCTGTCCACCGTCAGGACCTGGCCGACGGATGGATTCGTGGCGAAGATGGACACGCGCGGGCGCACCGAGTTGAGCGGCGGATTCCCGATCACGAGGGGAGTCGACTCCGACTGCTCGGTCGCCGAGCCTGCCGAGTTCGTGGCCGTGACCTCGACGCGCAGCGACCAGCCGATCAGCTCGACGGTCGGGACGAAGGTCGAGGACTGGGCCCGAGTCTCGAGGATTCTGTAGCACGGGCCGTCCTTCGGCTGGCATTTCTTCCACTGGTAGGTGTAGGTGAGCGGCCCGCCCCCCGCCCACGTGCCGACCGAGGAGGACTGCGCGACTCCTGCCACCGGGATCCCGGTCGTCCCGGGCACGATCACCTTCGGCGGAACGATGTTCTTCGGCTCGGGCCCGGCGATGATCGGCGTCGGCTCCGACGTCGCCTCGGTCGTACCGGTCGTGCTCGTCGCGGTCACGCGGACGCGCAGCCTCTTGCCGACGTCCTGGCTCGAGCCTCGATAACTGGAGGTATCGGCCCCTGGGATCTCGTCGCAGTTGTTCCCCGCGCTGTCGCAGCGGAGCCAGCGGTACGCGTAGCTGCTGGCGGAGGCGAACGTCCCGGTGGAGGCGAACATGACGCCGTTGTCGGCGAAGCTGCCGGTGATCACGGGCAGGGTCGAGTTCGTCGGCGACGCAGCCTGCCAGTCCGGGTTCGTGTCCGTTCCACCCGAGGTGATCGGCGTCTCTCCGTTGCCGGTCGTGTAGATCCCCGCACCGGCGCGGGCGAACGCGACGAGCTCCCCGTCCGGCGAGTACGCAGGTGCGGAGTCGTCCGTGCTCGAGTTCGTAAGCCTCGTCTCGGTTCCACCCGAGGTCGCGATCGTGTAGATCTGCCGCTGCGAGACGCCGTTCCGGTCGGACGTGAAAGCGATGCGCGCGGCGTCGGGATCGTAGGAGGGTTGCGTCTCGTTCGAAGTCGCCGTCGTCAACTGCACCTGGCTGCCGCCGCCGCCGGTCGCGGGGTCGGTCGGGGCGGCCATCGTGTAGATGTCCGCGTTCGCGGCGGTCCGCGTGAAGGCGATCGTGTCCTCGTCGGGCGACCAGGCCGGGTCGTCGTCGGCCGCAGACCCACTGTTCGAAAGGTTCCGGCCGGTGCCCCCGCTCGAGGAGATCACGTAGATGTCGGACGACTTCTCGTACGCGATCATCGTCCCGTCCGGCGACCACGCCGGCGCGGAGCCGGTGTCGAGAGTGACCGTCGCGCCGCCGCTGACCGTCAGGACCTTGACCGACCCGGACTGCGTGAACGCCAGCTTCAAGCCGTTCGGCGACCATGCCGGATCGCTCGCGCTCGTGATGAGGGCCGAGGAGCTGACGGTCGGCGAGCTGCCGGTCGTGACCGTGTAGATATCGCTGCCGCGCTCGAAGGCGATCACGCCGTTCGAGCCTGGGAAGGCAGCCTCGGCACCGGCCGCCGGGAGCACGAGCAGGACGCCGAGAGCAGCGAAGGCCGCCCCGAGCCGCAGAAGCTGAGCACGCATGGAACCTTTGTAGCCGTTGCAAGTCATGACCGCCACTCCCCGATGGTCCTGGCCGGACTCCAGCCGGGCCTAGCGCCGTACTGCCACGGCCGCCGGAGGGTGCGGACGAACGAGCCGCGAGGGCGCCTGGAGGCGCGCGTCCCGGACCGGCGGGTTGATCGGCTCCGCGAGCGGAGCTGCGCCGAACGAGGCAGTGCGGCGGTCGCGCGGTGCATCGCCGTAGAGCGTGGTGCGTTGGCGCGGAGTCCGGCCGCTCGCCCGGATCAGTGCTTCCATCGCCTCGGGCGTCAGTTCCTGCCCGTGCTCCGAGCCGGCCGAGCGCGAGATCGACTCGTTCATCAGCGTGCCGCCGAGATCGTTGACGCCCGCCTGGAGCGCGGCCCCGACCCCGGCCGGCCCGAGCTTGACCCAGGAAGCCTGGATGTTCGTGATCCAGGGGTGCAGCGCGAGCCGCGCGACGGCGTGCAGGAGGAGCGTCTCGCCGAAGCTCGGGCCGGAGCGCGCGCCGCCCTTGAGCCAGATCGGCGCCTCCATGTGCACGAACGGCAGAGGCACGAACTCGGTGAACCCACCGGAGCGCGCCTGCAGCTCTCGGGCGCGGAGCAGATGACGCGCCCAGTGCCGCGGCGACTCGACGTGGCCGAACATGATCGTCACGTTCGAACGCAGGCCGGCCCGGTGCGCGGCCTCGTGGACGGCGAGCCATTGCTCGGTCGAGATCTTGTCGGGGCAGATGCGCGCCCGGACCTCGTCGTCCAGGATCTCGGCGGCCGTTCCGGGCAGCGAGCCCAGCCCGAGCCCGTGCAGTCGCTCGAGGTAGTCCTCGAGCGTGATCCCGAGCGTCGCTGCGCCCTGCCAGATCTCGAGCGCCGAGAAGGCGTGGATGTGCAGCTCGGGCAGCTCGCGGTGGATCGCTGCCACGACCTCGGCGTAGTAGTCGCCCGTGAAGGCCGGGTGGATCCCGCCCTGGAGGCAGACCTCGGTCGCTCCCCGCTCCCACGCCTCGCGGGCCCGGCGCACGATCTCGTCCAGCGGCACGAGGTAGGGCGCGCCGCGCAGGTTGGCCGCGAGCTTCCCCTTCGAGAACGCACAGAAGCCGCAGCGGAAATAACAGACGTTGGTGTACTGGATGTTGCGGGTGACCACGTAGCTGACCTCCTCGCCGCAGACCTGGCGGCGCAGCCGGTCGGCCGCGGCGAACACTCGCTGCCGCTCTTCCCCGCGGGCGCGAAAGAGCCGGACCAGCTCCTTCTCCCCGAGTTCGTCGCCCCGTTCGAGAAGCGACGTGTCGAGGGGCAACACATCGCGAGAGACGGTGAAGGGGATCCCGCCCCGCTCCCCCGGGCACCAGCCGTCCTCGCGGGCGAGTCCGAGCGAGTCCGAGCTGCGCAGCGCCTGCGTCAAGACCGGCGGCGTGAGCCACCTGCCGTCGACGAACCCCGGGTAGACGGGTAGGCGGGGCGCGAGCTCGAGCCCCCGCGAGCGAGACGCCTCCGCGAGCCGGTCGCGGGCGGGCCAGGGCGCCTCCGGGTTGACGTGGTCGATCGTGACCGGCGAGACGCCGCCCCAGTCGTCGATCCCGGCGTCGAGCAGGCGCGGGAAGTCGTCGTAGGCGAGGTTCGGCGGCGCCTGCACGGAGACGTCCGCGGGCAGGAGCAGGCGCGCTGCGGCGATCGTCCAGAGATGGTCGTCGAGCGAGGGCTCGGCGGAGTCGGCCATCCTCGTCCCCGGCTTCGCGCGGAAGTTCTGCACGATCACCTCCTGCAGGTGGCCGTGTCGGCGGTGCGACTCTGCGAGGGTCTCCAGGGTTGCGAGCCGCTCCGCGCGCGTCTCGCCGATCCCGACCAGGATCCCGCTCGTGAAGGGGATTCGGAGCTCGCCCGCGAGCTCGATCGTCTCGAGGCGGCGCGCAGGCAGCTTGTCGGGCGAGGCCCAGTGCGGCCCCCCGCGCCCCGAGAGCCGGTCTGCGGAGGTCTCGAGCATGATCCCCATCGACGCGGAGACCGGCCTCAGAAGCTCGAGCTCCCGACGGGTCATCACACCGGGATTCAGGTGCGGCAGCAGTCCGGTCTCGTCGAGCACGAGCTTCGCGACGCGGGCGAGGTACTCGATCGTCGTCGTGCAGCCAAGGACTCGCAGCTCCTCGCGGGCCACGCCGTAGCGGAGCTCGGGCTTGTCGCCGAGCGTGAAGAGCGCTTCGGTACACCCGGCCGCCGCACCCGCGCGGGCGATCACGAGTACCTCGTCCTCGGTCAGGTACGCCCGCTCCCCGCGCCGCGGCGGGCGCGCGAAGGTGCAGTAGCCGCAGACATCGCGGCAGAGCGTCGTCAGCGGGACGAAGACCTTGGGCGAGTAGGTGACGAGCCCGTCGCCGCGCCGTTTCGCGCGGGCCGCAGCGAGCAGCTCGTCGGGCGGCATCCTGATCAGGTCAGCCTCTGACATGTCTCCATCCTCTCAGACGCCGGCTCGCCGCCCGTCCGTCCGCAACCGAGGGCGGAGGGCGGCGCTACCCGGAGCGGTAGCCCCAGAGCCCGCCGAAGCTCGTCCACGAGCCCTCGGACCAGCGCTGGAGGAGCGCCTGCTCGATCGGGAAGCGCTCCGTCCCGCTCGTCCGGACCGCAATTCCGGGCAGCAGGAACGGGTTCGACGCGTCGCTCAGCATCCGCATCTGCGCAAGCACCGCCGCGCGCGTCGGGGTTTTGCCCGTGGCCTTCAGCACGCGCACGGTCTCGTGGGCGACCGCCATCCCGTAGACGTGGTAGACGTCCTTCGCGTTCGCACCCCGCGCGTACTTCGCGAGGATCGTCCGGTAGAGCTTCATCGCGGCGTCGGCGCGCCACTTCGCGTCCGTCGGATCCTTGAGGAAGACGATCGAGACCGAGTTCTCGACAACCTTGTTCGTGTTCCCCTCGGAGGCGAGCGTCATGATGTTCGAAGCGCTCGAGACAGCGTTGTTGAGCACGAGTGGCCGCCACCCGAGCCTGTTCGCGAACACGTATCCCTGGATCGCGAACTTCGGCGTCGCGAAGAGCGCGAGCGTGTTCGCGCCGGAGGCCTTCAGCTTCGCGACCTGCGACTGGACGTCGGTCGCCGTCACCTCATAGCCCTCCGCGGCGATTATCTTCACCTTCGAGCGCGCGATCCCCTGGCGGAGCCCGGCCAGTAAGTCCTTGCCGTAGTCGTCGTTCTGGAGAAGGACGGCGATCTTCGCACCCGGCTTCGTCCGCGCGAGGTACCTCCCGTAGATCCAGCCCTCTGCCTGGTAGCTCGGCTGGAACCCGATCGTGTACGGGTAGCGCTTGTGGTCGCGGCCGAAGGTGGTCGCGCCGGAGGCGACGAAGAGCTGCGGCACCTTCATCTGGTTGAGGTAGTCGCGCGTCGCCACGTTGTGCTCCGTGCCGAGCGAGTTGAAGATCGCGAAGACCTTGTCCTGCTCGACGAGCTGGCGCGTCGCCGGAACGGTCTGCGCCGGGTTGTAGGCGTCGTCCACGTACTTGTAGGTGATGGTACGACCGTTGACCCCGCCGCGGGCATTGACGTACTTGAAGTAGGCGTCGGCCCCGCGCGCGACGGAGGCGTAGGCGGAGGCCGGGCCGGAGAGCGGCGAGGTGCCGCCGAGCAGGATCGTCTTCGCGCCGATCCCGGGATCGGCGCCGGACGCGGCGGTCGCACCGGTGGCGATCGCTCCCGCGAGCGCGAACAGGGAGAGGACGAGCCTGGGGCTTCGCATGGGTGAGGGCGCTCCTTGAGTCGAGGCTTAGCGAACGCGATGGTAGCGGCGACGTGCGAGCGACCCGACCCGGCGCACGAGCCCGGCGGCGCCGCCTGGGAAGGCCAGCATCACGAGGATCAGGACGACGCCGTAGACCACGGCGGGCGCGCCGGGCGCCTTGAAGTCGGGCACGCTGAGCGGTCCGAACGAGTCGGGAAGGGGGCCGTTCAGCTGCTGTGCCCAGAGCGGCAGGAACTGGATGAAGACGGCGCCGAAGACGAGCGGCCAGAGCGAGCCGAGGCCTCCGACGACCACCCCCACGAGGAGGAAGATCGAGAGGGTGATCGGGAACGTGTCTGGATTGACGAACGTGGTCGCGATCGCGAGCAGCGAGCCCGCGACGCCCGCGTAGAAGGCGCTGATCCCGAACGCGAGCGTCTTGTAGCGGGCGAGGTTGACGCCCGAGGAGGCCGCGGCGAGCTCGCTGTCCCGGACGGCCCGAAAGGCCCGGCCCATCCGGCCGCGCAGGAGCGCCCAGGCGACGGCGAACATGACGACCGCGATTGTCCAGCTCAGGTAGTAGAGCCAGTCGTTGAAGGTGGTGATCTCGCGGCCGAGGACGGTCACGCCCTCCGTCGACTCGAACGTCGCCGGGTCGGTCCTCGGCGTGGCGGTCAGTCCTTCCAGCCCGAAGAGCTGGATCCCGCCTCCGCCGCCGGTGAACGTCTCGAACTTCTTGATCACGGCCGGGGTGGCCACCGCGATCGCGAAGGTCGCGAGCGCGAGGTAGAGGCCGGTCAGCCGCAAGGCGGGAAACCCGAAGAGGAAGCCAGCGAGCCCTGCGACGAGCCCTGCGAGCGGGATCGTCCAGAGATCCTTGAGATCGTTCGAGAACGCGTGCGAGCCCAGCTTCAGCGCGGGCTCGGAGTTCGAGATCAGGATCGCGGTCGTGTAGCCGCCGATCGCCATGAAGGCGCCGTGGCCGAGCGAGATCTGGCCCGTGAAGCCGGTGAGGACGTTGAGCCCGAGCAGCGCGATCAGGTAGATCCCGACGTAGGCGTACTGCTGGGCGCGGAAGTCGCTGATCAGGCGGGGGAGGAGCAGGACGGCGCCCGCTGCGAGCAGGAAGAGCCCCATCCGCACGAGCTCGGCTCGCTTCAGCTTCGGGAGATACGCGTGCCCGCGGCTCACACGCGCCTCGTCACGGGCTTGCCGAAGAGCCCCGCCGGCCGCAGGAGCAGCACCACGAGGATGATGAGCAGCGCAACCGGGAGCCGCAGATCGGCCCCGATGAAGTCAACGTAGGCGCCGATCAGGTTGAGCCCGACCCCCAGCAGGAGCCCACCCACGACGGCGCCGAACGGCGAATCGATTCCGCCGAGCACGGCGGCCGCAAAGGAGTAGATCAGGATCGCCTGCATCAGGTTCGGATCGAGAAACACGGTCGGAGCGGCGAGCATTCCCGCGACCGCACCGAGCACGGCGGCGAGGCCCCAGCCGATCCCGAGCATCCAGCCGACCCGCACCCCGACGAGGCGGCTCGCGTCCGGATTCAGCGCCGACGCGCGCAGCGCCAGGCCGATCTTCGTGAAGCGGAAGAACGCCGCGAGCGCGACGACGAGAACGAGCACGACGGCGATCGTGCCGACGTCCTGAACCGAGATCGCAACGCCGCCGACGTTCCAAGTGTCGTTCGGGAACGGGCTCGGGAAGGCGCGGACTTCGGCAGACCAGATCCAGCCGGCGGCGCCGTTGAAGACGAGGACGAGGCCGATCGTGATGATCACCGTCGTCAGGATCGGGCCACGCTCGATCGGCCGGATCACGATTCGCTGGATCCCGAGGCCGAGCACGAAGGCGAAGAGCAGCGTGGCGACGAACGCGGGCCAGTACGACCAGCCGTGGTTCGCGGTCAGCGTCCAGGCGATGTAGGTCGTGAACATCGCCAGCTCGCCCTGGGCGAAGTTGATCACGCCCGTCGCGCGGTGGATCAGGACGAGGGCGAGGGCGAGCGCCGCGTAGATCGCCCCTGTGGCGAGTCCGGCGACGACCTGTTGGAAGAAGGCTGCCACTCCTAGTAACCCAGATAGCTCTTGCGGACGGATTCGTCGCGGGCGAGCTCCTCGCTCGTCCCGGACACGGCCACCGTGCCGACCTCGAGCACGTACGCGCGGGCGGCGACGTCGAGCGCGATCGCCGCGTTCTGCTCGACGACGAGGACGGTCAGCCCTTCCTCCTCGTTCAGCTCGCGCACGATCCGGAAGATCTCACGCGTGACGAGCGGCGCGAGCCCGAGCGACGGCTCGTCGAGGAGCAGCAGCTTCGGCCGTCCCATCAGCGCGCGGGCGAGCGCGAGCATCTGCTGCTCGCCGCCGGAGAGGGTGCCGGCGTGCTGGTCGCGGCGCTCGCCGATCCAGGGGAAGTAGCCGCTCATCCGCTCCATGTCCGCGTCGAGCGAGCCGCGGCGTGTATAGCCGCCCAGTCGCAGGTTCTCCTCCACCGAGAGCTCGGCGAAGGTTCCACGCCCCTCGGGGACGTGCGCGACACCCAGCTTCGCGACCGCCTCCGGCCCGTGCCGGCCGAGCCTCCGGCCTGCGAACGAGATCGCGCCCGTCCGCCGGACGGTGCCCGAGATCGCGCGGAGCGTCGTCGTCTTGCCGGCCCCGTTGGCGCCCAGCACCGCCACGATCTGACCCTCGTCGACCGCGAGCGAGACGCCGTGGAGTGCCCGCACCTGGCCGTAGCGCGCCTCGACGTCCTGCAGCTCAAGCAGGGCCATCGGCGTCCTTCGCGGACTGGTTCTCGTGCGTCTCGCCGGCCGCCGTCGTCTCGTCCGTGCCGAGATAGGCCTCGATCACGGCCGGGTTCGAGCGCACCTCGGCCGGCGTGCCGTCGGCGATCTGGCGGCCGAAGTTGAGCACGTGGACGTGGTCCGAGATACCCATGACGAGATTCATGTGGTGCTCGACGAGGAGCACCGTCAGCGTGCGGTCGTCTCGGATCTGCTGGATGAAGCGACCGAGCTCCGCCACCTCCTCGTGGTTGAGTCCCCCCGCGGGCTCGTCGAGGAGCAGCAGCCTCGGCTCGGCGACGAGCGCGCGCGCGAGCTCGACCCGCTTCAGCGTTCCGAACGGCAGTCCGGCCACCGGACGGAGCGCGATCGACGCGAGGCCGACGTAGTCGAGCGCCTCGAGCGCCTGCTGCTCGGTCTCGCGCCCCCTCGTATGGGCGCCCACGAGCACGTTCTCGAGCGCGGACATCGTCTTGAACAGCTCCACGTTCTGAAAAGTGCGCGCGATCCCACGGCGGACGATTCCGTGCACGGGCGCCTTCAGCAGGCTTTCGCCGGCGAACTCGACCTCGCCCTCGTTCGGCGTGTAGAGGCGCGTGATCACGTTGAAAGCCGTCGTCTTGCCGGCGCCGTTCGGCCCGATCAAGCCGACGATCTGACCCTCGTCGACATCGAACGAGACACCGTCCAGGGCGACGATGCCGCCGAAGCGACGGGTGACGTTCCGCAGCGAGAGGAGAGCCATGGGTCGGCGTACCTTATGGTCGTCGCCACGTGGAGGCAACGAGACCGCTTTCCCCCGCCGAGGCGGCTACTCTCCGCTCGTGAGCACTTCCACGACCGAGGCCCCGGTGCTCGAGACGACGATGAGCCGGGGGCAGAAGCTCACCAACCTCCTCGGCGTCACGCTTCCCTTCGTCGGCTTCCTCGCCTCGATCTTCCTCCTCTGGGGGAGCTACGTGACCTGGCGCGACCTGACCATCTTCGCCGTCGGCTACGCGTTGACGACGCTCGGGATCTCGATCGGCTTCCACCGCCTGTTCACGCACCGCTCCTACGAGACGTACAAGGCGATCCGCTACGGGCTCGCCGTGCTCGGCTCGATGGCGGTGCAGGGGCCGGTGATCCGCTGGGTGTCCGACCACCGCAAGCATCACAGCTTCGCCGACCGAGAAGGTGACCCGCATTCCCCCCACGCCGGCTTCGAGCCCGGCCTGCGCGGGAAGATCGCCGGGCTCTGGCACGCGCACGTCGGCTGGCTCTTCCGCACCGTCGGCCGGGCAGAATGGACGAAGTACGCGAAGGACCTGCTCGCCGACCGCGGAATGGTCTTCATCTCGCGCTGGTTCCCGGCGTGGGTCGCCGCCTCGCTCCTGCTCCCGTTCGCGGCCGGCTGGATTTGGGGCGGCACGCTCGGCGCCGGCCTGCAGGCGATGTTCTGGGGCGGCCTGATCCGGATCTTCCTCCTGCACCACATCACGTGGTCGGTCAACTCGGTCTGCCACTTCATCGGCTCCCGCCGCTTCCAGGTGAAGGACGAGTCGCGAAACGTCTGGTGGCTCTCGTGGATCTCGTTCGGCGAGTCGTGGCACCACAATCATCACGCATTCCCGTCGTCGGCGTTCCACGGCCTCAAGCCCTGGGAGCTCGACCTCGGCGGCCTCGTGATCCGCGGCCTGCGCCGCCTGGGGCTCGTCTGGAAGGTGAACGTCCCGAGCCCGGACATGCAGCGCAAGCGCCAGCTCGCCGGCTGAGCCACCGAGCCTGGATGGGCGCGCCCGAGACACCATCCGATTCGCCGCTCGCGCTCGAGGACGTGATGTCCTCGCCCGGCTACCGGAGCCTGATGACGCCCGAGCTCGGACTTGGCGACCCCGCCTTCCCCTTCGACCTGCCGGGGTGCATCCTCCACATCTCTCAGCTTCGAGCAAACGGGCGGCCGTCCCAGTCGCGGACGATGTCCTCCTGCCATTGCGCTTCAGGCCAGGCCGGACGCCTCGCCCGGATCTCGGTGAGCGCGTGGTCCGCTGGCACACCCAGCGTCCGCAGAAGGCAGCCGATCACCGTGCCTGTCCGGCCACGGCCGCCCCTGCAGTGGATCACAACGCCTGCTCCCCGGTTCAACCGCTCCGCGGCGACCCGGGCTGCCTCGTAATAGAGCCGCCGCTCATTCTCGGGCGCAACCGGCGGATTACCGTGGTACAGGTCTTCAAGCTGTGCGGTGTGGACAACGTCGAGCGGCGCACAGTCGTAGGTGCCCGCAGCCTCGAGCTTGACGACTGAACACACGCCCCGATCCCATAACGCCTGCCACGAGGGGCGTTCGTCAGGAAAGGGCATGCCTGCGAGCGGCGCCGGCTGTCGTAGCACCCAGAAGAGCGCTCCGTCATCGGCGTCTTCGACTGGAACCCATTCCATCGCCGCGACAGTATCGGCGGCGTGGTGCAATGGTTCGGTGACGGCAAATAGAACCGTTACGCAGCTGATCCTCTACGTACTGTCTCGGGCTGAAAGCCGGGGACGTGTCCGGAACGGTCAGCCGAACTCGTAGACGTCGCCGTCGCGAAAGGTCTTCAGGATCCGCCGCGCCACGACCATGCGATGCACCTCGTCCGGGCCGTCGTAGATGCGCGCACCGCGGGCCTGCATGTACATCCCCCCGAGAGGGCTGAGGTCGGTCAACCCGCGGGCTCCGTGCACCTGGATCGCGCGGTCGATCACGTCGTGGAGCACGCGCGCCGCGAAGAACTTGATCAGCGAGACCTCGATGCGGGCCTCGTCGCCCTCGTCGAGCTTGCGCGCAGCGTCGAGCGTCATCAGCCGGCAGGCCTGGATCTCGGCCGCAGAATCGGCGATCCAGTTCTGGACCGTCTGCTTCTCCGCGAGCGGGGCGCCACCGACCTCACGCTCGAGCGCGTAGGAGCACATCAGCTCGAACGCCCGCTGCATCTGGCCGAGCCAGCGCATCACATGGTGGATCCGCCCCGGCCCGAGCCGCTTCTGGGCGATCCGGAAGCCGTCGCCCGGCTCCCCGAGCACGTTCTCGAGCGGGACGCGAACCCCCGTGTAGCGCACCTCGCAGTGCGTCGACCAACCATGCCCGGCGTGGCCGAGCACGGGGATCGGCCTGACCACCTCGACGCCCGGCGTCTCGGCGGGGACGAGGATCTGGCTCATCCGCCGGTGCGGCGCCGCCTCCGGGTCGGTCACCGCCATCACGATTCCGAACGCTGCCCCCTCGGCGCTCGAGGAGAACCACTTGTGCCCGTCGATCACCCACTCGTCGCCGTCGGCGACCGCGGTCGTGCGGAGCTCGGTCGGATCAGCGCCGGACACCTCGGGCTCGGTCATCGAGAAGAACGAGCGCGCCGTCCCCTCCACGAGCGGGCGCAGGAACTGCTCCTTCTGCTCGTCGGTTCCGAAGAGGTGCAGGATCTCGCCGTTGCCCGCGTCGGGAGCCTGGCAGTTGAAGACGAGCTGCGCCCACATGCTCCGCCCGATCTCCTCGTTCAGGAGCGCGTACTCGATGAAGCCGGAGCCGGAGCCGCCCGCCTCCGGGGGGAGGTGCGGCGCCCAGATCCCGGCTTCCTTCGCCCGCTCGCGCAACCCTGCGACGAGCACGTCCGCCGCCTCGTCCTCGCGCTCGAGCGCTGCCTCGTTCGGGTAGACGTGCTCCTCCATGAACGCCCGCACCTGGGCGCGGCGCACCCGGACCTCCGGTTCGATCGCCAGCTCGGTCACGGCGTAGAGTCTCGCACAGTGCCACTCGACCCGGGCAGCCAGGTTCAGAACTCGATCTACCTCGCGGGCGGCGCCGAGTGGCCGGTGACCGCCGAGGACTGGGAGGCCAAGGCGCGGGAGACGCTCGAGCCGGGCCCCTTCGGCTACATCGCGGGCGGTGCGGGCTCGGAGGGGACGATGCGCGCGAACCTGGAGGCCTTCGAGCGGCGCAGGCTGCGGCCGCGGATGCTCGCGGGGAACGTCGAGCGGGATCTCTCTGTCGAAGTGCTCGGCCTACGCTCGCCGGTCCCGTTCCTGCTCGCGCCGATCGGCGTCCTCTCGATCGCGCACGCGGACGCGGAGCTTGGCGTCGCCCGCGCCTCCCGAGCGACCGGGGTGCCGATGATCCTCTCGAGCGCCGCCTCCACCTCACTCGAGGACGTGGCCGCCGAGCTCGGAGACGCTCCGCGCTGGTATCAGCTCTACTGGTTCGACGACCGCGAGCTCGTCGGCAGCATCGTCGACCGGGCGGGCGCGGCAGGCTACGGCGCCATCGTCGTCACCCTCGACACGTTGATGCTGGGCTGGCGGCCGCGCGACCTCCGGCTCGGCTACCTGCCGTTCCTCACGGGCGAAGGGCTGGCCCAGTTCTTCACCGACCCGGTCTTCCGGGCCTCGCTCGACCGGTCGCCGGAGGAGGACGCCCTCTCCGCCTCCGTCCGCGCGCTCTCGGTCTTCTCGAACCTCGGGCTGACCTGGGCCGACCTGGCCTGGCTGCGCGAGCGCACCGATCTGCCGGTCCTCGTCAAGGGCGTGCTCACCGGCGACGACGCGCTGATCGCGCTCGAGCACGGCGTCGAGGGGATCATCGTCTCGAACCACGGCGGGCGCCAGGTGGATGGTGCGGTCGCCTCGCTGGACGCGCTCGTCGAGGTGCGGGAGGCGATCGGCGCCGATGCGACCGTGCTGGTGGACAGCGGGATTCGCAGCGGGGCCGACATGCTCAAGGCGATCGCGGTCGGCGCGGATGCAGTTCTGCTCGGCCGGCCGTACGCCTACGGCCTCGCCGTCGGCGGACAGGCCGGCGTCGAGGCAGTGATTCGTCAGCTGGCGGCGGAGGTCGACATCACGCTCGCTCTCAGTGGCGGGCGCTCGGTCCGCGAGCTCGATCCGAGCGCGGTCACGTGAAGCTCTACCGGGAGGAGCGCGGGGATGGTCAACCGCTCCTCCTGATCTCAGGGCTCGGGTATGCGCTCTGGTCGTGGCAGCGTCAGCTCCCCGCGTGGTCGCGGAGCTTCCGCCTGATCGCGATCGACAACCGCGGCACCGGCCGCTCGCCGAAGCCGCCGGGCCCGTACTCGATCGAAGCGATGGCCGACGATGCGGCCGAGGCGCTCGAGGGCCGGACCGCGCATGTAGCGGGGTTCTCGATGGGCGGCTACATCGCCCAGACGCTCGCGCTCCGGCAGCCGCGGCTCGTCGACAGGCTCGTGCTCGTGTGCACGGCCACCGGCGGGCCCCACCACCTCCCGACCCCGGCCGACACGATCGCGACCTGGGAGCGCCATGCCGACGGGACGCCGACCGAGTTCGCCCGTGCGTCGATGCCGCTCTCCTTCGCCCCAGGCTGGACGGACGAGCATCCGGACGAGTTCGAGCAGCTGCTCGCAGACCGGCTCGAGCATCCGACCCCGCCCAATTGCTGGCGCGCGCAGTACGACGCCTGCCGGGGCTTCGTCGAGCACGTCTCGCCAGTCGAGCAGATCGGGGTTCCGACGCTCGTCGCCCACGGGGACGCCGACCGGATCGTCCCGTTCGAGAACGGCGTCGAGCTCGCGCGACGGATTCCGCAGGCGGAGCTCGTCTGCTTCCGCGGTGGCGGCCACCTGCTCTTCCTCGAGTCCGCCGACCGGTTCAACTCGACGGTCTCCTCGTTCCTGAGCGACTAGAGTCAGCACGTGGACTTGCGGGATACGCCGGCGGAGGCAGGTTTCCGGGCGGAGCTGCGCGCCTGGATCGACGAGAACCTGACCGACGAGGTACGCCGCGGCCGTTTCGAGGAGGCCGGCCGCGCCTGGAGCCGGAAGCTCTACGAGGGCGGATACGCGGGCCTTACCTGGCCGAAGGAGTACGGCGGCGCCGGCGCCTCCTACAGCCACCAGGCGATCTTCCTCGAGGAGATGGCCCGTGCGGAGGCTCCGTCGCACCTCGGCGTGATCGGGCTCGGGATGGCCGGGCCGACGATCATCGCCCACGGCACCGAGGCGCAGAAGCAGGCACGGCTGGATCCGATCCTCTCGACCGACGAGATTTGGTGCCAGGGCTTCTCGGAGCCGGACGCGGGCTCAGACCTCGCCGCCGTCCGGACGAGCGCGATCCGGGACGGCGACCATTTCGTCGTCAACGGCCAGAAGGTCTGGTCGTCGTTCGCGCACATCGCCGACTGGTGCATCCTCGTCACGCGCAGCGACCCCGACTCGCAGAGCCACGCCGGGCTGACCTACCTGATCGTGGACATGCGCTCGCCGGGCGTCGAGGTCCGGCCGCTCCGCCAGATCACGGGCGAGGCGGAGTTCAACGAGATCTTCTTCACCGACGTCGAAGTGCCGGTCGAGAACGTGATCGGGGAGATCGGAGGCGGCTGGGGCGTCGCGATGACGACGCTCTTGCACGAGCGGGGCACCCTGGGCTTCGCCCTGACCGCGGCCCTCGAGAGCCAGATCCGCAAGTTGATCGCGCTCGCGAAGGAGCGCGGCGCGACCGAGGTGCAGCGCGACGCGATCGCCCGCGAGTGGATCGGCCTGCAGGCGGTGCGCTACACCAACTACCGCTCGCTGACGACCCTGATCAAGACGGGGATCCCCGGCCCGGAAGGCTCGGGTGCGAAGCTGTGGTGGTCGGAGGCGAACCAGCGCGTGACGAAGCTCGCACTGGAGCTGCTCGGCCCGGAGGCGCAGCTCGTCGACGGGTCGAGCTCCAAGGCGCAGCCCGGCTACTGGCAGCACCAGCAGCTACGCAGCCGCGGGAACACGATCGAGGCGGGAACCTCGGAGATCCTACGCAACATCATCGCCGAGCGCGTGCTCGGGCTTCCGAGGTCCAGATAGATGGACTTTGCCTTCACGCAGGAGCAGGAGGAGTTGCGGCGCGAGGCACGTGCGTTCCTCGAGGCGAATCCGGCAGCCCCGCTCGCGGAGCTGCGCGAGCTGGGCTGGCTCGGCGTCTCGGTTCCGGAGGAGCGCGGGGGCGGCGGGCTCTCGTTCCTCGACGAGGCGATCCTGTTCGAGGAGGCCGGCCGGGCGCTCTACAGCGGGCCGTTCCTGACGACCGCGGTCGTCCTCCCCGCCCTCCCGGAGATCGACGAGCAGGCCTGGTCGGTCGAGGTCGACGGCTTCGTGCCGGATCTGCTCCACGTCGACCGCGTCCTCACCGAGGGGATGCGCTC